>Ga0187874_10000385_pt1 | contig 56047 bp, 39 predicted proteins | sample June2016WEW_16_1_3_FD_132993 | JGI IMG/M metagenome (GOLD analysis project Ga0187874, IMG submission 132993) | Peatland microbial communities from SPRUCE experiment site at the Marcell Experimental Forest, Minnesota, USA - June2016WEW_16_150 | ecosystem: Environmental > Terrestrial > Soil >... | reverse complement strand
GAATGAGTTTAAAAAAAATTGAAATCGATTACACCCATTTGTTGTTATAACATCCTGAAAAAAAAAGAATTCAGGGACAATACTCAAAAGTTAATGGGACAGCAGTGGGTGGCGTCCCCTTTTTTCGAGGAGACTGCCGTGAAACCCAAATCCAGGTCCCAGGAAAAACCGGCTTATATGAACCCGACTCTTTCCGCGGAACGCCGCACGAGGGACCTGCTTTCGCGCATGACCTTGAAAGAAAAGGCGGCTCAGATGCTCTGCATCTGGGAACAGAAAAGCAAAACCCTCGTTGACGATCAGGGGAATTTCGATCTTCAAAAAGCAAAGGATAGTTTCAGGCAGCACCTTGGCCTCGGCCAGGTAGGACGGCCCAGTGATGCCGGAGGCGGCCGGAATGCCAGGCAGATGGCTGAACTGACGAACGCCATTCAAAGATTCTTTATAGAGAACAGCCGTTTGGGAATCCCTGTGATGTTTCACGAGGAATGCCTTCATGGGCACGCTGCTATTGACGCGACAAGCTTCTCCCAGCCTATCGGGCTCGGCGCCACGTTTAATCCTGATCTCGTTCGAAAGCTTTTTGAAATGACCGCCGAGGAAGCTCGCGTCCGCGGCACTCACCAGGCCTTGACGCCGGTCGTGGATGTCGCCCGCGAGCCTCGCTGGGGCCGTGTTGAGGAGACCTATGGCGAAGATCCTTATCTGGTGGCCTGCATGGCGATTGCTGCGGTGCAGGGATTTCAGGGTGACGCCACCTTTAAAAACAAAAAAAGTATTATTGCCACGCTCAAACATTTTGCCGCGCACGGCCAGCCCGAATCCGGAACGAACTGCGCGCCCGTAAATGTGTCGGAGCGAGTGTTGCGCGAGGTTTTCCTTTCCACTTTTAAGCAGGCGATTCAAAAAGGCGGCGCCATCAGCGTCATGGCATCGTACAACGAGATCGATGGCGTTCCATCCCATGCAAATAAATGGCTGCTGCGGGACGTGCTGCGAAGAGAGTGGGGCTTTAAAGGGTTTGTCGTTTCGGATTACTTTGCCATACGAGAGCTGAATGAACGGCCGGGCTTTTTCGGCAATCACCTGGCTGAAAACGGCAAAGAAGCTGCAGCTCTCGCGGCGAAAGCCGGCGTCAATATCGAGCTGCCTGATCCGGATTGTTATCCCAATCTTGTCGAACTGGTTCGGAATGGAGTCCTTAAGGAATCTCTCCTTGATGAATTGGTTGCCCCGATGCTGTTTTGGAAATTCAAGCTTGGATTGTTCGACGATCCTTACGTAGATCCTGATGCAGCCGAGAAAATCGTGGGTTGCGATGCCCATCGCGAACTGGCCTTACAGGCCGCGCGCGAAACAATCACGTTGCTGCAAAACACCGATGCAACCGTGCCGTTGGATCCGGGCAAGATCAAAACGCTCGCCGTCATAGGGCCAAACGCCGATCGCGAGCTTTTGGGTGGATATAGCGGAAAGCCCAAGCACAGGCTGACCCTTCTGCAGGGAATTCGGAATCGAGCCGGGTCCATCAATGTCCTTTATCATGAAGGGTGCAAAATAACGGTCGGCGGCTCCTGGCAGCAGGATGAGGTTATTCCCGGTGATCCGGACGAGGATCGCAGGAATATTGCGGAGGCGGTTCAGATTGCGCAAAAGGCCGATGCTGTCATCCTTGCGATCGGCGGCAATGAACAGACCTCGCGTGAGGCCTGGGCCCTCAATCACATGGGAGATCGGGCTTCCCTCGACATGGTCGGCCGGCAGGACGAACTCGTGAATGCGATCGCGGCTACGGGCAAACCCATCATCGCTTTTCTCTTTAATGGACGCCCTCTATCGATCCGCAATCTGAAGGAAAAGGCGGCGGCGATTTTTGAATGCTGGTATCTTGGGCAGGAAATGGGGCAGGCTGTCGCTGAAGTGCTTTTTGGAGATTTCAATCCCGGCGGCAAGCTACCCATTACCGTTCCCAGATCTGTCGGCCATCTTCCCGCGTATTACAATTACAAGCCTGCGGCGCGGCGCGGATATCTTTTCGATGACATAAGTCCGCTCTATGCGTTTGGCTTCGGCCTCAGCTATGCCACCTTTAAATTCGGCGAACCGCGCCTCGCAAAGGCGACGATCAAGCGGAACGAGTCGACTGTCGTCAGGGTGGCGGTCACAAACACGGGCCGGATCAGCGGGGACGAGGTGGTTCAGATGTATATTCGCGACAAAGTCAGTTCGGTCACCAGGCCGGTTAAGGAGCTGAAGGGATTCAAAAGAATCACGCTTGCCCCGGGCCAGACCGAAACGGTGACGCTTGCGATAACGCCCGAACATCTCTCTTTTTACGATATCAATATGAAATATGTTGTCGAGCCTGGAGACTTCGAAATCATGGTCGGCAATTCTTCACGCGACCAAGATCTGCAGAAAATCCTCCTGCGCGTGAAATAAAAACAGTAACCACGAAACACACGAAACACACGAAAAGTCTCTCGTGGCTTTCGTGTGTTTCGTGGTTAAAGGTTTTTTAGGGCGGCTTCGGTGTCGCGCTGCAGATATCGCGTACCGGCCAGCCAGAAAATGCCGGCCGCCGGGAACATCAGCCCTACCGCAATAAACGATTTATTCATGTCCCTGAACCAATCGTTGAGGCATCCGATCGCGACAGGCGAAATGACATCCCCGAGCGCATGAATGATGAAGATATTGACGGCAAAACCAATGGCGCGCATGGATGGGCGCGTGACGTTTGCCAGAATCGTGTTGGTCGGACCGGTATTGAAAAACAGGCAAAAGCAAGCAAGAAAAATAAAGATCCAGATGGCCCATGGGAACGGAGCGCGCAGGGCTGCCAGGAATATCGGGAATCCGGCAAGCATGGCCAGGGCGGAAACCAGAAAATAGGAACCCGGAAAACGGGCGCGCAATTTATCCCCCGCGATGCCGCCGAGGAGCGTTGCAGAAAGGCCTGCTACCGCAGTGATCGCGCCGAATATTATTGTAGCATTTGCAGGTGCGCCCGGGCGGCTCTCGAGATAATAGGGCATCCAGAAGCCGATGCCTCCGATGGCGAACGTCATCGCGGTCATGCCGAGCGTGCATAGGACATACGATGGCGTATGCAGCAGAATCCGGTATTGCCGCCAGGGTACGGCGGCTGCTTTTCCCGAGTTCGAGAGACCGGGCTCCCGGTGAGCCGGCTCCCGCATGAATAAGCTCGACAGCCCAAGAATGATTCCGGGCAACGTAACGATAAAGAAAGCCCAGCGCCAGCTTTCGCTTCCTGTCCCGATCCAGCGGGCACTCCAATTTCCTATTCCTGAATTCGCGACCAACCCCCCAAGCACATAACCCAGCGCGCTTCCAACCGGGATTGCTGCATAAAACCAGGCCAGCACACGGCCGCGCGATTCGATCGAATATAGATCGGAGATCATGGCTGGCGCTACAGGCCCATATGCCGCTTCTCCGATTCCCACACAGCAGCGCGTAATCAAGAGCATGAAGAACGTTGCGGCCAGCCCTGAAGCGCCGCTGGCCAGACTCCAGAGGATCACTCCCAGCCCGACGATGCCCCAACGCGATTTGCTCTCGGCCAGGCGGGCAAATATCGGGGCGCCCACCATGTAAATCAGCATGAAAGCTGTTCCCAGCAAGCCGAGCAATGCGTCTTCCGGCTTGAATCCCAGCCGGTTCTGAAACCATGCGATTGCCATGTTGAGGGAGTTGCTGCCGACCGCTCCCCCCGCGTTTGGATCAAAGAAAGTCTTTTTTATGGGACCCACAGCGGCGGCCAGCACCTGGCGATCGATGTAGTTGAACAGATTGATTAGGAGTAGGAGTGCGAGCGCGGCACGTGCGCGGGTTTCGGGATCTGACGGTTTCATGTTTTCGGACCAGAAGTCAGGAATCAGAAGTCATGAGTCAGAAGTCGGGATATTGGACCTAAGATTTCGGATTCCCAATTCTGACTCCTTGCTATTTTAGACTGACGCTCTCTGTGGGACAATTATCCTTTCCAGTAAGGATCTGTTTTCTTTTAGGAGACGGCATGGATGATCTTGAAAGAATCCGAAGCGAAATAAATTCGGTGGACGAACGCATCCTCGAAGCTTTGGCTGATCGCCGCAAGCTTGCTCAGAAGATAATTGAGGCTAAGGACCATCTGGGTACGCCGATACGCGACGCAATGCGAGAGGAACAGTTGCTGGCTAATCTAATAGCCAGGGGACGGAACCAGGGACTTGATGCGCACCTGATTACTCGGGTCTTTCACGAGATCATTGACGATTCGATCCGATCCCAGCAGCTTCATCTGCTGGATTATGACAAATCGGAATTAAAGCGGGTTGCATTTCAGGGGATCGAGGGCGCATACAGCGAACTGGCCGGAAAAAAGTACTTCGCTCCGTACTTGGACCAGACTGTTTTCGTGGGTGTGCCGACATTTGAGCAGGTCGTGAATGCCGTGGAGGATGGCGATGCTGATTATGGTTTGCTGCCGGTGGAAAACACGTCTGCAGGAAGTATGAATGAAGTGTACGATCTTTTGTCTTGTGCCCAGCTGTCCATCGTGGGAGAGGAAGTCTTGCGGATAGAACTTTGCCTGCTTGCCACGGATGAGGTCCCGCTGTCCAATATTCGCCACGTTTATTCACACCCCCAGGCCTTGGCGCAATGCATGAAGTTTGTTTCCAAACTTCCAAATTGCCAGGCCATGCCTTATGCGGACTCGGCCATGGCCGTGATTAAAGTCAGAGATGAAAAGGATCCCAGTATGGCTGCAATTGCCAGCGAAGAAGCCGGCCGCCTCTATGGACTAAAGATATTGCAGCGCAACGTCGAGGACCAGCAAAACAATTACACACGATTCCTGATATTGGCAAAGAGGCCGGCGCGCGTGGACCTGCGGATTCCGTGCAAGACTTCGTTGATCATCTCGACCTCCCATGAAGAGGGTTCCTTGCTGAAAGCCCTGACACTGCTTCATGAATATAAGATCAATTTGAGCAAGCTGGAGAGCCGCCCGATTCCGGGCATGTCGTTTCAATACCTTTTCTATATCGATTTCGAGGGGAATATAGCCGAGGACAGAGTCGCGCAGGCAGTCGAGCAACTTCGCTCCGCCACAACTTCCTTGAAGGTCTTAGGGTCTTATCCGGCGCAACATCGTGCCAAAACGTCTCCCAGGATTGAAACGCTTGCGGGCGGACCGCCGGAGCCTGAGCCTGCACCGCCCGAACCTGCCGCCGAAATAAAGGAGGCGGTCAGCTACAAGCTGGCCAGCCGCGGGCGCAAAGCCGACGACACAATTATCTCCGTGCGCGGAGTAAAAATCGGCGGGCCCGGTTTTGTCGTAATTGCCGGCCCTTGTGCGGTCGAATCCCGCGAGCAGATCCACAAGTGCGCACGATACATAAAGGAGTGTGGCGGACAGTTGCTGCGCGGGGGCTGCTTCAAGCCGCGCACTTCTCCCTATAGCTTCCAAGGGCTTGGCTTTGAAGGACTCGAGATGCTGGCGGAAGCGGGAAGGGAATACGATCTGCCGATCGTTACGGAAGTGCTATCTCCGGCCGACGTGGAGCCGGTGTCGCGTTATGCGGATGTGCTGCAGATCGGGGCACGCAATATGCAGAATTTCAGCCTTTTGAGCGAAGTCGGACGGTCCAATCGTCCGGTGCTGCTCAAGCGCGGCATGATGTCAACCATGGAGGAATTCCTGAATGCGGCCGAATACATTCTCGACCGCGGCAATCACCAGGTGATTTTGTGCGAACGCGGCATTCGGACCTTCGAAACCGCCACGCGAAATACCCTGGACCTCGGATCGATTCCGATTCTGAAGCGTCTGACGCACCTGCCGATTATGGTAGATCCGTCCCATGCGGCGGGCCGCCGGGACCTGGTGATACCCCTGGCGCTTGCGGCTCACGCCGTCGGGCCGCATGGGTTGATCGTTGAGATTCACCCGGAACCGGAAAAAGCCCTGAGCGACGGTCCGCAAGCGCTCCACTTTTCCCAATTCGCTGATTTGATGCGCCGCATTTATCAGAGCAAGTAGAATTCGTTTGGAGATCCTGCATTGATCGAGGTCGGGGTCGGTATCGGAATCGGGGTCGAAAACAAATGGTCGACTCCGATTCCGATGCCGACGCCGATTCCGATTTCGAGCAAATATCGAGACTACCCACGGACAAATGCGTTGGTCTCTCGCTCGTTTTGAATGGTCGAGGTGGGACTCATTCCATAATTGTGGCCTGGGAAAACCACTGTATCGCCGGGAAGGGCATAGAGCTTCGTCCGGATCGATTTTTCCAGCTCCGGATAGGACCCCCCGGGGAAATCGGTTCTTCCGACCGATCCTACAAACAATGTATCGCCTGTAAAGACCATACCTTTCATATAAAGGCAAATCCCCCCCGGCGTGTGGCCCGGAGTATGGATTACCCGCAGACCGACATTGCCGATCTGAATGATTTGTCCGTCTGATACCAGGATATCGGCGGGAGGGGAAGGTTCGGCCCTGAACACCTCCAGCATATTCCGCGGCGTATTCAGGAGCCCTGTCGCATCCGCTTCGTGGATTACGATTTTGGCTCCGGTCCTTCGCACCATTTCTTTATTGCCCATCGAATGATCGATATGATGATGTGTGTTTACTACATACTTGATCTTCAAATCATGCGAGGCCGCCTCATTCAGAAGCATGTCATGTTGATCCGACGGGTCGATAAAGAGTCCTTCCTTGGCCTGTTCGTCGCCAATCAGGTAGCTGAAAATATTGAAACTTCCGACTTCAAATTGTCTGACAATCACGATTGTTTCTCCGGTTGTGTAATTTAGCTCAGCTTTTCCGGACACTAATATACTGTATCGCAATCTTAGAGTCTTCGAGTCTTTGTGTCTTCGAGTTCAACTCCAAGACTCCAAAATGCGAAGCCTCAAAGCGGCAGCCTATGTCTTGAATTGCGGATCAATCTCAACCTGATAGCCGCTGGCAAGCCGGTTTGTCTCATTCGCCATCCCGACAACCGCCATTAATTCGGCAAACATCTCTCCGCTCATTCCGGCCTTCTTTGCCGCCGCCGTGTGAGAGGCGATGCAATAGCCGCATTGATTGGTGGCGCTGACAGCGAGGTACACCATTTCCTTGGTGAGAGCGTCAAGCTTGCCGGGCGCCATGATCTCTTTTATGCTCTGCCACGTTCTCTTCAGCATGGCCGGATCGTGTGCAAGCGCCTTCCAGAAATTGTTAATCCAATCTACCTTGCGGGTGGCCATGATATCGTCATACACGGCTCGAACCTCAGGGCCGGCATCTCCATATTCGACAAATCCACACGTAGCCATAGATCCTCCTCTATGGAACTTTTACCACGGATCAAAGCGAATGGACATTGATCTGATCCATCGTGCTAGAATGGAACCGATTGAATCTGCACTGAAGCGTCCGGACGATTTATAGGAAACGAGTTCCAGCCACTGGCAGGATGGACAAAGGAGTTTCCATAATGGAACCAAATCCGCAACGCACCTATGAAGAAGCGGTTCGAGATTATGGAGCCAAACTGAGCGCTCTGATGCAACCGGCGCCGGAGCTGGGCGGGGCTGCGGCTCGAGAAAGTCTGGATTTGCCGGCCGAAATTCTGACTCAGCGAGCGGCGGAAATTGCGAATAGCTCCTCCGAGTTGCTTGAATTGGCACAGCGGCATCTGAACTCGGCAAATCCGATCGTCCGCGAGGGAATACGCTTTCACTTCATCGATCAAGCAGCGGCCGAGTTGCTGCTCGGAATAGAACTGCTTCAGACATCCGAAGACAAAACTGCAATTCCTCCAACTGCCGCCATCCGAGCAACCCACAACGCCGCGTTCGGGGAAGCCATCAATGCAGTCGGGAAGTCGTCATCGGCTCCGATAGGCCAGGGAATCCCGGTCGTTGCATCGTACCGGGCTTCTGAATCCGCAACCATGGATGAAGCTTTTTTGGAGCTCGATCTTGCTGTCGAAAGCGCCGTGAGCAATATTTCCCGTCGGGTACAGGAGCTGGGAGGCGACATTGCATTCGATCTGGTGGCAGGAATGCAATGGGCCGAAGTGATTCAGGCAGCTTCGTTGACCGTGGAAGAAGTGGACGGCGTTTTGAAATCGCTCCGCAAGGGGATCGCCGAGAACGTGCTGCTGCATGTTTATAAAAAGATCGTGGCGTTGCTGGGAACGGATATCGCAGAAGAAGCGCGGCTCAAAATCCGGGAATGGTTGGATCAAATCAAGCAAAGCGAGCGAATCGATGTTTTCAATGCGCTTCTCGAAAGCCTCTACAAAGCAGATTCGCCTGGAAAAGTGACAGGTCGAATCCAGCCCTCTGCCGTCCCGCTTGATTCCATAAACAGAGCTTCCGATTTGATCAAGGCTCTGTCAGACAGATTCATTGTCCTGGTCGGCCATATAAGAAAGCTGGAAGATGCAATCCGGCTCGGGAAGTCGATAGAAATTCCGCAGTTTCGGCTTGTGACCATTGCGTATCAGGTCGCTCTGTTGTCTGCGCTGGTATATATCGGGCAAGATTATATCGCTTATGGCTTGACCGGAATTCTGCGCGAAAAAGAAATTTTCTAAAAACGCCACGGATTTCACGGATGCTCACGGATTTTAATCTGTGAAATCCGTGAAATCCGTGGCGTTTCTGGCTTTTGTCTAACCACCAACCACTGCTTCATGTTAAGATACATCGCAGAAGGAAGAGAAATGAGCCACCGTTATTACTTCTATTACCGCTCATACGAGACCGACCCCTGAGGGCCTGCGTCCATCTTTCTTCGCCACAAATCGGAAGAAAATGCGGCCCACCAGGGAAACCGGTGGGCCGCTTGCATTTTAGGAGAACGTCATGATCATCGTATGTGAAGCCAAGGCAACGGAAGCTCAGATCCAGGCGTTGCAGCAGAAGATTCACGAGGCGGGTCTGGTCGTGCATCGGTCAGACGGGGTGGAGCACACGATCCTTGGTGTTGTAGGCGATCGCAATCGGCTGGATACGGGAGTAGTGTCCTTGATGCCCGGCGTCCGCGATGTAGTCCTTGTTTCCACGCCGTACAAGCTGGCGAGCCACGAGTTCCATCCGGAAGACACGATCGTACGAGTTGGGGAGAATGTGCTTGTCGGAGGCATGGAAGTCGTCGTCATGGCAGGACCCTGCGCCGTGGAAACGGAGGAGCAGATTGAATCCAGTGCAGAAGTGGCCGCAGGCAGCGGAGTGCAGATCCTTCGAGGAGGAGCATTCAAACCCCGCTCCTCCCCCTATTCCTATCAGGGCCTAGGTATCGAGGGGCTTAAATTGCTGCGGCAAGCGGCGGACAGGCACGGACTGGCGGTCGTCACCGAGGTCATGTCGATTGAACAGATCGAGATAGTGTCGCAATATGCGGACCTTCTGCAGGTCGGCGCCCGCAATATGCAGAACTACCCCCTGCTGACGGCGCTTGGACATGCGGGCAAGCCCGTTCTGCTGAAGCGCGGCATGTCCGCGACGATTCAGGAATGGCTGATGAGTGCCGAGTACATCCTGACGGAAGGGAATCCGGATGTGATTCTATGCGAGCGCGGGATCCGCACCTTCGAAACCGCGACGCGCAACACTCTGGACCTCTCAGCGGTTCCGGTCATCCAGCATCTGTCGCATCTGCCGATCATCGTGGATCCGAGCCATGGCGTCGGCACGCGCCGGTTCGTGTCCGCGATGGCGAGAGCGGCAGTGGCGGCCGGCGCGGACGGCATCATGGTGGAAATCCACCCCAACCCCGATAAAGCCCTTTCCGACGGGCCGCAATCCCTGAACTTCGAAGAATTCGGAATGCTCATGAACCGTTGCCGGATCATCGCCACAACTCTCGGCCGGCGGCTGGGGAAATCAAAATGAAAAGGAACGATATGAAGATCACGATCATCGGGTGCGGCCTGATCGGCGGCTCCATTGCTTTGGCCCTTAAACGAAGGCGCCCCGGGCACTCCATCGCATGCCTGGACTTGCCCGAACGCCTGCCGGCTATCCGGGAAGCAGGGATTGCCGATCAGGTCGGGACCATGGAGGACATTGCGGAACACGTACCACAAAGTTCCATGGTGATTGTGGCCACTCCGGTCCAATCCGTTCTGGAAACCATTAAACTGCTCCGGTCGTTTCTGAGCGAAAAGACGATTGTCACGGATGTCGGGAGCACGAAAAAGAAAATCATGGCGGAGGCGCAACAGCTGATGCCCCCCGGTGTGCATTTTATCGGAGGGCATCCCATGGCCGGATCCGAACGCTCCGGAGTGGAGGCAGCCGATCCGCTTCTATTCAGCGATCGCGTATACGCCCTGTGTCCATATCCCGATACTCCGCCCGATGCCCTGCTTTCCGTCATGGACTTGGTGGAGAGTCTGCTGGCGCTCCCGATCACTCTCGATCCCGAGGAGCACGATCGAATCATGGCAATGGTCAGTCATCTGCCTCAGCTTGTTTCCGTCGCGCTGATGCAGGCTGCCCGCGCAGAAGATGCGGAGCATGCCATGCTTGATAAAATTGCGGGCCGCGGCTTTCTCGATATGACCCGGCTCGCAGCCTCCGATTACGGAATCTGGAAAGGGATTCTGGAAACCAATCAAGAGGCGATCTGCCAAGCCGTGGATCTCTTCAACAAAAGCCTCTCCAACTTGAACGGTGGAATGCCGGAGGATAACGTAGCGCTCGCATGGGAACAGGCCGGCAGACACCGGAGAAAAATGGCGCCGGACAGCCTTGCCCGTCCCAGAAAACACGATTTGCGCAGCATGGTCGACCGCTATGACAAGCAGATCCTCTCCGCCCTCGGACATCGAATTGACGCTGTGCGCAGGATCGGCAAGTTGAAAATGAACCAGGCGAGTCCGGTGACAGACCCGGATCGTGAAAGGAGGATGATGATCCAGCGCGAGGAATGGGGAAAATCGCTGGGTTTGCCGCAGGATCTGATCGCGGAGCTGTTTTCCGTGATCGTCAAGCATAGCTCCCGCATCCAGGCGGAAAAAAATAGCTATCAGCCATCAGCCGTCAGCTAAGATCTGAAAGCTGACGGCTGATGGCTGTTTTTAGAGTTACTTCCCAATAGCTAGTGCCTTGCCGTCCTCTCCGAAAAAATTAAGTGTCACGGCTGACGATCCTGCACCGCTTAGCAAAATAAACTGCGTCTGGTACCCGCTTCCGTCGGCCAGATCAGGGAACACTAGCGGCGATGGGGCCGGCACGGCCGAATACGCGATCGGGAATGTGGTAAACAGATACTCATTTCGCTCATTCGTCAATGACCGAACCGTGAGTGCCGCGAAGGGCGTCGTTGAGCTGATGTCCAGCACTCCCGTGAACCCGGCCGGCAAACCGGAAATGAACTGCCCGGCGTCCCTCGCGTCATGCCCGTTGGCCGCCAGTGGAAATGGCCCCTGGCTCGTTCCGACTTCGGTGACCCCATCCATTTGAAATGCGTGGACTGAGATGCTGGCCTGCGTGCCCGAAAGGTTTGCAATGGCCAGGCCTGTGTCATGATTTCCAGATAGATCCACATAAACCCGGGCATGAGTTGTGGAAGCCGCCGAAGGAATTCCCGATTCTGAAATGAGAAACTTGTCAGGGTTGTAACTGAACACTCCTGAGCCGATCGGGGTCTGGCTGCCGGCAGCCGGGGTTATTTGCACCCACCCAACTTTGACATCTGCCGGAGACCCGTCCGTCTGAAAGTGGAAAGCGCCGTTTGGAAGAATGGAGTATGGGAATGAAGAATTCGTGTTGCCCCCGACCTGATTCACGACCAAAGGGTTTCCGCTATTGTCCAGGAACTGCAGGGTTCCGTTCTCCTGCTGGCCGGAGGTGTTGAGCAGAAGCAAAGAGGTCGTGTATCCGTCGCCATCCGCGAAATCGGGAAAATATATGGAACTGTAACTGGCTGGTTGAGAAAGATCCGCCACCGGAGTCGTTGTGAATAGAAACTCGCCTCTTGGTTTTTGGTTTGTTGTTCCTCGTATTGCCAGGACCGATATGGGTTGGTCGCTGCTTTGTATATCCAGAGATCCGAATTGTTTGCTTGTCGAGAAATCCGAAGGAAAATTGAAGCCGGAAGCCACATCGTTAAGCTGATCGACAAACTTGGCGAAGTGGTTGCCTGCGGCAATAGTGCCGGTGCCGCTGGTGAGAATACTACCTTGCAGATCGCGCAAGGTATAGGTGACGTGCGCCGTGGCGGAGCCATAGTTCACAACGGCGATTCCGGTGTTAATGTCGATGGCGCCCGAACTGGCTCTTCCGGGAATCGCATTCGCACCCTTGCGATAATCAATGAAGATCCGCGCTGAGGTTGCAGGGGGTGATGCCGGAACGCCTGTTTCACAGATCGTCACTCCATTCGATTTCAGACTGAACACCGCTGTTCCATACGGCATGTCTCCCGAGCTGACGACGCCCGTTGCATAACCGACCTGGATCGCCCCAGAGCTGCCGCTCGTAAAAGCAGTGCTTGCTCCTCCAGCAGAAACACGCAAACCCACAGAGCTGCTGGCCGGAACAAGCGTGGCCGCTGTGAAGGGTTCGCCCCATACGCCGATGTCGTCAATGTGAACGCCGTCCCGCGTGACGGCCTCATTGGTCGACAGGTAAAACAATGCCCGCACTTTTTTCCAGCCGGGGAGATCATAGGAATACGTACTCCAGTCCGAGGTTCCCGTGATCGACCTGAGATACTGCCAATTCGAACCGTCATCGGGCGAGGCGTATACATAGAGATAATCCCGGTCCGCCTCGAGATCGACTTTTGCCTTGAAGACCAGGCTTAAGGAGCCAAGGTTGCTGGGCGGGATGACGCTTGAATTCTGCATCAACGGCAGGCTCAGATTGTTTGCGTAGTTCGAGTTCGGACTGTCGGACCATGAATGCGTTGCGCTCGCGCTTGTTTCTGTCGTAATGGCCCAAGGAGGAAAGCCCGTGAACTGCGCCGCTCCCTCGACGTCATCCATCCAGCCCTTTGTCAATTGCACGATCGCTATATCATCAATCCATGCGCGATGGGTTGATGAACTCGTGGTCGAACTCCCCCTGTATACATAAAACTCGACCTCTATTTCATGGCCGTTATACGAACTCAAGTCGTTCCGAAAACGAGTCCAAGCGGTGGATCCCTGGCCAATAAAGTTAAAGCTAAAACTTATATTTCCCGTACTCATGTCCTGAATTATGCAATACAAATAATCATTGGATGCATCCAGGTCCGTTTTTGCCCAAAATGTCAAATAACTCGGACCGGTAACGGTAAAAGAACTGGCCAAATATGCAGGTGTGCTTGCTGGGAGGTTGGCAGGACTCCCGTATGAATGCTGGCCGGTATGGGCGTCGTCGGTTGTCACCGTCCATGATGGATAATTGGATGGATATGGGTTGGTAAAATATGGCGTAGATTCGGCGCCATCAAAAAAGGAAGCGCCGCCCGTCATGACAGGAGTGGCTGCAACCAGTGGTGACACATTCCCGACTTTGTCAACTGCGCACAAGCTGACGTAATAGGCGGTATTCGGCGTCAGTCCGGTCAAATCGAAGGTTTCCTGTGTTCCGGGAGGGCCTGGTGTCATCTTTGGCTCTACCATCGTGGCAGTGCTCAAATCAGAGATTGTGTTATAGAATATTTGATAAGAACTAACCGTGCCGGTGAGGTTGTCGTCTCCCGCCGCAGTCCAACTTAGTCTTAGTCCCGTTCCAGAGGCCTGGGTGATGGAAAAATTTGAAGGCGCGCCCGGGGGAACCGTGTCCGATTGCAAAGCTTTAAAGACGTTCAAGCGGCCTGAACGGGTGTAACCTACAACATCAGCAGGATGGTCCACTGCATACAGCAGGCGGGCATGAAGTTGCGTTAACGACGCATTTGGATACAGCGATTTGATGAGCGCCGCTGCGCCGGCAACGTGCGGTGTGGCCATGCTGGTTCCGCTGAGATAACCATATCCTGATGGATCACACAGAGGACAGCTCCCCGTTGGCAAAGTGCTATAAATTTCAACTCCCGGAGCGGCGATATCGCATGTTTGGGGGCCGTAATTCGAAAAGGAGGCAAGAAGATCGTTATCATCTGTTGCAGCGACCGCGATGACGTTGGAGGCCTGCACGTTGTAACCTGCCGGATAAAAGCCCCCTAAATCCAAATTTGCCCCGGAATTGCCGGCTGCTGCGACAAAAAGAGCCCCTGCCTTCTGCGCCCGCAGGATAGCTTCCAAAAATAGTTGACTGAAACCTCCTCCTCCCCAACTGTTGCTAAGTATTTGAGCTCCATGGGATGTAGCGAAATCAGTAGCGAGGATAGCATTTGAAATGTAGCCGCTACCCGTCGCATCCAGGAATTTCACAGGCATGATCTTCACAGTCCAACATATGCCTGCCACGCCTGTTGAATTGTTTCCCACAGCGCCGATCGTTCCTGCGCAATGGGTTCCATGGCCATAATCATCCATTGGATCATTGGTGTTGCTGACATAGTTATAGCCGACCACATTATTGGAGCTGTCGCGCAATATATTGGGCGCGAGATCGGGATGGGTGTAATCCACACCGGTGTCGATCACGGCGACTATCACCTGGCTGCTGCCTGTGGTCAGATCCCAAGCCTTGGTTGCCGAGATGTCCGCTCCCACCGTTGAACATGTAGTGCATGTAGTGTAACCGTAATCTCCTTGACCGATATTTCGGAGGCCCCATAGGTAAGGGAAGTATTGATCGTTGGGAATCGTGTCCGTCGTATGGACAATATAGTCCGGCTCCGCTATGCGCACTCGCGGATCACCTCTAAGCTGCGCAATCACATCGGTCGGGGCAACTCCTCCGTCTGTTACCTGGACAACGTCGAAAAAGGGACTTCCGGGATTCGAGGCAAGCTGGAGGTTGCCGGAAGCTTGACCTAAAATTGCCTGTTTTTCGTCTGTAGAGATACCATTCCGAAACGCCACAAGGACTCTGTCGGGTGCAGACCCGACTCCATCATCAGGCTGGGAAGACTGTTCCAATGCGCGGATGTCCTTCGCTCCCGTGATTGTGCGTCGTGGGAAGAGGGGCGCCGATCGGAGTTGTTCGAGTGTCGCTCCATGAAGCATGTAGGCAGGTTGGATGTCGCGCTGTACGATTTGCCCATCCCGAACACCCTGGCCGGCAAGTGGGTTGAGGAGCAGGATCAAAGCCAGCACTGCAAGGAACACACGCACCAAGATCTTGCACGCCCCAAAATCAAATCTGTATCGAAATGGGAAACTGGATTCTTCCACATTCGCCATTTGATGACGCTTCATGAGTTTCCTCCCTTTTTCCTGATGCAGAGCTTAGGACCTGTCAATGAATACCGTTTGTACTTTGGCGCTCGCGCCTCGCCAGCGGGCCTGGGGGCCAGCAGCAAAATGCAAACGGTATTCATTGACAGGTCCTTAGTTTGCGCGTCGTGGGGTATAAAGCTCGAATATTATGGCGCTTTTCAAGGAATTTTCAAAGTAAAACAGAGTTCCTTCATCCTATCTTGAGAGCCGGTTACGCAACCGCCAAAACCTTACGACAAAGCGAAGAACTTCCATGGCATACGGCCTTGAAGCCTTTGGGGATTTCTACCGCGGGAAAATTTCCCTCTTGACAGATATTACAAATAGCAATATAAAATATGCCATTCTGTGATAAGGGATGGAATATGAATCTGGCAGAAAAAATCCGATATATGCGCGAAATCGAAGGGACGCTCCGAGGCCTGGGGCGCGCAATGACTCAGCTGGAAGTGGTGCATGCCATCAAGAAAGAATTGGGAAAGTCGATCAGTCAATCCTATTTGTCCCAGATCGAAAGCGGCCGCAGACCGCACCTGACCAACACCACGCGCCTGCTCCTGGCCCGTTTCTTCAAAGTCCATCCGGGACACCTGGTGGATGATCCGGAAGGATATCATGCGGAGCTGATTTCCGATTTGCGGGCGGTTGAAAACCGGCTGGATCTCTGGATCGTCGAAGGATCAGAGCGCTTTACGCGAGACCCGGAACTGCGCCAGTCCTTGCTGGTCCTGGCGAACCACCCCGATACGCGAAGATGCCTTCTGCTTCTGCGCAACATCCTGGAGACTCCCGGATTGTTCGATCGGCTTTGCGAAGTCCTGAATACGGGGCCGGTACGAAAAAAAGATCGTCGAAATTCCGCCGCCCGTGAATCTTCCGTTCGAAGGAGGCGCGATCAATGACATGGGCAAATTTTTACCTGTTCTGTTTTCTTGTGGGATTTCTTTGGAGTCTGCTGTCGCTGCTGGTCGGCCATTTCCATATTCCTTTGCCGTTCCACCACGGGGACGCCGGTGGTCTTCTGCATCATCATGGCGGCGGCATGCACCACGCGCACATTGCCCATCATGGCGATGCTCTCAGCCATAGAGGAGCTACGACGCAGGACTCGGGGTTTTCGGAGCGCGTGCGTGCGGTCAACATCTCACCTCTGAACCTTGGAACGATTGCCGCTTTTTTTGCTTGGTTCGGAGGCGCCGGCTATTTGTTGACGAAGCATTCATCCATTTGGTTTGTCTGGGCTCTGCTCCTGTCGATATTGAGCGGGCTGGCAGGAGGTTCAGTCGTTTTCTGGTTTTTGGCCAAGGTTCTCGTCGGCGCGGAGCGCGATCTGGATCCAGCGGATTATCGCATGACGGGAGTTCTCGGGCATGTTTCAAGTCCTATCCGGGAAAAAGGGACCGGAGAAATCATCTATTCCCAGGAGGGAACCCGGCGCACGTGTGGCGCGCGCAGCGAGGATGGCAAAGCCATTCCGAAAGGGACCGAAATTCTGGTGACCCGCTATCAGAAGGGAATTGCCTATGTGCGCCCATGGGATGAGCTTGCGAAACCTGAGTAGATCAAATCGGATCATGAATTCAACTTTATAGGGAGGAATTATGCCGACGGAAGTATTGCTAGTGGCTGGACTGATGGTGCTGGTCATCTTCATTCTCTTGGCGCTTTTCACCGGCCTGTATCGAAAGGCGGGTCCACACCAGGCGCTTGTTGTTTATGGGTTTCGCGGACCTCGCACGGTGAAAGGGCACGGGACGGTAATATTCCCGATGCTCGAAAGCTGGCATGAGCTTTCGCTGGAATTGATGTCGTTCGACGTGGCGCCCAAACAGGACTTGTATACGAAACAGGGCGTCGCCGTGACGGTGGAGGCGGTTGCGCAGATCAAGGTGAAATCGGATCCGGAATCGATTCAGACTGCCGCCGAGCAATTTCTGACCAAAAGCGACCAGGAGCGCGAAGACCTGATCCGGCTGGTGATGGAAGGGCACCTGCGCGGCATTATCGGTCAGTTGACGGTCGAGGAAATTGTCAAGCAGCCGGAGATGGTCGCCGATCGTATGCGTTCCACTTGCGCCGAGGACATGAACAAAATGGGCCTCGAAGTCATTTCCTTCACGATCAAGGAAGTGAAGGATAAGAACGATTACATCGCCAACATGGGACGTCCGGATGTCGCGCGCATCAAGAAGGATGCCGATGTCGCCACGGCGGAGGCGGAGCGGGACACGGCCATCAAGCGGGCGGAGGCCCAAAGAGCGTCCGCCGTTGCGAAGGCTCAGGCGGACCAGGAACGGGTTCTGGCGGAAACTCTTTCGCAGGCCAAACAGGCCGAAGCCGAACGCGATCTGGAGATCAAGAGAGCACAGTATCTGGAGACGGTTAAGAAACAGCAGGCTACCGCCGACAAATCCTACGAAATCCAGACCAACGTTATGCAGCAGCAGGTCATCGCTGAAGCGGTAAAAGTGCAGCGCGTGGAAAAAGAGAATGAGATCAATGTGCAGGACGCGGAAATCCAGCGCCGCGAAAGGGAATTGATCGCTACCGTTCTGAAGCCGGCCGAAATCGAGCGGCAGCGGATTGAAACGCTGGCCAACGCCGAAAAGCAACGCCTGACCGTAGAGGCCGAAGGGCACGCTTCCGCCATCAGAGCCCAGGGCGAAGCGGAAGCTGACGTGATCTTCAAGAAGGGAGAGGCGGAAGCCAAGGCAATGAACGTCAAGGCGGAAGCTTACCAGGAATATAACCAGGCGGCTGTGCTCGACAAGCTGATCAGCGGCTTGCCCGAAGTCGTTCGGGCGCTGGCCGCGCCTTTGGCCAACGTCGACAAGATCACCATCGTCTCCACCGGCAGCGGAGATGCCGCCGGGATGAACAAGATCACGGGCGACCTTACGAAAATTGCTGCACAGATTCCCGCTCTTTTTGAGACGCTGTCGGGAATGCAGATTTCCGACCTGCTGGGCAAAGTGAAGCAGATAGGACAAAAGCAGGACACGGAAAAGGGAGCTGAAACAAAACAGTGATTGATTTGGGGACGCCACCCTATTTCGCCCGGCCAGTAGCGACTGAAGCGAAAGCAAACAGGGAAATAGGGAGGCGTCCCCGGTAGAAGAAAGGAGTACCTTCATGGCATTGCTAGAAAGAGTTTCGACCCTGATACGGGCAAATCTCAATGACCTGATCGCAAGGGCGGAAGATCCCGAAAAGCTGATCAAACAGGTCATCCTGGATATGGAGAACCAACTGATCCAGGTCAAAACACAGGTTGCGGTCGCGCTGGCCGACCAGCATATGCTCGAAAAAAAGAGAAAAGAGATCGAACAAAAGGCGGCGGAATGGATGCAGAAAGCAGAGTTGGCGTTAGACAAAGAGAAAGACGATTTGGCCCGGGCGGCGCTGGAGCGTTCCGTAGCCCACCAGAAGATGGCGGAAAACTTCAAGGAGCAGGAAGCCGATCAGAAAGCTCAGGCTGAAACGATGAGATCATCCCTCAAGAGGCTCGGAGAAAAACTTGCCGAGGCCCATACAAAATGCGATCTCCTGGCAGCGCAACACCGCCGCGCTCGGGGACTGAGCAAGGCGGGCGATGCTCACATTGAATTTGAAAAGCAAACCAGGAGTGCTTCCCTGGACAACCTCGAAGGTGAAATCGTGCATTCGGATGCTGCGAGTCGCGCGAAGGCCGAATTGATCGGCGACGATGTCGAGGACAAATTTGCTTCGATGGAGAGAGAGGACCAAATCGGCCGGCTGCTTTCGGAACTGAAGGCGCGTCGCCGCTTGAAATCTTGAACAACCTGGAAGGGTGGAAGGTGAAACGTGAAAGCAGTGACTGCTGTCGCATGTCTGATTGCTGTGTTGGGGCTGTGATTGAGCGAATGCCTGGCAAGTTCTGAGGACTCGCGGTTGTCATTTGATCGTGGTGCGAACCTCTCGAAATGCAAAGAAGGTCGGCATCAACTGTGTGCTTAGCGGAAACCCCGGCGGCGGAAGCAGGTCGAGCTTCTTGTTCTGACTATACATCTCGTTGAGTCCGGCGGCAATCGAATCGCCGTTCATGTATACCGTTACCGATGCGATGTTCGAGACGTTGCCTCCGTAGACGTAGAAATTGCCCCCAGGACGGCCCCCTGGATTTATGACCGTCGGAGAGCTCCCGGTCAAAGAGACAAAAGTCCCATCAATGGAGAAGTCCCCAGCCAGCTGGTTTCCCGTGGGATTGCTTATTGCAATTTGAGATCCCCAGGTTCCGCCGGTCATTCCATCTGCCTGCCAGGGGCAGCTCCACGCAGCGGCAAATCCTTGAAGTGTCGGACCGGTGACCCCCGTGTAATAATACTCGGGCTCGATCACGTCGAGCTGCGCGACAACTGCGAGAGTGTCGGTGGAACTTGCCGTGTGATCGGAATATTGGATGCCGCCGTTGATGAGAGCGCTGCCGGTTGCCGTTACTGTGCAGCGTCCATGGACGGTTCCTTCCACGACGGCATCGCCGTTGACCGCAATAATTCCGTTGGCCGGCAAATGCATCGTCACCGGGCTCCCGGCAAGCCCGTTGTTGTGCACAACAACAGTGCCGTCAGACTGAAAGATCAGCCTGGTCGTACCGTCGAATGTGTAGGCGCTCGTGGCGCCGGAAGCGAATGGCGTTATTGTCTGTGGGAAGTTGATCTGCCCTCCATTTGCAGTAAGGTTTCCCGAAACCGTGGGAGTTCCCCTGATTGGGCCGGCGGAATAAAAATCACCATTGACGGTTGTGCCGGCCCAGACGTTGACTCCGCCCAGATCGTTCACGGCGAGTCGGCCCGCAAGCGTGAACGTGGACTGAAACGCTAAATCGAAACCAAATTGATTGTAGAATAGTGTCCAATTGGCCAGTGTTTGAGGGGACACGGCGAGCGTTTGCGTGAGGGTTACGCTCGATGGCTGAACGCTTTGGTTCGACGGGACGAAGCGGCCGACACTCGTGATCGTGTAGAAGATAGGGTAGGGTGAGATTGGCGAACTGGCCGGGGAATCGCGGCGCGCCAGCGTAACTGTATAGTCACCGGCCTGATTGAGTCCCGGGTACGACACGGGTTGCTGATTAAACTGCACGGTTCCATCCGCCGGAAGGTCCGTGGTCGTGTAATTCGTGCGGAATCCATTGATTCCCTGTTCGAGCCCCATCTCTGCGGCGTACCAGGCCACTGTTTGGCGCTGATGATTGGAGGCGATATCCAGCTCAAGCATCGAGTTGGTGCTCAAGGCGAGTCCGATTCCAAGCAGAAGGGCGGCGACAAGCAATACCATAACGAGCGCAACTCCGGATTCGTCCCGGCTCCGTGCTGCCATCGTGTCAACCAAGTGACAAAGCTTAGGGCCTGTCAATGAATAACGTTTACACTTTGCTGCTGGCCCGCAGCCCGAAGGGGCGCGGCGGCGGGGGGGCATCTGCTTCGTTGCCGTTCCTCGACGATGACACTGCATCTCCTGCGTCGCGGCGCCTCGCATCTGCCCGCCCGGCGCTCGCGCCAAAGTGCAAACGTTATTCATTGACAGACCCTTATCTCTCATAGGATTCTCATCGCGCTATGTTGTTACGGAAGAAAACAGTTTGGCTCAAAGTGAGCCGGCTGTGCCCATCAGGCCAGGCAGCATCTCCCGTTTTCACGTGCGATCGTCCCGTAATCGTGACCTTGACGCCACGAACGAGCGATAGCGGAGTTGTGGGATCGGACTTGTCCACAGCGGGGGTTGTCGCATTCGAATCGTCATCCACCAGAAATACAACGCTGAGATTTTCAATATCATCGGCCAATGTAGTGGCTCCCGCGGCTCCTGCGTTGCTGTTGGCAAGTCGTTTGATGGAAGGATGGACGGGGTCTGTGGTTGCATCGATAAAATAAGTGATCGCAGCAAGCGGAAACACCTGAGATGGCGGGCCTCCTGTGATTTGTTGCGCTGACGACATGTTGGGGTTGGGAACCTGCGCAGTACTTCCGGGATTCAGTTTTAGGGCATCCTGACCATTGTTGAACACAAGCCCGCCGTCATGGTTGACTTTCGTGATCTGCCCGAGTGAAACCTGGAACCCGTTGCTGATCAGGACGACCTGCCCTGCTGAAAACATGGCGCTGTTTTCCACGTAGACGGTCTGTCCCCAGTTGGCAGAGGGCCCTGGGGGACTCTGGTTGACAAAGCCGGCATTTCCCGTGCCGCCCAGAAACACAAGCATGTCCGTTTGGATCGAGTGGGCCAGCGGATTTCCCTCTCCATCCATGGTCACCGTTTGGCCCTGCTGGTAAGCGGGCGTTACAAAATAGATAGAGTCTGTGTCTGAACTGAGCGCCCCCCCTAAAGACGCCATCAAGGCTCCCGGCGGAACTAGAATTTCGGAACTGCCGTTATTCTTCGTGAGATACGGCACGCCGGATCCAGCATTGACCAGTTCACTAGAGATGAAATTCAGCGCGGAGCTCACGTTCTGCGCGAGTTCCAGCCCCTCCTGCGAAGTGGAATGCAGGCCTTGGCTGACCTTGAGCACGGTGACCACTGCGCCCATGGCGCCGATGAGAACGATGGACCCAATGAGGAGCTCTACAAGCGAAAATCCCTCTTCATGCGACCGCCACAATCGGCGCAGCACCTGCTCGAAACGCTTGAGGCGCCTGTCACAGGCCTTAGTTGGTGATATTCGAAAAAGTTGTGTCGATCGCACTGAGTTCCACCTTCGATGCATGGGGCGGATTCACGTCCACCACGATTAAGGTAAGTCCTGTTCCGAAACTGTAGGCATTGTACGAGCCCGTGAATCCGAGGGGAAAGTCGGCTGCATTTTGAAAGTCGGCCTGAGTTCCGCTGTCACCAGGATAAGGGCCGGGATTGGTCAGGAAGTATTCCATCTGAACCTGGGCCAGGGAAACAGCTTGTTGTCTCTCAAGAGCTCCGCGGTTAATCATTGCGGCTAGTGGAATTGCACCGGCAAGAGAAAGGAAGGCGCCTGCCATCAGAGCAACAGCGATGAGTGTTTCAACAAGCGTGAATCCGTCTTCCGGGTTCATTGTGCGCGAGGTCGAAATCACTAGATCTCCTCCAGCTTAATTCCAGGAGTTGCTGTTTGGGTTATATCGCCAGATGTGAACTCTTCCGGTTCCCCCAAGAAGTGTTACCGCCCGCAGGGTAGCCGGATCGCCATCCACGTTCCGGATAAAGAATGTGCCGCTGCAGAGAGTGGCGCCCGTTGCATCCGTAGCTGCCGCGCCGTTGTCCGTAAACGTAACTTCATTGTTGACGCCCGGACCCAGCACCGTGTTGCCCAAAGCGTCGGGTGTATCCCGAACAGCAGGATTTGAATCCAGCAATGTCATTTTGCCTGGAAACAGGAAGGGTCCGCGGGCCGATCCCGTTCCAGCGGCGACCACCACTGAATTCGCTGATTCAAACTGCACGAGGATGTCGCCGTGGGTTGCAACAGCCAGAGCGCGCGCTAAATTCAGCTCTTGGGCGATTAACTGCGCAGCGGAATCGGCGTTGGATTGATCCATAGCCGTGCTGAACATCGGAATGGCCATCCCCGCGAGAATTGATGCAACCGCGATAGCTATAAACGCCTCAATCAGACTGAATCCATGCTGAGGATCTATCATCCTTCTCCTGAATCCGGCTGAAGCTTTTTTCGATTTCATGCCTAATCCTTCGCTGCTTCAGTGACCGATGGCGACGATCTCATTACAGCGTGCCTGCGAATTGGGCGGACTTATAGTTAGTTGTAACCTCTTTACGTATCGGCACGGCCTAACAAAGACTTTATTGCGTGTCACGAATTTCTCCCGGACAATTATCATGCGTTTTGGGGTATAGCATACAGCGATCACAGACCAATTCTGCGATCTGCGTCACATAATGCGCAGTTTCTATTACGGGTCAGTTTTATCGAAGGATCTCGAGAGGCTTATGGTTCCGCGCTCCGCGGTTTGCCAGCCGCCAGCAATCGCAATGCGCTATCCATCTGGCGGGCTATCGAGGGGCTGCGAGGCATCCGAGCGATTGCTTGCTGATCGCATTGCACGACGGCGAAATCCTTGGGGTTCCTCTCTGTAATACCATCCACCAAATGATGTAACATTCAGAGGAAATTGGGGGATCTCCGTGACGAAAGCGCTTTCATGCATCTCCGTACCGTTTCTCGCTGTCTTTTTGATTGCATGCTCTCCTGCCTCCCGCAAAACAGGAGAATACAAAATAGCGCTGGTTCCATCCCGCGCCGGACAGTCCGGAATTTTCGTGATGAATTCCGATACAACCGGAGGAAAACTCCTCAATCCGAATGCGACGGCGCAGTTTCGGGCCTCATCGTGGTCGCCGGACGGCGGGAGAATCGCCTTTTTTGCTCAATTTTCCGAGGACTCAGAACTGCTTAAAAAATACAAGATGCCTGCTCACTTTCCACTTCATGTGATAAATGCCTCTGGGGGCAGTCAGAAGAGATTGCTCGATTTTCCTGTAAGCGAATTCGAATGGGCGCCCGACAGCCGCCAATTGCTCTATATATCGGCTTTTGAGGATCCCGCGCACGACGATTCCGATGTTCAGAAGGGGAAGAGAACTCCACAAAGCGCGGTTTATCTTCTGAATCTTCAGACCGGCGAACAGAGGCGCGTGACCGGATTCGGGCAATGTTGCTTTGGATCCTGGTCTCCCGATGGCTCTTACCTTGCACTCGCTTTCGGAGATCAACGGATCAGCGACATTTATATTGCAAGCCTTGACGGCAAGCGCACGCGACGAATAACGGATTCCCAAGCGATCAACATCAAACCTGTATGGTCTCCCGATGGGAAAAGAATTGCCTTTATCTCCATTGCTCCCGAGTCCGAAGGGGGGACGGCGAGCGCATATATGATCGATGCCGATGGCAAGAATCAGAAGCGGATCGGCGACCTGAATGCATATGAGGTCTCATGGTCCCCGAGTGGGAAGTCTCTTCTTCTCTGGTCTGCTGAGGGTCTCTTCCTGGCATATCCGGATGAAAACAAAACGGTCCGGTTGACGGGTGGAGTTGTCCAGCCCAGGGACGCCGTTTTGACTCCTGATGGACAGGGTGTGATGTTCCGCTCCAATCACGAAGGGGAATGGTATCTTTATGCTGTCGATCTGAACGGCGGCAATCTCAGGAAAATCAGCGGTAGGCTGACCGCCTCCACCTTTTGCCTTTCCCCTTTAAAAGACTAGGAGCGTTTTGAAAAGGAGTGACCGATGAAGCGTTATAACTTGGCAGGTCTTTTTTTGTGCGGGCTGTTTTTTGGAGGGAACGCGTGGGCTCAACAGCAGCTCGATAGACTCATCGACCAACAAATCGATACCCTCGTCGGTACCTATAAGTCGTTGCACCAATCGCCGGAGCTTTCCGGTCATGAGGAAAAGACGTCGGCATTGGTAGCGAAAGAACTGCGAATGCTTGGGTACACGGTCACCGAACGTCTGGGCAAATACAAGCGAGCGGGCTGGATCGGATATGGGGTTGTAGGAGTATTGAAAAACGGTCCCGGACCAACCGTTCTCGTCAGAACCGACATGGATGCGCTGCCGGTAACGGAAAAGACCGGGCTGCCATATGCGAGCCGTGTCCGAACGAAGGACGACGCCGGCCAGGAGGTTGGTGTCATGCACGCCTGCGGGCACGACATACACATGACTTCTTTTCTCGGGACCGCGAGAATGCTGGTAGAACTTAAAGACCAATGGCATGGGACTCTTTTAATGGTCGGGCAGCCCGCCGAAGAAACGGGCAGCGGAGCGGAAGCGCTCGTGGAAGACGGGATCTATACGCGTTTCCCCAGGCCGGACGTCGCGATCGCACTTCATGATAACGCGACCTTGGAGGCCGGGAGAATCGGATATACGCCTGGATTTGCTCTGGCAAGCTCGACTTCGGTAACCGTCACAATGCGTGGCGCCGGCGGCCATGGATCCGCGCCGGAGACCACGAAAGACCCAATCGTTGCAGCTGCGCAAGTGGTTCTTGCATTGCAGACGATTGTGAGCCGGGAGAATTCTCCCTTCGATCCCGCAGTTGTAACAGTCGGTTCGATACAGGGAGGGTCGAAGAACAATATCATTCCCGACGAGGTGCGGCTGCTTCTTACAGTCCGAACCTATAAGGAGGAATTACGGCAGCGCATTCTGAATTCAATCACCCGCATCGCCAGGAATACGGCTCTGGCTGCCGGAATTCCGGAGAAACTCGCTCCGGCCATCGAAGTGACCGAGTACGTGCCTGCTACGTTCTGCGATCCGGCACTCACCGAAAGAGTCGCTCGCGTGCTGGAGAAAGCAATCGGCACAGGAAACGTTGAAAAAACATCCCCGGTCATGGGTAGCGAAGACTTTGGCAACTTGGGCCTCGAGGGGAATAAAATTCCGATTGTGTTTTTCTGGCTCGGAGCCGTTGATCCTGTCAAAGCTGCAGAAAGCAAGAGAACCGGCGAGAGGCTGCCATCGCTCCATTCCAGCTTATTTGCACCGCTTCCTGAACCCACCATCCGCACCGGGGTGAAGGCAATGACGTCGGCCGTACTGGATCTCATGAATAGATAGCTGGAATCAGGATGCTGGTTCCGGCTGTTCTTGCCTGTGAGGCGTTCAAACCTGCACCGGCACCTTTGCTTATCCTAGGCGGTTTTTCTAAATTCCTATCTGCCGCTATACACTCCAGCGTAATCCTTGTTATTCGCTTCGTAATTTTCCTTTAAATTGCCCCAATACGCTAAAGGCAACTCCCCGACCTTCACACTGCCGTTCTCCTGTTTTACAGTAATAAACTTGTGCCATTCGGGCGGGTCAACTTGAGGAAAATCGATCCTCTGGAAATTAAGAAACCGGCTGCTGGCCTTCCGTGCCGTCGATGCGTGCAATATGATCTGGGCATGGGTCAGAATGCTTAAATCTTCCAGACTGCGCATAAGCTTATGCGGATCCGTAGCGGACAACTCGGGGACCCACTTTCCCTCGATCTCCTGAAGTGTTTCCATCCCCATTTTGAACAGCGGCTCAGTTTTGTATTCACTGCAGAAGTACTGCATGGCCCGGGCAATTCCCGCATGCAGTTCTTTCCAGTCCATTCCGGTCCTTTTCTTTATCGGGGCGTACACCCTGGCCTTTTCCCTGGATAACTGATCTTTTGACACAGCGGCTCTGTCAGCTTTCAGAGCATATGCGGCCGCCTTTCGGCCGGCAAACCTCCCAGTAGCGGCTGCGAAACTGTGATCGCCGGGAGAAAATAATTGCGTGCCGGCTGCATAGAGTCCATCGAGAGAGGTTTTCAAATCCCAATCGATCACAAGGCCGCCGCCGTTGGCCTCTCGCCACTGGGGCGGACTGGACCCTTCTATCAACGCATAATTCTGAAGCTGATCTTTGCCGGGATCGAAGCCGGATTCCGTATAGGTGTCGACAATGATTTTTCCGGTGCACTCCTCCTCCAACAACATGTTCCAAACAGCTTTGCGTTCGATCTCCGGCATTGACGGGAAATCGCCGTAGAATGGCAGCGCATATTCGCCTTTGAGCACACGCTCGCGGATGGCTGCCCATCCAAATCCCATTCGATCGACATCCTTTTTGCCCCAGCCCGGTTCCGTCACAATGGGAAGTTCCTTGCCGTCGGCATCGACGAGCAGAACATTTTCATAGCTTGCATCGCCGGCGCCGGTATACCATCGGTGCTTGAATCCAGGCGCAATGCCCATCACTCCGGATCTTTCCATCAATGTGAATTCAGCGCCGGCTCTCCATGCCATGGCGATGCCGTCTCCCGAAACCGGACGGGGCGACATCGTGTTGTAACCGGACAATTCTGTATTCATCAGCCAGACGGATCCGCCTGAGGAAGAGCAGAGTATTGTCGCCTTTGACTTGAAGACCATGAACTCGCCGATCCGGTCATTCAGTCCGGTTGCTCCGATGACTCGGGCGCCTTGCATTCCTTTTTCTGTCAGCAGGCTGGTTGCCATGACCCGGTCATAGATCGCCACTCCCAGCCGCTCACATTCTCTTTTCAACGCCGGTTTAAACGTTGTCCCCCAGACTCGGATGACAACGTTGGTATCGTGAAAAGGATTCATTCGAGGGGAAATCAGGAATTTGGTTTTCTCGTCGCGTCCTTCAGCGCCTTTGAACCTGTCATCAAGGTCCCGGATTTTGCCCCCCATCTTTTCCAGCTCGAGGAGAGTGTCATAGTTCTCCCGGCATTGAATTTCCCGGCCTATCCCGCAGCCATAACCGCCAAACCCGCTGGTCAAGCGTTCCGCCCATTCATCGGGATCAACCTTGGAGAGAGGATTTGCGGGCGCATCGCACCAATGGTCGCAGCCGGGTCCCCCGGCGCCGCTGCGAACAGTCGCCGATTTTTCAACCAGGACAACTCTAACTCCTTTTCGGGCTGCGCTGATGGCTGCCCAGCATCCGGCGATTCCTCCGCCGATGACCAGCACATCGGTCTCGACTTCCTGCTCCCGATCATAGTGGATTCCATAGGGCCATTCCGGAGCATGGCCTTCGTCTGCGATAAATTCCTGGAATGTAGTCATTTTTCTGTCTCCCCATGAAATAAATCAGGCACGGAATATCTCGCCGGTGGCCTTGCGCTTCCAGTATCCTCGCTGCTGAAGCGGCCAATTAAATTTGACGGCTCCGGGACGAGGGCAGTCGTTCACGCAGGTGCCGCAATACCAGCATTCCTCAGGGTGCAAAATAATCGGGCATTTGCCTTCCTGTGGATTGGGGATGAAAACATCGACCGGGCAGCGGTCCACGCAGGTGTTGCAGCCGTTGCATACTTCAGGATTGAAGATTGCAGGCCTGCCCGGTGTCGCCGGATTGGGGATGGCATAAACCTTCATAACTCCTCCTCCGAAGAACCCTGCAAATGACGAATTACGAGTTACGAATTACGAATTGATGTTGGCTCATGATAGCACAGTCCGGGCGTAAACATTTTTCACAGCCTTCGGCGGCGCATCATTGACATTTGCTTATTGTAAATCTTGATCGAAGGTGATTGATATAGTCCATCCGAATTCTCTTGAACAACCGAAAAGGAGAATGTATGAGATTCAGAGCGCTCTCTTCTCTCATTTTTGTGCTGGCCGGACTGTTTGCAGGATCCGCACCGGCGCAGGATGCCAAAATCACTGTGATGAATCCTAGAGGCATCCTGCCTCCAATCCGCCGTATACCGATGGCGACCCGCCCCGCCACACTGGACGGCAAAGTGATTTATATCGTCGACACAAGATATCCACGCACCCGGGAATTTGTTGAAGAGCTGTTCAAAGTGCTCAAGGAAAAATATCCAAAAACAACCTGGGTGCTTAGAGACAAGTTCGGGGGCTATGTCGATGACGACCCGAAGCTGTGGGCGGAAATAAAGGAGAAGGGTCATGGAATGATCATGACCATCGGCCATTGAAGCACCTGTTCGCCGTCGGTCGTCGGCCATTGCGTGACAGCGGAAAGCTTGGGAGTGCCAACAGTCCCGATCATCACTCAGAGGTTCCGGGATCTCGTAACTGCAATTGCCTTTAAAAAGGGGATCCCCAATATGCGGATGGTCTATACTCCTCACCCGGTTACGGATCGGCCGGCCGCACTATGCCGGAAATATCTTGAAGGGAACGATCCGGTTAACGGCAAGCCGATCCTGGCGGAAATCATCGCAGGACTGACCCAGCCCCTTTCGGAAGAAGACAAACAAACAGGATTTCTGCCGAGGCCGCCAAGAAAAAGGTTGCTGGAGCCTGATACGGCTGAAAATCTGGAAAATTATTTCTACAACAACGATTTTACCGATGGACTCCCCATCGTACTGCCCACCGAAAAAAAGGTCGCGGAGATGCTGAAGGCAACCAGCCACAAGCCTGACGAAATCGTGGGCAAGATGGCCGCCTCCACTCCGCACGAAGCCTGGCAGTACACGGTTGAAATGGTCGCGATCAACGCGGTCATGTCGGGAGCCAGGCCGGAATACTTTCCCGCCATCTTAGCTTTGGCTTCGACTGGTGCCACTGCTCTGGTTAGCTCTACTTCATCCTATTCGAGGATGGCGTTGTTTAACGGACCCATTGTGCAGGAAATAGGAATGAATGCAGGCGTCGGTGCCATGGGGCCTTTTAACCGTGCCAACTCTACGATTGGCAGGTGCTGGACACTGATGTCCAAGAACATTGGAGGGTCCGGTAAAATTGGAGAAACCTACATGGGAACTCAGGGGAGCAATCTCAATTACAACAACCTCTGCTTTCCCGAAACCGAAGATGTATTGCCTCCCGGATGGAATCCCTTTCACGTGCAGAAGGGACATAAGAGGTCCGAAAGCGTGGTGAGTGTTTTCGGCGGTTGGAGCCTGAGCGATATCTGCTGGTATACGCCCATGCCCATCTATCAGGTTATCCGGGGATGGCTGGAGCATTTCTTCTCTACCAGCGTAACTGGAGCCACGATTATCCTTGATCCCATGGTCGCCGCGGATGTCGCCGCCGCGGGGTTCAAGTCCAAGGAAGCCTACGCCGATTACCTGGTCAAGAATACCGGGACACCCGGCTGGCTCTATTGGCAAACCCGCCAGGCAGAATTGGAACAGGCCATGAAAGGTGTCGAGCCCTTTGCGTCTTACCTGAAGGTTGGTGAAAACGGTATAATCCCCATGTCGCGTTTCACCGGAAACCTCACCTTGGGGGTGCCTGTGAATGCATTCGCATTCGGCACTTTGGCTGCGGATCGCACTCCGATCGAGATCATCGTCACCGGCGGAGGCACCAACACCTATTGGTCCGGCGGCGACTTTATGTATTCCGGCAGCGCATCCATTGATAAGTGGAGGTGAAGGATTTGATCGGGGTCGGAGTCGGGATCGGAATCGAAAGAAACAAAAAACCGACCCCGATTCCGATACCGACCCCGCCCCCGATTGCTATTTTTCCTTAAGGAAATACGGAGGTGCAAGATGCATAGAGCAATGGCTTGGATATCGGCATTAATGCTTTTAGCAATAACCAGTGTTCAAACTGCTGCTGCGGAAGATGCAGCCATGCGGCGGATCGCCGACAGGGAAGCGATTGAAGACGTGCTGAGCCGGGCTACCCTCGGTTTTGAGCTGAGCGATCCCGATCTCTTTTCGGGCGCCTTCGCGGAGGATGCCGTGTTTCAACTTGATGAAAAAGGGCCGGTCTTTGGTTTCGACAAAATGATCTACAAGGGGCGTGCCGATATCCGCAGCATCATCACGGACAGAGTCGAAAAGGCGCGCAAGAGGGATTCCAAAACCCTGAGCTTCGATCCCGCGAGCTTGAAGATGTACCACCGCAACACCGATGAGCACACGGTAATTCTTGATGCGCACAGAGCGCACCATACTTCCACCTGGATGGCTGTGATAAAGACGAACGTTGATATCCATATTTCCGCGATAGGCCGCTACGACGACATGCTCGAGAAGCGCAATGGCAAGTGGCTGATCGTGAAGCGTGTCCGAACAGAGTAGCTCTTTGATCAAAAACTAAAATGCCACGGATTCCACGGATTTCACAGATTTTGAATCCGTGATAATCCGTGGAATCCGTGGCGTTTTTTATTAAGCGTTAATAGATGCCGTATTCCATGACAGCTTCGGTCATGGCCCGCAGATTATTGGGATCACCTTTATCAATGCTGGCGCCTCCCGTCAAAATGAAGCCGCCACCTTCACCGCAGACCTCGATCAGCTTGCGGCAATATTCCTTGACCTCCTTCGGAGTGCCTGTGATCAGCAGAGAAGCGGGGACATTTCCTGAAATGCACGCTACGTCGCCCAGAATTTTCTTGGCCCGGAACATATCGGTCCGGTCGAAATACCACACGACCTTGCCTCGCGGCAGGTCTTTGATAATTTCAAGACGGTTGTCATATCTTCCTTCTGCAAACAACAGGGGCACCGCGCCTTCTTCGATTAATCCCAGGATAACTCTTCTGAACGTGGGCCAATAAAACTTTTCAAACTGCTTGCCGGACATGAACGTGTCGTCTCCCTTGTGCAGTGCAAAAAAGACAATGGGCCTGCCGGACATGTCGGCTCCCTCCAGACCGACGTCAATGTTCATCTGCGTGATCTTCTCCATCGCTTGCAGAACTTTTTCCGGCTGGCGATAAAGATCCAGGAGGATGCCCTTTGTCCCGCGGAGAGTATCTGCCAGGATATCGAACGGGGCATGGGACTGGCCTCCGAAAAAGGATGGGTATCCGGCCGCGGTCGCTTCGAAATTAAAGCGCATCAGCGGTTCCATCCATTTCGCGGTTTCGATCCCATAATCAATGATTGCCTGATACGCTGCCCGCACTTGCGGCATTATGGCCGGCCCCAGAAACCTGTTTGCCATCCCGAGCATAAAAGGAGTCGGCGAAAAATTTGCGAAAGGCGCAAGCGCCCCGATACTGCGAGGCAAGTAACGCCGGAAGCAGAAGTCGCTGAGGTCCTCGATGAAAAGATCGTACTCGTCCGCTTTCATGTATTCCCCTTCCACAAACTGCGGCATGGAAGCGTGATCGGGCAAGCCATGACCAGGCCACCTCAGGTTCAGGGGGTTGATTATCTCGGATGCTTTTCCCGAACCCGTCATCATGGGACTGGCGAACGTGTCGGAATCAAATTCAGCGAAAAACTTTCGGTAGGCCTGACAGAGGCGTTCATTGTCATACATCGCCTCTTTTAAGGTCATGCCGGCGTGGTACAGCGGAAAGCTGCCTGCCGGCAATATCACCGGCACGCGGTCCGGTTTCTCCAGTTTAATTACCTTAATAAACCTGGTGGTCCTTTCCTGGTATTTTTGTTTTGCCTGCGCATCTTTGAACTGCACCTCTTTTGGATTCAACCACTGCTCAAATCTCTTTTCCCTCTTTTGCTCCGCAGTCGGTTTCTCATTCATTTTCAGCACTCCTGTGTGGTCGTTTCATAATAGGATAGCTTTGCTGATCAGTTGTACAGCATGCATTTTAACCTCAAAGGCTCAAAGACTCTACGATTTATCCAGGAGGTTTGTATGAGACGCAAAGTAGCACTATTAATGTTGCTGGTTTCGGTGCCCGGCTTCCGCTGCGTTTTTGCGCAAGTTCAAAACGCAACGATTTCGGGCAAATTCTGGGTCGAACCTCCGACCCTCACCGCGCTTGGGTTTGACTGGAAAATATCGGGGGACGACAATCGCAACGCTCAGGTTGAAGTCTCTTACAGGAAAAAAGGGGAACCGCAATGGCACAAAGCGCTGCCGCTCCTGCGATTGCAGCATGAAAGAATCGGAAGTCCAACCGGTCCCGGTTACCCGAAGCCTCCAGTTTCGGACGGATCCGGATATGTGAATCCGTTTCATTACATTACTCCGAACATGTTTTCCGGGAGCATCCTGAACCTGCAACCCGATACCGAGTATGAATGCCGCTTCGTTTTATCCGATCCCGACGGCGTCAAAGGACCAAGAAGCATGATGGTTTCGGCACGCACCCGCCCGGAACCGCAGCCCGCCAACGGCGGCCATGTGTATCACGTGTATCCGTATGGATACAAAGGGGCGAGACAGTCGCCTTCGTTTACAGGGCTTTTGGCCGCCTACTATATGGGTTCCAATCACTCCGATCACGCAAATGCTTTTCCTCCGCGTGTCCAAAAGGGGGACGTCATTCTGGTGCATGCCGGTGTGTATAAAGACAACCGCACTCATTACAGCGGGTTTTACCCCAACGAAGCCGCATATGGGACGCCATTCGATGGAACGTATTACCTGACTGTCAGCGGCACGCCCGATCAGCCGATCGTGATCAAGGCAGCCGGCGACGGGGAGGTGATATTCGATGGGGACGGTTGCCAAAACCTCTTCAATCTTCTGGCTGCGAATTACAATTATTTCGAAGGCATCACGATTCGAAACACAAATGTGGCTTTTCTGGCAGGCTTGAAGAATATCACCGGGGCGAGCGGATTTACGCTCAAGCACTGCCGCCTGGAAAATATCGGACGCGGCGTTCAGGCCGATTGGTCGGGCTCAAAAAACTTTTATATAGCGGATAATGTGTTCATCGGAAGGCATGACCCCAAGAAGTTGATGAGCTGGTGGTGGCCTGAGATATGGGGCAAGTTCGAAGGTTATCCGGCATATATAACATCGGAGTATGCCGTCAAAGTCTACGGCCAGGGACACGTGATTGCCTACAACTACGCCGCCAACTGGCACGACGGAATCGATATCGCAACCTACGGCAATCCCGACGGAACGGCCCCGGACGGCACGCCCGATGAAATTGCAGACAGGGTGCCCGTTTCAATCGATATCTATAACAACGATATTACGAACACCGCGGATAACTGCATTGAATCGGATGGCGGGGCTCGAAATATCCGGGTCTTCCGGAATCGCTGTTTTAATTCAACCGGCGGCGCGCTGAGCTCTCAGCCGATCTTCGGCGGGCCGAATTACGTATTCCAAAATGTCGTTTACAACACAACCACCAGTTCTGCGATCAAGTATATCGACACGCCTGCCGGGATTTTGGTTTACCAGAATACATTCATTGGTTCGGCGACCGCGACCGCTCCTGTCTCAAACGTGCATTTCCGGAACAACCTGATATTGAGTGATGGCTGGTCTGATCCGGCCCTGGCCATCGCCACATTCAATAATTATTCCAGCTCCGACTATAATGGGTTCCGTCCGGATCCTCATGGGAAAGTCGCCTTCCAATGGACATCTCCTCCGATCGATGTCTTGTCCGATTACGCGAACAGATTGGTGGCTCGCGGATACAAGAGTTTGGAGGAATACAGCCGCGCCACGGGACTGGACAAGCACAGTGTTCTTGTTGATTATGACGTGTTTGTGAATGTGAAAATGCCGGACAAATCGGACCCTCAACGGCTCTACAAGCCGGAGGAATTTGATTTCAGCCTCAGGCCCGGTTCGGCGGCTGTGGATGCGGGCATGCTGCTGCCGACCATCAATGACGATTACGAAGGAAAGGCGCCGGATCTGGGAGCGTATGAACTCGGACATCCGCTGCCGCACTACGGTCCACGTTGATTCGGAATTCGAGATTCGAGATTGAAAGCCGGAATCTCGAATCTCGAATTGAAGTTATTTCAGGCTGGAATAGTATGCATCAAAGAAGTCAAGCCTGGCCTTATCGGGTTCCGGTCCGATTTCGATCTTATCCCCTAGGACCATGGCCCGGTTGCCGTTCTTTCCGATAGCAGGCCAGGGCGGGAGTCCTTTGCCGTTTGGATCTCCGCTGGCGGCAAAATTCACCCAATAAGAGGAGAGTGCGTCCGCTGCTTTGCGGTCCAAATCTGTCCAGCTCAAATTGGCGGGTACCAGATTGTTAAACACATAAGAGGTCTCCGCCCCATGGGTTGCTCCTCTGGAAGGTGCGCCGGGAGCCGAAGGCGGGACGTGCGTGAAGTAGTACAAATATGACCTGCCTTTGCCTCGCGTCGATTGTCCCTGCGCCCATTTCCTCATCAGCCATCCCAGTTCATCCCTGAAGCTGGCGAGTTGTGAGGCCTCGGCTTCGGCGTCCGACCCTGCGGGGTAGAGCTTTAGAAAAGTATCGGCGAGAGCGCCGAAGCGCTGTTTTGACTGTTTAATGAATTGATCTGCATTGGTCCCGCCCGGACGCGAGAAAAATGTTCCCTCATCCTGATTCGACCCGAGCAGGACATCTACGTCGTTCTGCTTGCCCTGAGCATATATGACAGACAGATCGGCCGGGATAAACCAGCCGTCGACGATCGGGCCGGTGCCGCGTCCATTCTTGAGAAGCTCGTCGGCTGATTTTGCACGCAGCTCAGAAAGGGATTTTGCGCCCAAAGCTTCAGCTGTTTTCATTCCGCCAGCCTCGGCTTGAGCCAGTGTCATCGGCTTGCCAATCCTGATCCCCATCCATGCGCCGCTTTGAGCGATGCCCCGCTGAAACAATCCTTTCGCTTCGGGTGATCCAACCAGATTGGCCACCAGTCCGGCTCCGGCGGACACCCCGAATATGGTGACGCGGGACGGGTCTCCACCGAAATTCGAAATATTTCTTTGAATCCACCGGAGAGCGGCAGCTAAGTCCATGAGTGCGTAATTGCCGGACGCGTTCTTGCCGGACTCTTTGGTCAATTCCGGATGCGCGAAAAAGCCGAAAACCCCCAGGCGATAATTGTAGTTTACAAGCACTACTCCCTTTCTCGCGAGCGCCTCCCCGTCGAATTGAGGAGAGTCTCCGCTGCCCATCGTGTACCCTCCACCATGAGACCAAACCATTACGGGCAGTCTGTCTTTGGCCGACTTTGCAGCCGTCCAGATGTTCAGATACAAACAATCTTCGCTCATGGGAGATTGAGCGCCGGACGGGCCTGGCCCCATTCGTGTCTGCATGCACATGGGACCGAAGTGATCGGCTTTGAGCACTCCTTCCCGGTGTTGCGCAGGCTGCGGCGCACGCCAGCGCAGTTCTCCCACAGGAGGCGTTGCGTAGGGAATGCCCTTGTAAACGCGAACTTCAGCGCTCGATCCCGTGGTGCCGGAGATCAATCCGGCGTCGGTGGATACCGGATCCTGAATTGCAGCCGACGCCGCAACAGATGCGGCGAATATTGCCGCAAACGCAAAAAAAAGTGATGGCCATTTCATGAATTTCCCCTTTCCTGAAGACGGATACCGTTGAGGTATAGTACAAATCAGGTGTTCGAGTAAACCCGGTTGATTGGAAAAGATTCCGCCTGAATAGTGTATTCTGCTCGTCGAGAAAGGCAGGTGGCTGTGAATTACCTGGCATTTGATCTGGGGGCCGAAAGCGGACGTGCAATTCTTGGCCGGTTTCAATCCGGAGTGCTCACTGTGAGCGAAGTGCATCGATTCCCCAACGAGCCGGTCCAACACCGGGGTGAATTGCATTGGGATGTTCTTGGCCTTTGGCGTGAAATGAATAAGGCGTTTGCGTCGGTTGCGAAAATTGAAAGCATCGGCGTCGATACATGGGGTGTGGACTTCGCATTAATAGGGGAAGCAGGAAACCTGCTCGACAATCCCTTTCACTACCGCGATCCACGCACCGAAGGGATTATGGAGGAGGTCTTTTCGCGGGTGCCTCGCGAGGCCATTTACTCGGTCACGGGCATCCAGTTCCTGCCGTTCAACACGTTGTACCAGCTTTATGCCGCTTGCCGCTCCACCCCGAGGTTGATCGACTCTGCCGACGCCCTGGTGACCATTCCGGACTTATTGAATTACTGGATGTCCGGCAACCTGGTTTCCGAATATACAAATGCGACGACCACACAGCTTGTAGATGCAAGGACGCGAACCTGGGCCACGGACCTGCTGAAGGAGCTCGGCCTTCCGTCTCGTCTGTTGAGGCCCATTGTCAATCCCGGGACGGTCATAGGCCAGCTCCAAGATGCTTTTTCAGGCCGATTGGAAGGTACACCGGTGGTCGCTCCGGCATGCCACGACACAGGTTCCGCTTTTGCGGCCGTATCCGCTTCGAAGCAAAGCGCCTTGTTGAGTTCCGGGACATGGTCTTTGCTGGGAGCGGAGCTTCCTGCTCCGGTGATTACGCCGAAATCGCACGAAATGAATTTTACCAACGAGGGAGGTGTTTGCGGGACCATCCGCCTTCTGAAGAATATCGGCGGACTCTGGTTTCTGCAATCTTGCCGGCAATGCTGGTCCAATTCAGGACAGGACTTTACTTATCAGGAATTGATGGATGCCGCGGCCGACGAGCCTCACAGATTCGTTTCGCTGTTCGATCCCGACCATCCGAGTTTCCTTCATCCCGAAAATATGCTTTCCGCAATATCGGACTACTGCCGCCGTACGGAGCAAGCCGCTCCTTCGAACCCGCCTGCAACCACGCGGGCAATCCTGGAAAGCCTCGCGTTTAAGTATCGCAATGTGCTCGATTCTCTCGAAGAATTAACGGGAAACCGATTCGAGGAAATCCGGATCATGGGAGGAGGATCAAAGAATCGATTATTGAATCAGTTCACTGCGGATGCCACCGGCCGCAGAGTGGTCGCGGGCCCTGTCGAGGCGACAGCGCTCGGAAACATCGCGATGCAGATGCTGGCGACCGGGGCTGTGACATCTCTGGCGGAAGCCCGCAAGGTGATCGAACGATCATTTCCGGTGGACGCCTTCGAACCGTCTGAGGCCGAAGTTTGGGAATCTCATTACCGGCGCTTTCGAGATTATCTAAAACGGTGACTGTCACCGTTTTTCACGGCGCTTGCCGCCGCCGTAGACTGCGGTTAGAAATTCCAGATCTGAATCAGTGGAGTGAAACATGAGAGAAGGAAATATCACGTCTGCATACCAGATCGCCAAAGAACAATATGCGGAGCATGGGGTGGATGTCGACGCTGCCATGAGGCGCCTCGAATCCATTCCAATTTCAATTCACTGCTGGCAGGGGGACGACGTCGGAGGCTTCGAGACTCCCGGCGCGGAGCTTTCGGGCGGAGGCATCCAGGCAACCGGCAATTATCCCGGCAAAGCACGGAACATTGACCAGCTGCGAAGCGATATAGAAAAAGCGCTCAGCATGATTCCCGGGCGTCATCGCCTGAATTTGCATGCGTGTTACCTGGACAACGGCGGGAGATTTGTTGAACGCAACAAGATTGAACCCGGACATTTTCAAAGCTGGATTGACTGGGCGAAACACAATAAAGTGGGAATGGATTTTAATCCTACGTATTTCTCTCATCAGAAAGCCGCCGACGGCTTCACCCTCAGCCATCCGGACCCGGGCATCCGGGAGTTCTGGATTGAGCACGGTATCGCTTGCCGCAAAATCGGGGCTGAAATGGGCAGGCAGCTGGGGACTCCAACCGTCACCAACTTCTGGATTCCGGACGGATACAAAGATATACCGGTGGATCGCCGCAGTCCCCGCGAACGCCTGGAACACTCTTTGGACAAAATTTTTGCGGAAAAATTCGATGCGAAAATTCATCTCGACGCGGTTGAGTCAAAGCTTTTTGGAATTGGCGCCGAGAGTTATACCGTCGGTTCCCATGAGTTCTACCTCGGGTATGCGATTTCCCGGCAGAAACTGCTGTGTCTTGATTCAGGGCACTTCCATCCCACAGAAACAATCGCGGACAAAATATCCTCCGTCCTGATGTTCTGCCCTCAGTTGCTGCTGCACGTCAGCAGACCGGTTCGCTGGGACAGCGACCACGTGGTCCTTCTGGATGATGAGCTTCAAACGATCGCCAAAGAGCTGATCCGCGGCGGGTATATCGAGAGGACTCACATTGGTCTGGACTTTTTCGACGCGAGCATTAACCGCGTTGCGGCGTGGCTGATCGGGACACGCAACATGCTGAAGGCGCTGCTCGTGGCATTGCTCGAACCTTTCAACGCGCTCAGGGAACTGGAAACGAAAATGGATTATACGCAGCGCCTTGCCGTGCTGGAGGAATCAAAGGCCTTGCCTTGGGCCGCGGTCTGGGATTACTACTGCGCGCAAAAGAATGTCCCGGTCGGAATGAACTGGATTCGCGAAATCAAGAAGTATGAAGAGGTCGTTCTATCCAAAAGGGCCTGCTGAATTGAGCGTGTGAAGCGGCTTTGGCCGGAAGCGCCGGCGCTCCCGGCCCTGCAGGTTGAAATAGGAACTTATAACGGAGAATTTACTGTATGGAGTCCATACCGGCAAGCATGTTGAATGCGCCGCTGGGAATTATGATTTTCACGCTCGGCGGACTGGCAGGGGCTGTCTTTTATCTGCCTTTCAAGAAGGTAAAAGGATGGGCTTGGGAGAGCTACTGGCTTGTCTATGCGATTTTCGGCCTGGTGCTTGTCCCGTGGCTCCTGGCGTTTGCAACTTCTCCGAACCTACTGTCTGTTCTCAAGGCTGCGCCCAGGCACGAACTGGTTTATTGCTTCCTGTGCGGTGCAGCCTGGGGATTTGGGGGGTTGACGTGGGGTTTGATGATCCGATATCTCGGCATCGGCCTGGGCTTGGCCATGGGTGCGGGATTAACATCGGCGGCGGGGACCCTGGTTCCCCCGATGCTCAAAGGAACAGCAGCAATCAGGACAATGTTCACGACAGCAGGCGGAATTACATCGGTGATTGCTGCGCTTGTATCATTGGCCGGCATTGTGTTGGTGGGGATGGCGGGACGGTCAAAAGAAGGCGAGCTCTCCGAGGAACAGAAACGTAAGACCGTTGCGGACTTTAATTTTCGTAAGGGCATTGCGGTTGCAATCTTTGCCGGTTTGATGAGTTCAGCGATGAGTTTCGGCCTTCAGGGCGGTCCGTCGATCGAAAAATCCGCGCTCGGTATCGAGCCTGCAACCCCGGTCATCTGGGCTGGAATGCCTGTTTTGGTTGTCGTCCTTTTCGGCGGATTCGTAGTGAATTTTGTCTGGTGCCTGTTTCTGAACGTGAGGAACCGGACAGTGAAGAACTACGTTCAAAAGAGCCGTTCCGTCCTGCCGAATTTTTCCTTCGCGGCAATTGCCGGCGCGATCTGGTGTGCGCAGTTTATCTGTTTTAAAACGGGCGAGCCCAAAATGGGCCACACGTCCTACATAGGATGGGCGGTTCTGATGGCAAGCCAGATCCTATTCAGCCAGATACTGGGCTTGTTCCTTGGAGAGTGGAAAGGGACCGGAAGAAAAACGCGGAACCTGCTTGGCTCCGGGCTTTTGCTTTTGATCCTTTCTTCAGTCGTTGCAGGTTATGCCGGTTCCCTTTGAAATTTGTCCGCAGTTGAGGTCAGATCCCAATACAATCAATTAAGGAATTTCTCAATCCCGCCTCGGGACTGAGGGAGAATACCGACACTGTCTACGGGTAGATGGATGCCCTCATAGGCGGGAATCCCCGGCCTTCTCCAATGATCCATCGCGCGATTTACCGATACTCCGGATACCCGCGGATACCCAACCGGGAAACCCTAAGCCTATGCCGTAATATTGATGCTCCCGAGTGACAAGGCGTTGCTGTTGCTGTTGTTAGCATTGAGGCCGCTGGTATTTTGAAACGGGTCCATTGTGGTGGGTGTGTTTTGATCTCCCGTTCCTTGCGTCTGATGATGGTGATGATGGTGGTGATGGCCGTGGGCCCCTTGAAGATCCTGTTGCAGCTTTGCAAAGTCGGTCTGTGCCGCAGCCATATCGCCAGATTGAAGCGCTTGTCCCAAAGCAGCAAAATCGGCTTGGATGCCTGTGGTACCGCTCTGCTGGGTTGTTTGTGTCTGGCTGATTGCAGATGTGCTTTGAGTCAAAGCTGAGAACGCAGTTTGCGCTCCCGTCAGGTTGCCTGATTGCAACGACGTCATAAGATCGCTAAAATCCTGCTTCAGCTGCGAGCGGTTATTCTGCCAATTAGCTTGATACTGGTTCAGCAATGAGGAAACACCGGACACTGATGACATGATTATCTCCTACTGGATCACTGGTTAACCCCACCCAGGAAGGCACCGGTACTAAGAAGCCTTCCCGTGGCGCTCTTCTCATTGCATGACATGTGCCAATTCTGGCGTTTTTTGAAGACACGAACTAAATGCAGAAAATAAGCCACTTGGGCCGTGATTCGGCTTTTACGCCGGGGCGGTAATCATTCTCAGATTGGGCATGAATTGCCTCGTAGGCAATTTCTGTCGTAACCGGTGTGGGGTGTTAGGAGTGTTTATTCCGGCGGGTGGATGTGCATCGAGGGAATTGCGACCGACAAAGAGAAGACAATCCCTTGCCTTCTCCCTACTGTTTGGGCTCACGCCATAATGCCGATATTTGCATGCTTCCCCTTTGCGACTGATTATTGGCAGCCGAAAAGACAGTATTCGGGATTCATCGAGCCATATAGGCAACGGTGATCATTTCATTTGAAAAGTTTCAGAATCCCGCCTATATGGATTCCATTGGGTTCGGCGCGTGAACACATCTCCCGCCATAGAAATTTTGTTCGCAGTTGAAGACCAATGCCAATACAATCAGTTGTTGAACTAATTCTGTACAATGAAATTGCAAGCGATCGTGGGAGGACATCGGAGGTCGGTTATGTTACGACTGCATAAATCCATCTTCACCGCTCTTTTCGTTATTGCGGCGACAACCTCCGGCGTTGAAATTTCCGGCGCCAGATCCGGAACCGATTCTTCATCCCTGTATAGAAATCTTCCATTCCCGATGGCAAGAGTGCAGACGCCTTCTATACCGAACCGCAGCGTGAACATAACAGAATTCGGCGCCATAAGCGGCGGCGCCGTATCCAATACCAAAATGATCGCTGCGGCTATCGATGCGGTTGTCAAAAAGGGGGGAGGGACCGTCATCATTCCGGAAGGCTTGTGGCTGACCGGTCCCATTGTGCTCAAAAGCAAGGTGAATCTCCATGCTGAAAAGGGCGGGCTCGTGCTCTTTACCAATGATTATGATGAGTATCCGTTAGTGAAAACCTGGTTTGAGGGCGAATTCATGTGGCGCGCCACCTCGCCGATTTGTGCGGAGAAAGCGGAAGACGTTGCAATTACCGGAGAAGGCACCTTCGACGGAAACGGGGAATACTGGAGACCCGCAAACAAATATTCCATGCCTGAAGCCAGGTGGAAGGAATTGACGGCGAAAGGCGGCAGGCTAAGCGAAAACGGCACGCGCTGGTTTCCGACAGAAGGGGCGCTGAAAGGAAGCAGAATGACCGCAAAGCGGGGCTCCCTCACCGAACCGGAAGCCCAGGAGATCAAAGTTTTCCTGCGGCCTGTGATGGTCGCGCTGGTGAGTTGCAAAAGAGTTCTGATCGATGGACCGATATTCCAGAATCCGCCGGCATGGACGCTGCACCCGCTGATGAGTGAAGATATTACGATTGCAAACGTAAAGGTGCTCAACGATGAGTGGGCTGCAAACGCAGACGCACTGGATCTCGAGTCGTGCAGGAACGTTGTGATCCACGATTGTTTGTTCCATGCGGGCGATGACGCCATCACGATGAAATCCGGGAGGGATGAAGAAGGGCGCAAGCGCGGCATCCCGACCGAGAATGTGATCGTATCCAATTGTGTGGTTTACAGCGGGCACGGCGGGTTTGTCGTCGGCAGCGAAATGTCAGGCGGCGTGCGAAGGATTGTCGTGACGCATTGCACCTTTATCGGAACCGATAACGGGCTGCGTTTCAAAAGTACGCGCGGACGAGGTGGAGTGGTGGAAGATATCCATATTTCGGATATCAACATGATCAACATACGGCAGGATGCAATCCTGTTCGACCTTTATTATATGATTCGGGACAAAAGGGGTATTGCGGCCCCTTCCGTAAATGAAGGCACTCCGCAGTTCAGAAATATCCACATGAAGAACATCGTTTGCGAAGGAGCGAAGCGGGCAGTTCTGCTGCAGGGACTGCCGGAGATGACGCTCAAGAACATCAGTCTGGAAAATGTGACCATCGAAGCCGAAACCGGATTATTCTGCACGGACGCAGAATCGATAAGGATGAAAAATGTCCATATCAAAGCTCCGGGGCAAGGTTCGGCTGACATTGCCGAAGAAACCAGAAATTGCCGGTGACCGGCTTTTACAGCGCTGCGCGCAAGAGCGGGCAATCACGCCGGGAGCGCCGCAGTCCCGGCGGCTTTTTCTTACAATAACCACATGATCGTTCAAAAGACGTAAAAGAGCCGGAGAGACGCTGGGCTCCCGGATGTCAAAACTGAATCTGTTCCCAATTTTTTGATACGATAATGAGTTCAATGGAAGCGGAGAACTATGGAACTGGAAAAATATTCAATGGGCGTCGGCGACAGGCTGTTCGGCTTTGAATGCAGCGCTCAATTACGGGCATTGCAGAAAGCGGCTGCCAGTGGAATCCAGATCGTGCCTGTGTGGAACAAGTCACACCGGGAACACTCGATCACCGGAACGGTTCCGGAAGATAGCCGCAAGGCCGCTGATGCAGCGGTCCAGTCATGTCAGTGGACGGACTCCTATTACGTAGATGCGGATCATATCGGACTGGCTACCGTTGATGCCTTCCTGTCGTCGAGTGATTTCTTCACCATTGATGTCGCAGATTTCATAGGTGTCCCGATGGGAGGCCGCCAGAAATCATCCTTTGTCGCCGCCATGTCCCGGTACAAAGGCTCCCATGAGATCCCGGGTCTTCCCGCTCCGATCGAGATCACAGATCGCGCGCTTGAATCCTTTGCAAACACCTATTGCCATGCGATTGCAGAAGCCGGAAATGTTTATCACTACATTGCAGAGAAAAAGGGGGCGGGCAGCTTTATCACTGAAGTCTCCATGGACGAGGCCCGGAGTGCGCAAACGCCCGTCGAATTATTTCTCATTCTTGCCGGCATTGCCCACGAAGGAGTTCCCATCCAGACCATCGCCCCGAAATTCACCGGATCTTTCCTGAAAGGGATTGATTACGTCGGAGATCCGAGGCAGTTTTCGCAGGAATTCGATGCGTATCTGGCCGTTATTTCCTATGCAGTGGCCAGATTTGATCTTCCAGGCAACTTGAAGCTGAGCATTCACACCGGGAGTGATAAGTTCACCTTGTATTCCATCATCCATCGGGCTATCAAGCGCATGGATGCGGGAGTTCACCTCAAGACCGCAGGAACTACCTGGCTGGAAGAGGTCATAGGGCTTGCTGCTTCCGGCGGCGCAGGACTGGAATTTGCGAAGGAAATCTATCGGGAATCCTCTCTGCGTCGGGACGAGTTGTGCAAACCCTATCTTGCCGTGATCAATATCGATGAGGATCAGCTTCCGCCGCCGGCAGAAGTTGCTTCCTGGAGTTCGGAAGAATTTGTGCGCGCGCTCCAACACGATCCGCTTTGCAAAAGTTACAATCCGCATCTGCGCCAATTGATCCACGTTGGGTTCAAAGTGGCGGCGGGGATGAAGACCCGGTTTAGGGAACTGCTCGTTGAATGCCGCGCCGCGATTGAGGACAATGTCACCCGGAATCTGTATGAGCGGCATATCCGTCCACTCTTTCTTGGATTCTAGATTCGAGATTTTAAATTAATTTCGAATCTAGAATTTCGGATCTGGAATCATTTGTTCAGGAGCATAAGTCGAATGATCTTATTCAGCCGAGGTTCAGCCGGTGCGGTGCTTTCACCCCAGGAGGTTCGTGAGGCGTTGTTTGCTTCTCTCGATCGGATCGGCAAGAAGAAGCGTGTGATAGCAGTCCCTCCCGATTACACGCGCTATCACTCTCAAGCAGGTCTTCTGACAGAGATGGTGTGGGACTATTACGGGAAGGCTTTGACCGATGTGCTTCCCGCAATCGGCTCCCACTTTCCGATGAATGATGAAGAAATCGGGACCATGTTCGGCAAAGTGCCGAGAGACCTGTTCCGTGTGCATGACTGGAGGGACGGCGTGGCTACGCTCGGCGAAGTGCCTGCCGCGCTTGTGAAAGAAGTATCGGAAGGGAAAGTGGATTACAGCATTCCCATTCAGGTCGACAAATTGCTCGCGAGCGGATCGCACGACCTGATTCTGTCGATCGGACAAGTCGTGCCCCATGAAGTCATCGGAATGGCCGGATATAACAAGAATATCTTTGTGGGTACGGGAGGCGCAGAAGGAATCAACAAGACCCACTTCCTGGGAGCAGTTTTCGGAATGGAGCGGATGATGGGGCACGCCGATTCCCCTGTGCGGAAAATTTTCGACTACGGCTCGGAAAAATTTGCCGGTCATCTGCCGATCGTGTATGTCCTGACGGTCGTGGGGAAAGACGATCGAGGGAAACTCGCGATCAAGGGGCTTTTTATCGGAGACGATAAGGAGTGCTTTTACCGTGCGGCGACCCTGTCGGTCGAAGTAAATCTCCAGCTCCTGAATGCGCCGATCGGGAAAGCCATTGTGTACCTCGACCCGATGGAATTCAAAAGCACGTGGTTGGGCAACAAAAGTATTTACCGGACTCGGATGGCGTTAGCCGATGGTGGGGAGATTATTGTCTTGGCGCCGGGGCTTTCCAGGTTTGGTGAGGACGACAGGATCGATGGCTTGATCCGTAAATATGGGTACACAGGAACTCCAAACATTCTGGAATTGGTCCGTACGCAGGAGGACCTCCGGCAAAATCTGGGTACGGCAGCACACCTTATCCATGGATCCTCGGAGGGGAGGTTTACAATTACCTATTGTCCCGGCCAGCTTACAAAACGGGAAGTTGAAGGCGTAAACTTCCGCTACGCCGATCTCCCTGCGATGACGGCCAGATATAATCCTGAGAGATTAACCGAAGGCTTCAATACGCTGGAGAATGGAGAAGAGGTTTTTTTTATTTCCAATCCTGCTCTCGGCCTCTGGGCATGTCGAGAGCGTTTTGAATAAAGCAGGAGTCAGAGTGCCGGGAGCACCGGCGTCCCGCCGGCTCTTCTAAGCGCATACGAAAATTGCAGGTTCCGAAACGCTGCAAAGGAGCCGGCGGGACGCCGGCGCTCCCGGCATTCTGATTCCTAACTTCTACGTTTACGCGAGGAACCATGAGAGACAAAGCGGATATCGGAATGATCGGGTTGGCGGTGATGGGCGAAAACCTGTCGCTCAATATGGAAGACAAGGGCTTTACAGTCGCAGTCTACAATCGGACGGTTCCCGGCGTGGAAGAAGGCGTTGTAGAACGTTTCGTGAACGGGCGGGGCCGCGGCAAGAACTTTATTGGCTCGGTAGCAATGAAAGACTTCGTTCAATCCCTGTCCAGGCCGCGCAAAATAATGATGATGGTGAAAGCCGGCAAACCAGTCGACGACGTGATTGAGCAGATTCTTCCCCTTCTAGAAAAGGGGGATATCGTGATCGATGGGGGGAACTCGCAATTTACCGACACAATTCGCCGGACAAAGTATCTTGAGTCTAAAGGAATTCTTTTTATCGGTACGGGCGTGTCCGGGGGAGAAGAGGGAGCGCTCAACGGGCCGTCAATTATGCCGGGCGGTTCGCCCGCCGCATGGCCGGAGGTGAAGCCGATCTTTCAGGCAATTGCGGCCAAGGTAGATGACGGCACTCCTTGCTGCGATTGGGTGGGGGAGAACGGAGCAGGCCATTTTGTCAAAATGGTCCACAACGGGATCGAGTACGGCGACATGCAGCTGATCTGCGAAGCCTACCAAATGATGAAAGAACTCCTGGGCATGTCCGATGACGAAATGAGTGAAGTATTCAGAAAATGGGATGCGGGCGATCTAAATTGCTATTTGATCGAAATCACCGGCAACATTCTGGCGTTCAAAGACACGGACGGACAACCGCTGGTCGAAACGATTCTCGACACCGCAGGGCAGAAAGGGACAGGGAAGTGGGCCAGCGTGGTATCATTGGATCTGGGGATTCCACTAACCCTGATCGGCGAAGCGGTATATGCCCGCTGCTTGTCGGCCATGAAGGACGAACGGGTTGAAGCTTCGCAAGTGCTGCGCGGCCCGGCGGCACAATTTAAGAGAAAAAAACAGGAATTTTTAAATGATCTGGAGAAGGCGCTCTACGCGTCAAAGATTGTTTCCTACACTCAAGGATTCGTCCTGTTCCATGAGGCGGCGAAAGAATTTAAATGGAATTTGAATTACGGCGGGATCGCGCTCCTCTGGCGCGGAGGCTGTATCATTCGGTCCGCATTCCTCGGGAAAATCAAAGAAGCCTTCGACGCCGATCCGCACCTGTCGAATCTGCTATTGGCTCCTTTTTTTAAACGCCGGATCGAACGGTCGCAGAAAGCCTGGCGGCGAGTCATCTCGGCGGCGGCTTTGAACGGTGTGTGGGCGCCCGCCTTCTCGACTGCGTTGAGCTACTATGACGGATTCAGAAATGCGCGGCTGCCCGCCAACCTGCTTCAAGCGCAACGGGATTATTTCGGCGCTCACCAGTATGAGCGCAACGACCGGCCCAGAGGAGAATTTTTCCACACCAACTGGACGGGGCACGGCGGCGACACTGCGTCCTCGTCTTACACGGTTTAAATAATTCGAGATTCGAGATTCGAAACTTGAAAACTTCAATCTCGAATCTCGAATTTCGAATCTCGAATGGAGAAAGTAATGAGCAACGGTCTGAACATCCCTTCCCAGGGAGCGCTGGATTTGGTTTCGCTCGGTGCGCTGGTGCATCGCCTGGACACGGGAATCATTCCTTTTCGAAAAGCAAATCAATGCGAGATCCACGTGAGCGGCGGCGAATTCAATGTTGCCGCCAATCTTGCCGATTGTTTCCGGTTGAATACAGGCATTGTCACCGCTATGGCCGACTATCCGATCGGCGACCTGATCGCGGAACGAGTCAAGGCGATGGGCGTAAAGGCTTTCTATAAGCGTTTCGGGCATAACGGCGTGAACGGCCCCAACATGGCGACGGTATACAGCGACCGGGGACGAGGGGTTCGAGCTCCCGTGGTTTTCTATAATCGGGCCAACGAAGCTGCTGCGCTGCTGAAACCGGGAGACTTCGACTGGAATGCTGTTTTTGCCGGAGGGATCCGCTGGTTTCATAGCGGCGGAATTTTCGCCTCGCTCTCGGAAACCACGGGCGCGCTCATTGCGGAGGGGATGAAGGCTGCCAAAAATGCCGGAGCGATTACCAGCTTTGACTTGAATTTCCGCGAAAAACTTTGGAACATTTGGGGTGGACCACAGAAGGCCGTAGAAGTGGTCGCCCGCATTGTGGAAAAGGTGGACGTTCTTATTGGCAACGAAGAAGATCTTCAAAAAGGATTGGGAATTCCCGGGCCCGAAGTAAGTACGAAATCGAAGCTGGATCCCGGCGCCTTTCTCAGCGTGATGGAAAATGTCGTGAAAAAACACCCGCAGATCAAAGCCGTCGCGACGACACTCCGGGAAGTTCATTCCACAGACCGGCACAGCTGGGGTGCGGTTGCCTGGGTGAACGGACGCACGCACGTTTCACCGACCTGCGATCTCGACATTTACGATCGCGTGGGCGGCGGGGACGGATTTGCCAGCGGTTTTATTTACGGGTTGCTGGCCGGCGAGACTCCCGAAGAGGCGGTGAAACTTGGCTGGGCTCACGGAGCGTTGCTGACCACCTTTCCGGGGGACACTACGATGGCGACGCTGGAACAGGTTCGGGCCTTCGCCCAGGGGGGATCGGCTCGTATCCAGCGCTGAAACAGCGAAAACAATCGCCACGGATTCCACGGATTTCACGGATTTAAAACCCGCGGAATCTGTGGAATCTGTGGCGTTTTTGAATGCTTTTATAGCCTTAAGCGCAATGGTTAACACAGATTTTACATATTCGGCATTTGAACATCCATCTAACCTCTATGTGATGCGAGGTGCTTTAATTTGTGAACAGATTTCATTTTCCGTGAATCAAATGAGATTGGTTTCACTTAGGTGTGGGTTTCGGTTTTGGGGGATTTGAAATGCTTCGTTTGCGATTCTCTTCGGCTCAGTTGAAGTGCCTGTTTCTACTTTCGACTATCCTGTTGTTCCTGCCCCGGGGGGCGGGTTCAGCTCCCGCTGCGCGGCAAAGCCGGGACTCCTCGGCTTACAACAAAGCGCTGTCGAGAATGATGCTTCCCGGCACACAGGATCTGCAACTCATTGTCGAACTGTCCGATCCGGGGGTTTTGGAGAGGATGAGCGCGAACTCAACCCCACTCACCGGCGCCGGCAGGCTTAGCGAACGAAATCGCCGGATCGACCTGCAATCCCAGCAAGCCCTCGCGTACCGGCAACAAGTCACCCAGAACAAAGAAGCGATAAAGAGCAGAATTCTGCAATTTTCCGGGGCTCAGATACAGGGAACGACCGAAGTCGTTATGAATACGGTGATCGTGCGGGTTCACGCTTCCGATTACAATTCAATCCGGAAACTGCCCGGGGTCAAGAGAGTCTATTTCTCCCGTCCGCGGAAAATGATGCTCGACCAGGCGGCAATCCTCCAGAATGCCCAGGCTTTGTGGACCGCAAATAGCGGCACGCGAGGTACTGCAGGGCAGGGAATCAAAATCGGGCTGATTGACAGCGGCATCGACATCACGAACCCGATGCTTCTCGGAACCGGGATGTCCACGCCCTCCGGTTTCCCCAAATACGATACCCAGACAGATAAGGTGCAGTACACCAATTCCAAAGTGATCGTCGCAAAAAGCTATGTGAGTTTGGTTAATTCTCAGGACCCTGACCAAACCGCAAAGGACGAAGTCGGGCATGGAACATTCGTTGCCGGATGTGCGGCCGGGCAAATAGTTACCACTCCGGCGGGCATCACCATTTCGGGAATGGCGCCCGGAGCCTGGCTTGGCAGTTACAAGGTTTTCGGAACTCCAAGTTACAGTGACACCACCAACTCGGCAGCGATCATCCAGGCGATCGATGATGCAGTTACCGACGGCATGGATGTGATTAGTCTCAGCCTCGGCGCCCTCGACTATGTGCCGCCTGCAGATGAAAATGGTCTGGGTGATGGGGAAATTGTCGCGATAGAAAACGCCATTCAGGGGGGGGTAGTGGTTACGATTGCAGCCGGGAATGATGGGCCCACGACCCACACCATCGGCGGTCCTGGGACCGCGGATGATGCGATTACAGTCGGGTCTGTGACAAATGACCGCGAGTTGCTGGCTGCCATTCAAACGCCGGTGGGCAATATCGGATATCTTCCATCCGCCGACGGCATTGGCGTCAGTTCCACTATTTCCGCGCCAATTGTCGACGCCGGAGATGGTTGCTCCGCATTCACTTCAAGCTTGAGCGGAAAGATTGCTCTCATCGAGCGTGGCACCTGCGGTTTCTCGGTCAAGGGCGCCAATGCTGCTGCGGCGGACGCCACGGCAGCGATCATTTACAACAACGATCCATCCGGAGGAATAGCGTACATGGGCGGGCTTGGTTCGGTTCTCATCCCGGTGGTAGCGATCTCCAATTCAGATGGAGTGAACCTGAAGAATTACGTCGATTCGCATTCCCCGACCCAGGTATCGATATATACTTCTCAAACGCTTGTGTCAGTTCCAGCCACTGCGAGGGTAATTTCTTCTTTCAGTTCTGTGGGACCGAATATGGACTTCAGCATTAAGCCTGACCTGGTTGCCGTGGGGGAAAATGTGTACTCGTCGGCGACCACCAACACGTCGGCGACCTTGTACGACCCAAGCGGTTTTACCACGGGCTCGGGAACAAGCTTCTCTACTCCAATGGTAGCCGGGGCCGCGGCGGCATTGCTCCAGCACTTCTCGAGTCTCCAACGCCAGCCTCTCGCAATCAAGTCTCTGCTGACGACCACGGCGACTGGAAATGTAACCGTGGATGGGACCACCGCAGCCAACGTGCTGCAGGCCGGAAGCGGCTTGTTGAATATGGGAAATGCGGTTGCGGCGACCGCAGTTTTCTCTCCGACATCCCTGAGCTTTGGCGTTCACTCTTATACAGGAAGTTACAGTTATTCCTTGCCGCTGGCCATTACGAATCTCCCATCCAGTGCTTCCGATCAATTCACTCTGGGAGTCATACAGGTTGTCCCCGGCGCTTCCATTACTTTCGATCAAAACAATGTTTCAATAGGGGCCGGATCGACCGCAACCATTAATGTTTCGATTCAAGTCACGGCTCCAAATTCGGGCGGATTTCAGGGCCTTGTGACCGTGACAAGCAAGAACACATCATTTGTCTATAGAATTCCATACTGGGCAGGAGTGTATATCCCGGATTCGAATACCGTGCTGCCGGTCTCGCAGAGCGCATCCGGAAGCGGTTCCTATAGCGACCTGACTGATGCGTTCGCCGCGGCGCAGCCGGGGAACATTATCGAGATTCAGGACAGCGCCACGTACTCAATCGGGCAAAGTGGTAGTGGTTTGACCATCAGCACCAATAGCCAGGGCGTCCCATTGCATGGCATTACGATCCGCGCTGCAGCAAATCAGACGCCGGTTATTGACGGCTCGAGTCTCAGCAGTTCAGGCAGTCCGTCAAATATCATGGTCGTAGGCCTTCAGAATGTTCTGCTTCAGGGTTTGACGGTCAACAACGGTTATACCGGAATTGAACTCTATCAACCTGCCACCGATGTGCCGCTGTCTGTGGCCATTGACCAATCTACGATTTCAGACAGCACCGGAGACACCAACGCTGCCGGTATACTGATAGACGGCGGCGGAGTTGTGGATATCACAAACTCGACTGTCAGTGGTTCCACCGGGACCGGGATTGTCTCCGGCCCCTATGCCGCCGGCACTCAGGTGACTGTTCTGAACAGCACGGTGCAGGGAAACGGGAATGATGGATTGGATGCCTACGGATCCAATGTGGATATATTTAATTCAAGTTTCACATCGAACCAGGGCGCAGGATCTGCCCTAATAGACAGCTCGGGAACCGTTAAAGGAAACACATTTGCGCAGAATCAGACCTGGGGGCCGTTCACATGTAATAACCCGCCTTCAAACCAGTGTTATTCATACGGCGATGGACTTGAGGTCTATGATGGAAATCTGGTTGTCCAGAACAATGTATTCAATTCGAATAATTCATATTCGACGGCGGCGGGGTATGCCGGCGGCTTGGACTTAGAAGCTGCAAGTTCGACTAGTTTCGGGCCTACAGTGCAGGTTCTGGGAAACACGATGAGCGGGAATGGCTATGGGATCTTTTCAGGCACAGCCGCCTCAGTCGTCGCCGACAGCAATCTCATCGAGGATAATGGAGGGGGAATCGACCTGAATTACACCCCTTCTACTGGTACAGGTTCGGCATTGCTCACGAACAACATCATTGTCCGGTCCACGAACGGCTATGGGGTCGCTATCGAATATGGGAGCAGCGCTCGCATAATCAACAACACCATTTACCAGAACGCTCTGCAAGGGGTGGTTCTATCAACAACCGGCTCTTCCGCCGGCTCTTCCGCTTATGTGGCCAATTCCATCGTCTACGGAAATGGGGGCAGCAACCTGGGGGGGATTCCTTCCGGTTCCGTCGTGCCGTCGGTGGCTCTGACTACCAGCAATCCCAAATTCAATAATCCGTCGGCGGGCGATTTCTCGCTTCAGGCAGGTTCGCCCGCAATCGACGCGGGGACCAATTCTGTGCAGGGTCTGCCGTTCCTCGACTATAGCGGACGGCTGCGAGTCGCCTCCGCGACAGGGGCTGGTCAGGGGACTGTGGATATGGGAGCTTTGGAAGCAAATTCGTTATACCCGCTTGTGTTTCCGCTTGCTGCGAACGGTAGTCAGTCGAGTCTTGGAGGGGCATTCACCACCGGCATCGCCCTGTTGAATCCCAACAGTTCGACCGCCCAGCTTAATGTCACAGCCTACAACGGTTCGGGGACCCCGCTCCCGACGACTTTCAGTCAAAGTCTCGGAGGTGGAGATCAAATCGCGGAGTTGTATTACCAGATGTTCTTAAACAATAACTCCAGTACTGCGCAAATGGGCAGTGTGCTGGCCACGTCGAATTTCAAGCTGGCGGGGTTCAGCCTGGTCTTTGACCCGGCCTTCAGCCTTTTCTCCACCGGAACGAACGCCACTGCTCAAGCTGGCACGGATCTAGTGTTCATGCGGCATGACCCTGATGCGAACGGGATTACAAATTATTATGTAGTTTCCAATCCGGGGGTGAATGCGACAAATGTCACAGCTACCCTGTACAACACAAGCGGGGGACAGGTCGGCCAGTCGTTGACAGCAACAATAGCTCCGAAGGCGCAGACGGTTTTTAATTTTAGCTCCAGCACGGCAGGATATGTAACCGTACAACAGCTTTTAAGCTCTAACATAGTTCCCCTGTCGGGGGTTGAGGTAGTGGGAAATTCAACGCGACTGGCGGCCCTCGGCGCATTTTCGCCGGGTTCGGAGGCGCGGATCTTCTTCCCGCATTATGCAGTTGGAGGCGGCACAACGACTCAAATCGGTATCATCAATACCAGCGGATCCCCCGCAAACGTGACGCTTAATGCCTACGACAACAATGCGGATCTCGTCGGAACGACAAGTTTTCAAATAGCGGTCGGCGGCCAGTTCCTGGGTTCGGTCGCGGATGTCTTCCAAATTCCGACTACCGGCGCGGTCCAGGTAGGCTATCTGATTGCCCAGGGTGATCAGCCGGGCCTTATGGGTTATACGGATTTCACATACAGCAACGGCTCCCATAGCGCCGATGCATCCCTTCCGGCCGATTCAGTTCCCAGTACCGGGTTTTTCTTTTCGCAAATCGCCAATGGAGTGGCTTCGAACACGGGGGCAAAATTTTGGACGGGCATTGCGCTGGTAAATCCTTATGGAACGCAGGTTCCGTATACCATGACTGTGTATGACCCGTCAGGCAATATCATTGCGACCGGCAATTACACACTTGGCCCGCACCAGAAGGTCAGCGAGGTTCTTTGCTATCCCGGTGACAGCGATCTGAACTCAGTATTCTTTGCGCCAAACCCAACGCTGCTGAATCTGTTGCATGGTTACGTTGAAGTCTCGAGCAGTTACGGCATCATAGGGCTGGCAATTTACTATACAGAGGATCTCTCTCAGATGGCGAGTGTCCCGGCGCAGACTCAATAATTCCGAGCCGGGAGCGCCGCCGTCCCGGCGGCTCTTTTGCAGCATCGAGAGACCGTAAAAGAGCCGGCGAGACGCCGGCGCTCCCGACCGTAAGCAAGCGTATTTCCCAAACACAACACGATTGAGTTCCTTCCCGGCTTCATTGAGGCTCGACTACTTCGGTTTGAGTTCCGAAGCGGGTGTTTTGCAGACCCAGTTTGCCGCATCCTTCAAATCGCCGGTCCCCTTGTATTCGGCATATTGCGGATATGGGCATAGCGGACGCGTGAGCCCTTGCGCTCCCCTGCCTGTCATTTGGTCCGGAGCAATTCCTTTCTCAACCCATTTCTCCAGGGCCCCGGTGGAATCGAAGGTATTGACACCGGGTCCTCCGCCGCAATGACCCATTCCGGGCACCATGAAAAGACGCATCCAGTTGCTCTGATTTTTTCCCATTTTGTCGAGGACGGAATCGTAATACCAGATCGTCGTTTCCGGAGTGATCCCGGTATCGGCCCATCCGTGAGTGATCAGCAGCTTTTTGCCGCTCGACTTGAACTTGCTGAGATCCGGATTCACGGCATCGACGTAACCGGCTGCCTTGTCGATGACCGGCATGTCTTTGTCGAGGTCGAATTTCTGCCAGTCGAGGTTCGGGTCGTTGAATGCGATGCGGACAATGTCGAACACGCCGGCCGGCGCCTGATTCGTGCCGAGCTGCGGCCCGATCGCATTGCCGAGAGCCTGGCCCGAAAAGATCAATTCCCCTTTCGAGTTTTTCACTCCGCCGTAGAAGGTTTCGACCGTTTTCAATTGCGGCGCCGTAAGACACGTGTTGTCGTCCTTGCCTGCGGCGCACAGCAGCTTCGAGAAGTCCACTTTGCACTCGCGTGGATTGTTCAGAAATCCTTCCTTGAGCCTGTCGCAGGCACTCATCATCATTTGATTCACGAGTGCCGCTTTCTCCGCCGAGAGGTTTTCTTCCGGATGACGTGAAAGTTCGATGCTTCGCGCAACCCCTGCGGTCCACATATGGATATGCCGGTTGGCGAGTGAACCCGCAATAATTCCGTCATAATCTTCCGGATATCTCTGGGCTTCCATCAGCGCCATACGGCCGCCTGTGGAGCAACCTTTGAAATAGGAGTACTTCGGGTTCTGGTCGTAAAAGGCTTTCACAACCTGCTTGGCTTTGACCGTCATCTCGTGGGTTGAGCGGTAGGCAAAGTCGATGAGTTTTTCCGGATGTCCAATGGCCCAGTTGCCGCCCTGCTCCTGGTGGCCCGTGTCGGTGCCTGCGGTGGCGTAACCCAATCGAAGCGCCTCAGGCATCTCAAAATACATCCCCTGGATGGAACCTGCAAATCCGCCATTCCCCACGCCCATGAACTTTCCATTCCAGTTTTCGGTCGGCAACCAGAGTTCCATGTTTATCAGTGAATCGGGAGTGGGCTTGAGGACCATCTGAACCCGGCAATACGCTGGAAGGTTTGCCGCAGGCGCTCCTCCTCTGGCGCCTGCTCCCCGCGCCGGAGGCGGCCCCGCTGGAACAGCAGCGGCGGCGGTGATCGTTGTGTCGGCGAGCTTGAGATTTACCAAATTTTCGCACGGCGTTGCAGCAGCGGCTGCGGCGCCGAGGAGCAAGAAAGCAATGCTGCCTATCATCGTGGCCTCCTCGATCAAAGATTGAAATCAGCGGGCTGAGATGTGCTCAACCTACCATACCTGTTCCGCTCGATCCACTAAGAAACCTGTCGCGGATCCGGTTCACCTTTGCCGGGCGCTGAAGCCGAAATGGAAGCAAACTGCATCCGCCGTCTTCCGGTGCATTCGCACACAACCTTCGGCTTGCTGTTCCTACCCGGAGGGTATTTGCGGCCACAATTATTTGTATTCATTTATGACGCTCTATATAGAGAAGGGAAGTCCTGCCGAATCATGAAGGGGAGTGGTGACAGCGTGTGATCATTTACCATAAAATGGCTGACAGCTATGCAGAGCGTCACAAATGAATGCTCATAAGGCAGCAAGGCCCAAAGGGCCGAAAGGAAATAGGCCCGGCCGTCAGGCCGGGATAAGCGTCAGGATGAAATCGAGCGCCGAAGGCGCGGCACTCAATCAAAAACATATCTCGGGTCATATTCGATTCCGTGGCGGCCGAGCAGGTCCAGGAG
>Ga0187874_10000378_pt1 | contig 56886 bp, 49 predicted proteins | sample June2016WEW_16_1_3_FD_132993 | JGI IMG/M metagenome (GOLD analysis project Ga0187874, IMG submission 132993) | Peatland microbial communities from SPRUCE experiment site at the Marcell Experimental Forest, Minnesota, USA - June2016WEW_16_150 | ecosystem: Environmental > Terrestrial > Soil >... | reverse complement strand
TTGGCAACAGCTCGCCGCCTCGGGAGGAGTCCCGCCCTACACCTGGTCCGTGGTATCAGGCGGGCTTCCGCCTGGACTGAGCCTTGCGGCCAATGGCACGCTCAGCGGGACGCCGTCGGCGGCGGGCTCGTACACGTTCACCGTGCGGGTCACCGACAGCAACTCCGCCACGGCAACCCAGCAGTTCAGCGTGACCGTGAATGCCGCGCCGCCGGAGACAATTTCGGCGCCGGCGGCGCCCGGTGGGCCGCCGATTGCGCTGGTGGGCCCAATCTATGCCTTGACAGCCAGTGGCGCGGTTTCATCCTTGGGTCACGCCATCCAATACCGCTTCAGTTGGGGAGACGGCTCCGACTCCGGTTGGCTGCCGGTTGGGACGGCCGCGGCCGTTCACGCCTGGACCGCCGTGGGCAACTACCAGGTCACGCTGCTGGCCCGTTGCGCCACCGACTATGTGGTTTCCCCGGTTTCCGCCGTGCTTCAGGTGTCGGTGCAGGACTTCTCGCTCGTCGCCAACTACAGCTATGCCCCGGTCTTCGCGGGCCACACCGTCAGCCTGCCTGTCGCGACCGCCTGCGCCAACGGCTTCGCCGGCAACACCTTGACCATCACCAGCGTGAGCTATGGCAACGGGGCGCAGGCGCTGCAGGCGGTGATGCCACCCCAGTTCAGCAACTGGTATCCCGCGTGCGGCAGCTCAACCACCATCACCATCCAGGTCTTCTCCTCGGCACTGCCGGGCTACTACCCGGTTACGGTCACTGCCTCAGGCACCGCTGGAGGTCAGAGCGTGCAGCGCTCCGCAACCCTGGCAGTGAGCGTCGTCACGTCGCAGGCATCGGGATTAGTGGCGACGCCATACGCGCAAACCGTAACCCAGGGCGGCTCCGCCTGGTTCTCGATGGCGCTCATTCTCACGAACGGCTTCAGCGGCACGGTGAGTCTCTCTTGCAGTTCGCCGTCGCCCCTTTGCCCGTCGGTGACCTTCAACCCATCCTCCTTGTCGGGCTCCGCCACCTCAACCATGACGGTTACCACCGCCGCCGACACGCCACCCGGCGCCTATACTATCAATGTGAGTGGCACGAGCCCTGGACAGAACACGGTATCCACGAGCGTCGTGCTCACGGTGAGCAGCACGACCGTGCTCACGCTGTCCCCTCCCTTGCCTCCACCGACGGTGCCGGCTAATGGCCAGCCAGTATCGGCCACCTACAACTTTTCCTCCGGCAATCCGAACTGGCTGATCGGCAGCGGCTGCACCTGCGGTGATAGCAATGTCTCCGCGCAGGTCGCCCAATATGGATCGAGTTCGGCGGGGCTCAATGTCGTGGTGAGCCCCGGCGACAATAGCCACTCGGGGACCGTCGACTGCCCCTGGAACGGCGGAGGCGGCTGGGGCGTGGTCCATCTGCCGATAGTAATCAGTCCGGCGCCGGTGATTTCGAGCGTGACGGACGCAGCCGGCGATCCAACTGCGGTTCTCTACGCCGGGGGAACCGCCACCATCACAATCAACGGGGCCAACTTCGGGTCGGCTGGCGGCCAACTCTTCTTCTGCACGGCGGGAGCGAGCCCCTGTGTGCTTCCGGGCAACGCGACACCCATGTCCTATAACTTCTCGTCCTGTTCGGGGTGCTCCTGGACCGACAACCAGATCGTTACGACGGTGACACTGCCGTCGACGGCCCCTGGCGGGGCCTGGCAGATGTTCGTCATATCGCTGGTTTGGCTTCAATCGACCGCCTGGAGCAACCCGTCCATGGGGAACCTCCAGGTGTATCCGACACCTACGGTTACCATTACCCGGCAGAGCCTCACGCAGTTCACAGCAACCGGATCTCCCCAGGGCGGCAGTTTTGCATACGGCGTTGGCTGCCTAATCGGTAGCTGTCCAGGTCCCGAACCGCTCATTGCGTTTTCGCCCGGCGTCACCGCGCAGACTAATCCGAACACCGCCGTTCTGACAAGCCCCACCAATTCCTGCACCAACCAGGTCCCTTGCCCAGGCACCCTAGCAGGCGTTACCGCAACCTACACGTTACCCGATCCCATTCTGATCCTAAACGCGACCGCACAGTCCAATGTGGCCACCTTTGGGATGTCGTGCTACATGAACGCCTTAGAGACGGACTATATGAATGGCCCCGGCCAGTGCTCGAACGGCCAGAGCCAGACGAATCCCCCGAACGTCACCGGTACGTTTTGCAGCGCTTTTCTTTCTGGCGTTAAGCTGCAGGGGTCCGGCTTTTCTGCAAACGGTACGGCCCTCCAATACGACGTAACCTCAGGAACCTATTATTTCCCCTCCCAAAATACTCCTACTGGTGCTGACGGTCCTTTGATCGCCGGCCAAACAGTAGCGCGAAATTTCTCGACCATTCCGAGGGGCCAAGGCTGGACCGTAACCGTGGACGGTGTCCGCACCGATTTGAGTTTAAGGGCCACCGACACAGGCGACCCTGGCTACATCACAGCATATCGCCTTGACCTATTCAATGGCGCCGGAAAGAGTGCGTGCGCCAACTACCCTAACCCGATGGGCGTCGCCGCCTGCTCGCCGGGCGGTGCCGCTTGCCCTGGGAGTGCAATCCAATGAAGGCAGGATCGAAAAAAACCATGCTCAGCTTGGTTAGCGCCGTCATCGTATGCGGAGGACTCCGTGCCGCAGGGTCCGGGACCGTCATCGCCGCCCTGAAGGGTGCGGAAGTCATATTGGCGGACCGCGCCGGCGGAAGCGTTACGAGGCTAACGGGCGATCCACGGAGCAAGTGGGCACTTCGCTGGCTGCCGGATGGACAGCGGATCTCGTACCTTGTCCCCGGCGAGAACGCGGACAAGGAGTTTGCTAAGTTCCTGATGGAGCGGTGGCCGAGGCTGGTCATCAGCGACCTTACGGGCCAAGTCACCCGTGAAATTCCGCTCAGGCCAGCCGACAACTCCAGCAATCCCGACTCTATTCGGGCGATCGAGAAAGTCGAGTGGCTGTCGAACCGGCTCGTTCGGTTCGAGGGCAGCTTTGGCCCGCGGAACTGCGCGAGCTTTGACCTCGATCTCGATACCGGTAAGACGTTTAGCGAACGGGACGGGGAATGTAGCTCGTTCAACGTATCGCCAGACGGAAGACATATTGCCTACCGCGAACCCGTATCCATGGGAACCTGGGACGACCGCGCTCACCGCGTTGACATAGAGGACACAGCGGTGAGCTCCGCCCGCCCCCAGAGGTCACCAATACCACCGGAGCGAGCCTCATCTGAGCAAGCGGCGGTCAGCTACGCGGGCACCAGCAAGGCAGGAATACACCTGGAGGCGGGGCCGGTGTGGTCTGAGGACAGTCAATGGGTTGCGATCGTCGAACGCCAAATCGACTCGGACCGGATTGCGGTTACAACGCTCTCGATCCGGGGACAGGTGGTGACCGTGCAGGTGCCAAGCGACATGAGGGATGACCCAACGCTAACCTGGATAGGGGACCGCGTGGCCCTGGGTTCAGGCCGGAGCGCCCTGGTCGTTGATACAGCCCGTCGAGCGTACCTACCGCTAGACAGCGATACCTCCGCAATCTTGAAAGAGGCTACGCGCACCCGCCAGAGGATCAGCGACGATCAGCAGGGTATCGAGGATGCATTGAAACGGTTGGGAGCGCGTGAGGGTGTGGCTAGGCCCAATTAGATGGGGGCGGCTCTCTGCGCGCCGACCTGCGCGGACTGAAAACGGAAGACGGGAAAACGGGTCGGGAAAACTGAAAACCGAAAACGCGTGAGAAAACCCGTGACAAAGAAAACCCGTAAAACCCGTGACAGGCTACGTGTTGCCCATTTTCCCGAGACGGAAAGCCCCCACCAGGCACAATATGTCATGTCCAGACTCGCTCGGGTGATTGCTGCCGGACTGCCCCACCACATCACGCAGCGCGGCAACTATCGGCAGAACATCTTTTGCAACGACGGCGATCGCATCACCTATCTCGGCCTTATCTCCGAGTATTCGAAACCTGCACGTCTCCGGCTGATCGGCTATTGCCTCATGACCAACCACGTGCACCTGATCGTGGTGCCCGAACGTGAGGACTCCCTGGCGCGCGGTTTGGGGCAAGCGCATTGCCGCTATGCCCATTGCGTGAATGCCCGCCTGCACTCGACCGGCCACCTCCGGCAGAATCGCTTCTACTCCACCGTGATGGACGAGTCACACCTGCTGGCCGCCATGCGCTATGTCGAAAGGAATCCGGTGAGGGCCGGCATGGTGGCCGACGCCGCCGGGTACCGCTGGTCCAGTGCCATGGCGCATCTGACCGGGCTGGATGTGACCGGATGCCTCGACCTGCGGTACTGGGCGGCGCGCGTCGGTCCGGAGGAATGGCGTAGCGAATTGGGGGTGACGGAAGAGCCCGATGAATGGGCGGCGATCCGCGTCCAAACGGCGACCGGGAGGCCGCTCGGTTCGAAGGAGTTCGTCGCCGAACTCGGGCGGAAGATGCGGCGAGTGCTGGAACCGCGCGCGATTGGGCGGCCGCGGAAGAGCCCAGAGGGGCGGCGCGACCAACGCCGTACAGACCGCGCTATCCTTTGCACTTGGGCAGGAAAATGGAAACAGGTAGCCTGTCACGGTTTTTCTGTCACGGTTTTTCACGGTTTTTCGCGGTTTTTTACTAGAATACGCGTCCTGAGAAGGGGCCAAAATTGCAGGATGTCACAGGCGACAAAGAGAAGTCCCGCGAAAATGCGTCCGCCAGACTATCGGTAATCAATGCCGGACATCGAACGGTTATACCCGACGTGGTAGCGTTGACACGCCGGACGATGACAAAGGCTCCCAGCCATGATTGGTTTCCGGAGCCAAAGTTCTGGTAAATCGTCAGGTCCTCAAAAACGCTGCCCGTCGCCAGATAGAAGTTGAGGAAGAGGTTCGGGGAATTCCCGGCAAGCGTCCCATTCCGTACCGTTGCGCCGATTACTGCACCAGATTGAATCAACGCAGTTTGGGGACTACCCGAAAAGTTCTGTTGCGCCCCGGTCATGCTGAACCCATTCAGGTCCAGCGTTACGTTGTTGGCTGTTATCGAAATGCCGCTGACGCCATTTGGAACTATCAAATTGCCGGAAAGCTTGTAGCTCCCCGGCTGCGAGATGACATACGGGAAACCGCCCGCAGCCATGATAGTCGACTGGTTGATGAGAATCTGGCCGTCCGCCGCGAAAGCACAGGCTGGCAGCAGAAAGGTTGCGAGGGCGAAGAGAGTCGTTTTCATTTGGTTCTTCTCCTGTGAGTTCTCCACGCGATCAAGGAAAGCGCGGGGTACAGCAAAAGTAAAAGGCGCAGGCTCGGGAACGGTGGCACTCCCGACGTTCGAACCGCTGTAGGTGGTCACCGACGCCTGAATATCCGTTGCGCGGTCGTCCTCCAACAGGTCCAGCGCGGGAACCAGCCCGAAAATGGCTTGGGCCCCATCGGCGATGTTATTCAGGGCTGGATTGTTCACGGCTGGGCCGGTGCCGTCCTGCGTCGATTGCGTGATCAGCCCGCCGATTGAGTTTGTGCCGGCATTGGTCAAGCGCGCACATGTGCATACTGCCGCGTCCGCCCACAGCCGACTCAAGCGCAACCTTTCGGCTCTTTCCCGAATCATGTTTTCAAGGACTCCATCCAAAGTCTAAATGTGGTTTTCTTGTGTCCTTCTCTCAGCCGGTCTCCGGCTCAGGATTTCGAACCCCTGCGCCTCACCAGCGCGCTCCTCGCCGCGGCCAAGCCCGCCAGCGCGCACCCCACCTCCACCGCCAGGTCGGGCTCCGGAACCGGGCTGTAGGAATAGCTGTAGGACGAGCCCTGAATATCGGTGGTCCCGTCGTCTTCCAGCAGGTCGAGAGGATGCGGCTGGTCCAGCCCAATCGCTCCGGCGCCGACGGACGTCAGATCCGTCGCCAGAATCTTGAAGTTGGCGTCCAGTTGGTTGCCAAAGGCGCATCCGCTGCCCGTGGTCAGGCAGCCGAGCAGGCTGAAGTCGTCAAAAATGCCGTCCGCGGAGATGGTGAGGCTGATGGCGTCGAAGCTGGTTTCGCTCGCCGCTGCCACAAGGTCGCTGAATGTCAGGCTGTCTCCGGTCAAATCATAAGTCGTCAGAGCCGTGAGGGAGACCAAAGGCGAAATCAACTTCACCGTAAAAGCATCCCCGTCGACAATGTTATTCAGTCCGGGGTTATTCACAGCCGGACCGGTTCCATCCGGAGTAGACTGCGTGATGAAGCCGCCGAACGTAAGAATCGAACCGGCCGAAGCCTGGCTCACCAGCAAGCATATCGCCGCGCCCGCCAGCAGCCATCGGCGCACGAGGCCTCCGCGTATCACAAAATTGTCATTTACCGGCAGATCCAGGCGCATTTTTCGATCCTCGTTCACCGCAGCTCGATCCCGATCCCGGCCAAACCGGACAGCATCATGCCGGTCCCTCCCGGCGGCCAGGATAAGACTCTAACGCGTCTGCCGCGGTTCGCCAAGAGCATGAATGTGCGCCCCCAGAGCGGCAAGCCGCAACCAAGGGGCGGGCTGATGCGGCTGTAAGATGCCGCCCGAAGCGCCGACAAGAATGTCGGCGTTGCAGGCTCGAAAGCCTGCTCCACGAGGGGTAACGAGATCTTCGCAGGGGGGAAGCATCTAAAGGGGTGCAATACCGGGACTCAAATCACGCCCTTCCGTATGGCCTTCCGTCGCCGATTTACGCCGATTTACGCGATTCTGCGCTTTCGCAGCGCGATGCCGATCCCGGCCAAGCCGGACAGAAACATCACGATGGTGGATGGCTCGGGCGTGGAGCCGCCCGTCACGGGAGTTCCGGACACACTGAAGATCGCATTATAGGCTGTCGCAGCGTAAGGGCTGTCGGGTGGAAACCCCGGATCACGGGAACCCGACAGGGCGACGTCCGATCCTTGGGTGACTCCCGAGCCCAACGTCTGCGATGGCGAGCTTGCGACGGTCCAATAGAGGGTAGTTTGAGGGTCGATCAGCAGGAAATAGGTGCCCGGGCCAAGGGTAAGTCCGGAGAACAAAGGAGTCATCGTATTGAGGGCGCAGCAAGAGGTGGGCAGATTTACGATGGAAAAGGAGGCGACTTCGTCGGCGATGGTGGTTCCGGGTCCAAGCTGTGTCATCAGATAAGCGGTACCGTTACCTTGGGAGATGCCATTCGTGGCCAGGTCGGCGCCGATAGTGACACTGGAATAGGTCCCGGTTTGGGTCCAGGTTGCGGCGCGCCACACGTCGACCGTGCCGGCTGAGCCTGCGCTACCCAGATCCTGGACAATGATCCCTCCGAATGCCGGCCCCGCCAGCAGAGCGGCCGCAGCCGCAAAGAAGAAGATACGCGTTGTTTTCATGGTTTCCTCCTAGAATCGCGTCACGCCGATGGCCGCCGTAAATCGGGATTTCCCGAGATTGTTCCCGCCGCTCGCGGTGGAAGAGCCGCGGCGGGTGAACTCGATTGGTTTGAGCATCCGCATCCCTCCTGGCAGCCAGGATTAGACTCTAACGCGTCTGCCGCCGTTCGCCAAGAGCATGAATGTGCGCCCCACCGGGGCTCAAATCACGCCCTTCCGTATGGCCTTGGAAACCGCCTCCGAACGCGAGTGCACGTGCAGCTTTTCGTAAATCCCACGGATGTGATTGCGCACCGTGTTGGCCGTGATGCCCAACTGCTCCGCCAGGGCCGTGTAGCTGTAGCCTTCGGCGAGCAGGCCCAGCACGCTCAACTCGCGCGGCGAGAGACCGTGGCCGGCGGACTTGCGCGGCACGCCGGTCTGCTGGAAGAGGGTGACAACGCGGCGCGCGATCTCGGGCGTCATGGGCGCCCCGCCCTGGTGCGCTTCGGCGATGGCCTCCAGCAGTCGCCCCGGCGCAGTCTTCTTGAGCAGATACCCGCAGGCGCCATTGCAGATGGATTCGAACACGTGGTCCTGGGCGTCGAACACGGTCAGCATCACGATCTGCACGCCGGGGTGCTTGCCGAGCAGCAGCTTGACGCCCTCCGTGCCGGACACCCCGGGCAGGTTGATGTCCAGCAGGATCACGTGGGGAGCGGGATAGGGCAACCGCAGAGCCTCTTCCACGCTGCGGAACTGGCCCACGCACTCGTATCCGGGCGTGCCGCCGATCAACAGCGCCAGGCCCTGCCTGGTAGAGCGGTCGTCCTCGACGATGGCTACTCGAATCGCGCCGCCAGCCGCCATTGGTTTTTTGTCTTCCATGTTCGCTCTTGGACCCGAGCGCTCAGGCGGAACGGAGATTCCTCATTAACCTCCATTCCACCAGCCGCGCGGTAGAGCATACTTGTGCGCCCCGGCTATAGGGAAGCGCAACCTCACTTCCGTCCCGCCGGCCGAGGCGGGTGCGATTTCGAACGCTCCGCCGAGCGCCTGGGCGCGGGTGCGCATGTTAGCCAGGCCGTTACCGGTCTCGGGCTCGGGCTCGGGGAGCCCGCGGCCATCGTCGCGAACCTCCACCGAGCATTCGCCGTGGCGCACCCCGATGGTCACCGTGACGCGGGAGCATCGGGCGTGGCGGGCAGCGTTATGCACCGCCTCTTTCACCATGAGAAACACGTTGCGCCGCTGGTCCGGCGACAGGGCGAGGCCTTCCAACTCCGGCGGCGCGTCCAGGTTCCACGCAATGCCCCGCGGCTCCAACATCTCGCCGGCGGACTGGCGGATGCGCCGCAGCAGGCTCCGCATGTCGTCGCGGCGGGGATCGATGGCCCACACGATATCGCTCATTCCGTCCACCAGCCCGCGCGCGGTTTCGGCAATCTCCGCCAGACGCTGGCCCGGCTCGGACTGCGCCAGCCCGGCTTGCCGGTTGACGATCTCGCTGAGGATGGCCACGCGCGACAGGCTGGCGCCGAGGTCGTCGTGCAGGTCGGTGGCGATTCGTGTGCGAACGCGCTCGAGCTCGATCTGCCGCGCGAGATGGTAGCGGTGCGCGCCATGGACCATCAACGCGAGCGCCGCGGCAACCAGCGAGACGAACCACCACTGGCGCCACAGCGGAGGCAGAATCTGAAAGGCCACTTCCGCGGGCGCCGCGCTGGCCACGCCTCCCATGGTCACCGCGCGCACCAGGAAGCGGTACTTGCCGGGAGGAAGGCTGGCGTAGTTCACGGAGCGCGGCGTGGAGGGCGCGCTCCACCGTGCGTCCGCGCCATCCAGCTTGTACTGATACCGGAGCGCTTCGCCCATGCCGACAAATTCGATGTACACCTGCCGCTGATTCGGTTCCAGCCGCAAGCCGGCCACGCGCTCCACACCGGGATCGGCCACGGCGCGCGGCTCGCCATTGATATTCAGCCCGGTGATGTAAACCGGGGGTGCGGCCGCGGTGGTTGCCGGAGCCGGCTCCATCCTGGAGAGACCCATGGTGGCGCCGAACCACATGGCGCCCTGGCGGTCCTGGTGAATCGAGGAGATCATCCCGCCGGCAAGGCCGTCCGAGGTGGAGTAGTGCTTGAAGTTGCCAGTGGCGGGGTCGAGCCGGTCCAGGCCGCGCGCGGTGCCGGCGTAGATCCGGCCCATGCGATCCTCACCGACGCGGCGTACCGAAACGCTGGAGAGCCCCTGCGCGGTGGTGTAGGCTTCGAAGCGCGGGCGGGGCGCTGTGGGATCGTCGATGCGGCCCAGACCGCTGTCTCCGGAAGCCACCCAGAGCCGCCCCGCGTGATCCACGAACAGCGCTGAAATCCAGCCGGCCGGAATGGCGCCGGACGGGCTGAAGCGCTCGAACCGGCCGTCGCGATAGCGCACCAGGCCGCAGGGCTTGCGCGTGTTGGCGTCGTTGCTGAAGCCGATCCACAGGTTGCCCGCCCGATCCTCTGCGTAGGCCGAAGCGTACCCCGGCACGTTGTCTTCCGTATAGTGGTGCAATCGTCCCGTGGCGCGCTCCCATCGGCTGGGACCACCGCCGCTGCCGATGCTGGTGATCCAGATGTCGCCGCGCGAGTCTTCGAACAGGCGGAAGATGTCGTTGGCACGCAGGCCGTCGTGGACGGTGTACACGGCTTTCGGCGGCGTGTGTGCAAGCTGCTCGAACGCGGGCACCCTGGGAAAGCGGCACACCCCTTCGCCGGTCGCGATCCACCATTCGCCGGCGCGATCCCGCAACGCGCTCTGGCCCGACGCCCAACCGAAGTAGCGGATGCCGGGTGGATAGAGCGGGCGAACGGATGTGAACACGCCGCCCGCATACCGGTGCAGCAGAATGCTGGAGGTTTCATTGGAGACGGCATACAAATCGCCGTCGCTTTCGAGCAACTGGGTGATGGAGCGGCTGCCCATTCGCTCGGCGGCGGTGAACGTGGCGAAGCCGTCGCGCGCGATGCGCGCCAGGCCGTGGTCCACGCCGGCCCAGAGGTTGCCATCGCGGTCCTCGTTGAGCGCCAGTACGGCGCGCCCGCTGAGTCCTTCACCGGCGGAATAATTGCGGAAGCGCTCGCCGATGCGCTCACTGAGCGCCAGCGCGGTGCCTACCCAGAGCGTGCCGCCGGCGGACTGGAAGATGGAATGCACGCGCGCGCTGGCGAGCCCGTCGGCGACGCCGTAGACACGTTCCAGGCGTGGCTCCGCGCCATCGATGGCGACGCGCCACAGGCCGGAGAGAGTAGCCGCCCAGAGACGGCCATCGCGGTCGATGCAGAGCGCGTTCACGGTGTCGTGGGGCGGACCACCGGGCGAGCCGGCGAAGCAGGCGGTGGCGCCATCGGGCGCGCGGCGGCAGAGACCGGAACTGGTGCCCAGCCAGATGTTGCCGGAGCGATCTTCGGCCAGCGACTTCACCGCCTCGGAGGTGGAGTATCCCAGGCTCTCCCAGTGCGGCTGCGGATGCCGGCCGCCGGGATCCTGGATGCGATAGAGGCCGCCCGGCGCGCCCGCCCATACGGTTCCCGACCGATCCTCGAGCAGCGCGAAAACGGTGCCGGGCACGCCGAGGGACACGAACTTTCGCGGCGATCCGAGCGGCGCGGCCGGGTCCAGCCGGGCGAGGCCATCGTCGGTCGCGGCCAGGTAGACGCCCTGCCGCGTCTGCAGAAACGCGTTGACCGTGCGGTGCGGCAGACCCTGCGCCGATCCATAATTCACGAACCCGTAGCCATCGAAGCGGGACAGACCTTCGGCGGTGCAGAACCACAGAAACCCGCGCGAATCCGGCACGATGCAGTCGACCGCGTCGCGCGCCAGTCCGTCGGCCGTGGTGTAGATGCGCAGTGGCAGTTGCGTGGCGAAGCCGCTCGCAACAACAAATGCCGCCAGGCAGCCGGTCAATCCCTTCCCGGTAAAGTTGCTCATAGCTGCGGCTCTTCAGTATAGCCGGGTGGAGAAGCTGTGAGCCTGCGAACAACGAAGAGGGGTGCGCGTCTTAAAAGTGGATGCCGGCAGCGGTAAGTTCGGAGGACCAGGGACAGATTGGTTTATTGCCCTCGCGCGCAGTGCCACGTCACGCAGGGTGGGCGTCCCCACCCAGGGTTTGCGGTAAAAGACGCTGTGTTTCAGAGGCAGTGCCGATAGAAACGCCACAGTTATTCATAAGAATGTTGAATTTTGCGGCATCCGCATGTGGAAATCCACGTGCAAGGGTGGCAGTCGAATCCCGTGGAAACCCAGGAGGATACACCTGTGGATAATGAAACTCTAACGATTACAGACAACCGGACTAACCAGACTTATACCGTACCGATCTCCCGTGGCACCATCCGCGCCATGGACCTGCGCCAGATCAAGACTGGCGCCGACGATTTCGGCCTGATGACCTACGATCCGGCCTTCATGAATACCGCCTCCTGCCAGAGCGCGATCACGTATCTGGACGGCGATAAGGGGATTCTGCGTTATCGCGGTTACCCGATCGAGCAGTTGGCTGAGAACTGCACGTTCCTGGAGGTTGCCTACCTCCTGCTCAACGGCGAACTGCCGACCGAAGAAGAGCTGGCAAACTGGAACCGCGAAGTGTTGCGGCACACCATGATCCACGAGAAGCTGAAGAAAGTCATGGAGGGCTTCAACTACGATGCGCATCCCATGGGCATGCTGATGGGTGCGGTGGCGGCGCTTTCGACGTTCTATCCCGATGCGCGGAACATTTTCGACCCGGCCAGCCGGGACGAGCAGATCGCGCGGCTGATCGGCAAGATGCCGACGATCGCGGCGTATGCGTACCGTCACCGGCTGGGACTGCCGTACGTGTATCCCGATCCGGAGCTTTGCTACACGAAGAACTACATGAACATGCTGTGGAAGCGGACGGAGCCGAAGTACGCCGCGAACCCGGTGATCGCGCACGCGTTGGAGGTGCTGTTCATCCTGCATGCGGATCACGAGCAGAATTGTTCGACCAACACCATGCGGGCGGTGGGCAGCTCGCACGCCGACCCATACGCCACCACCGCCGCGGCCATCGCCGCGCTGTGGGGCCCGCTGCACGGCGGAGCCAACGAAGAAGTGCTGCGCATGCTGGACGAAATCGGCAAGGTCAGCGAGATCCCGGGCTTCATCGCGCAAGTAAAGGAAGGCAAGCGCAAGCTGATGGGGTTCGGACACCGGGTGTACAAGAACTACGATCCGCGCGCCCGCATCATCAAGCGCGTGGCTGAAGAGGTGTTCGAGGTGACGGGACGCAATCCGAAGCTGGACATTGCGCTGGAGCTGGAAAAGATTGCGCTGTCGGACGAGTACTTCATCAAGCGGAAGCTCTACCCGAACGTGGATTTTTACTCGGGCATCATCTACCAGGCGATGGGGTTCACGCCCGACCAGTTCACGGTGCTGTTTGCGATCCCGCGGACCGTGGGGTGGCTGGCGCAGTGGCAGGAGTTGCTGGGGGACGCGGACCAGAAGATCGCGCGCCCGCGCCAGGTTTACATCGGCGAAGACGCGCGCAACTTCGTGCCCTTCGCCCAGCGGGGCAAGCGACAGACGGCTACGGCCTAGCCCCGGGCCGGTGCGGCGTCCAAGAAACAGATGGACAGTCATCCCGTGGGAGAGAGCCGCCTGAAAGGCGGCTGCGCCCAGGATTGGCCGCCCCGCAACCTGGCGCCCGCCGCTATCGGCCACCGCTGCGGTCGCTCGACGGCGGCACAATGTGGCTCAGGCGGAGGTAGACCGAGATATAGCCGTACTCCTCTTCGCTGTGGGCGACATCGGTGATCAGTGTGCCCAGCTTGGAACGCTGGCCCACCATCTCGGTGGCATTGGCATCGGTGATGCTGTCCCACGCCTTATCGCATTCCACGTAGGATGCCGCCAGCGCCGCTACCAGGTCTGCTTTGGTCTTCTTGGTACTGGCGTCTCCCTGCTTGCGGGGACCTGTAACGGAGCTGCAAAAGCCGGTTTGATGGTCGGCCACGTGGGCTACCAATTCGCCGAACGAGCGGATTTCCGGCACCGGCTTGAAGCTGTAATTCTCTTCCGGCATGGATGCCGCGACCTTGGTCCAGTACCCTTTATATTGGGCGTAGGCCCGTTTCATTTCGCCGATCAACGGGTTGGTGGTTTGCGCCTGTAGCCCGGCGGCGCCGGCCAGTGAGGCAGCCACAATCAGCAATGCAGTGCGGTTCATGTGCAATCTCCTCTTCGGTGTGATGCCATTTTACCCCAAGCGGCGATCGAAGGGACGAATTCCATCAGCGTGACGCCAGCCACTCCCTGAGCAACCGGTAGGTGAAGCCCCAAAGCGGCACGCCCTTCAAGTCCATCGCCGGGAACCGGTGGTCGGCGGGCATCCCCGGCACGGATCGGAGCGAGTGTCGCGCGGGGTCCTCCAGCATTTTTACTGGAACCCACAAAGCTTCCACCGCCTCGCGCGGATCGAGCACGGTGGGCAGTGGTTCCGGCACCCGGAAAACGAACGGCGCCACCGTCAGAAACGGTCCGGCGGCGCGGCCGGCAAGGGTGGGCGGGAGCGCCGTTTCCAGGCTTTGGCGCTCCAGCCGGATGCCGCATTCCTCGTCCAGCTCGCGCAGCGCCGTGTGGAGCAGGTCGGGATCTTGGGGATCGCGGCGGCCACCCGGAAAGGACCAGTGGCCCGACCACGGGTCGTCCCGCCGCTCCGCGCGCCGGATGAGGAGGATGGATTCTTCGGGAGACCGCGCGCACACAATCGCAACCGCCGCTTCCGGTTCCGCTGTCATGGTTTCTTCAGCAGCTCCAGCGCCGCGGAGGTGGTCGCGACGATGCCCGCGCGCATGGCCGGCTCCACTTGCGGATAGAAGACGCTCGAATGCAGCGAGGGCAGCGGGTTTCCGGTGCGGCGGCTCTCTTCGATTTGTTGCGCGGAGACGGCGCCCAACTGGAAGATCACGGTGGGAATCTGGTGGCCCGCAAGGCCGAACAAGCCGAAGTCTTCGCTGACCATCATGGGCTTCGACTCGCCGACGTTGGCCGCGCCCAGCGCCGCTTCGAAGACGCCGCGCAGCCGCGCCGCCAGCTTCGGGTCGTTGTAAGTGGGCGGAACCGCCTCCGTGTCACTCACCTTCACAATGGGCGCGCGATCGTCCGGCACGCCGGCGGCCAGCGCCACACCCTGCGCCATGCGCTTAATGGAGGAGAGAATATGCTCGCGCACGTCCTCGCTGAAGGCGCGCGTGGTGAGTTGCAGCACCACGTCGTCCGGAATGATGTTGCCCTTGGTCCCGCCATGGATCGAGCCGACCGTCACCACCGCCGGATCGAGCGGCAGCATCTGGCGGCTCACGATGGTTTGCAACTCCATGATGAATTCGGCGGCCATCACCACCGGGTCTTTCGTCAACTCGGGATGCGCGCCATGGCCGCCCATGCCGCGCATGGTCACTTCGACGGCCGTCGACCCGGCGTAGATGGGACCACCCAGGACGCCCACCTTGCCGGCCTCGATAGTGGGCTCATCGTGTAGTGCGATGGCGAAATCCGGCTTCGGAAAGCGCGAGTAGAAGCCGTCGTTGAGCATGGCGCGCGCGCCATCCACGGTTTCCTCGGAAGGCTGGCCGATCAGCACCAGCGTGCCGCTCCAACGCTCCTTCAGCTTGGCCAGGGTGCGCGCCGTTCCCAGCAGCGACGTCATGTGGAGGTCGTGGCCGCAGGCGTGCATCACGCCGACCTCCTGGCCGGCGGCGTTGCGCGATCGCACCCGGCTGGCGAACGGCAGGCCGGTCTTTTCTTCCACCGGAAGCGCGTCCAGTTCGGTCCGCACCAGCAGCACGGGGCCTGCGCCGTTCTTCAGCACCGCCGCAATACCGAATGCCTGGGTGCCATCGGCGTACTTGCCCAGGTGCTCGGTTACCGTGTACCCGGCCTTGCGCAACTCGCCCGCCAGAAGCGTTGACGTGCGCTCCTCGTGGTGCGAGAGTTCGGGATGCGCGTGCAGGTCCTGATAGATCGCGACCAGCGAGGGCAGCTCCTGATCCGCCAGCGGCCGAAGATCGTCCCCGGGCGACGCCGACGCCAATGCCAGCGCCGGCAGGAGCAGCAATGCAAAAAGTTTCATATCTCAGATCGTACTCTCTTGCGCCTAACCGCGGGGCAAACGCGCGGCGGGGTGACAGACGACAGGAACCGATCGTCTGTCCTACTAGAATCCCAGCCACTCCACGGGCCAGGTGGTGAGCTGCGGCACGTAAGTGATCAGCAGCACACCTACCAGCAGGATGAGATACACCGGCAGCGTCGCGCGATAAATGGTGGTCAGGGGTTTCCGGAAGCGGTAAGCCGATAGACACAGGTTCATTCCGATGGGCGGCGCCAGATACCCCAGTTCCAGGTTCGCCAGAAAGATCACGCCCATTTGCACGGGATTGATGGCGAAGCGGGCGGCGAGCGGCTGGATCAGCGGCACCATCACGATGATGGCCGAGAATACATCCATGAAAGAGCCTTCGACCAGCAGCACCAGGTTGAGCAAGATCAGGAAGACGTACTTGGAATGGATATGCACATCCACCCAATTGGTCAGCGTGGCGGGAACGTCCATGATGGACAGGTAGTAGGTGAGCCCCTTCGCCACCCCGATGATCAACAGCACGCCGCCCATCACCGTGACGCACTCCAGCGCCACGCGCGGAAAATCGCGGCGTAACGAAAAGCCTCGCGCCACGAAGCACTCGACGATGAAACTATAGACAACCGTGATGGCGCCGGCCTCCACCATGGTGCCGAATCCGCCGAACAGTCCGGCCAGCACAATTACCGGGACGGCCAATTCCCACTTGGCGTCCCACACCGCCTTGCGCGCTTCGGCGAATGAGAACTTGGCCCGCTCCGCGCCGCAGCGAATGCCTTGCTGGACGCCCCAGGCCGAGACCATCGCTACCATGAGAAGTCCCGGGACAAAGCCGCCTACAAACAGCGAATCAATGTGCACATTTCTGGCGTAGACCGCGTAGAGGATTACCGGCAGACTCGGCGGAAAGAGCAGGCCGAGCGAACCCGAGCCGTTGATCAGCCCGATGGAAAACCGTTCCGGATAGCGCGCCTTCACCAGCATTGGCAGCAGGAGCCCGCCCATCGAAACGATGGTCACGCCCGATCCCGCCCACGTGAAGATGGCGCAGCCCACCGCCGTGGTGATGGCAAGGCCGCCCGGCAGCCAACCGAACAGCGCGGTATATACGCGCAGCAGGCGCACGCTGGCGCCGCCTTCCACCAGCAGATACCCGGCCAGCGTATACAGCGGCAGCGAGGGCAGCACTTCCGAGATCATCAGCGAATACGCGTTGTCCGGCACGGTGGCCGCCGGCTGCCCCACGCTCCACAACAGCAGCAGCGCGATCCCGCCCAGCGTGGCGAAGATGGGCAGCCCCAGAACCGCGCCGGCCACGATCACCGGGATGCCGATCCATACCACCAGCGGAGCTTGAGGCTGCGGCGCGAACTCGAGCGCCAGGGGAACCAGCAGAAACAGCGCGGCGCACAGGCGATGCGAAATCTTCGGCCCGGCGCCGCGGATGGCGCGGACGGTCACCAGCAGAAAACCGGCGGGCATCACCACGGCCGGCACCCAACTCGGCACTCCCAGCGCCAGTAGCTTTCCGCCGGTGCGTTCCGAAACCACGAACTGGTAGCTGGCCCAGCACAGGCTGGCGGCAATGGCCGCCGTCAGGCCGCAACCGAACACACGCACGGGGCCGGTCCATTTCTGCGGAAGAAACGTGTTGGCGGAAAGCGCAAGCAAGCGGTCGCCGCCGGCCGCCAGCGCCGCTCCCAGGAAGGCCACCCACAGCGTAAGCTGCTGCACGAAGACGACCGATCCGGGAATTCCGGTTAGCCCCAGGAGCCGCGCCACCATCTCCACCACGGGCAGCAGCGACATCACTGAGATGGCCCCGATGGCCAGCGCCTTTTCCCAACCTCCCAGGAGGCGCCATACGCGCGTCATTTCGCTAGCGCCCTCGGGCGCGAGCCCGGTACTCGTCTCGCAGCCGCACGACTTCGTCGAACAAATCCGCCGGCACCATCTTGCCCTTCATCTTGGGATAGATGTCCTCGGTCTGCTTGCGCCAGTCGGCCAGCGCCGCGGCATCCAGCGTCGTGATCGTGAGCTTGCTCGCTCTGCGGCCCGGCTGCCCGGCCATCATGGTGGCGACGGCCCGCGTGCCTTGCGCGCGAATATCGTTTTTCAGCGCGTCGCCGGATTTGCGGGCCGCTGCCAGCATCGAACCGCGTTGCGCCGCCGGAATCTTCTCCCAGGCGGCTTTGGAAACGATGGTCGCTCCCACCAGCGGAGCCCATTTCACGTCGCACATGTAGTTCGCCAGTTTGTAGAGGTCGCTGGTTTCGGCGTACAACGCGGTGGTGGGCACGGCGTCGATGCCGTGCGTTTCGAGCTGCTGCACGATGTCGGTGGCCGCCAGCGGCACCACGTGAAAGCCGGCGGTCTTCCACAGCTCCTCTTCGGTGGGATCGCCGGCCCACGTGAACAGCCGCAGCCTGCGCAGGTCGTCGAGCTTCGTCACCGGCTTGGTGGAGAAGAACTGCACCCAACCGGCATCGCCCCAGTTGAGCAACTGGAATCCCTTGTCCTCGATGCGCTTTTCCAGCTTCGGCGCGATGCGGTCGCGCACGTAATCCAGTTCCTCGTAAGAATCGAACATCATGGGAATCTGGAGGCTGGCCACCCCCTGATCGATGTCGCCCAGCCCGGCGCCGGAGAGCGCCGCCGCCTGAATGGAACCCAGCCGCAGGCGCCTGACACTGTCGGGCTCATCGCCGATCACGCCGCCGGCGCGAATCGACAGAGTCACATTGCCGCCCGAGATGTTCTTCCATTCGGCGCCCATGTTCTCCATCACCTTGAACCACGCCGAATCCACCGGGGCCAGCGTGGCCATGATGATATCGACCTTCTGGGCGTGGGCCGCCACCGCCCAGCCGCATAGAATTGCGCAAATTATGATTTTCTTCAATGTTCCTTCCTCCGTTACTGTTCCTTCGGCGCGGGTTCGAGAAACAGCTCATCCATATGCTTCAGCAGCCACCGCGCGCGGCGTTGCGCCACCAGGTTGGCCAGACGGTTGGGCGGATCCGCGTCCGCATCCACCGCCAGGGCTTTCTCCAGCATGGACTGGAATTCGTCCTTGTTCTGGGCCGGTTCGCAGGCATTCTCCGCAAACGAAACATACATGCCGGCCCGCTTGCCTTTCGAAAGCTCGATGGCGCGGTTGAAGTGCTGCCGCATGAGCTTCTGCTGCTCTTCCATTTTCACGCCGCTGTGGGCCGCTTCGAGCGTGATCAGAAACTCCGGCACCGCCCCGGCATTGAAACCCTCGTCCAGTTCCGCCACGCGGCGCACAATCGTCTCCACCAGCGGCAGCTCGGCAATCATTTCCGGGCTGGTCTTCGACAGCGAAATCGCCAAACCGCGCGAGGCCGCGGTCCAATACAGCAGCGGCACGTCGCGCTTGCCAACTTTCCTGAGCGCGGCGTCGGCATCGTTATCGAGCGCCGCTGCGAAGCCGGGATGCAACGCTTCCAGGCCGCGCATGCCGTACCGGTTGGCCCGCAGATAGAGCTTGCGCGCCCGCTCCCGCAACGCGTCCGCGCGTTCCAGGCTCTCTTCCTTCACTTCGTCGATACGCGCGTCCACGAAGGCGTAGGAGTATTCGGTGAAGCCGCTGGCCGCCGCCAGCAGCAGGCCGGTGTGCCTGGGCGTTTCCTCGAGCAGGCTCTCATACATTTTCAAGCCGAACGGAATGGCGGCTGCGACCAGGTCCGGATCTTCGTCGCTCTCAAACGTCGTGCCGCCCGACGCCAGCGCGTTGCCCACCTGGTTGATGGCCATCCGCTTGAGCGAACAGCCCGATGCCATCGCCAGCGCCAGGCAGGCGGCTCCGATCGCAGCCGCGCGCGTAAGCAAGCGGTCAGGCGAGACGCGAGCGAACTTTTGAAACCACGCGCTCGGCAGTAGAGTGCTCATGGCGTGTTCATTTGACGCGGTGCAATTCCGACTCATTGGCGAAGGACCGGCTGTCCGCCGCCAATGGCAAGAAGTATTTTCGCAAATCCCCCTCCGGCGACGTGATCACCACCTTGCCGTCCACGTCGGCTTCCGTCAATACTTCACTGCGGAGTCCTTCCCGCGCCGCCACCTGCTGTTTGAGCCACGGCGTATCCATCTCCGACAGCTTTAGGATATCTTTTTGGAGCGTGAGCCCAAAATAGACATGCGCGGGCAGCGCCGCGTCGCCCAAATCGTCGCGCACGTCCAGCAGGTACCGGCCTTCCAGTTTCAAAATGTGGAAGACCACCGACTTCTCGACGCCATCGTCCGTAGTGGAGGCTTTGTAGCCGTTTTGCCCATAGCGCGTCACGACGTATACCTGGCCGCCGGCGCTGTCGGGTTTGTCATCGGGAGAAATTTCCCGCCACGAGCCAACCAGTGCCGGGTCGAGGAGCGCGTCCTTGTCCGAATCCGTCACCAAGGGATGCAGGGAAAGCACCCCGGCGCATCCCGTCAACAGTTCCAGCCCGACGGCCAGGAGCCCGATGGCAACCTTTCGCATAATTCTCTCCCTTCGCGGCCAATATATCGGCCAATTCACGCCGGCAGAACCTCCTGAAATGAAACAGCGCCATCCCGCCCGCGGAATTCCACCATATCACCCTATATAATTTGTATAACAGGTCCGCAACTATGTATAGCTGGATCATGTTGCTATGAGTACCTTGGCAATTACCTCTGTGACCAACTTTCTACTGGCCGGCGAAGTCCTGTTCCTGGCCGGCAGGCTGGTGCAGGCGGCCCAAAAGCGTTATTCGGCCTCGTGGTATTGGGCGGGAATGTTGCTGCTCCTGGGGCTGGCTTCCCTGGCCGGCGGCATCGATCACGGGTTTTTCGAACCGGCGCACCAGCCTCGGTACTGGATCCAACGTCTCACGTGGGTCCTGCTGGCCGGCATGACATTCTGCCTGCTTCAGTCCACCGCGAAGCAGTTCTTCACGCCGCGCTGGCAACGCATTGTGCTGCGGCTCGGCGTTGCGCAATCGACCGCCGTCACGGCAGTCATGCTGCTGGTGGATAATTTCCTGGTGGTCATTGTCAACTACGCGCCGGTGATGCTTGTGCTGCTGGTGGTGAACACGCTGGGGCTGCGCGACGGGACTGGCTCGCGAAACATCACGACCGGTTTGCTGGTGATGGCCGCGGCGTCCGCCGTTCAACAGTTCGGCCCCGATGCCTTCAGCCCGCTCGACCACAATGGCCTGTACCACCTGATGGCCATGGCCGGCGTGATTTTTCTTTATCGGGGCGGGCGCGAGTTGAAAGCCTGAGCACCAGGCGATAAGCTGTATCCACCATGTTCCGCACCGGCATCGCTCTTCCCCTCCTCTCCGCCCTGGCTATCGGCCAGCCTGTGATTGTCAAAACTTCGACGCTCATCGACGGCAAGGGCCACGTACTCACGAATAAGGAAATCGTCATCGAAGGCGGCCGCATCACCGGCATTGCCGACGCCACCCACCGGCCCACGCTGGACCTCAGCGGTTACACCGTCATGCCCGGCTGGATCGATACGCACGTTCACATCACCTGGTTCTTCAATCAGGATGGACGCCTCGAAAGCGGCCCCAGCCGCACGTCAACCGCTCAGCAGGCCTACTGGGCGGCGGTGGCCAACGTCAATGCCACGCTGATGGGCGGATTCACCACGGTGCAGAGCGTGGGGGCGCAACAAGACGGCCCCATTCGCGACCTCACGGCGGCCGGCGTCCTACCCGGCCCGCGCATCCTGACTTCTTTAGCGCAGATCACGGAACGCAGCGGCACGCCCGAACAGATCCGCGCCACCGTGCAAAGGGAGAAGAAGGACGGCGCCGATCTGGTCAAGCTGTTCGCCACCGCCAGCATCCGCGACGGCGGAAAGATGACGGCCACCGTGGAGCAGATCAACGCGGCCTGCGGCGAAGCCAAAGCCCAAGGCCTGCGGGCCATCGTTCACGCGCACTCGACGGAAGGCGCGCGGGCTTCGGTTCTGGCCGGCTGCACGTCCATCGAACACGGCACTTTCCTGGATGATGAAACTCTCCGCCTGATGGCCGCGCGCGGCGTCTATTTCGATCCCAATTTTCTGGTGCTGCACAACTATCTCGACAACAAGCCGAAGTTTCTGGGCATCGGCAACTACACCGAGGAAGGTTTCGCCGCCATGGAAAAGGCCCTGCCGCTGGTGGCCGACGTCTACAAGCGGGCCCGCAAGGCCAACGTCAAGATCGTGCTTGGCACCGACGCGGTGGCCGGCGCGCACGGCCACAACGCGGAAGAGTTCATCTACCGCGTCAAGGACGGCGGCGATTCGCCCATGGCCGCGCTGATGACGGGCACCTCGGTGGCCGCCGAATCGCTGGGCATGGCGGATAAGATCGGGTCGATCGCCGAAGGCATGGAAGCCGACCTGGTGGCCGTCGAAGGCAACCCGCTGGACGACATCACGGCGGTACGCCGGGTAGTGTTCGTGATGAAGCACGGCCGGGTTTACCGAAGCCCGGGAAACTGATGTGTGAGGCTCAGGTAGTGTAGACTTCTTCCTATGAGCTGGAAGCGCGGCGTTGCATATTGCTTCGTGCTCGCGGTCTTTGCTGCATTCCCCTACGGACCGCTTTTTGCGTGGTCCCCTGTCCACCCAGGCTACATTAAGCTTCATTTCAAGCGCGCGGACGTTTTGTATCCAGCGGATCGTCTATTGGACTCGGCCTACCGTGACGTTGATCAGGACGTTGCTCTGGCGGAGAGGTTTCACAATTTAAGATGTTCGAAGAAGATAACGGTCATCGCGTGCCGGGACTGGAGCGACTGCCTCCGCTTTGCCCCTTTCCTCGGTGGACAGCGGCCAGTTGGAGTGACCATCCCGACCGGCACAGTGATCTATTTGACGCCGTCCATCGATGAAACATGGGACGTCGGTGGAGTCCTGCGCCATGAGCTGTCGCACGCCACTCTCAACCAAAATCGTACACTCCTCAGCGTATGGCGCTTATTAAAACAACCGTGGTTTTCGGAGGGTGTGGCGGGCGTCACCGCGGGGATGGGCATCCCGGCTCCCGGACGAAAGTTGGTTGCCGTACCGGCGGTGGACTTCATCGCGAAAGCCAGGCATGAGGAGTTGTGGCCGTCCTTCGACGCGGTGCAACAAAAAGATTGGCGCTTTAGCTATACAGCTTGGGAGTTCTTTTGGGATCGCCAGATCGAGTTGCGGGGGAAAGAAACCTTTCTAAAGTTTGAATCCGCGTGCATATCCGAACCAGAAAAATGCCGCGTCGACTTTGCCAATGTCTATGGGATGGGCCTTAGACAGGCGGTTGAGGCGTATCAGAACGATTTACGCTCAGGACGCTTCGTGCCTGAAGACCGAACGGCTTCAACCCCGTAGGTCCCTCTTTGACCGAGACAGATGATCCGTGGCCGTCGCACAAAGGTAAGTCTCGAGACGAATCTGGAGGCCCGGAACGGAGCGCAAGTTTCGTGACCCTGACTCGTCGCGCGAACTCGCCGGCCGCCGCCGTGGCTGAGACCGATCTTATGCCCCGTTCCGGGGCTGTATCACCACACCTTGATTCCGCACGGCTCACGCCGTGGGCTATGATCTTTAGGGCTTTGTTAAGCCTTCGCATCTCCATGTTATCCTCCCAATATCCATGGCCGAAAACCTGACGCTGCTGTTCCGCCTGTTCTACCGGCCGGTCTCCGCCATGAGTGCGATTCTGGACCGCGGCAGCCTGCTGATCGCGAGCCTTTGCGTGCTGGCCGTGTCCCTGCCGCTGGCCGGTTCCAACCCCTGGATGCGATTCCCCATCTATGCTCCCCTGCTGGTGCTGGCCGTGGCCTACATCCCAGGAGTGCTTCTGCTGTCTGCCCTGTTCGGCCGGTTCGGCGGCTTCAGTGCTTCCTTCCAGCGCGATTATTCTCCGCTGCTGACTTGCGGCGCGATGGCCTTGGCCGCGGCGTGCCTCCCGCTGATCCTTGCCGCGTGGACTGCTCCCCTGCCGGTCTTCCAAGTCATCGCCGCGCTGGCCTGCCTGTATTTCGGAGTGCTGATGTTTTTCGCGGTCCGCACGGTGTTCGGCGCCGGCAACGGCTTGGCCGCGAGCGTGGTCTCGCTTTCCTGGATTCCCTTGGCCGCGGCCGCCTTCTTGTGGGTACCCGTACTTTTCCTGATGCGTTGGATCGCGTCGCCTTTCTTTATCTTCTTTGCGTGGTACTTCCTGGCCGGCGAGTTTTCCAGTCTCGGCTCGGGCATGCGCAATCGCCAGCACTTCCGCCGCATGCTGGACGCCGCCGCCGTCAATCCGCATGACGGCGAAGCGCAATACCAGCTCGGCCTGATCTACCAACAGCGCCGCAACTCGACCGAGGCCATCCAGCACTTTCAGGCCGCCGTCAAAATCGACCCGGGCGAAACCGACGCCCACTTCCAGTTGGGCCGCATTGCCCGGCAGCAGGGCCGCATCGCCGACGCGCTGGCATCCTTTGAGACCGTGCTGGCGCAGGACCCGAAACACAACCTGAGCGAGATTCTCCGCGAGACCGGCACGGCCTGTCTCGAGGCCGGCCGCAGCGAGGACGGTCTTCGCTATCTGGAAGTCTACGTGGAGCGCCGCCCATACGATCCGGAAGGATTGTATTACTTCGGCCAGGCGCTCGAAGCCGCCAAACGGCCCGCGGAGGCGCGCGAAGCTTACTCCCGCGCGGTGGAAGCCGCCCGCACGGCGCCGCGCTTCCGGCGTCCTTTCACGGCGCGCTGGAGCCGGCTGGCGCAAAAGCAGGAACGCAGGCTGGCGTCGAAGTGAACTAGTGCTTTGACCGCTGGAAGTCGTTCCGTCGGCCGGCAACGCTCTCTTACGTTCGCGGCTCTGATCCGGGCCGCGCGCGTTAGCAAGCGGTATTCCAATAGGATCAAATCTCGCGGTCATGGGGCCAGTCGGCTTGAATTATTGGTTCACGACTTCGGCGCCGAAGTGAATGCTCGAATCGACGGCGTAGACCTTCACGTGGACGCCCTGCGGCTTCAGCATTTGCAGTACGATGGCCGCGCCCCGGGTCCGCAGAGAAAAATGCGAGTTGCCCTCCCGCTCGACCGGGAATTGCCGCGCGCTGAACGGCGGCACCTGCACGGCAAAGGACGCCGTACAAACCGGCGTCAATTCCCCGCCCCGCCGGCCGTCCGGCACCGAGTAGAAGGCCGCGGCCGAGTAACACAGCGACGCCGTGGCAGCCTGCGCGGAGGTGTTCACTAGTGCCAACAAATCGCCGGGCAGTTCGGATACATCTCCCTCGAACCATGGGTTGCGCATCGGAAAAGCCACCTCGCGCGCCACCGTGCGCAGTTCGTTGCCCGCCACACACTCGGTCGAGCCGCTCACCGTCACTACCGGAGAGAATGGCGCAGCCGCCAGCGTTTCCCGCACTCGCACCCAGGCTCCGGTTGTTTCGTCGGGCAGTTCCACGCTGTAAGTTTCTCGCTCGCGCGGCGCCAACTCCACAGCGATTGCCGGGTGGCCCTTCAGCGCCACCAGCGCCCCGTTTTCCCCATACGCTTCCACCGCCAGGGTGACCGGCCGCTCGCCGAGATTTTGCAGTTGGATTGCCGACTTACAGTCCTTGCCCGCCGCCAGAGCCGGCAGTACCCGATCGATGGTCCGCTCCTGCGCGCATGCCGGCAGCGCGGCCGCCAGCACCAGGAGGACCGATCTCATACTCCGCACGTTCATAATCTTACGGGCACTCTAAGTACTATCGTACTTCTTAAGTCAAACCTTTAGCGCCGAAGGCCGCCGGGCGTGACCGCCGGTGCGTGATATTCCTATAAGGATTGTGTCCTTTTCCAGGAAGCTTCTTCTCCTTCCACTCGCCCTGCCGTTGTTCGCGGCCGGTCTATCTAAGAATATTTAAGATGAACGCCTCCTGTCAGGTGATATTGGAGGTAAAATCGATAGCGGCCAGGAGTGAAAACCGAAATCCTGGATGATCGTAGCGGCGAATCGATGGATGCCGCGCAGCGAGGGATCGTTGCGCGAGATTTCGTTCAGGAGGTGTTCGTTGAATCGAAGAATGGTTATTGTCATCGCGGCCGGATTGGTCCTTGGGTCACTCGCGGTTGGTCAGACCCAAATCGAGAAAAAGCCTCAGGCGGCTGCGGTTCAGCCCGGCAGCGAGCTGGCCAATGCGCTGGCCCAGCGTTTGAGTAACGATCTTCATGTGAAGACGGTGGTTGGCGAGCCTGTGAAAGTCGGCTCGCTCACTCTGATACCGATCATGATGATTGATGTCAGCTTCGGGGGTGGCGGCATGGCCGCTCCGGGCAGTCCGGCGGCTGCGGCGCCACAGAGCCCGGCCATGGGGGTCGATGGGTTCTTCATGAGCGGCGAAGCCCGGCCGCTGGGATTTGTCGCGATCGGCAAGAAAGGAACCCGCTTCATTAGCGTCGCCAAGACGCCCGCCAAGTGAGGAGACCATCATGAAAACCATGCGAAAACCTGTTCTATTGACGGCTTCCCTGCTTCTCTGGGGGCTGCTTGCAAGGGCCCAGGCTCCTTTGGCCCAGCCGTTGGCGGACTTCGACAAGCTGGTTTCGCAATTGAAAATCAGCAGTGTGGTCGGAGAGCCCATTCGAGTCGGCGATACCGCGGTTATTCCCTTTGCCAAGGTCAAGTTCGCGCTTGGCGGTGGTCAGGTGATGATGGGGTTTGGCGGCGGCATGGACGCGAAGACCATTCCGCTCGGAATCCTGGTCGTCGAGGGCGACGACATTCGCGCGGAACTATTCCCTGAACAAGAAGAAAGAGCAACTGTTCCGGAGAGCTTGATGCAGGCCATCCGAGACCGGAAGGTCGTGTTCATGGTGAACGGTCTCAACATCGGGAACACCCCTGGAACAGTTCAGGACCTGGCGCCCCTGCTCTCGGCGATGATGGGACAAACCACGGTCATGGTCAACGGGCTGAACCTGGGAAATCTCAACCCGCCGCGTTCGGCCGCGCCTGCCTCCGCCGCGAACGTGGACGGCGCCATCGCGGATTTAGAGGCGGCCATCGCCAAGAAGCCATCGCCCGAGGCCTATTACCACCTCGGCGAGGCTCTCAGGAACAAGGGACTGAACGACAAGGCCGCCGCAGCCTATAAAAAGGCGCTCGAACTAAAGCCGGATTATCCGGAGGCGTCGAAGGCCTTGGCGGCTATCAAGAAGTAGACGAGGCCCCGCGCTTTACGGCCGTTGGGTCAATAACCCGCCGATGAAGAACCCGAAACCGAGAATCGAATCGCAATGCGGGCAGGAGTACATGATCTCCTTCTTGATCAAACCGGAGACTTCCCGTTCGACGCCCTCGGGGACGGAGACGTCGGCGGACTCCCTCTGGGTCTTCTCCAAGGTGACAACCTGTTTGCAGTACGGGCACTTTGGCATGCCGTGATTGTATCAAGGCGCGATGAGATCGGGCCATGGCGTAGCCTCCTTGCCCGACGCATGCTACAGTAGTCCGCCATGGGTCGCTGGTTACTCATTCTGGCAGCGTTGCCGCTTGCTCTTTCCGGCCAGTACACCCTCTACACCTGCGGGGCGAGTTCCAAAGACTACGTCGTAGGCGCCAAACTACCGGCCAGTGGCATCTTCCTTAAGCCTGCGAGCGGTGAATGGCGGCACGCCGGTTTCAATCACCCCTTTATCACCGCATTCGATTTCGATCCGCGCGACCCCGCGGTGGTCTACGCCGCCGCCGGCAACGGCCTGTTGCGCATTACCGCCGGCGGCGAGCGCTGGAAGATCCTCACCGGCAGCAACGTCACCGAACTGCTCGACGTCGCTCTCGACCGCAACGCTCCCGGCACCATCTATTTCGGCCACACTCACGGCATTCAGGTGAGCCACGATGGCGGCGCCACCTGGCACGAGGCCGCTTCCGGTCTGCGCCGCAAATACACCGCGGCGCTCCGCGTCGATTCGCGCCGCGCCGGCTTTCTGCTCGCCGGCACCGAGCAAGGCGTCTTCCGCAGCGAAGACGGCGGAAGCTCCTGGCGCCTCGCCGGCGCCGCCGGCATCCAGGTCCTGCACATCGAACAATCGCCCCACGATGCCTGCTACTGGCTGGCCTCCACCGAAGGCGGCGGCTTGTTTGACTCCACCGATTGCGGCATCAGCTTCGAGAGCAACGGCAACCTGGGCGTGGGCCGCAACCTCTACGACATCGCCTTCGATCCGGCCTCTCCGAATCGCATTGCCGTGGCCGGCTGGGGAGTCGGCGTGGCCGTCACCGAGGACCGCGGCAAGACCTGGCAGCCCCGCAATTCCGGACTTCCCGCAACCACCGTCTGGAGCGTGGCCTTCGACCCCGCCCAGCCCGGCCGCATCTATAGCAGCGTGCACGAGGACGCTATCTATGTGTCCACGGACAACGGCCGCACCTGGTCGAAAGACGGCCTCGCCGGCAGTTCCATCTTCCGCATGAAATTCGTCCCGGAGGCGCCACGCCAATGACCCGTCTCCGCTGGCTGTGCCTGTTGCTGCCACTCGCGCTCGACGCGCAGGCTCCGGCTTTCGAGCAGCGCGTCCGATCCGTGGTGGAGGCCTACGCGCACCCCGCCGGTTCCGGCCCGCTCGGCTACCCCAACATCGCCGCCAAGCTGTGGCTGCGCGAAGACCCGGCCTTGTGCTCGCGCCGCCTGGAAGAATTGCTGGCCGCTCCCACCGGCGACATGTTTTGGATGTACCCCATCACCGCCATCGCCTATCTGGACCGCGGCCAGCTCACCGATTCCGCCCGCCACGCGCTCCGCGATTCGTTCCGCACTTACATGCCCTACCGCGGCGACACCGAGAATCACTGGGTGATGTATTACACTTCGCTCTACCTGATGGCGCAACTCTGGCCCGATCAGGACGGCGACCAATGGTACACCGGCAAATCCTCCGCCGAGAATATGCGCGAAGCCGCCGGCTGGCTGGAATCGTGGGTGCATCTTACCACCACGCGCGGCCAGGGCGAGTACGACAGCCCCAATTACATGGGCCTTTACTTCCTCTCGATGTCTCATCTCTCCGCATGGGCCCGCGATCCCGCCATGAAGCAGCGCGCGACGATGATGCTCGACTATCTCACGGCCGATTACGCCGCCGAAGAGATTGATGGCGTCTACATCGGCGCGCATTCCCGCGTCTACGATCGCGAGGTCCTCGAAAAGTGGAACGTGGCCTCGAGCGATTTCGGATGGGTGCTGTTTGGCCTCGGCCATCCGCTTTCGCCGCCCTCGAACCCTATCCTCTTTTATGTGGTCGCGAGCGCCTACCAGCCGCCGGAAATCCTGCAGCGCATCGCCACCGACCGTTCGCAGCCTTACACGGAGTACGAACGCAAGCGCACCCGCAACCGCTGGCGGTTCTTCGACGAGTTGCACGGCCCGGTCTACAAGACCACCTACGTGCGCCGCGAATACGCCGTCAGTTCCGACCAGGGTGGCACCCTGCAGCCTATTCAGGAGCACTCCTGGGACGTCACCTGGCGAGTTCCCGACGCGCGCGGCGTCCAGAACACGCTGTTCACCCTGAACCCGCATTCGTCCTTGCACGAGTTGGAAACCTACTTCACCTTCCCCGCCGATATCGGGATCTCCGGCGTGGTCAGTTCCAAGAAGAGCTACGATTCGCCCGACAAGTTCGTCGGCGGCTCCCCCTACGAAAAGATTTTCCAGGACCAGGACACCATCGTCGCGCTGTACGATATCGCATCCGGCGCCCGTTTCCCGCACATCAACGGCTTCTTCTCGAAGGACCTCGCGGAAGTGAGCGAAGATCCCTCCGGCTGGATCTTCGCCCGCGGTGGCGACGCCCTGATAGCCTGCCGCCCCCTGCAGCCATACACCTGGAAGCCCATCGAAGGCGGCGGCCGGCGCCTTTTCAGCCCCTACCTGAAGAACGGAATCGTCGTGCAGGTAGCCGCCCGCAGCGAGTTCGCCGATATGCCGGCGTTCCGCCGCGCCATCCTCGCGCTGCCGCTCGACTTCTCGCTCGACCCCACTGCTTCCGTCCGTTTCCGCTCCTTGCGCGGCCGAAACCTGGAGTTCACTTACGGCGAGGCCCCGCGCGTGAACGGCACGCCCCTCGACTACGCTCACTGGCCGCTATTCGGCGGACCCTTCCTGGAAGCCCCGGTGGATTCCGAGATCCTCATCCTGAAGTACGGCTCAATGCGCCGCACCCTGGATTTCCGGCGGCTCACGGTCACCGACGCGCGGTAACTGACACTTTTATTACATTTCAGGCCTTGAAAGTCTGTTAAAGTTGTTTTGGCCGTTCATCGGATTCGTATCACCCTCCTTCGATCTGCCTCTTTAATCAAATGGATACAACTCATCCCAAGGGTGTCCAAGCCCACGTGCTTCTCTCGTCCGTGTTCGGCCCATACGCGCAAGACGATGAATTCGGCAGCCGCACCATCAATCCGATGGAGCTCTACCACAACCAGGTGACCCGCGCGCAGGGATCCTTCTCGGTGCGTCGGTTTCACCGCTCGTGGGGCATCCTCATGATCCAGGAGAATATCTCCGCTCCGTCGACCGTCCTGGATTTTCCCACGCGCGAAGCCTTCGCCCGCGAGCTCACGGCCCATCATTACGACATCGTGGGCGTCTCTTCCATCATCGTGAATGTCGGCAAGGCGCGCGAGATGTGCCGCATCGTACGGGAACTCTCGCCCCACTCCACCATCGTCGTGGGTGGGCACGTCGCCGCGATTCCCGGCATCGACCACATCCTCGACGCCGACCACATCGTGAAGGGCGACGGCATCGAGTGGATGCGCCGCTACCTGGGCGAAGACGCCGAAGCCCCCATCCGCCATCCCGCCCTTTCTTCCGGCTTCGACCTCCGCGTCATGGGCGTGAAGATTCCCGATAAGGCCGACACTTCCGCCACCATCATCGCTTCCATGCGATGCCCCATGGGCTGCAATTTCTGCACTACGTCGTCCTTCTTCGGCGGCAAGGGAAAAATGCTCAATCTCTACTCCACCGGCGAGGAACTGTTCCGGCTGATGGAGGAAGCGGAATCGTCCCGCAACGTGAAGTCGTTCTTCATCATGGACGAGAACTTCCTGCTCCAGCGCCAGCGCGCCATGGACCTGCTGGCGCGCATGAAGGCCGCCGGCAAGAGCTGGGCATTCAACATTTTTTCTTCCGCCAACGCCATCCGCAAGTATAGCTATGAGGAACTGGTGGAACTGGGCGTTTCCTCCATCTGGCTGGGCCTGGAATCGGCGCAGTCCGGCTACGCCAAACTGCAAGGCGCCGACACCCTGCAACTGACTCGCGAGTTGCGCGAGCACGGCATTGTTCTTCTCGGCTCCACCATTCTGGGGCTGGAACATCACACGCCGGAAAACATCGGCGAAGAGATCGAGCGCGCCGTCGCGCACCAGACCGACCTGCACCAGTTCATGCTCTACACACCGGTTCCGGGCACGCCGCTCTATGACGAGATGGCCGGCCAGGGCAGGCTGCTCGATGACGTCGACCTGGCGGACATTCACGGCCAGGACCGTTTCAATTTCCAGCACGCGGCCATTTCGCGCGAGCAGTCCAGGCAGTTCCTCGACTCGGCCTTCCGTTGGGACTTCGAGCGCAACGGCCCCAGTCTCTTCCGGGTTTGCCGCACCACCTTCCAGGGCTGGATGCGCTACAAGGACCATCCGGACCGCCGCGTGCGCGAGCGCTTTCGCCGCGAAACCAGGACGCTGCGGCACGCTTACGCCGCGGTCCTCTGGGCCATGGAGCATCGCCTCAGGAACGCGAACCGCTCGATGGTGCCGCAGATACGGGCGCTGCGCCAGGAGATCGAGCACGAGTTCGGATTCGTCGCCGTGGCCGCCAGCCGGATTCTCGGCCCGGTGCTCTGGTGCACCAGCCTTCTGGAGGACCGCCGCCTGGCCCGCGGCAATCGCCACGAACCGCCGACCATCATCGGCCGCCGCAACTGGGCCGAAGCGTAGGCTGTTCTATTTCGCCGGCCGGCCGTGGTTCAGGCACAAGTCCAACAGGTCCGAAACATTCGCCTCTCCCACGCACATCACCGTGTCCGCGGCCCCCCAGTAAATCTTCACGGTTCCATCCGGTTCGGGTACCGCGCCGCACGTGAACACAACGTTGTGGACATAGCCAGTCGTCTCCCAGGCGTCTTCCGGCTGCAAGATCCACGAGTCGCTCACACCGATGACTCTGGCCGGATTCCGCAGGTCATGCAGAGCAACTCCCAGACGATAAATGGCGCCGTCCATGGTCCGGAAGACGCCGTGATAAATCGAAAGCCATCCCCGTTCCGTTTTGAAGGGCGGCGCACCGGGACCGATCTTCATCTCGTCCCAGTGATAGGGCTCCGGCTTGATCAGAAGCTCGGATTTGCCCCAATAGCATAGATCCGGAGAATAGGAAATCCAGATGGACCACGGCGTGATCTCGGAGTGAGGGCGGTCGAGGCGCGCATACAGTCCGTCGAACTTTTCCGGAAACAGAACCACGTTCCGATGATCCGCCTGGGTGATGAGCGAGACCCTTTCCACTTGCGTAAAGTCCTTCGTCTTAGCCAGCGCGATCCGCACGCCGCTCCGCGAGTAAGCGCTGTAAGTAATGATGTAGTCGTCTCCCAGACGAGTTACTCGCGGATCTTCCACGCCGAACTCTTCATACGCCGCGAATGGGCCGTCCCGCTCGGGGACCAGAAACGGCTGCGGGTCGGCTTCGAACCGCAATCCGTCGTGGCTGCGGGCCAGCCCGATAATCGACCGTCCGGTGCGAAGATGCGACCGGAATAGCATGATGTAAACGCCCGCGTGCTTCACCACCGCCGCATTGTGAACCGTCTCCACCGCATACGGGATCTGGTCCTTCGTGAGGATCGGATTGTGCGCGTATCGTCTGACAATATCCCGCTTCATGCCATTTTTCCCGCTTCCCTCTCCAGAACCATCGAGTACACCCGCTCGTATTGTTCCACCATGGTAGCCACGGAGAAGCACTGCTCCACTCGCCGCCGGCAGGCGCTCCGGTCGATTTGAGGAACCCGTTCCAGGCGCCGCGAAGCTTCCTGGGCATCGCCAACCAGAAAGCCGGTCACCCCGTCTCTGATCACCTCGCGGCAAGAACCCAGGTCCATCGCGATCACGGGCACTCCGGCTGCATTGGCTTCGGCCAGCACCAGTCCGAACCGCTCCGGGATGGTGTTCAGATGCAGCAGTGCGTAGGCGCGCGCGAACAGATCGTTTTTCCCGGCCACGTCCACCGGCCCGATGAACCGGATGTTTACGCCATCGAGATGCGGTTTGATCTGCTCTTCAAAATAGGCCGCGTCCTGAATAATGCCCGCAATGATAAGCCGCCGTCCGCTCAGAATAGCCGCTTCAATGGCCAGGTGGACGCCTTTGTCGGGGTGAATCCGGCCTAGGAAAATCAGGTCGTCGCCGCCCCGCTGTTGAAAGGGATACAGCGACAGCTCGATTCCGTTGTACACCGTCGCAACGTAGTTCAGCCCGGGCATCCGGTCCGAGTCACTGATCGAGACAAAGTAGCCGTCGCCATACTTACGGTACACCGGCAGGATCTTAGGCGACGAAAATCCGTGAATGGTAGTCAGCACCGGGGTCTTTACCAAGCGGCTGTATGCCAGGGCCATGAAATCGTAGTGGCTGTGTATGAGGTCGAACTCCGCGGCGTGTTCGAACACTTCCGGGATGTGGAGATACTCAGCCACCTTCGGATCGATGGAGCGGTCCTCTTCATAGCCGTGCTCCACTACGGCGTGCAAGCGGGCGGAGGTAATGGAGTCGCCGCTGGCGAACAGGGTCACGTCCCAGCCCCGGGCGACCAACCCTTCGGCAATGTTGCCGGCGACCGTTTCCCAGGCGCCGTATTGCCGCGGAGGCGTTCGCCATGCCACGGGTGCCAGGATCGCCACTCTTCTTCCAGTCTTCATGGCAAAAAAGACTTCATTTCGGTTTTTTTCCGCATCCCGCTAACGCATGGCGCCCAGCACCTCGTCTAATGCTACGGTCGCGAAGCTGGTGGCGTGGTCGGCATAGGCATAGGGAATGATCAGTCGGCCGCGATGGACCAGGGCGCCGCAGGTATATACGACGTTGGGCACGTAGCCGTGCCGCTCCCGCTCAGTGGGCCTGAGCAGTGGTTCCCGCAGACGCCCGATTACCTTGGTGGGATCGTCCTTGTCGAGGAGAAACGCGCCGATTGCGTACTGTCGCACGGGTCCTACGCCGTGGCTGAGGACCAGCCAGCCGGCGTCCGTCTCGATGGGCGAGCCGCAGTTTCCGATCTGCACCATCTCCCACGGGAAAGCCGGCGCCAGAATCAGCTTGGGCTCATACCAGAAGTGCACATTATCGGAAAAGACCACGTATAGGTTCTCATTGTCCTGCCGGGAGAGCATGGCATATAGGCCGTTGATCTTACGAGGGAAGATAGCCATGCCCTTGTTCCGCGCAGCCGGACCGTTCAGAGTGATAAACCGGAAGCGAAGAAAGTCGGCGGTTTCCATCAGTCCCGGCATCACCACCCTGCCGTCATAAGCGGTGAACGTGGCATAGTATACGGGCGCGCCATGATCGCTCTGAAAGCGGACGAACCGGGCGTCTTCTATGCCGTTTCGCTGCGCGAGAGACGAAGGGAAGATGATGCGCTCGGAGAGTTCCTGTTCGGGTCTGAACTGGACTTCGTAGTTCGACTCAGCCAGTACCCGCATGGCCTTGGCTGCATTCCGGCGCTCCCTTTCCCCACCCGGCTCGCAGAGCTGTTTCAATTCCTCGCTCACCTGGCGGCGAAGCTCTTTCAGGTTGAACGACTGATCGAGCCTGTCAATTGTACGACGCGTAAATTCATTGTTCAGGCTGAGTTCGAAGAGCTTCCGCTCAAAAAGCACCCTGTCGTAGAGCGGGTTGGGAATCTTGCGCGGCTCGGTGAGAAAGCCGGATGCCGCGAGGACCTCGATCCGGCCATCGGGGTGGATCATCCCCGTACGAAAAGTGACGGAGGAGACGTGTCCTTCACCGGTGGCTCGCAGGCTCAGGACAAACCGCAGCCCGTTGAGCGGAACTCCCGACTGGTCCGGGTGCGGCACTATCGACGGATTGAATAGCGCGGCTGATTCGAGTGAGAACTCGGAGGCGAAGTAGGAGCCGATCAGCAGTTTTCTCGGCTCGGACAGCTTGCCATTTAATGACAGTAGTTTCCGCACCTGTCCGAATCGTTCGAGAAAGAAGTCGCCGATCTTCGGATGGCGCGCCGAGAATTTAGTCAACACTTCCTTCAGCAGGGGGAGAACCCGGCTTTCGGGCAGCGAAAGAATTCGCGCGACAATCCTCTCGGTTCGCCGTGCGTCGCCCTGGTTGAATGGGCGCAACAGAACGCGGGACTGGTCTGGACGCAAGGTGATGGTCGTCCGTGTAATGTGAATCGATTCTGCTTTCATGCAATTTGGTTGGACCGGCATTAACTCTCGATGAGAATCGGGGCCCTGAAGCTGGTGACAATGTTCTGCGTCAGCCGCAGTTCCGTAAGCGACAACAGGAACGCCAGCGTGGATTCCGCGCCCTGGTTGCGGTTGACCCGGTCCACGTGCAGCCCGTCGAGACAGCCGCCGGTGCTCGGCGAGTACAGTTCCAATCCGAGATCGTTCCAGCCGAGGAACCAGTCAAACGCACGCCGGGCCTGTTCGTACCACCAGGAGTCCGACGTGGACCGATAGGCTTCCAGACATGCCGACATCATGGCTTGCGCTTCCACCGGCTGTTGATCGAAGTTGGCGCGCGTACCGCCGCGCCGGAAGAATCCGTTGCTGCCGATAGGCCGAAAGTGCCCGTTTTCGGAGGTTTGCATCTGCACCAGCCACCGCAGCGTCTCAACGCCTCGATCCAACACCGCTTTTTGGCCGGTGGCGCGGCCGCTCAGAATCAGGGCGTGTGCCAGTTTCGCATTGTCGTAACTCAGTACCTGTTCAAACCACGGCCAATCGGCCGTGGCCGTTCGATCGTACAAGTCCATCAAGCGGGCGATGAGCGTTTCGCGGGTCTGGGTCACCAAGCTGTCGCCGCTCAACCGGCGTAAATAGTCGTGGATCCCAATCAGGCTGAATGCCCAGGCCCGCGGCGAGGCAAACTGCGCCACCGCCGGCAGAGCCTCCACGAAGAGTTGGCCGGCCATCACCTGGAAACTGCGATAAGAGGAAGTTCCCACCCCCACGCCGAGCGCCCAAAGCGCCCTGGCGTGACAATCCTCCGACCCTTGCTTGTCGAGCCAATGACGATCGAAGCCCAGAAGATTGTGGAAGCGTCCTGTCACGCGATCGAACGCATGGTATAGGAAGGCTGCGTAGGTGGTGGCGAGTGAGCGTATGCGTTCCGGTTCTTCGCCCAGCTCTTCCAGCAGCACCGCCAGGATAAAGGCGCGCGCGTTGTCGTCCGTGCAGTACCCTTCGGAAAAGTTCGGCACGCTGAACACGGCGTGTTGAAATATGCCCGTCGAGTCCGTCATGCGCGAAAGATGGTCCAGCTTCACCTCGGGTGTGCCGCGCGGCTTCTGGTGCAGCGTTTTCGCGGAAAGCGATTTCCGCAGCGTCGACAAGGCCTGCAGCCGCGAAAGCTCGAAGGAACGCATATACAGCCGCGCCACATTGCTCCAAACCATCTCCCGGCCTAGCTTGTAAGCACCCTCCCGCATGGCGTTCCGGCGAACATCGTCGCGCAGCAACGCGCTTACTTCGGTCGCAATGGCCTCGGCGTTCCCAAACGGAACCAGCACCCCGCGTCCGTCCGCCAGCAGTTCGCCGGCGTGCCAGTACGGTGTCGACACAACCGCTTTGCCGGAGCCGAAGGTGTAGGCGAGTGTCCCCGACGTGCTCTGCGCTTCATTGAGATAGGGCGTAATGTAGACGTCGGCCGCACCGATGAAGTCCTTCAGAGTGTCGAGCGCCACGAAGCTGTTGAAGAAAATGACATTCTTCTCCACTTGGTTCCTGGCCGCCAGGATTTCCAGACTGACCCGGTACGCTTCGCCCCGTTCGCGCAGCTCGTTGGGATGTGTGGCCCCCACCACCATGTACACCACGCTTGGGAACTCCGCCACGATCCTCGGCAGCGCGTTCAGCACGTGCTCGATGCCCTTATTGGGGGAGAGCAGCCCGAATGTGAACAACACGGTCCGCCCGGCTACGCCGAATTCCTCTTTCAGATCGTTCGGATCCACGAACGGTATGTCGGGGATGCCGTGATGGATCAAGTCGATCTTGGTTGGCGGCGCGTGGTAAACATCCTGCAACATCTGCCGTCCTCGGGCCGACATCACCACCAGGCGGGTGGAAAGCTCAATCAGCTCCTGCATCACCAATCGCTGGTCCATCCTCGGTTCGCGCAGGACGGTGTGGAGCGTGACAACCACGGGCATCCGTAGCTCGCGCAAAAGCGCCAGGATGTGGCTGCCGGCTGGACCGCCGAATATTCCGAACTCGTGCTGCAGGCACACCACATCGACATTGCTGATGTTCAGGAAGTCCGCCGCGCGCAAATACGATGACAGGTCCTGTTCTTCAATTTCGAAACGAACTGCGTCCGGATACTCATAGCCCTCTTTGATGTCGTTCATGGAGACCGAAAAGCACTCACTGGATGGGTGCTCGGCTGCCACGGCGGCAAGCAGGTCGGACGTAAATGTGGCAATACCGCACTTGCGCGGCACATAGTTGCCGAGAAACGCGATTCTGCCAACCTTGGAACCTTCGATCATGACTTACTGGTGAGCGTTCGCTTGTATAGAGGGCGCCAGCCATTCCACGGGATGCGCTCGAATGCTCTCGTCCGGTTCGCGTATGTCGGCCCACTTAGGGTCGCTTCGCAGATTGAGGAAGGTGCCGAGGGTGCCTTGATAGGAACCCTTCGCCAGATACACTGGATCACCCTGATGGAAGAGGCATGGCGCCGCGGGGGCGGCAGCTTGTACGTTTAGATCGGTTGGCATATTTTCGTCCTTTCCCGGCAAAGGCCATCTGGGGCGGACAGTGAGTTGGCCGGAGAACAGCTAGGCCGCTCGGCTCATGCTGCGAGTGCCGATACCAGTATAGCAGGTCAAGGACCATTCCCAGCCCGCGCCGCGCCTCCCTCCTCCAAATCGCCGGTAACCGCCGCAACGTCCGGAAATCCGCCGGCCCCCGCTCCGCCGCCGTCAAAAGCAAGTCCGCTCTCACCGCTTAGGTGACCCTTTCAGCCCGAACGATAAACCGGTCGGGGGCGCCGCCAACGAAGTAAAAAGGATAGCAGGTGACCAGGGTAAGGATCTCATTTCCGCTGGGATCCAACACGCCGACATCGGAGGGACTCACTACCTTGGTGAACACCACGCGATAACGGTATTCGCCGAGCAACGTGGTAAGAGTGATGATGTCGTCCCGCCGGATGTTTCGCAACGGCCGAAAGAACGTGTCGCGGTGCCCGGAGATGCCAACGTTGCCCGCCTCTCCCGGCAGTGCCGTACCGGGAATATGGCCAACCGAGCGGCGCAGGATGAGCCTATCCACGCCTTCGACCACGATTACCGAGAGTCCGAGACGGGGAATTTCAATGCGGCCAATCAGGCCGCCGGTCACGGCCGGCGGCCAGATTCCCGCAGAAGTGGAGGACGAGGCGCGAATTCTTGCGTCGCTGGTTTCCTGCCGGTCATGCAGCAGTTGTTCGAACTGGCGGCGCTCCGCTTTCTGGAAAAGCCAACTGTCCGCCAAGACCAGTCCGCAATAACCCAGCATCAGGACGGCGGCGGCGCCGAGTACCCACTGGCCCGACCGCAGGGCCGATCTTAGCGCCCCTTTCTTGATCACAATTCTCATTTCGCGATCTCGCGCATCGCCGGAGGCTGTTCGCCGCCGGCGATGTAGCCGGAGCGCGCGCGCACGACCAGCTTGCCGGCGGCCCCGTTGGCGACTACTCGAATCGCCCGATAGACGCCGGGCTGCGCCTTGCTGGTGGAAACATATCCAATGGTGTATTGATGGCGAATGTCGCGCGCGATGCGCTCGCAGATTGGCACAACCTCATCGAGTTGGTCCGGAAAGAAGGCTTCGCCACCGGTTGCCCGGGCCAGATGTCGGAGCACGCCCGGATTCTGGTCCGGATCCTGTTGATCGAAGAGGCCGATGGTATACACCACGGCGCTGGATAGCCCGGCCATCTGCAAGACCTCGGCCAAGGTGTGCGCGCTGGCGTTGTCGCCGCCATCGCTGATGACGATCAGCACTTTCTTGTCCCGGCTGCCTGCCTTTAGTCGCTCTAACGCCTCGGCGACCGCGTCGTAAAGCGCCGTCTGGCCGGTGGTGCTCGCCCTCCAGATGGCGCGCTCGAGTTCCTCGGAGCGATTGCTGAAGCTGATCTCGGCGGGCAGCCCCAGGGTCACATGCTCATTGAAGTTGACCACGAACATCTGGTCTTCCTGGTTGCTGGACCGCACGAACGTCCGGGCGGCGGCGACCACATCGGGAAGCTTGTGATGCATACTCCCGCTGTGATCGATAACCAGTCCCACCGTGACCGGAATGTCTTCGTGCTTGAACAGCCGGATGGATTGGCGGGCGCCATCCTCGTAAACTTCAAAATCCTGCTCGCGTACATCGGAGACGATGCTGCCTTTACGGTCGCGAACCGTAGCCTGCAGCACCACCAGGTCGACGTTCACTGCGATTTTGAATGGTCCCGGTTCTTGACCGGCGATTGACGCCGAAGCCTGAGGTGTGGCGCGTCCCGCGAAACCGATGAGGAGAACCATCGCGAGCGCGACGCATCCATCTCGTTCCCTTGCGGGCGTTCTCATAGTGTTCCCGTCAGCACGCCTGGATGCGGCGATACTCCGGCTGCCACATCGCGTCTTGCACCTGTTGAACGATGTCGTCGAACCTGACGCCGGCCAGGCCCTCCGCATGCGCGGCCTCGGCCACGGCCACCGCTACCGTGAGCGACACGCTGCGTAAGTCGTCGATATGCGGGAGCAGTGACGCGCCGGGCTGGCGCACCGCCACCAGACTGGATACGGCACTGGCCGCGGCCGCGAACATCCCGTCACTGATCCTGCTGGCTCGCGAGACGATCGCGCCCAGCGCCAGACCTGGGTATAGCATGGCATTATTCACCTGGGCGACGACATACGTGAGGCCCTTATAAGTGACCGGGGCGAACGCGCTGCCAGTAGCGATCAGCGCGCGCCCGTCAGTCCAGGCAATCAGGTTGGCCGCGTTCGCTTCGGCCCGCGCTGTCGGATTGGAGAGTGCGAAGATGATCGGCCGTTCGGTATGCGCCGCCATTTCCTTGACGATCGCTTCCGTGAAACTGCCGGAGGCGGTCGACGCGCCGATCAGCATGGTCGGTGTCACCCGGCGCACCACCTCGGCCAGGCTCACGCCATTTCCATTTTCGTCGTGCTTCCAGCCCCTGCTTTCGGCGGCCGGCCGGGCGTACGACATTTGATAGTCGTGCAGCGTGCCGGCCATTTCGGTTGTGAGCAATCCCTGCCGGTCCACGCACCAGAAGCGCCTGGTTGCCTCCTCTTTGGAGAGCCCCTCACGCACCATGGCATCGTGGATTTGGTCGGCGATTCCGATCCCGGCCGTACCGGCTCCGAAGATCACCACGCGCTGGTTGCGCAGCGGCGTCCCACAGACGCGGACGGCGGAGATGGCGGCCGCCAGCGTGATGGCGCCGGTGCCCTGGATATCTTCGTTGAACGTGCAGATGCGGTCGCGGTACTTCTCGATAATGCGCCGGCCGTTGCCAGGCGCGAAGTCCTCCCACTGCAGCAATGCATGCGGGAACAGCGTTGTCACGGCCTTGACGTAAGCGTCGATGAAGGCGCCGTAACGCTCTCCGCGGATCCGGGCGTGCCGGTTCCCGATGTAGGTGGGATCACTCAGCAGACTTTCCCGGTTGGTGCCGACATCCAGCATCACCGGGATCACACGGGTCGGGTCAACGCCGCCCGCCGCCGTGTAAATCGCCAGCTTGGCGATCGACACCTCAATGCCGCCGACCCCCCAATCGCCGACTCCGCGCACTTGCTCGGCATCGGTCGCGAGGACCAGGTCGACATCGCCGGGCCCGACGCCGAGGTTGGCAAACGCCTCCTCGATGGCTTCGGCATGGTCGATCGAAAGATACACGCCCCGCGGAGGCCGGCACTCATGGTGGTACTGCTCCATGGCCATGCCCACGGTCAGATCGTTGACGATGGGAATCATCTCACGCAGGTGCTCTGAGAACAGGCGGTAAAACAGCACCTCGTTGCGGTCGTGCAGGGCGGTCAGATAGATGTTCTTGCTCAGCGCATCCGGCAGCCGCTCGTACTGGATGTAGGCGCGCTTGACCTGAGTCTCGAGAGTGCTGATGTCCGGCGGGAGCAGACCCTCCAGGCCCAGCGCTCTTCGTTCCTCCGCGGTGAAGGCCGTCCCCTTGTTCAGCGGCGGAGAATTGAGCAGGGCCAGTCCCCGAGCCTTGGTCTCGTCGCAACCCTCCCCACTCGGCCGGCGCTTGGTGACGGGCGCCAGCAGCGGGATCACTCTCTGTCGCATGCTGATTCCTCCCTTGGGTGCGTGCCCCTCGCGCGGCGCCCTAGGGGTGGCGCGCCGCGCGATGGGATCACGAACGCACTACTGAAGGCGTCTTGCAGCCGTACGGACAGCGAAAGCCCCGCCCAGGGCCATCAGTCCGAGCAGCCCGATCAGCGCCAGATTGCTCGCCGTGGAGGGGAGCGTCGTCGTTGTTTCAGTCGAGACCGTCGTTGTATTAGCGACAGTCGTCTCCGCCGGCGGCGGCGTAACCACCTCGGCGAGTTGCACTTGTTCTCCGCTCGGCTTGACGGCCATGATCGGTGCCTGCTGCAGTTGCACTACAACAGCCGCGTCCGCCAACTTGGCCGGCTCGGCGACTTCGAGAGGAAGTTCGACCGGCGTGAAGAGGACGGGCAGGTTGGTTTCCTTGGCCAGCGTGATCGCTTGCGCCCTCGGATAGACGAATTCCTCGCCCCAATTTCTGCCGGGATAGAACCAGGCGCGCAGAGCTTCCGGCTCACCGGCCGGTCTTTCCCTGAATGTGACCACGGTCCTGTCGGTGGCTTTGAGGCGGTAGTTCGGAATAGCCAGAATCGTGGCGTAGATGGTCTTCTCGTCCTTGCTGAAGATCTGGACGATGTGGCGGTCGGACTGCGAATTCAGGATCTTGAACACATAGGTGCCGGCGGGCAACACACCCCACCCTACGAGGTGAACCCCTGGAATCTCCACGGGACCGCTAAAGGTCATTACGGTTTTCCTGTTCCAATCGTCGGCCTTGGCGCCTGGCGCGAGCACCGCGCCCATGAGCGCCACAAAACATACTGTCGTCGCTGCTTTAAATCGCTTCATTTCTTTCTTTTCTCCCTTTGCTCCAGATTTTGTAGTCTGCCGTCCCCTTCGGTTCGGCGTGATGCAGATCTCGGCGGGCGTGTCCCGCGTTCTTCACATAAGCATTTCAGGGTCCGTCGGCACCGAATCCTTGTTCGGTCATATAGGCCCGCGTTCGGCGGCCTCACGCAATTTGGAACAGTCGAATGAGGAACTGACCGTACGGGGTCATGTGACCGAATGTGGTCAGGGCCCGCCCATGGTTTAGTGACGGTCGTGTTCGCGATCATAGTCGCGGTTGCGGTCACGGTCCCAACGGTGGTCGTGGGCGACTCGGCCGCGATCGCCATCCCAGTAGCCTTCATAGAAAAGCGTTCCATCATGTCGCGGTCCCACCCAGTGTGCGCCGGCGTACGCCGGACGGGTCCAGTATCCGCCGTGCCACTTATAATGATGGCCCACAGGGTACCAATAGCCCCCTACAAAGGAATAGCCGGCGCCGGGACTTCGCGGCTGAACCCTGACGACCCGCGCCCGCGGCGGCGGGCCGATTCTCACTCCGATGGAAAGCTGCGCGAACACAGCTCCCGCTGCCAACAACATCAACACAAGCAATTTAGTTTTCACGATTTGACTCCTCTTCTCTTGTTGGGCACGTTGTTAGCCAACAGCGCCATCGAGCCTCTAAGGACCGGCCCGGAAATGGCCTCCGCATTGACCAAATGCTGCCACATGACACCGCGCGGTCAGTTCCCCGGCCCGCTCGCTCCGGCCCCGCGCGGGGCTGCCGCATAGGCACATATGGCTTACGCGGATTCGGTACGGATGGACCCCGGAATGCCTCATTGAGAACGCGGGTCCCGCCCCGGCAGTGCCCGCGGAAGAGAACACGATGTTTCAAACGGTTACGAAAATCATCAAGTGGGTTTCGATTCCGGTCCTACTCCTTGCCGCTATGTTTTCGTGTCTCGCCGCGAGTTACGAACCCCTGATGGATTTCGTGATCTGTCTGGGCGCCATCCTCTTTGTACATCGCGCGGTTTGGTTAAAGCAGTACTTTTGGGCTGCCGGATTTGTTGCGATTGTGGTGGTTTTCAGCCCGCTCTTTCTCGCGGTTAAGATTTTTCTCCTGATGGGCTTCACCTGCATTGCTGCCCTAATCACCTTGTTCGCGGCATTCCGGACGCAACCATTACCGGCCGACTGAAGAAAACGGAGATTCTTGTGAAGACACTGCTAACGCCACCTCGACCAAGCCGCGAGGTCAGCGCAGTACTGGTGCTCGCGCTCCTGGTGGCGATTCCGGTTGCAGGGATTGCGCAGACCCCCGATGCGCTCGACTGGCAAGGCAAGCTGCAGTTTCATACCGAAAGCACCTATGGCCCGTTGGCCGTCGTCGGCTTGGCCGCATACGCTGGCATCCTCCAGGAGATGAACTCTCCCAAAGAGTGGGGACAGGGCGGCGACGCCTACGGCACGCGTGTCGCCTCCACGGCCGCGTGTTCGGGGATCCACGGCGTTCTGGCTTTTGGAATGGATTCCGCTCTGCACCAGGACCCGCGTTACTATCGATCGGGCGGCACGGGGTTCTGGCGCCGGACGGCACATGCGATCCGCGGAACCATCCTCACGCGGACCGACGCGGGCGGCGAGACACTCTCCACCTGGCGTATCGGCAGCGCCTACGGCTCGGCCTTTCTTTCCAACCTGTGGTATCCCGACCGTCTCGATAACGCACACCTCGGGTTTATCCAAGGTTCCATGACGCTCGGGTTCGATCTGGCCAAAAATCTGGGAGCGGAGTTCTGGCCGGACATTAAAAGTAAGGTACTCCGCCGGAAAGTGGGGCCATGATTCAGCATAAAAAATCGCGCCGGCCGTGGAAACTGCGATCCTCCGCCGCCTTGGGCCTGTTGGTCTTAGTCTCAGTTCAGAGCGCCTCATCCTATTCCGTTCTCACCCACGAAGCTATTATCGATTCCACCTGGGATAGTGCGATTAAGCCCCTGCTCCTGAGACAATTTCCCGATTCTACCACGGAGGAGTTAACGCAGGCGCACGCTTACGCCTACGGAGGCAGCATCATCCAGGATTTGGGATATTATCCGTTCGGCAGCAAGTTTTATAGCGATTTAACGCATTACGTCCGCAGCGGCGACTTCATCCTCAACATGCTTCGCGAGTCTCAGGATCTGGATGAGTACGCATTCGCCTTGGGCGCGCTGGCGCATTACGCCGCCGACAACGAGGGCCACCGCATGGCCGTGAACCTCTCGGTGCCGCTGCTCTACCCGAAGCTGGACTTGAGATTCGGAAAGTCGGTGACGTATGCGGACGACCCCTTCTCGCACTTGAAAACAGAGTTTGCATTCGATGTGTTTCAGGCTGCGAAGAACCACTACGCCTCGGATGCCTACAAAGACTTTATCGGTTTTCAAGTCGCCAAACCGGTGCTCCAGCGGGCCTTTCAGGACACCTATGGACTGAGGATCGAGCAGGTATTCTTCGACCTCGACCTGACGATCGGATCGTACCGGCGGGCGGTGGGGACAGTTCTTCCGGCCCTGACCAAAGTCGCGTGGCAAATCAAGAGTCAGGAGATCAGGAAGGATGCTCCCAATATCACCCGCAAGAAATTCCTCTACAATCTGTCCCGCTCCAGCTACGAAAAGCACTGGGGCGCCACCTATCAGCGACCGGGTATCCGGTCGAGAATGCTGGCGGGCTTCTTCCGCATCGTGCCCCGAGTAGGCCCATTCAAGGCGCTGGCATTTAAGAAGTTGACGCCCGAGATCGAACAGTTGTACATGGCCAGCTTCAACGCGTCGATCGACCGGTATCGCGGGTTGCTTGCCGACGTGGGTAGCGGCCGGCTTCGCCTGCCCAATGACAATTTTGACGTGGGAGCAGCCACAAAGCCGGGCGAATACAAGCTGGCTGACGCCGCGTACGCGAAACTTCTGAACAAGTTGGAAGGTCACTACGCCCAGATGCCGCAAGACCTCCGGAGCGAGATTCTGGCTTTCTACCAGGACCTCAGCCTTCCTATCGCGACCAAGGCCAGCGAAGGCGACTGGGCAAGGCTGCAGGGAGAACTCAGTCATCTGGAGGCCATCGACCGGGACCTTTCGGCGACGAGCTCCAAAGTGTCCGACGCACCTGGCGTCCCGGTTGCCGGCGGCCCGGTTGCCAAATGACCGGCCCATCGAGGCTCTCCTCGCAAGTCCGCTGGCGGCTTTGCGCCTATGGGCGCTTGATGGTTATCGGTGGATTGTTCGGTACTCTCACGGCCGACTCGGTGGCGCCCACCAGCGATGAGATCCTCGCCAGGATCGAGAGCGAAACTAACAGACGTCATGTCCTGTTGAAGGAGTACTCGGGTTCGCGGCAATATACGCTGCAAAACCCGCGGTTCGGCAAACGCGCGGCGGTGGACGTGATGATGAATTACCGCCAGGCGGAAGGCGAGCGCTACACCGTGTTGACGCGCTCCGGCTCCAACAGCCTCAACGGGGTAATCGATAAGGTGCTCGCGTCCGAGTCGGGCGCCAGCTTGCCGCCGGAGAATGCCCTCCACCAGATAAGTTCCGCCAACTATCGGGTTCGACTGCTCGGGACCGAAGTCGCGGCGGGGCGAAGTTGCTATGTCCTGGAGTTGTCGCCAAAGATCAAGAGCAAGTTCCTGATCGCGGGGAAAGCTTGGGTGGACGCCGACAGTTACGGCGTGGTGCGGCTGGAAGGCCAGTTCGCGGCCAGCAGTTCCCTATTGATCGGCGCGCCCACAATCAGCGAGGACTTCATCGAAGTGCAGGGTTTCTGGCTGCCCGGGCACGTGCGGTCCATCACATCCAGTCTGCTGCTTGGCCCGACCAAAATGGAGATTCTTTTTTCGAACTACCAGCTCGGTCAGGATCCTCAAGTCCCGGTTGCGGCGCTTCCAAACAGCGCCCCGACGCCCGCAGTCGCCGCCATGGCCAGGGCGCCCCAAAACGTGACGCGGATTGCGCCCAGCCGCACGTTTGCGCCTCCCGCGCGCCCAGCCAGCGCGCCCAGAAGCGCCAGGAACAACAGTGAACTTCCAGCCACCAGGGGAATCAGAGCCGCCTCCGGGGCCAGGGCTGTGACCGCGAGAGGCATGGCCGCTCCGACGGCGAAGCTGGCGGCCGACGCTAACGCCGCCTGAATGGGACGCGCGGTGAAAGCCGGGGAGATGCCGAGTTCGTCGCGGGCGTGCGCGCCCAAGGCGTCGTGGGCCATCAGTTGCTCGGCAACCTGTTTGGCGAGCTGGGCATCGAGCCCCCGAGCGACGTAGATCGCCGCCAGTTCCCGGTGCTCGCCCGCGTTATCGGTCTTCAGTTCCCCGCGTTCCAGCTTGAGATCGGCCTTTTCGGTGTCTGCCTGTGAGTGCACGGACACGTATTCACCCGCGGCCATCGACATGGACCCGGCGACCAGGCCGGCGACCCCAGCGACCATTACGTTGCCGTGAGTCGCATGCGCCGCCGCGACGCCCAGCACCAGACTCGCCGTGGAAAGGATCCCGTCGTTCGCGCCCAATACCGCTGCGCGCAGCCAGCCGACGCGTGCGGCGCGGTGTCGCTCCGTTTGGGGTACAGGCATTCTTTCTCGTGTGCTCTCGGCAGTTGGTCAGCGGTGAAGCCGGAAACTAGTTACATTTCCCCACAATCCGACGACCTGTAAGAGCCAGACGCACACGACAACCACCACGACGACATTCAGAATCGATTTGATGCTGGAGGCCATGGGAATGTACCGGTTGATCAGGTACAGCCCGATCCCGACTACGATCAAGAGAACGACAATATTCAGCAAAGGCATTTTTCTGGTGCTCCTCGAATCAGGGAGGAGCAATCGATTGCCCGATCCCCGGGGCGCCGGCAAGGCTTGTCCTGCAAGGCTTTGGAACTGTGTGCGCCGGGGTCGGTGCGCCACCTGTGCGTCAGGTGACCGGATACGGTCAAATTGGTTCGCCGCCCGGCGCCCGCGCGGCGCCAACCGCGGTCACGGCTCTCCGGCGGCGGTTCGGTGACCGAATGTGGTCGAAGCAGTACATCGGCACTCCTGCAGCGGGTGCTAAAATAGTCTCTGGCTGCCGTTTTCAAGCCTCTCACTGTTTGCGGGATATTGATCGGTGCGGACCGATTTCGTCTTTCAGGCGGCCTTGAGTTGCTCGGATCGACGGCGGGAAGGTGGAAACGCCATGTGCTCCGCGGGCTCGCGGTCACCAGCCGCCCGCTGGCTGGTGGAGAACGGTCCGAAAGAGCTTGAGTTGCTGTTCCGGGCGATTGTCTATCACCCTTCCGCTCCCATCCTCCTCACCGACGACGACGGCAATTCCAGGGACGCCAGCGTCGGCGTGGGCAAACTCTTAGGGTTGTCGCGGGAGAAGATCATCGGCCGCCCGGTCGATGACTTTGCGCCGCCCGGCTTCAAGCCTCAGATTTCGCAGCTTTGGAGAGCCTTGCAGGAGCAGGGGGAACAGGAAGGTACGCTCCGGCTGGTGGGATCGGATGGAATTCCGCGGGAGGTTGAATACACGGCCAAAGGCAACGTGTTGCCCGTGCGTCACGTCCTTGTCCTGCGCGACAAGACTGAACCCGAGGAAACCGAGTCCGCCTCCGCTCGGGGCATTCCGTCATGGGTGCAGGACTACGCGCTCTACTTACTGGATATCGAGGGGCGTATTGCGGCCTGGTATGCGGGAGCGGCGCGCATTTACGGCTATGCTGCCGATGAGGCCATGGGCCAAAACATATCTTTTCTCTATCCCGGCGAAGATACTCTACGGATCAAGCTGCAGCAAGAGTTTACGCGGGCCGCGGCCGAAGGCCATCTGGGGACTGAAGGCTGGCAGGCCAGAAAAGATGGGGCGCGATTCTGGGCCAATGTCATTACCATGGCGCTCAAAGATGAAAGCGGGGCATTGCAGGGGTTTGCCAGGGTGGTGCGCGACTTTAGCGATCGTCACGAGAGGGACGAAAAGTTGCGGCGCAGCCGCGCGCGCATCCGGCCCATCTCATCGCAATCGACCATCGCCGGGGTCGCTTCCGGTGAGTTTGACCGTGTTCCCGAGGTGAATGATGCGTTTCTCGACCTGATTGGATACAGCCGCGAAGATTTGTTGGCGGGCCGGCTAAACTGGCCCGATCTTACTCCGCCGGAATACGCCCCACTGGATGAGCTGGCGCATGAAGAAGGTCTGAGGTTCGGAGCCTGCACGCCTTTTGAAAAGGAGTTGATTCGAAAGGACGGGACCCGGGTTCCGGTCCTGGTTGCCACGGCGGTGTTGAAGCTCTCTCCCTTCCGATGGATTACGTTTGTGCAGGACCTCCGGGAACGGGATCGGATCGAGAGCGTTGAGGGAGACGAGGTCGCGGTCAAACACGACTTCGAGGAGATGGTGGGCAGCAGCGCGGCTCTGAAGCGCGTGCTGCGGCAAGCCGAGGTGGTTGCGCCTACGGATGCGAACGTTTTGATCCTGGGGGAAACCGGCACGGGGAAGGAACTGGTGGCGCGCGCGGTCCATCGGATGAGCCCGCGCAAGAATCTTCCCTTCGTCACATTGAACTGCGCGGCCATCCCCACCGGGCTTCTCGAAAGCGAGCTGTTCGGCTACGAGAGAGGCGCCTTTACGGGCGCCCTGGCGCAAAAAATCGGACGTTTCGAGATGGCCCACCGGGGCACCCTGTTTCTGGATGAGGTGGGCGATATCCCGCTGGATCTGCAGCCGAAATTACTCCGCGCCTTACAGGAGAAGCAGTTTGAGCGGTTGGGCGGCACCAAGACGATTCCGATTGATGTCCGGCTGGTGGCGGCAACCAACCGGAATCTCGCGCAGATGATGGGGGATAAACTCTTCCGCAGCGATCTCTACTATCGGCTGAGAGTCTTTCCGATCACGACGCCTCCGTTGCGCGATCGGCCTGAGGACATACCCATACTCGCCCGGCATTTCACCAAGAAATATGCCGCCAAGATGGACCGGCAGATCGATAAGATTCCCTCGGACACGATGAGCGCTCTGGTGAGCTGGCATTGGCCGGGAAACGTGCGGGAGCTCGAGAACTTCATTGAACGGGCGGTGATCCTTTCCACGGGACCCAGCCTGCGTGCGCCGCTGGCCGAAATACGGCACGATTCCAAGGAATCCGCCGGCACCGCGACGCTCGAGCAAGTGGAGCGGGACCATATCGTCCGGGTGCTCCGGGAGAGCGGCAGCGTGGTCAGCACCGCGGCCACCCGTCTCGGACTGCACCGGACCACCCTGAACGCCATCATGCGAAAGCTCGGCATCTCCCGCAAGGATCTCTAGTCTGACAAGTGGGACCGGCCTCCTGGCCGGTCGGGGAGTTTTCTCCGTTTTTCAGGCTCCGCCAAGACCAACTGGTAGCGCCGGCGGTCTTGCCGCCGGTGTCTTGCTACCGCTTGACCATCGCGCCACTCTTCGATTCGTGGGCGCCCCCATCACCCTGACCATGCCTCGTCACTTGACCATCGGTGGTCACTCGGTCGGCACTCTGTTCCCTCCAAACCAACCGCGCGACGCATCCACGGCGAATCGGCTCAACAAAACCCTAAGTTGGCGCGACTCGTGCACTGGGAACATCGTCGCCCAAAGCCCCATGAGGGACTCACCGGGCCGACAGAAGAGGTCAATATGCGAATGATTCTAGTGGCTGCTCTGGCGATTGTGCCCCTGCTGGCCAAAGACAACGACTCTATCAAGCGGCTCAACGAATCCGCCGTGGTGCTGAGCGAGGTTATGGCGACGCCGGATAAGGGCATTCCGGAAGACCTGCTGGCAAAATCCCACTGCATCGTAATCGTTCCTGGTGTTAAGACGGCGGCCTTCGTGGTTGGCGCCAAGTATGGAAAAGGCTACCTGTCGTGCCGGAATAAGGACGGAGTCGGTTGGACGGCGCCGGGCACGATCCGCATCGAGGGGGGCAGCTTTGGCTTCCAGATCGGCGCCTCGGAGACGGACCTGATCATGCTGGTGATGAATGAGGGGGGCAAAGGCAAACTGCTTTCCAGTAAGTTCACTCTGGGCGCGGAAGCTTCAGTCGCGGCCGGGCCGGTGGGACGTACGACGACCGCTCAAACCGACGCTCAAATGCACGCCGAGATTCTCTCGTGGTCGCGGTCCCAGGGACTGTTTGCCGGCATCGCTCTGGAAGGAGCCACGCTGCGGCAAGATCTGGACGATAATGCCGAACTCTACGGCAAAAGGCTGGAGAACCGGGAAATTGTGACCTCGGGCATGCATGCGCCCGCGGGCGCAGAAAGACTGCTTGAGCTGCTCAACAAGTACTCGGCACAGCGCGTGGGTACGACCAGCAGCGCCAACCAATAATCTGGCAAGAAAGAAACCTAAGGTAACCCTAAATGAAACTTACCGGAGTATTCCTTGTGGTATGCGGAGTCTTATCGGCTCAGGGGCTGCAGAATCAGCCCATTTACCGCGTCACCGTAACAGCACGGACCGCCAAGGCGATCAGCTACCAGCACCGCAGCGGCGCGACCAAGATCGACTTCCGGGGAACTGAGCTCCTCCCCGGCGCTAGTGGCGAGGCCAAAGTCCAGAGTAAACAGGGCCGCATGCAAATCGAGGTGGAATTCGATGGTCTGCAACCGGCCATAAGAAACGGAGCCGAATACCTCACTTATGTGTTGTGGGCCGTCACCCCCGAAGGGCGCACGGCCAACCTGGGTGAGGTCCTCCTGAATGGAACCAAGAGCAAACTGGAGGTAACCACCGAACTCCAGGTCTTCGCGCTGGTGGTCACCGCGGAACCTTATTATGCGGTGAGGCAGCCCAGCGACCTGATTGTGATGGAGAACGTGGTGCGCGCCGACACCGTGGGAAAGATCGAGGAGGTCGACGCCAAGTACGAACTGTTGCAGCGCGGCGAATATCAGCGTCTGGCGAACCCGCTGGCGCTGAAGATGGATCGGAAACTGCCGCTGGAACTCTACGAAGCGCGCAACGCGGTTCAGATCGCGCGCGCCGTGGGTGCGGACCGCTTTGCCACCCAAACCTTCCAAAAGGCCGAGAAGAACCTGTCTCAGGCGGAAGCCTACCAGGCGCGGAAAGCCGGTGAGAAGCCTGTCGCCATGACGGCCCGCGAAGCCGTGCAGATGGCGGAAGACTCGCGGGCCATCGCGGTCAAACGTCAGGAAGACGAGGCCCTGACCGCGGAGCGGCAGGGGTCGGCGGAGCGCGAGATACGCGCGGAGAACGGACGAGCAGTGGCACAGTCCGAGACGGATCGCGTCACCCGGGAAGCCGAAGCGGCGCGGGTCAAGGCGCGGGAGGAATCGGAGCGCCTGACACGGGAGAAGGATGAGCAGACGCTGGCCGCTTCGTCTGAAGCGGTTCGTGTGAAGCGCGATAGCGACGCGCGCCTGGCTGCGGCCGCCGCCGATGCGGACCGCCAGCGGGCCGATAGCGACGCGCGCCTGGCTGCCGCCGCGGCCGGTGCGGATCGTCAGCGGATCGATAGCGATTCGCGGATGGCTGCCGCGGGAACCGAGGCGGATCGGCTCAAGCGCGAGAACGATGTGGAAAGAGCGGCTAGCCAGGCCGCGCTCGACAGCGCCGCCAAACAGACGGCCCGGTTGGAGACCGAGAGAGTGGAATTGCGAACCCTCTTGTTGAGCCAGTTCAACGCCATCCTTCAGACCCGCGATACAGCGCGCGGTTTGATCGTGAACATGTCGGATGTGCTCTTCGACACCGGCAAGTCTACGTTACGGCCCCTGGCGCGCGAGAAGCTGGCCAAGGTGGCCGGCATCGTCTCCGGGCATCCGGGTCTGAGGCTGGACGTGGAAGGTTACACGGACAGCGTCGGCGGGGATGAGTACAATCAGCAGCTTTCCGAACAGCGCGGCACGTCGGTGCGCGATTACCTCATGATGCAGGGAATGCAGGGGAGTTCGGTCACGGCGAAGGGATTCGGCAAGACTCAACCAGTGGCATCCAATGACACCGCGGAGGGGCGGCAGCAGAATCGGCGTGTGGAACTGGTGATCTCCGGCGAAGTAATTGGCACGGAGATCGGCATACCGATCGCCAACCGCTAATCGGAAGGTGACCGCGTTTGGCGAGGTGGGGCCGGTAGCTTGCTGTCCGGCCCCACTGGATCGCCGGCGGCTGTTGCCGGATGAGTGGCGCGGCCAGGTAATCGCGCCATGCAAGGCCTGAACACAATGACTAACTTTGGATGGACCTTATCGGCTCTCCCATCATTCCTTGGGTTCGGAGTGACGCCGCCAGTAGCAAACAATCTTTCCCGGTACCGCAACTTCCAACTCGGAACGGACCTGCCTGCGGTCGCCAAACAGGCGGGCGCAAACCCATCTCAGGCCAAGACCATCCATCGCCGCCCAGCCCTCATCCAAGAGCTGGAGTGGCGCCCCCAACCTCCCGGTTCCTCTTCCCAAACGGAAGCGGCAGAGGAGGCAGTCCTCAGCTTCTACAACAACCAACTGTTTCGGATCGCGATCCACTATGACCGCTCCGAGACCGAGGGATTGACACCCGACGATCTGGTGGAAGCCATCTCGGCGACGTATGGAATTGGCGCAATGCCCCCAGCTCCGGCAAAGGCCGTGCCGGGGCCCTACGACGACCAGGAAGAGGTCCTCGCCCAATGGCAGGATTCCCAGTACCGCTTCGACCTGATCCGTTCTTCGTACGGGCCTACTTTCAAGCTGGTTGGCGTCCTGAAGAAACTGGAAGCGCCGGCTCAAGCCGCCATCATCGAAGCGGCGCGGCTCGACGACCAAGAAGCGCCTCAAAGGGAAGCCGACCGGATAGCGAAGGAAGACGAGACAGAGCGAGCCAGGCTTGAGAAGGCCCGCCTCGTGAACAAACCGAAGTTTCGACCCTGACCCCGGGGCCGCGGAAGGAATGCCGAAATGAGCAGTTCTACGACCAGAGACATCCAGGCGTGGGAAGACCAGGGCGGAGCGGCACATGGCCCGCGCGGTATCCGTGCGGCCCCGATGAGGCGCGGCATGACGGACCCCATCGCAGCGGGGAGCATTTTGATTAGAGAAGGCATGACTTTGCCAGAGTCCCTCCTGCTCCAAAGCGAGTCTGATTTGAACGGATGGGCAGCGGTCAGAACCGCTCGTTCCACGTTCGAGAAGGAACTTCAGGAAGCGGGATGGACCTGGTTCTTCCTGGCTGGCGAGATCAAAACCACGGTCTTCGGATTTGACAGGCGAAAGACACTACGCACCGCGCTGCGGCGACTCATCGCCAAAGTGACATCTCAACACTGCAACAGTATCGAGATCGCGCAGGTTACCAGTAACTCGTTCCTGAAGGTGCCCTATGTGAGCGTCTCCGCTCACCCGCGGCATCTTCAGAAGGGCCTGACTTTCTCCGGCCAACGGTAGTTTGGAACAATCTCATCTCAACTGGAGGCAGGTAGCGCTATGAACATTCGACCCCTGTACGACCGCATCGTGGTGAAGCGGATCGACGAAAAGGAAACCACGCGCAGCGGCATCATCATCCCCGATTCGGCTCAGGAAAAGCCGCAGCAGGGTGAAGTCATGGCCGTAGGTCATGGCAAGCGGCTCGAGGATGGCACACTGGTGGCCCTCGACGTCAAGATCGGCGACCGCGTCCTCTTTGGGAAGTACTCCGGCACCGAAACGAAGGTGGTTGGCACTGAGTACATCATCATGCGCGAGGACGACGTTCTCGGCATTTTGGATTCGGGCGCCGAAACGGCCAAGAAAGCCACCTAATTCACGCTCCACTCATAAGGAAACCATCCATGGCAAAACAGATTGTTTACAGCGAGTATTCCCGTCAAGCGATCCTGCGCGGCGTCAACCAACTCGCCGACGCGGTGAAGGTGACCCTCGGCCCCAGGGGGCGCAACGTCGTTCTGGAGAAGAAATATGGCGGACCGACCATCACCAAAGATGGCGTGACGGTGGCCAAAGAGATCGAGCTGAAGGACCCGCTCGAGAACATGGGCGCCCAGATGGTGCGCGAAGTGGCGTCGAAAACCTCCGACGTTGCCGGCGACGGCACTACCACGGCCACGATTCTGGCCCAGGCCATTTACCGCGAGGGCGTCAAAGCGGTCACCTCGGGAGCCAATCCGATGGCCATCAAGCGCGGTATCGATAAGGCCGTGGAAGTGGCCGTCGAGGAAGTCAAGAAGCTTTCCAAGCCCGTCTCCGGCGACATGATCGCCCAGGTGGGCAGCATTTCCGCCAACAGCGACTCGACCATCGGCAACATCATTGCCGAGGCCATGAAGAAGGTGGGCAAGGACGGCGTGATCACGGTCGAGGAATCCAAGACCATGACCACCGAGCTGCAAACAGTGGATGGGATGCAATTCGATCGCGGCTACCTCTCACCCTACTTTGTGAGCGACGCCGAGCGCATGGAGTGCGTTTTCGAGGATCCCTACATACTGATTCACGATAAGAAGATCGGCAGCATGAAGGACCTTCTGCCGATTCTCGAGCAAATCGCGCGCGCGGGTAAGCCGCTGCTGATTATCGCCGAGGACGTGGAAGGCGAAGCATTGGCCACGCTGGTGGTCAACAAGCTGCGCGGCACGCTCAATACTTGCGCCGTGAAGGCCCCGGGCTTCGGCGACCGCCGCAAGGCGATGCTGGAAGATATTTCGATCCTGACGGGCGGCAAGGCCATCATGGAAGAGACCGGCACTAAGTTGGAAGGCGTCAAGCTGGAAGATCTGGGCCGCGCCAAGCGCGTCACGGTGGATAAGGACAACACCACCATCGTCGACGGCGCCGGTTCGCAGAAGGACATCGCGGGCCGGATCAAGCAACTCCGGGCCCAGGTGGAAGAGACCACCTCGGACTACGACCGCGAGAAACTCCAGGAGCGCCTGGCGAAGTTATCCGGCGGCGTGTCGATCATCAAAGTCGGCGCCGCGACCGAAACCGAGATGAAAGAGAAGAAAGCCCGCGTGGAGGACGCCCTGCATGCCACGCGCGCCGCGGTGGAGGAAGGCATCGTACCGGGCGGCGGCGTTGCCTTGCTGCGAGCCTCGGTCGCGCTACAGAAACTCAACCTCGAGGGCGACGAGCAGTTCGGCGTCACCATCGTGCGTCGCGCTTGCGAGGAGCCGGTGCGGCAGATCGTGCTGAATTGCGGGACCGAGGGCGCCGTGGTGGTCGAGAAAATCAAGACTGACCAGAATCCTAACTTCGGCTTCAACGCCTCCACCGAACGGTACGAAGACCTGGTCCAAGCCGGCGTGATCGATCCCACCAAAGTAACTCGCACGGCTCTGCAGAATGCCGCTTCCATCGCCTCTCTCATGCTCACCACCGAGGCCATGGTGTGCGAGGCTGTGGAGGAAGTGGAAGATTAGGTGCTTCGTCGGCGGGCGAGTAAAGGACACGGATGAATAAGAGAATCCTAAAGCGGCACAAGCGCCAGGTTTCACGCGCCAGAGAACGAGTCAGGCTGTCCGAGCCCGACCTGAGAACACCGGAGCAAGTTAGAGCGGCGCGCGAGGCGAGCCGCCCGGCCGGCGGCCGGCGCAACGCCCCCCCCGCATACTACTCCACGCCGCCAATCCGGGATCGCGCCGGCCCTGCCGCGGAGAGTACCGCGAAAGCTGACCCAGAGCCATGACCCGCGCCGCAGCACGGCTGTCTTCCACATGCTGTCCCCATTGCAAATCCATCGAGTTTAGGGGTGTAGGCGTCCGAAACGCCACCGAGAGAGCCATCCACTGGCTCCTTGCACCCTACCGGTGCTCTCTTTGCGGTCACCACTTCTTTCTGTTCCGGTGGCAAGCTCCCCTCGCGGGCACGGCGTAAGAGCGGCATGCAGCGAAAGCCGTCCGGCAAAGTCGGAATTTCCGGCTTCAGCCGGCGTATTGCCGCCGCAACTCTCAGAGCCTGGCCGCGATCGACTCCGCAATCAGCCGCCCATGCAATCTGCCGTTTTCGATGAAGATCTCGTTGGTGTGCATGCCGGCCACGATCACGCCGGCCAGGTACACGCCGGGGCATTCGCTCTCCAGCGTTTCGGGATCGGTGCGCGGGCGCTGGGTCTCGGGCTCGAGTGTAATGCCGGCCGAGTTCAGAAATTCCAGATCGGGGCGGTAGCCGATGAGCGCAAACACGAAATCGTTCTTCAGGGTCACTGCGCCCCGCGGCGTCTCAACCCGGATCGAATCCGGCCGGATTTCGGCGACGCGCGAATGAAAGTAAGCCGCAATCTCGCCGTTCGTGATGCGGTTCTCGATGTTCGGGCGGATCCAGTACTTCACGCGGTCCGAAATTCCCGCGCCCCGATGGATCAGCGTGACGCGCGCGCCCGTCCACCACAATTCCAGTGCCGCAATGGCCGCCGAATTCTTCGCCCCGATCACCGCCACATCGTGGTTGTAATACGGATGCGCTTCCTTGTAATAATGCAGCACCTTATCGAGTTCTTCGCCCGGAACGTTTAACAGGTTCGGGACATCGTAATAGCCCGTTGCCAGCACCAGCTTGCGCGCCTGGTAAATGTGCGCGCATCCCAGCCGGTCGGTCGAGAAGACCTGGAACGCATGGTCGGCGCCCGCGATGCGTTCTACGCGCTCGTACTGCCGGATATCCAGTTTGTAATGCTCCGCCACGCGGCGATAATACTTCAGCGCTTCGGTGCGGTTGGGCTTTTCGTTCAGGCTGGTCATCGGGATATCGCCGATTTCCAGCAGCTCGGGCGTCGTGAAGAAGGTCATGTGGGTGGGATAGTTGTAGAGCGAGTTGACGACGCAACCCTTCTCCAACAACACTGTCTTCACACCGCGCTTATCGAGTTCGATCCCGCAGGCGAGGCCCGTCGGCCCGGCGCCCACCACCACCGCGTCGCAGCATTCGGTCATTTCACGCCTCGCCAGGCTCTCCGCTCCCTGACGGGCGCGGCTCGGTCGGCAGCCGGATTGACAGACGAAAGCGTCTGT
>Ga0187874_10000374_pt1 | contig 57316 bp, 48 predicted proteins | sample June2016WEW_16_1_3_FD_132993 | JGI IMG/M metagenome (GOLD analysis project Ga0187874, IMG submission 132993) | Peatland microbial communities from SPRUCE experiment site at the Marcell Experimental Forest, Minnesota, USA - June2016WEW_16_150 | ecosystem: Environmental > Terrestrial > Soil >... | reverse complement strand
GCAATGAGCGTCGGGTCAATGCCCAGCTTGTGGGCGTGGGTATTGCGGCGTCTTTCCAACTCGTGGTAACGGCGCAACTCGGCTTCGGTCGGGCGATGACCTTTGGGCCGCAAAATTTCCGGGTGCCGGTCCGCGGAAAGCTGGAGCGCAATTTTAATGGCGGCGGCCAAACCGTCGCGGCGGCGGGGCGACAGGCGGGGCGGCAGGAGCGGTTCAACCGGTTTGTGCGCCACGGCGGCGGCAGCAAGAGCCACGAGTTTCTCGTGTGCGAGAATGAAGAACGGCGGGCGGTGGGCGGCAAGGGCCTCCCGCTCGCGCCACTGCCAAAGGTCGCGCAACACGGCCAGCGCCGGACGCCCCAACCGGGAACTGCCTCTAATGCGCCAGACGGAATCCGCATCCACAACCGGGAGCTGTGCACTTTCCACAATCAACCGCGCACAGGACTCCTCATGCCACGCCAGGCGCCCTTTTTGTTGGAGTCCAAGCTTCAGCTTGTCGGCCAACGGTTTGAGGTAATGGGTGTCGTTGCGGGCGTAATGTTCCATCCGCGCGGTGAGCGGGCGCCGCGCCCAGTCGGCTTTTTGCGGGCCTTTGTCCAGTTTCACGCCCAGCCATTTTTCCACCAGCGCACCCAGCCCGAATTGCCGCTCACCCAAAAACCGCGCTGCGAACATGGTGTCGAAAATCGCCGCGGGCACGAACTCGTGATGCTTGCGCAGCAGGCGCAGGTCGTAATCCGCGCCGTGCATGATCAGCTCATGCGCGTTGAGCGCCTCGAGCAGCGGGTCCAGATTTATTTCGCTGAGCGGATCAATCAATTCATCGCCGGCGACCGTGCTGATTTGAATCAGGCAGACCTTTTCGGGGTAGGCGTGCAGGCTGTCGGCTTCGGTATCGAACGCCAGCCAGTTGGCGGATTTGATCACGGGCAGCAGCGCGGCGAGTTGGGCGTCGGTGTCAATCACGCGACCAATATATTTGTACCGCTGACAATCGAAAGATGAAACTGCGCGTCCGTCCGGAGAATCAGGTTGAGTGGCGCGGTGGGATGCGCGTGGCGACGCAGCAGTTGCGCGGATTTCGATTTGAATGTTTCGATGACGGCCTTGTCCAACAAACGAGCACCTTTCCGAACGGGGAAAATAGTGTCGCGCACCCGGCGTGGGCGCAAATGATTTGGCTTTGACTTTATGACGAATACTTCAATCGCTTCGCCGCCGCCAAAAAAACGGCGTGGCTGGCTGCGGACCTTGGCGTGGCTGGTTGCGTTGTTGCTGATTCTGGTCATCGTCGCGTATTTTGTGGTGACGAGTCCGGCTTTTATCAAAGGTGTGGTGTTGCCGCGCCTGGGCGACGCCATTCACGCGAACGTTACCGTCAGCGACGTCTCCTTCAGTCCCTTCAGACAAATCGTATTGCGGGATTTGAAAGTGCAGGCCAAGGGACAGGCGCCGGTCCTCACGGTGCCGGAACTGAACGTCCGTTACCATCTCCGGGACATCCTCGGCGGCAACCTTCACGTGGACGAAATCGCGCTCGTCTCGCCGACGGTCGAACTGGTCGAGAATCCGGACGGAAGCAGCAATCTGGATCCGCTGTTGAAGGCGCTGTCGGGAAAGCCATCCAAGGCCGGGAAGCCGAAACCGGCCAAACCCTCAAAACCGCCGCAGATTGATTTGGGCCGGCTGGCGTTGAGCAACGCAAGCATTGTAAAAATTAAAAATTACGCCGGCAACCGGCGCGATCTGCTGGAACTGACGAACTTGAACGTCACCCTGTCAAACCTGAAGAACGGGCAGACCGCTGCGCTCCAGTTGTCATCCGCACTACGGGTTGAAAACAACCCCCCGGATGGAAAGAACGGATTTTTGGCGGCGGCGATCAAAGGTGATTTCCATTTCGCACTGGCGGCGGATTTGAAACCCGCTTCCGCCTCCGGCGCGGCGCATCTGGACGTTGCCAGCGCCGGCGGCGTGTTCCAGGACTTCTCTACGTTCAGCGCGACGTTGAATTGCGACATGACGCCCACGGAAATCCAGCAGTTGTTGCTGCATTTTCAAAATGGCGGCGTGCCGCTGGGCGAACTGGCCGTCAGCGGCCCGTTGGACCTGGAGAAAATGGAAGGCCGATTGCAGGTGAAATTGCAGGGAGTTGACCGGCGGCTGCTGAACCTGGCCGGCGCCGCCAGCGGGATTGATTTCGGCACGACGACCCTCAATTCCACCAACGAAATTACTCTGGCGAAAGCCGGCATGATCATCACGGCCACGGGCCGCTTCAACGCGGACAAAGTCCAAGTGACGCGCGCGGGACTGACGACGCCCACGCTCGATCTCAGCGCCGGATACGATGTCACGGTGGACCGAACTGCGCAGAACGCGCTGCTCCAGGAACTGACTTTGGCCGGGACACAGGACGGCAATCCACTACTCGAGGTGCACCTGACCCGGCCGATGAATGTCGCTTGGGGAACCGGTGCCAACGAGGTCGGTGAGTCCGCTCTCGACCTGACCGTTACCAACCTGAATCTGGCAGATTGGAAACCGTTTCTCGGCGGGAACGCGCCGGGCGGGAATGTGAATTTACAGGCGCAATTGCTGTCACAGCAACAAGGCCGGCAGCTCACGTTTGACGTGAATTCGCAAATTGCGGATTTCACGGCCACCTTGGGCGGCAACCGAACGGTTCAGGTGGCGGTCAGTTTGCAGGCGCGGGGCCAGGCGGTGGATTTCAAACAACTCAACCTGAGCGAATACCGGTTGCAAGTCAGCCGGCAAAACCAACAGTTGCTTAGTGTTTCCGGGGCCGGCGCGTATGACCTGACGAATGCCAGCGCAGACGCGCAGGTCACGTTGCAGGCTTCGCTGGCCGGGTTGGCCAGTGCGTTTCCACAGCCAGGCGCGAGTGTTTCGTCCGGGCGTGTTGAATTGACAGGGCAGGTCACGCAGAAACAGAACACGCAAACGGTCACGGGCCGTCTCGTGCTCGCCGATTTCACGGGACAACTTGGCCAAAATTCATTCCATAACTTCGGCAGCACGATGGACGTGGACGTGAGCCGGACACCAGAACAAATCCAAATCAAAAAGCTGACTGGCGCCCTGACGCAAAGCGGAAATGCCGGAGGAAATTTTGATCTCACCGGCTCCTATGACCTTGCACGCCAGTCGGCGCAATTGACCGCCGGCCTGACGGGTCTCAACCAGGACGGCCTGCGCCCATTTCTCGAACCGTTGCTGGCCGGCAAGAAACTGGTTTCGATTGCCATCAACGGCAACGCCTCCGTCCAATATGACCCGGACCGCAGTTCCGCCATCAAAGCCGATTTGCAGGTGGCCAACCTGGTCGTCAATGATTCGCATGGGCAGTTTCCCGCAACGCCGCTGGCGGCCAAATTGCAAATTGACACCACCCTGCAAAAACAGGCGGCGGACATCCGCCAGTTCCAAATCGGGCTGACCCCGACGTCACGCGCGCAGAATCAGGTACAATTGCAGGGGGACGTTGATTTTTCCCAGCCCAAAGCCATTAAAGGAAGCCTCAAGCTTCTGTCCGATTCGCTTGACCTGACCAGTTACTACGACTTGTTCGCCGGTGGCACAAATGCCGGCGCCAAACCACCCCCCGCGACGGCATCTCAACCTCAGCCGGCATCCACGGCCAGTCAGGAGCCACCGGCGGTCACATTTCCGCTGCAAAATTTCATGGTGGCCGCAAACATCGGACGACTTTACCTGCGCGAAATCGTGATAACCAACTTTCAGACGACGGTAAAGGTGGACGGCGGCCACGTGACCGTAAAGCCCTTCCAACTCGCCCTGAACGGCGCGCCGGTGAACGCCGCGGCGGATGTGTCCCTCGATGTGCCCGGTTACAAATACAACCTCGTTGTGGATGCCGACCAGGTCCCGTTTGCGCCGCTGGTGAATTCCTTCGCACCGGATCGCAAAGGCGAATTGGCTGGCATGTTGACGGCACACGCTCAAATCAGCGGTGCGGGCATCACCGCCGAGAATTGGCAGAAAAATCTGGCCGGGCAATTCAATATTGGCGCCACCAACCTGGAACTTTCCATAAACAACGTTCACAGTTCAATCCTCAAATCACTGATCAATGTTGTCGCAACCATTCCGCAACTGTTGAGCAATCCGGAAAGCGGCATTATCTCGATTTTCGGCCAGTTGACGGGGCAGCGCAGCGGATTGTTGAACCAATTTCAGGAGGCGCCTATCGAAGTGATCGCCGCGCAAGGCCGGGTGGGCGCGGGGCGTATTGACCTGCAACAAGCCACCGTGCAAAGCGCCGCCTTTGAGGCCGACGCCCAAGGCAGCATCATTCTGGCGCCGGTGCTGACCAACTCCACCATTAACATCCCCATCACCATCTCCGTCAGCCAGCCCATTGCCAAACAACTCAATCTTGCCTCAGGCAACAATCTGGCAGGCGCAACCTACGCCCCGCTGCCGCAATTTCTGACAATGACGGGTACGCTGGGCGATCCGAAGACGCAGATTAAAAAAACCGCGCTGGTCGGCTTGACGGTAAAATCTCTCGGCAGTGGCCTGCTGAATCAAGTCACCAATTCCTCGTCGCCCGTCAGGAGTTTGCTGAATCAATTTCTTCAACACGCCCGATGACCATCCGTTGACATTGTCGGAGACAACGTAAGGAGCCTCTGACTTATTTTTCAAAATCCGGGGAAATTTGAGATTCGTCACCTCATCTCCTGCAACCAATGGAATTTTCAACGGGCAGCCGACCATGGCGATTGGATTTCAACCTTGGGCAAGCCGGTGTTTTCCGCCTGGTTTCATCCCTTGCCAGCCGGCGGGCATTTTTCATAACGTTTGGGTCCAATGAATTTGTCCACTGCCTTTGCCGATTGTGCGGAAAAGCACGCGCGCAAAACCGCCGTTTTTTGGGGCGAAACGGAGATTCCCTACGCTGCGCTCCTCGCGCAGTCGCAAAAAATTGCCGGCCACCTGCAAACCCAATTTGGCGTGCAGCCGGGCGACCGCGTGGCGCTGTGGATGAAGAATTGCCCGGAGTTTGTTTCTTCGGTGTTTGGCATTCTGCACGCGGGCGCGGTCGTTGTGCCCATCAACAGTTTTCTGAAACCGGCCGAGGTCAGTTACATTTTGAACGACGGCGACATTGACGTGATGATTACCGATGCGGAGTTGGGCGCGCATTCCGCGGGACTAAAGGCGGCGAGGCCATCGCTCAAATTTTTCCAAGTCGCAGAAATTGCTGCGAGCGGCGCAGCCGGTTCACGATTCACGGTTCACGATTCACGCACTGAGTCCGACCTCGCGGCGCTGCTTTACACCTCTGGCACGACCGGCCATCCGAAGGGTGCGATGCTCACACACGGCAATTTTCTCCACAACGTGGCGAGTTGCGTGGCGGCGCTCGAGGTGCGGGAGGACGACCGCGTCGTGGTGGCGCTGCCGCAGTTTCACAGTTTCATGTTCACGGTGGGCACACTGCTGCCGGTGCTGCACGGCAACGGGATTCTGCTGCTGAAAACGCTGCATCCGTTCAAGCAGGTGCTGGAGGAGATCGCGCGGCATCGCGGCACGATTCTGCCGGCGGTGCCGTCATTTTACCGCGCGCTGCTGGCCGTGCCGGAGTTCGGCAAACTGCCGCTGCGGTTGTGCATCAGCGGCGGCGCGCCGTTGCCGGTGGAGGTGTTCAACGAGTTCACGCGCAAATTTCCGTTTCCACTGCGTGAAGGCTACGGTCCGACTGAGAGCAGTCCGGTGGCCACGGTGAACCCCATCTACGGCATCAACAAACCCGGCTCGATTGGCAAACCGATCCCGAACGTGGAGTTGAGCATCCGCGACGAGGCCAGCCACGAATTGCCCGTCGGCGCCATCGGCGAAATCTGCATCCGCGGCGGGAACGTGATGCGCGGTTATTGGAATCAGCCGGAGGAAACGGCGAAGGTTTTGCGGAACGGCTGGCTGTTGACGGGCGACGTGGGCCATTGCGACGCGGATGGCTATTATTACATAACCGACCGCAAGAAAGACATGCTGCTGGTCAACGGCCTCAACGTTTATCCGCGCGAGATTGAGGAAGTGATTTACCAGTTTCCGGGTGTGAAGGAAGCGGCGGTCATCGGTGTGCCCGACCCGCGCAAAGGCGAGCAGCCGGTGGCATTTGTCGCGGTGGTGGAAGGCCGGACGCTTGACGAAAAAGCGTTGCACCAATTCATCCGTAACAAACTGGCAGACTACAAATTGCCGAAGCAAATTGTCTTTCTGCCCGCCCTGCCGCGCAATGCGACGGGAAAAATCTTGAAAACCGAGCTGCGGAAACAGTCGGTGAAGTAAATTTCAATAAACCAAAATCAACACCGCCGCCTATTTTCGTGGGGCGAGCGTCGCCGCGAGCCGAAAGGTAGGGCTGACCTGCCGGTCAGCCTGGACGCGCAGCAGCGCGTCCCTACCGTCTCAATAAACCAAGACGAGGACCGCCGCCTGTTGCGCCGACTTCACAACATCCTTAAACTTCTCATCCGCCCTATTCGGCTTTTTCAGCTTGGCGGAAACTTCCGGCACGGATTCAAGGAAACCCAACAAAAAACTGCTCTTGACCGCGTAGTTGACATTCTCCGGCAACGCCCCGCTCGCCGCCAGCGCCACCGACGCATCCAGCTTGGCCGACACGATGCCGATGACGTTGCCCCGTTCATCCACCAGCGCGCCGCCCGAATTCCTTCGACGTTCAGGTTATTTAGAAATGAAGATTGATTCGAGACGAGTGCGAATGAGCTTTTCCCGTGCTTCTAGGAATTTCTCGAACTGATCAATTGAATAAAGCGCCGTGTCATCCGGGATGAGATGCTTTTGGCGAAAACTCTTATCCCTCGTCTTTAACCACTTCTCAAATGTTTCGTCCGACTTCCCCTGATTTTCAGAGGCCAAAATCAAATTTAAGTTGCCGAGATTGTGTTGAAGCTGTTGGAAATGAGCTATCTGATCCCCCTTTAACCCGGCTTCACTCAAGCTTTTGTCGGTAAACGCTGCTTGGGGAAAGATGTGATCTTTTTGATATGCCATAGTTCCCCAGCCGTTTTCATCGTAGAGAAGAGACAAGGCCAAGAATGATTCGGGGTCGTGGTAGGTCAGCGACAAGATTCTTTCAATGCTGTTTTGGTCAAAGGTGGCGGCACGGCCCTTCTTGGCTATGGCTTGGTTGATGGCCCCGACAGGAAAGTCTTTACCTTGAGTTCCATGCTTCTGGAGAGCCTCGCGAATGGTCTGCAACATTGTATCTGAAGAACCGCTAAAGGCATTATTCAGCAATACCAGTAACAACCATTGGCGAATGTTGGACGCGTTGCGTTTGTCAAATGGTGTTGTGCCGCGCAGCGTTTGCTTCGGCTGATTGAAAAGATAATAAATGAGAGGGATCAGCGCGTTGGCACTTGGTAGGTTGTATCGGTCAATGCCGAAGTAGTTAGACAAATCAACGCCACGCTCAATTGCGCTCTTAATATCCTTCCAGTTATTTTCAATGAGAGTCAGGTTCTTGTTATTAAAGTTTTGCACTTTGTATTGAACTGCGAGATCTGTTAGGACCAGACAGGACTTCATGATAAAATCTTTGTCAAAGTCGTTTTTGCGTGTAAGGTCTGAATTAAGCCTGTCCACGAAATTATAGATTTCCTCACGCGCGTTCATCCCACCCCATTTCGATGTTACCATTGAAAGGAGCAAGTCGGACTTGCTGAGTTTCGTTCCGCCTTCATTTGCTCTGACAAAAATATCAAGAACGCGGTCGTAATCCTGATCAGTTTCCGTGTAGTAGGCGATGACTTCGTCCTTCCATACCGCACGGTAAAGCCGTTCCAGATTGCGGCGGGCGACGTTGAGTTGTTTCTTTGTCGTTTCCTCCGGCAATTTGTCTAACAAGCCGTCTCGATAATCATCAAATTTTGTTTCGCTATTGAAATCAAGAATTTTGCCAACCTTCAGCCAAAAGCTATCTAGTGTTGGGTCAGGGGCAGATTCTTGGAACGCAAACTCGAAATGAACGCCATACTCGCCGTCGTCGGCGGCATCCTCGGCTGTTGGGTCTTTCAATATGTCCAAGAAAAGTTGCTGCTTGCTCCAAGCGTCCGGGTTGTCAACGCGCTTGTATTTCTTCTTTACTACATATGTGCCTTTCAGCCCTATAATCAATGAGGTTAGTCGCTGCTGCCCATCAAGAACCAAAGTAAGATTTGTAACGCCATTCGTATTCGCGATTTCATTGTGCGTGCCTCCGTGAGTGGCTTTGTTGACAAACGTATAAGCTTCCCATTTATCGCGATTTTGTTTTTGCAATTCCCAAAAAAGGAATGAACTGATTGGGTATCCGCGCATGATAGAATCGAACAACTGAACAATTTGTGCTGGACGCCAAACAAATTCTCTTTGAATGGCCGGTAAAAAATATTGGGTGTTTAGCCGATTAACAGTTGTCGCAATAGTTTCTGATCGGTAGCTCATGACGATGATTTAATCACCATTCGGGTTTGTGTCAATTCTGGTGACGGCCTCCTTTATTTCCATCACGTCGCTCCGCGACTACCAAACGCCACTTGCCCCAATCGTCCATCCCAAAATGATTTCAAGAAAAGAGTTCCCTTCCGTCCCGCATTCGGGACGCGCCCCGTCCGCCCGTTTCCCATGCGGAATTCGGATTGCGGATTTGTGGAATTGGCTGGGAAGCGCTGCTGCGCGTCCAAGCCGACCAGCAGGTCGGCCCTACCGTAGCGCCATCGGCGTGGCATATTTGTAGAACCACAACCCAAACAAAATTTCAGCCCCGTCGAGGCGGCATATTCGGTAGGGCGAGGCTACTGACGAGCCGGCTCACGAGGACGCTCGCCCCACCATTGGTCATGGAAAATGATCCATCAGTTTGCGCGTCTCGGCCATCGTGATGCGCTTGCCGGAAGTGGCGACTAAAAATCCATTTCCCCGGCACAAGGTCACTTTGCGCGCCGGTTTTTCCAGCCGCGTCAAAAGAAACTGGCCAGGCCCGGTCGTTTCCAGGTCAAAAGCGTCGCCGGGATGGGCGGGCTTGGGCAGCGTCACCCGGCGTCGGGCATCGGCGGTAATAATCATGGAGTGGGTATAACCCACAACAAACGATTTGGCGAGCGGTCCCGACAATTTCGGGCCTTTGCGGGCGGTTTGATTGACTGCAACCGATTGATTTCCAATTAGTTTTACAGATTCCTTTTACAGGTTGCTTTGATGGATTCCTGTCGCTAAGCTATTCTCGCCGTTTGGGCATGAAGCGCGGGCGGCAACAATCTTATGGCTGAAGGATATTGCGTCAAATGCAAGGCCAAGAAGGAAATTGCCAATGGCGTTGAGGAAACGATGAAGAACGGGCGCAAGGCAATCAAGGGCAAATGCCCGACCTGCGGCACGGTCATGTTCAAGATTTTGGGCGGCAAGGCCGCTCCCAGTGGCACAACCCCAAACCCACCGGCGGCGACGAGCTAACTATGTCCCAACAGCTCGCCTACGTCATCATCACTCCCTATTCGCTCTACAAGTCACGCACGGGCGGAATTTTGAGCCGGCTGATTTCGCGCACCGGTCTGGACCTGGTGGCGACGCGCATGTTCGCGCCCGGCACCGAACTGGTAAAACAATACGCCGAAACCCTTGTTTCGGCGCACGACCCGAAGGACCGGAAAGTTCAGGAACTTCTCAAACAATACGTCCTGCAAAATTTTTCGCCGGACCCCAAAACCGGCCGGCGGCGGCGGGTGATGACCTTGTTGTTTCAAGGCGATGAGGCAGTGCGAAAAGTTCGGTCCGTCGTCGGCAATCTGGGTTCGGACCGCCGCGTCGGCGAAACCATCCGCGACACTTACGGCGACTTCATTTTGGAGGACAATGGGCAGGTGCGTTATTTCGAACCGGCGGTGCTGATCGCACCCACCGCGGAGGAAGCCGAGACCAAACTCAAGTTGTGGGCGCGTTATTCCGACAGCGATGGCGGCGTGTTGGAAAATGTCATTACCTACCAGCCCGGCGAAACCGGCCAGCGCACCCTCGTGCTCATCAAACCGGACAATTTCCGTTTTGCGACCGGACGCCCGGGTAACGTCATCGATTTCTTCTCGCGCACCGGCCTGTTCATCGTGGGCATCAAGGTCCACCGCATGAGCGTCGCGCAGGCAATGGATTTTTACGAACCCGTCCGCGAAGTCCTCCGCACCCGGCTCACGGACGTGATCGGAGCCAGGGTCAAGACCGCGCTGGAAAAGGAGTTCCCCATCAAAATCGCCGCCGCCGAGGAAAAACAACTGGGTGAAGTCCTCTGCCCCACCTTCGGCGAACATCAGTTCGAGAACATCATCCGGTTCATGTGCGGGCACGCGCCGTCTGAGTTGCCGCGCGAACAATGGACCCTGCCCGGCACGGAAAAGTGCATCACGCTGGTTTATGAAGGCGTGAATGCCGTCAGGAAAATCCGCGACGTGCTGGGGCCGACTGATCCGTCCAAGGCGCCGCCCGGTTCCATCCGCCGCGAATTCGGCTCGACCATCCTGGTCAACGCCGCTCACGCCAGCGATTCGCCAAAAAACGCCCAACGCGAAATGGCCATTGTCAATGTCGGCGAAAATAGTTTCCGCCAGGTCATCGAAGAGCTTTACGGAAAGTCGTAGGCGCGCAATTTGTCCAGCAAGCGCGTGTCGGCCGCCGGAAACGCATATTCGTCCAATTCTGATTTGCCCGCCCATTTGACCGCCGCGCAGCCGAGCGGTTGCGGTTCGCCGCTGGCCAGCCGGCAAACAAAAAATTTCAAGTGAACGGTTTTTTCCGGGTAGGCGTGGACGACCTCCGCGAAAAGTTCGCCCACGGAAATTTCCACGCCGAGTTCCTCGCGCAATTCCCGAACCAGGCATTGCTCGAAAGTTTCCGATGGCTCGCGTTTGCCGCCGGGGAATTCCCAAAGTCCGCCGAGATGCGCCCCGGCGTGGCGCCGGGTGATCAGCAGTTTGCCGTCGCGAAAGATTAACGCGGCGGCCACGTCAATAGATTGCCGATTGCCGATTGCCGATTGCCGATTTGATCCGCGCATGTCGCCCGGTTGTTTCTCAATCGTCATTCGGCAATCGTAAATCGTAAATCATCGGCCCACGCTTTTATAAATCCAGCCGAGCCGTTCCATTTCTGCGCGGTCGAACAGGTTGCGTCCGTCAAACAGGATAGGATGGCTGAGCGATTTGCGGGCGCGTTCGAGATCGAGCTTTTTGAATTCATCCCATCCGGTGGCCACCACCAGCGCGTCGCAACCGTCGGCCACGGTGTTCATGTCGTCCACATAAGTCGCGTCCGGGAGCACTGCCCTGGCCTTGTCCATGGCCTTCGGGTCGTGGACGCGCAGCACGGCGCCGGCGGCTTGCAGGCGGTGGCAAAGCTCAATCGCCGGCGACATCCGCAAATCGTCGGTATTTTGCTTGAAGGCGAGGCCGAGCACGCCGATTTTTTTGTCCTTGAGCACCCAGAGCGTGTCGGTGATTTTTTTGATGAACCGCTCCATTTGCTCGGCATTGATGCGCTGGACTTCCTTGAGCAGCCGGAAATCGTAGCCGATCTGCTCGGCGATTTTGATGAAGGCGCTCAGGTCCTTCGGAAAACAACTGCCGCCAAAACCGATGCCGGCATTGAGAAAGCGGCGGCCGATGCGTTCATCCATGCCCATGCCGGCGGCGACCTCCTGCACGTTGGCGCCGGTGGCCTCGCAGAGTGCGGCAATGGCGTTGATGTAGGAAATTTTCAGCGCGAGAAAGGAATTGGAAGCGTGCTTGATGAGCTCGGCGGAATTGATGTCCGTGATGATGACGGGCGCATTGAACGGCGCGTAAATCTCCTTCAGCACTGCGACGGGACGTTGCGACCGGACGCCGATGACAATCCGGTCCGGCTGCATCAAGTCGCCAACGGCAAATCCCTCGCGGAGAAATTCGGGATTGCTGACGACATCAAAATCCACCTTCGCCGGGCAATAACGTTTGATGGTCTCGGCAACCTTTTCGCCGGTCTTGACCGGCACGGTGCTTTTGTCCACGACAATTCTGTAGGTCGTCAAGGCGGCGGCGATTTCGCGGGCGACCTTCTCAATGAAGCTTGAATCGACTGAACCGTCCGGTAGCGGCGGCGTCGGTACCGCAATGAAAATCACATCGGATTCCCGAACGCCATCGGCGATGCTGGTCGTGAACGAAAGCCGGCCGGCAGCGGTGTTTCTTCTTACGAGTTCTTCGAGTCCCGGTTCATAAATCGGGATGCCGCCGGACTGAAGCAGTTTTACCTTGGCCGTGTCATTGTCCACACACACGACCTGGTGGCCGACCTCGGCGAAGCAAGCGCCCGTGACCAGACCGACGTAGCCGGTGCCGACAATGGAAAGCTTCATGCTCAGGGTTTGGCCGCGGTTGACTTTGCAGGCGCCAATTTCGTTTGTAATTCCACTGAGCGCATGGCGGCCTCCGAGGCAAGCGCATCGTCGGGGGGACTGGACCGGACGATGGTTTCATAGAAATTGAGCGCGTCGGTGAATTTCCCCTGCTGCTCGGCAATGCGGGCGAGCGCAAGCCGCGCAAGGTTTACCGCCACCACATCGGGAAAACCTTCGACAACCCGCTGATAAGCGCCGACGGCCAAATCCAGTCTGCCCAGGGCTTCGAGACTGGCCGCCACGCCGAGCGCCGCCGACGCGGAAAAATCCCCATCCGGATGGGCATCAAGAAATTTCTGAAATTGCGCCTGGGCGTCGGCATATTTGCCCGCGGCCAGCAGCGCTGCCGCACCCTGCAACCACGCGCGCCGCCCGGCGAGCGTGCCCGGATATTCGTTGGCGATTTTCAAATACGCGTCGGCCCACTGGGCGGGGTCCGCAGTTTCCGGAACGGAAAGAGCCAGTTGCGTGTATGCCGTGCCGGCGGCGATTTCTTTTTGTTCCTGTGCCGTGACATAAAACCAGACCAGCAATCCGGCAATGACGACCATCACCCCGCCGACAATGAGCCGGTTCCTGTTGGCCTCAATCCACGGCCATAGCTTGAAAAGAAAGGCAGTCGGTGCATCTGGTGGTTGCATAATGGGCGTGCAATCTTCCGCGGGAAACCCAAAAACGCAAGCTTGAAATCTCCTGCGCCTGGCGGAAAATTGCTTGAGTGCCGGGCGCGGGCCGGTTTCACTGGACGCGGTGGAGAGATGGCCGAGCGGCTGAAGGCGGCGGTTTGCTAAACCATTACAGGCACTTCACGACGCTGCACGAATATGAATCATTCCCGCATGACCATTACACAAATCAATGTTTATGCGGTTTTCGTCATCACGCACGGTTGTATCGTTATCGTGAACCAAAGTTGTTGCATATTGTTGCACGCGCGGGAGAACGGTTTTTGAAACCGCTGCCGATTGACGATGGCACAGTGGGATTCGATTAGACGAGTTGGAACGTGTCACCAGCGCGCAGTGAAACGAAGTCATCCCATCTTGTCCTGTCCCGTCTGAACGAGGGGGCGGGGGGGGTGACTCGCGGCGGGCGAGTCGGACGTGCCCGATGGGTTTGATGAGCGCGGAATTTTCTGCAAAAGGACCAACTGGTTTTCGACGGGCGTTGACACGACCCGCATGTTACCACAGTTTCGGAACATGGCGTTTGACCGCGAGCAGATGAAAAATAAGGCGGCGGAACTCGCCGCCCATGGTGTGTTTATCGGCACATCAAGTTGGAAATATATGGGCTGGTTTGGGCAACTTTACACGCCCGCCCGCTACGAGTATCGCGGCAAGGTCGCCAAGACACGGTTTGAACGGGATTGCCTATGCGAATATGCCGAGGTGTTCAAGACCGTCAGTGTTGACGCGGCGTATTACGATTTTCCGCGAACCGAATATTTGCAAAAATTGGCCGACGCCGTGCCGGTTGATTTCCGTTTTGGTCTCAAGGTGACTGACGCGGTGACGATCAAGAAGTTTCCGAACCTGGCACGCTTCGGCGCGAAGGCAGGACTGCCGAACCCAAACTTTCTCAACGCGGAGTTGTTTGCGGGCGCATTCCTTAATCCGTGTGAGGAGATTCGGGACAAGGTTGGAGTGCTCATGTTTGAATTTTCACGGTTTTGGCCGAGCGACTACGAACACGGACGCGATTTTGTGACCGACCTTGACACGTTTCTCTGCAAGCTCCCGAGAGGCTGGCCTTACGCCATTGAGATGCGAAACAAACACTGGCTGACCCCAGAATACTTTGGCTGTTTGGCCCGGCACGGTGTCACACACATTTTCAATTCATGGGATGCCATGCCGCCGGTCAGCGAGCAAATGACGTTGCCGGGTAGCCGCACGAATCCAAAATTGTGCGCCGCGCGCTTCCTGTTGAAGCCGGGCCGGAAATATGAGGAAGCGGTGAAAACTTTTCAGCCTTATGACAAGGTGAAAGAGCCGAACCCAGAGGCGCGCGAGGCTGGCAAGACGTTAATCGCCGAAGGGAAAGAGGCCGCGTCCGGACGCAAAACGTTCGTTTACGTAAACAATCGTTTGGAGGGCAATGCACTTGGAACCATCGGCGCGATGATCTCGGAAACGGAATAGAAGCTGCGCCCTAACTTCTGAACGAACCGTGCGTTGTGATCGGCGTGGACTCGCTCGACGGAGTGAACCGGCTCAATGCAGTCAATCGCGGCTTCGTCAAAAACCGTTTCGCCTCCCCTTCTTACCGATCTGGTGTTCGCCGAAGCTTGGGCGAAAGCGGATGGAATTTTCCCATCTTCTTAGAACAGTAGATATGCCTTTACCGCTGCTGATGCGAGCACAAGTACACCGGCTACCAACCTTTGTGCGAGGCAACATTTGTCGATTGTATCAAGATCGGCATTTGCCCAGACAAAGTGCGTATACCACACGAGAATGACCACGAGGGTACTTGCAAGCACAAGCACCCACGCATGGTTTAGTCGAGCTAATGACAACATAAGTGAAATACAAGAAACGGCGAGTGCCGTGAAGTCTGAACTCGACCCTTTGGCACACTTGAAAAGACGATAGAGCACTTCTTCCTCATCGCTCGAGCTTGACACCGCATCCACTGACTGAAGGTGCCTGCGTATTCGTCGGCGAACTGACTTGCCTTCAAGCTTCCACCCATAAATGATCAAATACAGAACTAAGATGTCTGGGAGAAAATTTGTTATCGTAATGAGCAAATTCATCGACAAAGAACCCTTACGGCTTTTCCGGAGCAATTGCGGTTACTTGAATCTGAAGTGTCACATCAACTTGGCTCAAATTCACTGGGACACTCACCGTACAGGACATCGTGTCATTAAGGCCGCTTGCTACACCAGTAACAGGTCGAACCCTAGTCGCGCATCGATAGTACGAGAACTTCTTTCCTCTGCCCATACCTGGTGGAATGAGCCATAGATTCTCCACGTTCCATTCCATTTCTCGGTTTTCTCCAAAACAAATGTGTCGTGCAGCAGCAGAGACTTTGAATGGCATTTTTACGGTCCGAAACCCTCGATACCGGTATCCCACTTGGCACGAAATTTCAGGATCGTCCCCGATATCGCCGTGCGGCTCGTCAGTTTTCCGCGCTAAACTCGTATATAAACACACGCGTATATGGGAAATATCACACTCTGGCCGCGGACCAACGCATAAGGCACCGCTTTTCTGTTCTCCGCGTTCATATCTTGCGATCAGATTCTCCAGCTCCTGTGCTATGTGGTCTGTTTCCATTGGTTTAACTCCCTTTGGGGATCATCTGCCTCCCTTCACTTCCCTCGAAATTGGGCGGGCGAATTTTCTTCCCGAACAGGCTTTCAAAATCCGGTTTTTCCAAGTAACAACTACAGGTTTCTTCAAAGAAAGCAGATGGCAGCTTATTGTCGCCATAGCTAGCCATTATGGCGCATGTGCATCCATTTGCTGCGTTTGCGTCCTCCTGCTCATAGAAAGACGCCGGTTTCGGCGTTTCAAAATAGAAATCAGCGTTTTCAGACGATACATACACCATGTGGATACGAGAACGTACCACAAGCTTGTCTATATCTACCAAGGGCTCATCGAAACGGACAGCCAAGTTCTGCTCTTCGCCATTCGATTGCAATGCTACGGCGGGCTTGACTGCGCGCAATTCCTTAGCGCGAGACATTTTTGCTAGCACTTCCAGAAAATCGACGATAGTGAGGTCCGTACTCCAATACATTGAATAAAACTCAGGGTAGCAATCAAGCGTAACGGAAGCTGGTGGCGTTTTTGTCTCCAACCGATGTTGTATGCACTTGTGCTGGGGAAGAGAAACCTCTGGCAGCCATTCCCCTCCGATTATTGTGAGGATATCCTGATTGCGAAGGACCCTTGAAAGAAGAGATCGAGCAGTTGAGATAGCGCGGTTTATTCCGACAACCGTCCAGTGCTCTGTACCATTTCGCGACTTCTGGGGTGTAGAGAACCAGTTTGTGGCAGCGGATGCAGAACTATTACACAAGAGGCGGACGAGTTGACCAAGACTGCTATCGAGCGATGCGATCCTATCCAAGATTCCCATTAGATGCGAGAGTTCGCGCCGTTTAATGTCAAAACCGTCTTGACCTCCATACTTGAACGTGTCGAAGCCAGCCTGTAATTGGCTGATTTCCACTTTACATTCGTCTAGAAAAAATATCCGACTACGCGCAGTCTTATACCGCTGCACCAGTGATTGGTGAAGTTCGAGGACGAGAGGATGTTGGACGTCTGTGAGCCTTTGTGTCCTAGCTACATCAAGAACCGGGCGTGTAGCTGTTACCAATGCAGCAGAGACTTTTGTGCTCGCTTGCTCAACGTTTACCTTGTTAACTATCGCCAGGTTCTCGGCGTCTACCTTATCAGCTTGCCTTGTTCGGTTGCGTTCGTACGGGTTATTCTTCTGCCAAACCTTCAATTCGCGTTCGTAGGATTTGCTCTCCTTGCGATCCACCCACTTGGTCGCTGCTCCGATATTTAGGCTTGAGAATGTGGCACAACAGAGCGTGAGGATTTGACCAAGGGTTTCAAGGGCGATGTTTGTCTCGGGGTAACTCTCCAATAGATTTTTTGCGCGCAACGCTCGCTTATCGGCGAAGACGCCTTCAGTCGGAAGCCGCCGCTGAGCTTTTTCTGTCAGACGAACTGCAGGCCGAAATCTATGTAATCGCCGGATTTGATGCCTGATGTATCGTTCAACCTCAATTAGAGTGCCCGGTAACAAAATCAACTTTGGAAATCCAGGCTGACGCGCCGCGTTCAGACACCTCTTCATTACATCGGAGTAGACCCGATTCTCAAGCACGTCGGCTATTACGTCAAAATCGAGAGCAAATACTGTTTGATAACCGTGATCTTCCTCACCCTTTGCCTGTGAAAGGAGGTAACTGACCATGCTGTCCAAGACTCCCAGAGACCTCGCCGCGCTTGAAGAGTCGATCTTCCTGAGGGGTTCAGGCAACCTAATTTTATCATCGGTGCTAGGAACGAGTTGCATTTGAAGAATCATCCATTAATTCCGCGATAAGCGGATAATATAGTTCGGGAGCAATTTCTCGCGATGGAAGTGTCGACCGCAGGTTCGACACGACTTGTGCCGGGGGAGGCACTCTGTTGCCTGTGACAGCGATGAGGGCGGCACCCACCGCAGGGCCAAATTCGCCTCGGACTATTTTGAACGAAACGCCTGCTTTGTTGGCAAGTTCGTACAGCTTCTTTCGTACAAGTGTCCGATAGAAGAGTTCATTCTGAAGCACCCTGCCGGAAAGGACGACAGGAACGACACGCGCTCCTGTGAACCCGAGTTTCCTGCAAACCGCCTCCGCGCCAAGTACAAGTTCAGCGGCACACCTATCAAGTACTTCAAGAGCCAACCTGTTTTCTTTGCTGGCCAGAGTGAAAGCCGCTCTGCTCAAGTCTGCGATGAGTCTAACATGCTCTGACCTGCCTTGGAATTCTTGCGCGTCGAGTATCCGATTGTGCAGCTCGGTAAAAGTCCTGCAATTCTGGCTGCGGGCCAATTCGAGAGCGACCTCGTCGGCTGCCTGCAATTCAAGTCGTCCGTCGGCCTGACACGCGGCTATGTTGAGTAGTCTTCGCGATATTTGGAAGCCGCTGCCTTGGTCACCTACCACGCGATCCCACGAATTCGTTAAGTGTATTGCACCAAAATCATTGACTCCATAAACTGTCGAACCGGTGCCGGATCGAATGAGTATGCCCGGCGCCATCATCAAAGCTCCACAATAAGTCACCTCGCCGATGCTGCTCAGGAAATAGCGGCCGGCCACCCCAATATGAGACATCACTTCATGGAAGACGGCGGGATACCTCCAGTCGACACCTGACATGCCTATTGCGATTCGTTTTAGTCTGTCGCAAAGGGCTTCCTTATTGATTGGTGGGTTGAAGCGACAGGCTAAATCATCCAACAGTACATTCATGGCGGTTATGCGCTGGGGCCGCTCAACAAGGTTCCAAACCAGCCCTCTTCCTCTCGGCGATGAGTGATGAGCGATGTAGCATCCTTGTTCATCAATGGCAACAACCGACGCCCCGCTCATAGTGCCAGCAACACCCACAAACATGGCGTTATTACTAACAAACGGGTTTTGACCGCGCAAGCATTTTATTGTCGTATGCAACATGCTCTACGGCTAAGCGAAAACGCAGTCAGCCGAACCGACAGCTTTTCCGCCGCCGTTGAGCCTTGACACCTGGCAGTGTTGGTATACTGTACAGATATACAGTATGATTGAATTGACCCGTAGACAACAGCAAATCCTTGATTTCATCCTGAAATGGCAACGGACGCAGAGCACGACACCGACTTATCAGGAGATCGCGGACCAGTTCAGTTTTCGCAGCCTTAACTCCGTGACGGAGCATGTGCGGCTGCTGCGGCAGAAAGGTTATCTCGAATCCGAACCCGGCAAGGCACGGGCGTTGCGTGTCACTTCTCCGCTGGCGAAACTGCGGAGTCGCATCGTGGACATTCCGCTATTCGGCGTGATTCCGGCGGGTTTGCCGCAGGCACGCGAGCAGGACGCCGAGGGCTGTGTCACGGTGGACGTGGAAAGCATCGGTTTCAAACCGACACGGAACACGTTCGCGCTGCGCGTGACGGGCGATTCGATGATTGGCCGGCACATTCTCGACGGGGACATCGTAGTGCTGGAACACGGGCCGGGGCCGCGCAATGGCCAGATTGTGGCTGCGCTGATTGACGGCGAAAGCACGCTTAAAACTTTTGTGGTGAGAAACGGCAAACCGTGGTTGAAAGCCGAGAACCCGAAATATCCGAACCTCATCCCCGCGCAGGAATTGATGATTCAGGGCGTGTTCAAGGCGCTCATCCGAAAGGCGAAGGAATGAACCATGTCCCGCGTCATCGTTCATCTCGACGCGGATGCCTTCTTTGCGTCCGTTGAGCAGGCTGCCGATACACGGTTGCGGGGCAGGCCCATAGCAGTCGGTGGTGAAAGTCGAGGCATCATTGCGTCGGCTTCATACGAAGCCCGGCAGTTTGGCATTTACACGCCCATGCTCACGGCGCGGGCGCGAAAACTTTGCCCGAAGCTCATCGTTCTGCCCGGTGATTACGAACGATACGAGCAGTTTTCCAACTGGATGTTTGGCTACGCCTACGATTTCACGCCGGAGGTGGAACAGACTTCGATTGATGAAGGCTATTTCGACCTGACGGCCAACCACAGAAAGCCGCCGGTTGAAATCGCGCTGACAATTCGCAAGGCCATCGGCCAATCGCTCAAAATCACTGTCAGCGAAGGCATCGGCTCAAACAAGCTGGTCAGCCAGATTGCCTCCAAGCTCAACAAGCCCGCCGCGTTTCAAACCGTGCCGGGCGGACAGGAGAAACAATTCCTTCATCCGCTGCCGAATCGTTGGTTGCCGGGCATCGGGCCGAAAACCGCCGTGCGATTGAACGCGGCGGGACTGGCTCACATCGGCCAGGTCGCAGCGACGCCAATTGACATGCTCGCGTTGCTGCTCGGGAGCCAGGCGCCTGTCATGCGGCAGTTCGCCAACGGCATCGATGAGCGCCCGCTGATTCCCGCCAGCGAGCCGCAGAAATCATACAGCCAGCAGGAGACGTTCAACGAGGACGTGACGGACGAGGAATACGTCGAAGCCGTGCTCCGGCGCATGGCCGACCGATTGTTTGCCACGGTGCGCGAGGAAGGCCGGAGCGTGCGAACGCTGATGGTGAAGGTGCGCTACAACGACCGGGATGAAAACCAGCGCGCCGTAAGTCTGCGCGAACCAACGGACCTGGAAACGGACATTTACGGGCGCTTGCGCGGGCTGTTGCGGGAAGCATGGCAACGACGGGTGAGTCTGCGGATGGTGTCGCTGAAATTGTCGAACGTGTACGACGGCGTGTTTCGCAGCGAACTGGCACTCGAAACCAACGCCCGCAATCACGAAGCCCGCGAACGACTGGCCGCGACGCTGGACGAGTTGCGGCGCAACAAAGGCTGGTCAGTGGTATTGCGCGGACACGACTTGCGATTGCGTGATGCGCCCAGAGACATCGTGAACGAGCGCACGCAGCCCCGCCCCAAAATGAGTTTGAACGTCTGGACTCCGCCCCGCACGCCAAGCACAGCCGCGACATACGTTCCGCTCCGCGTCCGCAGCTATTACACCTTTCTCGATTCGACGCTTTCACCCGCATCCATCGTCAATTGCGCCAAGCAGCATGGTTTGCCGGCCATCGCCCTGACCGACATCGGCAATCTACATGGCGCGGTCGAGTTCGCGCAGGCGGCGAATCGCGCAGGCATCAAACCGATTTTTGGAACAGAATTGCAGGTTGGACAACATCCACTCTTGCTCTACGTCGAATCCGCGCGCGGCTATCACAATCTCAATCGGCTGTTGTCACTCCGGGCCGACAAGGACAACGAGGAAGGCGCTGTCGCAGCGCAGCAACGCCGGCCCATTTCGTTTGAACGTCTGGACGGTTTCACTGAAGGCTTGATTGCCGTCAGCGCGGACTTGCGGCTGGCCAAACTGTTCCCCGGTCGTTTCTATCAACTGGCGGCGAAGCGCCTCACCAACACGGAGAGGGATTTTCCTGTCGTCGCGTGTCCGGCGATTAATTACGCCATGCACGCCGACCGGATGAAATACGACATCGTGCAATCCATCCGCACATTGACTTTGCTCCGGCAGGAACATCCGTCCAAGCGCACGGACGGTCGTTTTCACTTCCGCACGCCGGCGGAAATGGCCGAGGCGTGCAGAGACCATCCCGACTGGCTGGCGCACTCGCTGGAAATCGCCGACCGCTGCAATTTTGAAATGCCGTTTGGCAAGCCGCAGTTTCCCGCGTTCGTGCCGCCGGACGGTTCGACGCCGCGCGAGTTCCTTCACCAGCTCGTCATGGCTTCCGCCAATGGATTTGCGCCGTGCGGGGTCTTGACCCTCGCAAATTTGTCCTCGAATTCGTGGCGATACTCGTCGAAATCAGTATCCGCCGGCATCCATGACGATGACTTGGCGGTGTTCCACCAGAGCGAAAATGCACCCGCCCGGTCTGCCGACCTCAGTTTGTTTCCGGTCGTGACCTCAAACGCCTTGAGCAAGCGCACGAAGACGAAAAGACAATTCTCGGTCCAAGCATCCTTGAGAGACAATCTAACGGCTTCTTGGAGCGTGGTAACGCGCGTTGCAATTGACGGTTTATCATTCGTGTCCTTCATAACATTTGTATCTCCTTTTCTCTGTAACTGTGTTTCTGCGTATCATCCGTTTCTCTGTCTGGCTCGATTGGAATCCCAATGTGGTAAGGAAGGGATTGCAGCGAGACCTCAAAGTCTCGCTGCAATCCCTCACCTCATGCCAATGGTGCGGGCAGCCAGCGTGTCGAGGACGGCTTTGGCGTACTACCAAGGTTAACTTCATGCGTCATGGGTATGTTGCGTGTCAGGTTTCAAGCGCGGCGGACTTGGCGTTCGGCCAGCCACTCGTCCACGGCAGCGCGGGGAAACCTGATGAGTCTTTGGCTCAATTTTATGTGCGGCAGCCCGCGCACGAGAAGATTGTCCACCGTGCGGATCGAGACGCCCAAGCGCACGGCAAGCTGCCGTTTGTTTTCGTAGTCCGGCGCGGGTGTCTGGCCCGCGCCCGAAAAAACTTTCGGCTGTTCAATCATGCGCTCTTTTTACCACGGGTGCGTGATGTCCGGGGCAAAGGCGAAACGTTACGTCACGAATACCGCCTTATCGAAACGAAGACTGACCGGCTGGAAAGCGAGTAAAGACTTTTTGCGTTACGTCACGCTGAGATGCGTGCGCGACGTTTGTTCAGAAGCAAAAAAAACCCGGTAAGATTACGACGAATTTCTGCGAGATCAGAGTCGTTTGGGCGTGCGACATTTATCAAAGTGTCCTCATGCACCAGTATCAATGAGCGTGGAGAGAGTTTGCGTTTTCCTGACCTGATTTCGGCACAAAAACGCTTGAAGCCAATTTGCCTCATTTGTTTGAGGTCTTTGACGGCGATAAACTCATGAACTTTTGTCCCCGCGCGAAGCAACATCGGTGGTTCGGGAAATTTGTCGGGCGGATACACTCGGCGAACACCGTCCTGCTGGACAGCAATAAATTTGCGTTGCCCTTTGTTGTTCCATATTTCAAATGAAACAATCGCGTCTGGAAGGCGGTCATATTCGGAATCAATCCGCTGAACGCATCCAGCGACATACCAGCGAAACGCAGATTCGTAGCCATACGCAATCTCACGGGCAAAATGGGCGTCGGCTGCCTCGACCAGATCGAGGAAGGTTTTCCATAAACTCGATACACTTACCGCGTATGCCAGCTGATACTTTAGTTTGCTCAAAAACATCCCGGCGGCAAACACGAAGTCGTCGGCTACACTTTGACCTGCGCTGGAAACAAGGTGGCTTGCGGCCATTGTCCTCACGATATGTCCGGCGACGGGTTTGCCCCTTTTGTCGGTAGGATTGCCCAACGCGGAGCGCAGCCGGGCATCGGCGTCCTTCTCGGCTGCGAGAAGCTTAGCCCTGCGAGCCGCATCCGTGTGAATGTCCTGCATTGGATTGCGTTTGCTCGGCTTTGTGTATGGAACCCTTTCGCGAGGTTTCTTCATCACTTTGTGATTCGGATTTTACCGAGGTGCGGAATGGGGCGCAATCAGCGGGTTTGGCAGGGCTCAATCCTTTCCAGACACCTGATGGATGCAAGCTCCGACACGAAAATTCCGGGCGAGATAGGCGTCCACGTCAGTTTTGGGGAATCGGACAATTCTGGATGTGAGTTTGATAAACGGCAGGCGGCGCTGCCGCATGAGATTGTCAATGGTCCGTATGCTGACGTTCAAGCGCCGTGCGACTTGCGACTTGGTTTCGTAGTCCGGCAGTGAGGCGATTTGATTCGGTTCCGGGTTCATGTGTTCATCCTTTTTAACCAACTACACTTGCCACAAGATTGAGGAGCAAAGGTGTCTTTGGGACACGAAATTCACCGTGCAATCCGGCTGCGACATTGGAGCATTAACCCGTCTGGAAGCTGTCTAATCCGCCATACGCCTTACCCCTAATTTTCATTAGGCTTTCGAGTGCGCGCAGAAGCCGCACCAGAGCCGCGCCATCTCCGCGCTCGCGGAGTGGCCGCGCAAAAGACGCGGCCACGAATTGGCCGTGGCCGTGGGCAGTCCGTGATCGCTACCGCGTCCACAGATTGACCGTGTGCAGTCCGCGACCATGTTCAGTCCGCGCAAATGGGTGCGTCCATGAACATCCCATGTCTGCGACCAGGCACGGACGCAGACAGTCCGCGAACAGGCGACGGCAACGAGCGCGGATTATCCGTAGGCAGTCCGCATCTGCGTTGAAGCCGTGCGCCTGAATCAGAGACCGATTATGTGTCGCCCGTCGTCGCGTCAATGTATTGCTCGCCTCATCCGGCTGCGCTCCACATTGCACCCGCCGTCCGGCTCCGGGTGTTTTGCCTCTGTGATTCTGCGCGCGGAGAATTGCTTTGCGAACATGATGGCGAGCCGCGCCAAGCTGATTTCGGAGATATTGTGATTCAGAACATGCCGAGACAAAAAAATCGCGCCACGATGAACGCAGCGGGACTTTTCCGAACGGTTGCTTGTCCTGATATGGGGTTAATTCACGACTGCGACCGCCGCTTGTGCCATCGGCAGGACGTTCGCGGCCCGCTCCGGCATAATGGAGAACCATGCCTTAGCCGCGCTCGGCGTCACAATCTCGCGGTAGTGGCGATGCACGACGGCTGCGGAGTTGCCGAGATAACCGGCAACGCGCCCGGCGTCATTGGACAAAGCGAACATGTAGCTCGCGGCACTGTGTCTCAATCCGTTCGCTTTCCAGTTTACCGGCTTTTGCGGCTTAAAACCCTTGCTGTTATCGGGTTTTATTTCCGTGTCAGCCGAAGTCTTTTGTTCGGCCTTGTAATACCCGATGGACGTTCCGGGCCATACCTTGCCCGTCTTTTCGGCATACGGAGCAAGCCACGCGGCGAGATTGTCAGCAATCGGCACAATGCGGCGGGACGCGGTCTTGGCCTTGTCCTTGCCGATGACGATGAACTTTTCGGCAAGGTGAATATCCCGCCATTCCAACCGCTCAATCTCCGCGCTCCGCAATCCAGCAAACGCGCCAAGGACAACGCACGGCAGGAAGTCCGGCGACGCCGCGGCCAGCAATCTTTGGATTTCGGCAGGCGAATAGATTTCAATTTCACCGCCGTTGACTTTGACGTGCTCGACGCCGGCAACCGGATTGTCCACGGCGTAACCGCGTGCAATGGCAAACGAGAAAAGCAGGTTCAAGACGGTGCGGAAGTTTCTCACGGATTGCGCTGATAAATTCAGCCTGTCCAACCATGCTTGGAGTTGTGGCGTGGTCACGTTGGCGATGTTCATTTGAAACGATTCGGCGAACGTGCCGAGCCTGGAGGACAAATCCTTCAGATAACGCGCCGATGCTCCGCGCGACTGTTTGATCTTTAGAAGTTCCGCGACGACTTCCTCCACGCGCTTGTTAGTCACCTTGCGATGCCGTTGCCGGTAGAACTTCACGGCCTCTCGAATCACGTCCAAACTGCCTGCGTCTTTCAGGCAATCGGCCACGGTTGAAGTTGCCGCGTCCACGGTGACGTTGAACGGCTTCAACCGATCAACTGCATTGAAGTAATCAATGGCCTGTGCGCTGGTGATGTTTTGCACCATTGTCGCAAGGCCGGCTTTCTTTCGCGCCAGCCTGTCAGCCTCGGCGAATGCTTCCGATTTAATTTTGAAGGAAAGAAACCGGCGTTTGCCGGTCGAATCATCGGCGACCATGAAGTTCTCAAAGCCGCTCGGAGTTGTCCGTTTATAGACGGCAACCGTGACGTTGCCGTAGGTGACTTTATAGGGCCAGCTTTCTTGTTGCCTGGCCGTGCGTGACGGGTTAGGTTTCATGCGTGAGTTGTTGCATATTTTGTTGCATGTTGTCAACTAGATTCGCGACAATTCAGCAGGAAAAGGTGATTCTATCCTTATTTGACGGGCAAATGGAGAGATGGCCGAGCGGCTGAAGGCGGCGGTTTGCTAAACCGTTATACGGTCAAAAGCCGTATCGGGGGTTCGAATCCCCCTCTCTCCGCCATATAATAAAATCAATGCATTTGTGAGTGTGAGTGGGTCAGTGGCAACATTTAGTGGCAACGTGTTCACCCGTGTTAGTGGCGTTGCATCGGCACTTCGCCACGCCGTTTTTTGGGCGTGGCTTCGTGCGCAGCGTTCCTAGTGCCGGTGAGGGAAATGGAGTCGTTCGGCGGTTCCGGCGCGTGTGAGCGCGTTTAGGAGCGGCCTTTACAGGCTCACTTTAGAATCGTTATGTCGATGGTCTAATATTTTATGTCAAACACCGATTGGACATGCCCCTTCTGCAATCGTCACGCGACAATAACTGGCCAGAGCCAACGTGACATTGGTGGTTTATTCACAATTGAAAACGCCGATGGACCACGTGTTTTAGTTTGCCACTTCGTGGTCTGTCCGAATCCAAAATGCAAGAAATTCACCCTGTCTGTTTCGCTGTACGAAGCCATTATGGAAAGGCCAACGTCTGATTGGAAAGCGGGGCTACTGACGAACACTTGGATGCTGATTCCAAACTCGCTTGCAAAGTCGTTTCCAGCCTACATACCGGAACCTATTCTCGCAGACTACAACGAGGCATGTCTCATCCAGAATCTCAGCCCGAAGGCATCAGCCACACTTTCACGGAGGTGTTTACAAGGAATCATCCGCGACTTTTGGAAAGTGAATCCAGGCCGTTTGGTTGATGAGATTGCAGAGATTAAGGACAAGATTGATGCGCTGACCTGGAAAGCTATCGAGGCGGTTCGCACAGTTGGCAACATCGGCGCACATATGGAAGCGGACATCAACTTGATAGTTGATGTTGATCCGAATGAGGCGGAGCTATTGATTGGTCTGATCGAGATGTTGCTCAAGGAGTGGTATATCGCTAGAGAGGATAGGACGACACGCCTGAATTCGTTGGTGGAACTCGCGGCGAAGAAAGAAAACGTGAAAAAGCAGAACAAACCGTAAGTCGGCGCGTCCTGCGTCGTTTTAGAATGATTCTATATTATGGCAGAAATTCAAGAATCAGGTTCGATCATCGCCTTCTGTCCAGGATGCGAAGGCGGTAAGAGCACATTCGAGTGGACCCAGCAGGGAAAGGAGTTTGGTTCACACGAGAGAAACGAAATCAGTTCCGGGCATACGTATCGCGCCTCCTATCGCCTTTACCGATGCGCCGGGTGCGGCATGGGCGCGTTCGCAAAAGTACTATACACCGGAAGAACTGAAGCTGGTAACAATTACTACCCCGGCGGCTCTCGTAGGTTGATTTACTTCTTTCCCGAATCTGGCAGCCGCCTTCCTTTGCCAAAGGCTGTGCCGATTGGAATTCAAAATGAATTTCGAGAAGGTGAGAGTTGTTTAGGTCACGAATGCCTCCGCGCAGCCGCCGGAATGTTCCGCTCTGTTCTTGAAAAGACGATGCGTGCCAATGGCTACAAAACGTCAACGGAAAAACAACTGTTCGACCAGATCGAAGCAGCCGCTACGGACGGGGTAATTACAGAGGCACGAAAAATTCGCGCACACAACGAAATTAGAGTTCTGGGGAATGATGTGCTTCACGATGACTGGCAGGAAATCCCAAAAGAGGACGTGGAGGCGTCGCGGCACTATTGCCAAAGAATCCTTGAAGACCTCTACGACGACCGACCGAGCGTGCTGGCGCTCATTCGGAAGGCAAAACGGACTCCAGATGAAGACAAGATCAAGATTGTTCCAAAGCAGAGCCAACCAGGTCACTGAGTCTGCCGCTCGTCGGCTTGGCTCAACTATATTGGTTCGTTAGACCGTAAACATACATACTTACATTCCCATGTCTGCCCCATCCTTGAATCTTGTGGTGTTGGAAAAGGAATTCTGGAGTCTCGAAAAGATTCTCCGACTAAACCAGAAATTCGTCGGCGTGTGGAAGACAGTTGAGTTCCCGCCGGGAGGGATTTACCTCGTTTTGGCTCCGACGGATGAACTGACCTTTTTTCTCTATACTGTGGCCGGTGAGAAGAAAGACGAGAGGGGTATCTTTCAGCTTGTGCCGCTTTCTTTTTTTGCGGACGATCCCATGCACGAACGGCTATACAGACCGCTGATTGCGAAACATCTGCGCGGAGAGCTTGAGCGATTTGGATTACCGATTCCAACCGAAATCGAAGCATTTTCAAAGTAAGGGGATTGCCGTCAATGATTGTTTCCCAAGTCAGTGTTCTTCGACGGAACCGGCCTAATAGCACCAGCGAAGCATTTCGCGCAGCCATCGGCGAGATTTTGGGGGGCCGTAAAAACCTTGTTAAAATAAGGGGTAACGCGTGCGTGCGAAATGATGGGGTTACAGTGATTGTTTGATATGACATAAAAATGCGTAAACCAAACCTGCAATTCCGTTTGCAGTAGCCTATCGGCACCGGCAAAACTGGTAACGGTTTTGTCGGAAGCTGCCGAGACAACATCCTGACATCCTTGTGATGCGGAAAACGCCGTGAGGTGGTTGCCGAGACTGCGAGCATCAATGCGGTCTGAAGGACAGGCTGGATGAAACGCCCAACACAAGTGAACTGCCATGAGCATCGTCAAATCCAATGAGCCAAAGATGCTGACAGGCTCCGGCCAAAAGGCACGCAGTCGGTTGTTCCGCTGCACGCTTGGAACACACGGATATTCCAGACTGCCGGTGTGGAAGGCAGGGGCTAATTCATTCGTGTCACTGGAACTCAACATCATAAACCCGACATCCCGCCTTCGGGTGAAGGCAGGCGCGTCCGCAAGGAACGCTGATGGGATGGCGGGCACTACCACATCAACTTGCGGATGGATGAGGCGCGGCAATTGCTCCGCGAGACAAAGAAGAGCGTGATGGAAATCGCCCTCGACGTCGGCTACGCCAATCCCAGCCATTTCGCGCAACTCTTCCGCAGAGAAACGGGCCTTTCTCCAAGCGATTATCGTCGGCAGCGTTGATGCAGATTTGTTTCAACGCAACTTGTCGCGCCAAACGCAAGGAAGGCGGAAACCACGGATGAACAAAGATTGACAGTGAATAATTGCACAAATCCCAATAATTCAAAATATAAGTTTTCTGACTAGTAAGGGGCAAAAAAACCTAAGTTTTCTATTGCTAACGGCTATGATTCAAGGATATAAATATCTGCGGAAGTGTTCCAAAATATCTTATATGAAGCGATATCTTCTTTTCATGGGGTGGGCGATTTTCATTGCTGCAAATGCGTTTGGACAGGTGACGATTGCCTTGCCGGGCCGCTCAATCATCAAACTACTCCCTGACTATGTGCATCCGCGGGTGCTCGCGCTGAATCAAGCCAACGGTTCCGTTCCCGGCACAGTGCTGGCGCTGAATCCCACCAATGGCGCAATCATGAACGAAATTTCGGTTGATCTGAATCCATCGGACATGGCGGTCACCCCCGCTGGCGATGCGTTGTTTGTGATCAACGCCGGTAGCCGCACCATCTCCAAAATAGACCTAAATACTTTTTCGGTCGTGTCAGAGAAGGCCATATCCACTCCCAATACCTACAGCCTTTCCAATCCGCTCTATGTGGTGGCCGGTCAATCGAACCAGCTTTACTACACTGACGGGGCTTGGGGCCCGGAGATCTATGCTTTTGATTACAATGCCGGGGCAGCCACGCTGGTCCTGAACACCGGAGGCAATCAGAGTGATGGTGCGGGAGGAATGGCACTGACGAGATCTGGGAATACTCTTTACACTTGGGCCCAGTATGGCTGGGGAGCGGGCAATGTGAATTCTTGGGTGCAACGATATGACGCCTCCAATTTTGGCACCCTGACTGCGCTCGAACAATCCTTCACTTCGTGGCGCCGTGATCCGCTGAATACCCCGGTGTTTCTCGATGCCGCCGAGCGTTGGGTTTTCAACAAAGAGCAGATGTTCGCCGCGACGAATGTATCAGTCCTCTTGAATCAATTTTCCGACAACATCTATGGTATTTCGTTGGATGGAACCATCGCATTCGGGCCAACGGAGGTTTTCAACACCCAGACGGCAGCAACCCTGACCAATTTCTCGTTTTCTGCCACAGTTCAAACGCTGTCGGGCGACCAGAAGAAATTATTCCGCTATAACAGCGCAACAACCAACGTGGTGATCTACGACATGGCCAGTATCGCCTCGGTCAGCGGCACAACCATTCTGCCGACGCCGGCGGATGGCTCGGTGGTCAGTCCACCGTTGACAAATCTGACCTGGACGGTGTCACCGGTGGCCCTGGCTTATGATGTCTATTTTGGCAACAATCAAACCCAGGTTGCCGGAGCAACCCAGAGTTCCACGCAATATCTAGGGCGTGTGAGCACTCCCGGACAGAACTTGTCACAGTCTCTTTCACCGGGAGCAACCTATTACTGGCGGGTGGATGTCATCGGCTTCAACTCCACCAACACCGGCAGTGTTTGGTCGTTTACGGTTTCGTCACTGTTCATCAATCCCTCGCAAGTCAACTTGAGCGCGATTGCAGGGTTCAACCCGGTTTCCCAAGCGTTGAGCATCACGAGCTCTTTACCGGCGACGGCTTGGTCAGCAGCAGTTACTGGTAGCAACTGGTTGACTTTGATCCCAGGCAGCGGCACGACGCCGACAAACGCCACCATCACCTTTAACACTTCTACATTTACGGCGGGAATCTACACCAACAACATCGAATTCACCTCCGCCGGAATTAAATACGAGCTTCCGGTCACAATGACCATTTACCCATTGAACATCGTAAAAATGGCGGCGGACCGGCAGCGTCCTTACATTTATGCACTTCAAGCACCACCGCTTTCCGGCCAAAATGGACTGCTGCTGTTCATCAACACGACCAACGGGAACATTGACAAGGCCCTGACCATCGGCCTGAACCCGGTTGATCTTTCCATCAATTATTTTGAGGGCAGGCTATACATCGCCAGTTGGGGCGAAACGTGGACTTATGTCGTGGATTTGAATGCGCAAACGCTGCTGCCTTCGTTGAATCTGGGAACGGACATCTATAAAGTTAACGCAGGGGCGGCTGGGAAAATCGTTACTGAGGGAGAAGATCAGTGGATTGCGGTCAACCTTGTCAACACGGCTGACGGAACAATTGCCGGTAGTTTTCCATATCCCGAGCGGGAAGGTGACGGCGAATGCGACCCGTCAGGAAATTATTACTACCACTGTGACAACAACATTTCCGATGCTTACCTCCATAAATTTGTTATGACCAATAACACTCCGGTGGAAATTGCCGGCAGCAATCAGCATCCTTATGGCACGCGTAATTTGGTGATGTCCGCCGACGGCAGCCGGTTGTTTTGGAACAGTTACATCTATGATACCAACCTCACGGAGTATGGCACTCTCGGAACGGAAATTTATTCCTGCTCCACCAACGGCTCGGTCGCGTTTGGCGGCAGCCAGGCATTTGACACCACCACGCGACAGGCCATCTACAATTTGCCCACCTCCACCACCGTGTCCGTGGTTGACGGCAAAAATCAACTTTTCTGGTATTTCAACAGCACCACCGCCACGCTGGGCAGTGTGCCTATGAGCGTGATCGAATCGCCCACCATCACCACGCAGCCCGCGGCCAACACCTCCTTGACCGCAGGTGGTTCGGTTTATCTCACCGTAACTGCGATGGGACTTGCACCGCTTTCTTATCAATGGACGATGTCAGGAACCAATCTTCCGGGTAACACCAATTACTTTCTCTCGATAAACAACATCCAATCGCCGCAACAAGGCAATTATCAGGTAGTCGTGGCCAATGCTTTTGGCTCCGTTACTAGCACCGTGGCTCAAGTGACCGTGCTGGTGCCACCGTCCATTACCAGCCAAAGCGCGAGCACCAATGTGGCCGCTGGCAAAACACTCAGCCTGTTCGTCAATGCCGCAGGCTCGTCACCTTTCACCTACCGTTGGCTGTTTGAAAATACCACCATCGCCGGAGCAACCGGCCCGACCCTGACCATCGCCAACGTGCAATCTATCAACGAAGGGATTTATCGCGCGGTGGTGGCAAACTCAGTCGGGACGGTCACTGGTGCCGTGATTTCGGTCCGGGTTATGCCTTCCGCCCCGACGATTGTCAGCAACCCGGTGCCGTTGACCTTGCCGGCTTCATCCAATGCCCTGTTTAATGTTTCTGCCATTGGCAGTCAAACGCTCGCCTATCAGTGGTATTTCAACAACGTTCCCATCCCCGGAGCTACCACATCGCAATACGCATTGAGCGGCATTCAATCCAGCAACGCCGGGAATTATCAAGTCATCGTGACCAACTCCCTTGGCTCGGCCACCAGCAGCGTGGCCGTGTTGAACGTCACGCCGATGGCGCCTCATTTTGTCCTGATACCCATCGGCGCATCGGTCAGCGCCGGTTCAAGCCACACCTTCACTGGATTGGCGAACGGTTCGCAGCCCATCGGCTACCAATGGCAGCACAACAGCACCAATCTTCCCGGAGCAACTCAAGCGACGCTGACGCTCTCCAATCTTGGCTTGAATGATGCCGGCAATTACACGCTGCTGGCCTCCAATGTTGTCAGCGTCACCCCCAGCCCCGCCGCTCAACTTATCATCTACCAGAATCCGACAATCCTCCAGCCGCTGACGAATCAGGTGGTGGATGTCAACAACACGGTGACGCTCGCCGTATCTGCGCTCGGCAGCCCGACGCTCGCTTATTCTTGGCAATTGAATGGCGTGCCGGTTGCCGGCTCGAATCCGAGCCTGACCATCAGCAACATTTTGCCTTCACAGTCCGGTTACTACACCGTCACGGTCACCAATCAATTCGGCTCGGCTTCTTCAACCGGACGCGTCAGCGTGTTTGGCCCGCAGTCGTCGGTGGTTGCATGGGGGGACAATTCCGGAGGTCAGACCAATGTTCCGGGCAATCTTGCCAACGTCGTTGCGGTCTCGGGCGGCGATTATCACAGCTTGGCTCTCCGCCACGATGGCACTTTGATTGCCTGGGGTTATAATGGCGATGGACAGACATCTGTCCCGACAAACGTGCTTCGTTTTGTCGGCATCGCTTCCGGTGCCTCTCACAACCTGGCTGTCACGGAGAACGGCTCATTGGCGGCATGGGGACGCAATGATTATGGCCAGATCAACATCCCGTCCACCGCTACGAATTATGTCCTGGCGGTCGCCGCAGGCGATGCTCACAGCCTGGCGTTGCTGGGTTCCGGCAAGGTTGTGGCTTGGGGTGACAATTCGTTTGGCCAGACTGCCATTCCGCAGGGATTGAGCGGAGTCATTGCCATTGTGGCTGGTCGCCTGGATTGCCTCGCTTTGACCACCAACGGAACGGTGGTCGGTTGGGGATTCAATGCCTATGGACAAACCGCTCCGCCAGCCGGCTTGTCCAATGTCATCGCCATCGCTGCCGGCTATCTACACAGTGCGGCTCTCTGTTCAAATGGCACCGTGGTCGTCTGGGGTGACGACACTTACGGGCAAACCAACGTGCCGGCGGGCCTGACCAATGTCATCGCCATTGCCGCCGGAGATTTTGATACACTGGCACTTCGTCGCGACGGAACTGTCGTCGGTTGGGGCGATAACTCGTATGGACAAATCAGTGTGCCTGCAAACGTGATGAATGCTGTTGCTGTCGCATCCGGAAATTACCATGGGCTGGCTCTGATTCCAGTTACCGCCTCCCTCCAGGCACATATGACGTCAGCCGGATTGATGATCCAGTGGCTCGGCGCTGGCGTGTTGCAGTGGGCGCCTTCACCAATAGGCCCATTTACTGACATGCCAGTTCAGGGAAATGTCATAACCAACACGGATATGTCCGCGCCGGCAAAATTTTTCCGGATCAGGTATTAGCCAGATCCTTGCCCGCACCGTGCTTTATCTTGCCACTGGGCGAGGGCGCCCCCTGCTGCGCGAGACGAAGCGGAGCGTGGTGGAAATCGCGCTGGACGTGGGCTACGCCAATCCCAGCCATTTCGCGCAACTCTTCCGCCGGGAAACGGGCCTGGCCCCGAGCGATTACCGGCGGCAGCGTTGACGCAACCACTCGGCGGATTCAACTGACAAATCCGTTGGTTGTCTGCCATCGGCCATTTTCACCCAGCGTACTAAGCGATGCTGATATAATGGAAAGAGGGCGGCGGCGAACGATGCGACGGGACGGCGGGGGGAAATAACCCGTGCATGAGGCGACAGCCGAATTCCTTTGAATCCGTGTCTCGTTTTAACGGGTTAAAAAGGGCGGATCAGCGAGCGGGAACGGGGTTCTGAACACCTGGAAGAAGCCCGGTTCGGCTCGCCCGCCCGCATCCAGCCAAAGTCTTGCGATGTTTCGAGCCGGAAGAGTGTCCCGGCGAATGGGCGACAGGGTTGAGGCGGGGCCACTGAACGGCGATGAAAGCTCGCAAGTCTTTGGCGCTTGTTCAAACCGGCTCAATCACGGGTTCAGGAACCGGTAGCGGATGCTGTCGCGGTGCTTCCGGCATCGTGTTTCAAAAATGTGAAAGATTAAGGCATCTGCATCCGTATTGGTATTAGAGCGCTGATAGCGCGCCCTCGTGAGCGGGAGCCCGGTTGGTTTGCCCGTAACGATCGTCGTCTGACATTGAATTGCAAAAGTTACATTCACGCCCATGAATGACCGTCCGTTTGAAACGTTCTGCGAGATGATCGACAGCCTTCCCCCGAAAGCAGTGCTGGAAGCTGCGGCGAGAGAGCGGCGCATGCGGGAGGAGGATTTGTCCTCGGGACGGACGCCGCCGAACGGGGACACCGCCTCGATTCTGGACTTTTGCAGGTTCCTTGAAGGCGCGGTTCTCGGCAGCTTGGTCTTGCCCGACAACATGCTGATGGAGCACTGGTCGTTCTACGTAAAGACCGTTGGACGGCTTGCCGTGGCGGAGCAACTGCCGCGTAAGTTGAAGGACGATATTGAAGCCGCGTTCCGCGGCGTCTTTTGCCGCATCATGGACTGAACGCTCCTGCCGCTTTGATCACGCCGAACAATCCGAACCCGTCCCCTGAACCCGTCAAAACCCGTATGAGCGGATCAAGCGAGCGGACACGGGATTCGCGACGAAGGAGTGATAGCCGTGTCGGCTCGCCCGCTCATCCCACAAGCCACAGTCTTGTGAGTTTCGAGACTGTACGGCTCCGGCCGAAAAACGGTGTCGGGAGTTGAGGCGGGATTCCCGGAAAGGTGCGAAACGACACAAGTCTGTGGTGCTCCCGCGCAAGCGGGTTCCAAACCCGTTTAACTCGTGTTAAACTCGTTCAAGGACATGTCCTTTACCCGTCCAAACCCGTCCGTCGGTGAACTCGTTTTCGCGTGAGCGATGAGGGAGGTTTTTGGGCGAGCATGGCCGTGAGACCACGCGCAGCCCGATAGCCGCGTGAGCGGCAAAAACTGACCGAAGTCGGGGAGGACGCAAAGCGGCCAAACCACGACAAAACCCTTGTAAGCAAAGGACGGTTGCCAAACACAGGGTATCCCCGCCGCGGGGAAGGGTGTGGGGATACCCTAAACGACTGGATTTTCTTCAAATAAGGTTCGAACTTTGGTTAAAAGACACCGCCATTTTGATTTTTGTGACCGTTGGTGACAGCCAGTGACAGATGATGATTTCCGACAATGTTTCCAACGGTTTTGCCTACTTTGATGGACTTCATGCCGAGGACGGAAGGTGACACGGTAGGACGGTCGGCGACTAAAGTTTGTGAGTCTATTTGTGAGTCACCAATCGCAGGCAATCGGCGGACGGTTTTGCGTGGTTTATCGGCGGGACGGAATGTTTCTTCGTGCAGGAGCAGGGCTTTTTCCCAGAAGGTGCGTTCGGCGGCGAGAACGCGGGCTGGAAAGCTCGCACCCATTGCCAATTGCGGGAAGACTTCGGCAAGATAGGGTTGAATCGGTTTTTCCTGATGCGGCCAGTCATCGGAGCGGGCACCAAGTTCGATTTTCACAACCGGACGCACATAACCGACTTCGGTCGGGGCAAAGACACCGGGATAGTGAAACAGAAGGTATTGGCCGTCGTCCATGTCGGGATCAACTTCGAGTTTCCATCCGGTCTGGCCGAGCACGGCACTGATGCGGGCAGCGAGGGCGGGTTGTAAAGTATTTTGCACCCAGCACCGGCAGGCTTCCATGAGAGCTTCGAGACGGAGCTTGCGTTGCTTTTTGCTCGGAGCTTTGTCGGGTGAGGCATCGCCGCCGAAGCCAAGAGTTTGCTTGTCCACGATGAGATCAATGTCTTCGGAGAAACGCTCGATGAGTTTCCACGCTTTGGAAAGTGAAGTGCCGCCCTTGAAGGTGAGGTGCGGTCCAATTTCCAGCAGCGCGAAAAGTTCGTGCAGCGTCCAGCAAATCCAAAAATCTTTTTCCACGCTCGCGGCCTGCAAGCGCATTTGCTCCTCGACCTGAAGGCAAGCGAATTCTTTTTCGAAGCTGGTCCGATACCAAAGTTTCCTCATGCGAAAACTTTCGGTCGCGGAGAAAGAGCTTGCACGCTTGAAGGCCGTATTGAACCAGCAGCGTTCCATACCATGTCAAACAACGCCATTTACAGCACTTGAAGCAAAGGCGAATGACCCTGCCACCATACAGGCTGTAGCGGGTCCCAGCCGAGACATGCGGCCAGATACTGACCAGCTCGGTCAAGCTCCACAACCATGAAAACGGATACACCTGCAAATTCAAAACTTCAACCTGTTAACAGGCAACCCCGTCGTGAATGGCGCATCCCGCGCATTGATGCTTATGAGCGGTTATAACCCTGCGTGCCGATAATATGACTGATATTTTTATCGATTTTCGCCTGATGTTTGTGATTTCAACAAATGTCGCAAAACCGTATTTATTATTAGGCCACCATCTAAACGGCAGCCAGGCGCTTAGGGTCTTGGTCCCCATTAATAATTGAAATTGCATAACATTGTGAAATTTCAAGGGGTTGGGTTATGGAATTTCAAATTAGGACAACGCCAATTCATTTCGGCATTTGCCTTTTAGAGTCAGCCAGCTATATGGTCTGTGATTTGTGAACCAAGAAAGTGTGACGCCATGAATAAAGCGACCCGCATTCTCGTTGTGGATGATGAACCCGCCGTCCTTCAAGTTTTTTCAATGATCCTGCGCAGTGCGGGTTACGAAGTTTGGGAGGCATCGAACGGGCTGCAGTGTCTCCAGGTGACGCGCGAAAGGCGGCCGGATCTGGTGCTGCTGGATGTAATGCTACCTGACCTGAACGGGATTGACATCTGCAGGCAAATCAAAGCCGACGCGGCGCTGTTGGACATTTTTGTCGTCCTGGTTTCCGGAAAGGCGACCAGCACCGCCGACAAGTTGGATGGCGCGGAATTAGGTGCAGATGACTACATTGTCAAACCACTGAACCCGGATGAATTCCTGGCGCGCATCCGAACGATCGTGCGTCTCCGCGACACCACCGCCGCACTGCGGGCCAGCGAACAACATTATCGGCGGTTGGTTGAAATCCTGCCCAACGCCGTTAGCATGATTGACCTCCAGAGCCGGCTAACTACGGCCAACCGGCAGGCCGTGGAAATGCTCGGTTATGCAGGCCCGGGGGAGTTGCTGGGAAAAAGTGCCTTTGACCTGATGCCGCCAGAGGAACATGAGCGCGTGAAGGCGGACATAACCACCACGCTCGAAACAGGTGTCCTGAGAAACGCTGAATACACGATGCTCAGGAAAAATGGCAGCCGTTTCCCGGTGGAATTAAGCGCCGCAGTGTCAACAGACGTGGACGGCCAATCCCGTGGGATCGTCATTGTGGCGCGCGACATTACTGCGCGGCGGCAGGCCCAAGCAAGGATCCGGGAATTGGTGCACATTCTCGATCAAGCACACGATGCGATCATCATCCGCGATCTGGAAGGGCACGTTCAGTATTTCAATAAAGGGGCCGAGCGGATTTTGGGTTGGACAGCGGACGAAGTTCGGGGACGCTGCACCACTGATTTATTTTTTGAGGATACTTCGACATTTGCCAAAGCGCAGGAAATACTGCTGCAAACCGGCGAATGGGATGGTGAGTTGCATGTATTGACCAAGGACCGCCAGCCGCTCATCGTCCACAGCCGGTGGACATTGGTGCACGGGCACCATGGCCAGTCCCCACATGTTGTGAGCATCAGCACCGACATTACCGGGCACAAGCAAGCGGAAGAAGCGTTTCGACAGAGTCAAGAACGCTACCGCAGTCTGGCTGAATCATCTCCAGACGCGATCTTTATCTTTGATCGAGAGTCAGCCATTCAGTACGTGAACCGCGTAGCTGCGCAGTGGCTTGGCAAGCCTGATACCGAGTTGTTGGGACACTCGCAGGCCGAGTTTTTCCCCCCGGAGATCGCTCGACAACATCAAGAAGGCATACAAAGGGCCTTTGAGGCAGGGGAGATGACACGCACGGAGCGGAGCGAGCCGTTCAGAGGGACCGAGAAATGGATTGAGACACGCCTGGTGCCATTGCGAAATCAGCAGGGAAAGGTGGTACACGTGATGGGTATTGCTCGTGATCTCACCGAGCAGAAGCGAACGGAGGAGGCGCTCAAGGAACGCGAGGAACTGAGTCAAAAAATCATTGGCACCGCGATGGAGGGTTTCTGGATGCTTGATCTTGAAGAGAATCTCGTGGACGTGAACGAGGCATACTGCCGCATGAGCGGTTATTCCCGCCAGGAATTGCTTTCCATGCACGTCAGTGACGTGGAGGTCAACGAAGCTTCTCCCGAACTGGTGGTCCAACACGTACAACGCGTTATCCAATCCGGAAGTGACCGTTTCGAAACCCGCCACCGCCGCAAGGATGGACGGATCATCGAGGTGGAAGTCATCGCGACGTTTCTCAAATTGCGGGAGCGCTACGTGTTCGCTTTCATGCGCGACATTACCGAACGCAAGCGGGCCGAGGAAGCCGTGCGCGAAAGCGAAGAACGATTCCGCCAGGTGACCGAAAGCATCAACGAAGTCTTTTGGATGTCGAACCCGGCCAAAAACCGGATCTTGTATGTAAGCCCCGGTTATGAGGAAATCTGGGGACAGACCTGTGCCAGCCTGTATGCGTCGCCGACAAAATGGGCGGAGGCAATCCATCCTGATGATCGTGAGCGCGTCTTGGATGCCGCGCGGACGAAACAGGTCTCCGGCCACTATAATGAGGTCTATCGCATCTGCCGTCCAGACGGCTCGCTGCGCTGGATCCAGGACAGGGCGTTTCCGGTGCAGAACAAGTCGGGAAACATTTACCGCGTTGTCGGGATTGCGGAAGACATCACTCAGCAGAAGGAAGCGGAGGAAGCGTTGCGGAATGCGGAGACCCGGTACCGCAGCATCTTCGAGAACGCAACCGAAGGGATCTTTCGCACGACGCCGGAAGGCCGTATCCACATTGCCAACCCTGCATTGGCCCGGATGTTCGGGTACCAATCGCCCGAGGAACTGATGTCCAGCGTGACTGATGTCGGGCGGCAGATTTATATCTCAACCGAAAAACGGGCTGAAATGAAACGCCTGCTGGTGGAACAAGGATCGATTCAAGGATTTGAAGAGGAAAATTACCGTAAAGACGGCAGCGTAATTTGGGTTAGCTTGAACGCGCATACGGTTTGTGATGCCGACGGTGCCGTTCAATTCTTCGAGGGGACCATCCAGGACATTACCGAGCGCAAGTGGGCCGAGAGGTCGCTCCAGATCCAGCGTGACTTTGGCACCTTTCTGAGTTCGAGCATCGGTTTAGAGGCCACGGCGGTGCAGTTACTGGAGATCACGCTTCAGAACGAAGGCATTGACTGTGGCGGGGTATTTTTGGTGGACCCGGAAACCGGGGCGCTGGATCTCGTAGCGCACCGGGGTTTTTCAGCCGACTTTGCCAAACGCGCCTCGCATTTTGCCGCGGACTCGATGCCAGCGCGCTCAGCCGGCACGGGCCGAGCAATCTCTCGCCAGCCTGATGGACCGTTGACCGGTATTGTACAGCAACTCAAGCGTGAAAATCTGCTGGCCATGGAGATCCTCCCTATCCAATATAGCGGAAAAGTGGTTGCGGTACTCAGCGTAGGTTCCCATGTTCGTGGGGAAATACCTGCCAAGTCATGCCAAGCGATGGAGGCAATTGCGACTCGAGCCGCAGGTGCCATAACCCGGATCAGGGCGGAACAATCGTTGCGAGCCAATCGACGACTGCTGGAGAAGACGCTCCACAGCCTTCGCTCGGCGGTCTTTGTTGTAAATGCCGATACGATGGTCATCGAGGAATGCAATCCAGCCACAACCCAAATATTTGGTTACACCCGCGACGAATTGATTGGGCGGACAACCGCCTCCTTGCATGCGGATGAAGCGATGGCGGAACAGTTTGCCGGCCATCTGCATTCCGCGGTTGAAGACAAAGGGTTCCTGAGCGAATTCGAGTTCAAGATGAGGCGCAAGGATGGAACCGTATTCCCAACCGAACACAGTATGATGCCCATCAGGGATGAAGTGGGTCGGTTGGTGAGCTGGGTGAGCGTAGTTCAGGATATCACCGGGCGCAAACGGGTCGAAGAGGAATTGCGACAGTTACCCTGGCGCATCATTGAGGCACAGGAAACCGAGCGCCTGCGCGTAGCCCGCGAACTGCATGACAGCGTCAATCAGCTCATTGCTTCTGCGAAAATGAGGCTCCGTAAGGTGGAAGACGGTGTGGTATCGCTAAACCCCGCGGCCAGGGAGATTCTCGCGCGATGCAGCCGACTGCTCGTCCAGGCGCTGGAGGAAAACCGCCGCATCGCACATAACCTCCGCCCCAGTGACCTGGATGAGCTCGGGTTGGCCGCAGCATCCCGCAATTTCTGCAAGGAGCTGCAGTCACGGACAAAGCTGGAGGTGAAATACAACATCGCACGTATTGACCAACGCTTGGCCCCGGCGCTTGAACTGAATCTCTTCCGGATCGTGCAGGAGGCCCTCACCAACGTCGAGAAACATGCCCACGCCAGGGAAGTCCGACTCCGTATCGCATTTCAGGGCGACTTCATCGTCTTGAAAATCCAGGACAATGGGCGAGGATTTGATTCCAAGCGAGGCAAGGCTGGCAAAGGGAAATGGCGTGGAATCGGCCTCACGAATATGTGCGAACGGGCTGAGTTTTTGGGCGGAACCTGCACGGTAGAATCCGCGCCAAAGCAAGGCACAACCATTACTGTGCGTGTGCCGTGGGGGAGGGCCAAATGATGTAGATTCGCAACGGTCTTTACGTCGCGGGCCGAGACCGCTACGTCACTTCACATCCGTCTCGACCCAGCAGACCGCGTAACGAACCAGGGCGTTAGTACTCTTCAAGTTCAGCTTTTTTTGGATCTGTGTGCCGTGAGTGGAGACTGCGGCAACACTTAAGTGGAGTTGGTGGGCGATTTCCGGGTTGCTTTTGCCCTGGCCAAGCAATGCCAGGATTTCGATTTCTGAATCTGTGAGCCTTTCAAGCGGCCGGGTTTTCGCCTTGGAGCGGCGCTCCTGAGAAATAGTTGATCTACTTGCCATTACCTGTTCACTGACATAGATGTGTCCACCAAGAACATCCCGAATGGCGTGGATGATCTCCTCCGGATCTTCCTGTTTCATGATGTAGCCGTCACCGCCGGCTCGCAGTACCCTGTCGGCGTAGAGCGCCTCATCGTGCATGGAGACAACCAGCAGCTTGCTCTGGCTGTTTTGGGACCGAAGCTCTTTGATCAATTCCAGTCCGCTTTTCCCCGGCAGAGTGATATCCACCAACACCAGATCCGGTTTGAGGCGGGCGATAGCCCGGAGGGCCTGGGCGGCGTCACCCGCTTGCCCGCATACAGTTAAATCCTGCTCAGCTTTTACAAGCTGCGCCAAACCTTCGCGGAAGACCGGGTGGTCCTCCACGATGAATACGTTTTTTGCCAATGCGGGCATACTTCTCGGGCACCCCTGCAGGTAGCGTTTCCATCGCTGATTTACGAGCCCCGGTGAACAGAACCGCTCGTATTTGTCCAGCAGACCAAGTGACCTGAACGCCAGTAGAGTTTAGCTTTGGATCGCGCGAAGTCAATGCCCAACGTGATTTGAGCAGAGAAAAACAGGTCATCCCGTCGCTGAGTTTGAACATGACGTGGCATTTGGCATGGCCCAAAAGTGCATGAAGATGTCCCCGGATTGGATAGAAAGCCTCGGTGAGTTCTGGTGTAACTTAATTGACGAAGTGTAACAAACCTGAGGCAGGGAAGGAAACAGGTAAGGCGTAATGACAAAATCAAAGTATTTGGTACTAATACTGGCAGCGGTATTGGTCACCCTGTGGAGTGTTAATCAGGCCAGGGCGTCTTATGATTACACGATTCTGGGCGATGGAGGTCTGCTCGGCGGATTTTCGGTTTCCGTTGATGGTACTACAGAGAGCGGGATTTTGGTGGGTGGCATTCATGTAACATCCGCATCAGGAGTTCCCGGATATAATGATTTCACGACTGTGTGCGTTGACCTGAACGGCAGGATTTATCTGGGGGACACGTACGCATTTAACGAGGTGGCGTTCGCGGGCCAATCGGGGCTCAATCCGAGCTGGGGCAATCCCATAGATACGCCCCCCAGTACGGCCATTGCCTATCAAGCAATCAACAACGCGGCTTACCTCCTCGCAACCTTTCATCCGACTGACGCGACGGGTTGGGCGGCTTTGCAGTTGGCGGTATGGAAGGCCACCTACGATACTGGTCCGAACGGAACGATTGTTTGGGGTAGCGCAGCGAGATTCGTGGTGAACAGCGATGCTGGCTCGGGTGCATGGGCTGAAGCACAACAGTGGCTCAACAGTTTGCCACGCAACACGGATTACATCGGGTACCTGTTGGAACCGGAGGATACGAGTGCGCAGGAATTATTCATCGACGTCACGCCAGTGCCGGAGACCACGACTTTGATCACGGGTGCATTGCTGTTGCTTCCACTGGGGGCGACCACCCTCCGATTCTCGCGCAGGCACCGGGCGCCGTGACGCTTGACCCACTCAGTCTTTTCACAGGCCCTACTTAGATCAGGCCGTCTTCTTCCACGGCAGGCAGTGTCACTGTTTTTCCTTGAACGAAACGAGCAATTTAGACTTTTGGGGCCGAATGGATTATAGTTTGGAAAATCAGGACGATGAAAAACCTGCTGGGACAAAACTTTTTTCTGGTTTTGACCGCTGCCGTTTGTTTCTGCACAACGGTGCGGGCACAGGATTTGGATATGATCGGCGTGACGGTTTTGCGTGCGGCAGTGGCCACGAATGTGGACGGTTCAGGCATGAGGGTGGCGCAAGCGGAGGCATCGCTGACCTCCGATTTGCTGACGTGGGAAGTCAATCCGGCAAAAGTCGGCAAGCCAATGTCGCTTTTCACTTATTTTTCTGCGGCCGGCTCCGCGAGTGTTTATCCGAATAGTCTTGGAACAAATTCCTGGCACGCGGAAGAAGTGGGCAATGATTTTTACGGCATTCCCTACGGCGTTGCCACCAATGTCGCGCATGTGGATATTTTTGAGGCGGATCATTTCATCTCATACTATATCAGCAACCTTTTGCCCATGCCCGCCGACCCGGTGGTGAACCAAAGTTTTACTTTCGGCGCGCTGGACGTGAGCAAACAGCAGGCGGTGGATTCCGCTTACGATGATTATTCTGAAACTTTTGGGACGTTCTTTGTATCCGCCGCCTGCAACTCCGGTATCAGCGTCAAAGTCTGTGCCCCGGGAACATCTTATAATTGTATCAGCGTGGGCGCTTACGCCAATTCCACCTATTATAACAGCATTGGTCCGACGATTGATAACGGACGTTGCAAGCCGGATATCACCGCGCCTTCGAATCTCACGAGCTTTTCCACGCCGCAAGTCTCCGGCGCGGCGACGGTGCTGATGCAGGCCGCCTTGCGCGGCGATGGCGGCAGCGACACCAATTCCGCGTTCGACCTGCGGACAATAAAAGCACTGCTCCTCAACGGCGCGGTCAAGCCTGCCAACTGGACGAATTCAAGTTCCTCGCCGCTCGATGCGCGTTACGGTGCAGGCGTGGTGAATGTTTTCAACTCCTACGAGCAACTCACCGGCGGCAAACATCATTTCATTGTTTCAACCTTCAACCCGGCGAACTACCCGCAACTACCGCCGGAGAATTCAAATTCAATCGCCGTCTTGAGCGGCTGGGATTTTAACACCAATTCCACCACCGCGACCAACGACAGCGAGAACCATTATTTTTTCAACGTCACGAACGCGGCCAACAGCGGCTCATTCATGGCGACCGCCACTTTGGTTTGGAACCGGCAGTTCAGCCAGACGAACATCAACAACCTTGATTTGTTTTTGTTCAACACCGTCAACAGTAATCTCATCGCGTGCAGCACCAGCCTCGTGGACAACGTCGAGCACATTTTCCTGCCGCAGCTCGCGGCGGGCCGCTACGATTTACAAGTTTGGAAAGCCGGCGGTGCGAATGTCGTCAGCGATTCAGAAACATACGCGCTCGCCTGGGAATTTGTTTCGTCCAGGTTGAGCATTGCAAAATCTGGCACGAACGCCGCACTGATGTGGCCGGCTTATCCCGCCGGTTTTCTTGTCGAGGCCACAACAAACCTCGCGCCACCGGTCAACTGGGTCGCGCTCACCAATTTCACGTCCATCGTGACGAACAACCAGAACCGGTTGATCCTCGGCGCGACCAACAATCAGCAATTCTTCCGCTTGCGCAGGCCGAATCTTTGAGCGTGTTCAGTCGAAATGCCCGTCTTGTCTGGTTTGCGAACAATTCGGTTTGAGGTCCTGGTAACCGGAAAAACCTGAAAGTTTTAGCCATTGCTCGCCACACGCAGAGCGAAACTTCCCTGTTCGTGTTCATCGTCCCGATGCACGATTTTGGAATCGTGGAGGCATTCCATGAACCGGCGCTCCGGAGTGCAAATTTTTCAATTTCCAATCTGCAACCTGCAATTCTCAATCTGCAATTAGGCTGTAGCCGCCGCGGTAACGAGGCGCATTTGACGAATCGCCGGCACCTCCGCCTCGGCGGCGGCTACGAAGACAGTGAAATGGCCGGGCTTAAGGCAGCAGCTCGATCCGATAAAACCGTTGCCGGTCCGGTCCTGTGGCATCGAGCGTGGTCATCGATGCGTTGGTCGCGACGACAGTCGAGCCAAGATTCATCCAATTGGTTTGATTCAGATTGGTTCGGTAGCACATCTGATAGGTTTCCCCCACCGTCGCGCTCCAGGTCAACGTAAGTGTGGCGCCGGTTTTCTGAACGGCTTGAAACTTCGGCGGCGGTGGAACCGTCAGTTGGAAAATGGTGCCGTAGCCGTTCGTGCCGCCATTGGCGGTCGTGCCATAAAAACTGCCATCCAGCGCCTGGACCAACCCGGCCAGGGGATGGGCGCCATTGGTGCCGTTGAAAGAGGCCAAGGTGGTGAGTGTGCCGTTGGTTGTCAGCTTGAACACCGTGCCGTACCCGGAGCCGTATTGGTTCGTATACGCGCCGCCGCTCGCGGTCGTGCCGTAGAAATTTCCATCACTGGCCAGCAGCAGGGCCGCTTGAGGGTTGGCGCCATTCGTGCCGCCGAAAGACGCCAGCTGGGTGAGTGTGCCGTTGGTGGTTATCTTAAAAACGGTGCCATAACCGCTGGCGCCGCCGAAGAAGGTTGTGCCATACAACTCGCCATCGGCGCCTTGCGTCAGCCCGGCGTAAGGATTCGCGCCATCGCTGCCGTTGGTGAAGGAGTACAGCGTGGTGAGCGCGCCGTTAGTCGCGATCCTGAATATCGCGCCAAAGCCGTTCGTGCCGCCCAGGAATGCGGCGCCATAGAAATTGCCATCGGCAGCCTGCACCAGGCCGGCGTAAGGACTGTAGCCGTTGTTATCGAACGAGACGAGTGAAGTGAGCGCGCCATTCGGGAGCATTTGAAACGCCGTGCCATCGTCGTCGTTGGTGCCACCGATTTGTGTCGTGCCGTAGAAATTGCCGTCCTGGCCCTGCACCAAGGCCGCGTGAGGCCGGGCGCCATTGGTGCCATTGAAAGAAACCAAAGTGGTAAGCGTGCCACCTGTCGTGACTTCGAATATCGTGCCGTTGTCGTTCGTACCACCGGCCTCGGTCGTGCCATAGAAGGCGTCGTCGCTGCCCGGCACCAGCGCGGCGCTGGGATTGGCGCCGTTGGTTTTGTCGAACGAAATCAACGTGGCGAGCGTGCCTGAGGGGGTCAATTGGAACAGCGAGCCATAGCCGTTCGCACCGCGGACGGCGGTGGTGCCATAGAAATTGCCATCTTTGCCCTGCACCAGTCCCGCGCCGGGGTTGGCGCCGTTGGTGCTGTTGAATGAGACCAGGGTGGTGAGGGAAACACCAGCCTCCACGCGTGGGAGAATCAGCCACACGGCAGCGATGCCAACTATCAGAGCTCGGGTCGATTTGATCGGTTGAATCTCTCGTGTTGGCGTTTGAGCATCCATTGGGGGCGCGACATCGTACTTCAAGCCTTCCACTTTGCAGGCACGGCGATGGTACCGCCAAAGCTCAAAATGGCAAGGTTATTCAAGTCTTTTGTCCTGTTTGCGAATGCGAAAGTCCCAGAATTGACAGGAATGACTCGTCATAAGGCTCAATCAGCACACGGAGCACGGAGCTGTAGGTTCCCGATCAAGACCTGGTTGGCCTTCGGTTCAGAAGAAGCCCTGCCTTGAGAGGCAGGCTGTTGGCCAAAGCGACTGCGCATTCAAAACCTCGACACCACGAGACGTCAAACTTCGAAGCAAAGACGGATGCATAGTCGCTCGAAGTTTGAGGTTGGTGGTTGGGCATTCATCAATGGCTACAGTTGAGGACGAGGCTGGCTGTGATTACGCACGTCCCAAAAGTGATTCAGGATGTCCTGACACTGCATCGGCGGAAATCTGTATTTTGCCGTAAGCAATCACTTGGAAACGAAAATGGATTCTTCGCATTTCCTCCACAGCCACAAGCTCTTACACGATTTCTCTGAAGGATGGAGATTCCTTGTCTCTACCGGCGGGACAGCAATTGACACGGCTAAAAATATTTGAAGATTTTTCTTGCCATGACAGGCCAGATAATGGTAAAAACATTCATCGGATTAAAAAAATTTCATTGCTGATTTGAGGATGGCGCCGCGGGAAGAGTGGCGTACCTCACAGTCAACACAGAACAGAAGGCAATGACGATGAAGACTATTAAAAAAACCTTTGGTATTGCGGCGTGTGTTGGGATTCTCGCAGTTTCGGCCACGTCAGTGTTCGGCCAAGTTGGCCAGGTAATTTACATTGACGAAAACGGCACTGCGTTCATTACCGCAAGTCAGCCGTTCCCTTATACCATGGCCTTGGAACCCGATTCGGGGATAACCACGCTGGAATATACTCTGCCATTTGCAGGTGTTGCCGGAGATCTCCTGCTTCAAGAGCCAAGTAGCAGCCAGATATCTGACGTTCTTCGTTTTGACGGAAATTTCCACGTGTACTTCTTTTCCGACACAGGACTAGGACAAACACTATTGGCGGATGTGGGGTTGCCCCCTACGTATCTAACCCCCCAAGTGACGATTGCAGAGTTAGGCACCGAAGGAGTGTCCACTTATGCTTTCTATATCCCAACTTCAGGCGAACCTGGGTATAAATCTGCAGCCCCGGGCACAACCTACTACATCCTCAGCGATGTCCCTGAACCAAGCGTAATGATGCTCGGGAGCTTGGGCTGCGGATTGCTGCTGCTTTTGAACTCGAGGCGCCGGGCCAAGCGTGATTAACAGCGTCCATTGAATATTTTTTAGAACGATTACTAGAAAAACAGCATCGGCGGACCGAATACAAAATTGGCCCGCCGATTTGCTTTTGGTGCTATCGCAGCAGCGGGGCGGAATAATTTTGGGCGCCAGTTCGCTTTCCCCTGCCACAGCCCAACGATGAGAGCCTGGCATTGAGTGAGCCGGCGACTGCCGATGATGAGCGCAGGAAAACCGAGATACCACAGGCAATGGCGCCTCAACGACAGAACCGCCGCCGGCTGAGCCAGTGGGAAAAGCATGACGGCTTGGAATTGCCGGCTGAACTGTGAAACGGCCAGCCCGATTTGAAAGTCCGACAACGGACGACTGACCTCCGTCTTCCGTCCTCTGGACTTGTTGTCCTGTGGTTCCGTGATCCCGCGCCTTCTCCCACGTCCCAAAAGTGACTAAAGATGTCCTGCCAAGCGATAGACGGTGGCGTGCGTTTGTGAGATAAACAACCGGCCAGGAAAATAAGAACCAAAAAAACAAAGAAATTTTGCAAGAATATGAAAACCACCTCTCTAAAAACTTTCGGTGCTGGAATAGCGGCCTTGGCATTGATGCTTGTTTTGGCCACCAGCGCGCGGGCAGGTTTAGTTATTGAGCAAGTGAGCGCTCCCGTGATCACCGATAGTTGGAGCGTAAACTTCTATGCATCCGGCGTCACGTTTGATGAGATCACCGGCACGATTGTCAGCGGTGGCCCGTTTGAAATTCCCGGATTAACACTACCGTCGGGCACGTACCCCTACCCCCCCAACCCAAGCGGTTGGAATGTGGTCGCAGGTGATACCGGCACTGTCGCCAGCCTTAGCGGGCCGGCAACGCCCACCCTCCTTTTCACCGCCAATTTTACCGGCGGTCTTCCAACCGGCAATCCACCAACCTTGGACTTTAGCGTATATGATGGTGGTACCTTGGTGGGTGAATCGTCCTTGCTGGTTTGGAACGGCAGCGAGTTCGAAGTCGTTCCCGAGCCAACGACGATGATTGCGGGCGCGCTGTTGCTGCTGCCGTTTGGCGCGAGCACGCTGCGGATTCTCCGCAAGAGCCGCGCGGCTTAAGTGACTTTCGGCGAAGGTAAACAACTAAAAAGAACTAAAAGCAACTAAAAGGAAAAATATGAAAAAGTTCTGCATGGTGTTAAGTTTTGCAGGGCTGATGGCGGCACAAAGTATGTATGCTGCTTTAACCGCAACCCTGACAGAAGTTGCTGGTAACGCAAACGGTGGCGGCATATTTCAAGCTGTAACCTCGGGTAATGGCACCTTTGACACGTTCTGTGTCTCCATAGTAACGACATTCTACCCTGGCACACTATACAACTATGATCTTAGCTCCACGATTGTTGCCGATGTACCACCGACCGTGCCTACATACATTACTGAGGGAACGGCCTACATGTACAACCAGTTTCGGCTTGGCAATGCAACTTATGCCGGAAACCTTAACGGCACTACTGCCAATGAGGTGCAGGCAACAATCTGGTACCTTCAAGGGCTACTCAATGGCATGACTGATCCGGAGAATAGCGCCGACCTCTCAAGCCTTATTAACGCAGTTCTTCCGCAACTTGAGTTTGACACAGGTAAGAATTTGGCAGCGCTAGAAGCAAATGGTAATGGTGCCTATGGAGTTGTCGCCTTGAACTTGTATGACGGTATTGACCAACCGCAGTTGGCTCAGGTGCCCGAACCGACGACTATGATCGCGGCTGCTTTGTTGCTGCTGCCCTTTGGGGCGAGCACGCTGCGGATTCTGCGCAGAAATCGCATGGCGTAACGTTCGTAAATCACACTGTCATATTTTTCCTTTAGTGCTCAGGCCGGTCTTGCAAGACCGGCCTGATTTTTCTCCCGGTTGGAACGCCAATGGCAGAATAGCAAGGCTTTAACGAGCCTCCTGTTTTTGGATGAAATCCCGACGCGCACGAATGCTCGCACCACCTGATCACGACCCGGCAAGAGACCCCTGACATTACTGCCGGGCAGCAGCGCCAAAAACGGAGCGCCGATCTCCGAACCGGTATGAACAGGTTCCAAGCACGGGCCCGGGCCGAATCGGAGTTCGGCGCTCCGGTGGCCACGTGCAGAGGCGCCGCCACGACACGAACGCGCAACTTCGGATTGACATCGTGGAACTTCTCCCGAATTCTTCGCTCCGTGTCAGCACTGCGTTGGTTCGTGGCTCATACCAGACCGCGACGGGAGAAAAAGCTTGTCGAGCACTGCCAGCGACACGGCATCGCAGCGACGCTCCCTTGCTACAAGTCCGCGCATAAGTATCGCGGCAAGACGGTCGTGTTTCAGAAGCCGCTCTTCCCCGGTTATGTCTTTCTGCAACTTGAACCCGGACAGAAGGATGCTGTCCGCCAAAACGACCATGTCGCCAATCTCCTCGACGTGTTTGATCAGGAAACGCTTCGCCGGCAGTTGGAAGATATTCTCCTGGCCTTGGAAACGGATTTGGAAGTGCGTCTGGCCCCGTCCATCGGCGAGGGTATGCGCGTGCGCATCAAATCCGGACCGCTGCGAGGCGTCGAGGGTTGGGTCGAGCATCGTTACGGCAGGGCCACCGTGTTGCTGCGCCTCGATTTCATCAGTCAGGCGGCAGCAGTCAAGCTCGACGCCGACCTGCTCGAGCTCACCTGAGCGAGCGGAATGGATGGAAAATGCTGAAACCTGAAACCTGAAAGCTGAAATCCTATGGATCACCACGAAAAGACCGTGCGCTCCGGGAAAAAGGCGAATGTTTGTCACGCTTCCTCCCGAAGACTGTTGTACCCTCCGATCCACTGAAAATATCCAGGAACCCTTCATGTCAGAATCCGGGTCTTGCGGGACGGTCTTCCCGTTGCCAGAAGGAAGACTATCACCAGCAGGACAGCAATGATCCCGGCGGGAACAATCTCAATCAACTGATGCGCGCCGCGACTGGCCAGAGCAACAAAGAGGATCGAGCTGGCGAGCAAAAGGGAGCAGCCCCATTTCATTCCGCGCGTGGTTGGAACTGAAGAACCCGCGGCCTTCTCCAACCAGCGCAGATAACAAAACGCAAGCCACGCCACGCCCGCAAAAGTAAAGCCCGCGTACAGAACTTCACAAACCATGAGGCGGTGCGGCCCCACCGGAAGGACAGGAGCTTGCAGGACGGGCAAATGTTCCACCAGCCAGCCGTCCGGATGCGTGATGGAATCCAGAAACAGGTGCGTCCACGCCCCGATGAGCAACGAGATGATAATCAGAAACGGAGAGCCGGCCGGCCGCTGGCAAAGCGGCAGGAACGCCCGCCGGTAGCTGGCAGGCAGGATGCCAACCACTGGCCACCGGGCGATATAAAACACCAGCACCAGCACCAGGCCCACCGGCAGGCAGAACCCGAAGCTGCCCGCGAGCAGCCGGTGGGAGAACTCTCCGAGGCGAAAGTGCCCGGAGAAATGGCCCACATCCGGGCTAAGGCTGCCGATGATGAGCGCAGGAAAACTGAGGTACCGCGGGCAATAACGCCGCAACGGCAAAACCGCTGCCGGATGAGCCAGTGGAAAAGGCATTGACGGATCGAAATTAGCGGCGAACCCGTCGGACGACCAGCCCGATTTAGCTTGCGCAGCTTTTTATTTCATTGTGATTTCAGCTTCTTGCCGCACCGAAGTTGGACGTAGGCGGGTCTGCTTTCCCGATTTCAGCTTTTCATTTGGGCCCAAGTCCCAAAAGTGAATCAAGATGTCCCAACATTGGGTAGATGTAATTCCATTACTCAGGGAAGATGGCCAGCGTGCAAGCTCAGTTTGCAGAGAATTAGATCACGTGCGTGATGGAAGGATTTGTGGCTTGGACATCGAGCCAGAACCAGTGCTCTGACCTGCTCAAAAAACAACGGAAGTTATGAGGAAGACTGTAATTTCGATAGCGATGGCATGTTTGTGCGCTGGATCAGCCAGTGCCAGCATGGTCGGCGCGCCGACAACGGGAAATGGCAGTGCTACTTACACATTGTATGGTCCCCAACAGATCCCGCCGGGTGACCCCGAAACCTATAGCTATGTTGATAATGGGATCTACTCAACGTACACACTGAATCTGGGCGTAGCAGTCGTTAACGGTGATGTCATCGTTTTGGAGAATGGTCCCAGCACGGATAAATCGAATTGGAGTGACTTCCTGAGTTTTAACAATCCGGATACCTATGCCACTCTTATTTCTTACGAGGGATCGGATGCTGCAGCGTTTTGGGCTGATTACACGCTCTCAGACACTGTTGTATATATTCAGGAAACCGGTGGACCGTACACCATCTACACCGCCGTCAATGATTCCGGTGGTTCCATCACGTACCAAATTACACCGCAAATCCATAGCGTCCCTGAGCCGACGACGATGTTCGCCGGCGCGTTGCTGCTCCTGCCGTTTGGGGCGGGCACCCTGCGGATTTTGCGCAGGAGACAAATGGCGTAACAGTCGAGTCAGTCGGCGTTTTCATATTCTTCTTTACGATTCAGGCCGGTTCTTAAGCCGGCCTGAATTTTTTCCCAGTCCTTGCCTGCTTCCAAGCACGTCCCAAAAGCAACTGAAGATGTTCCATCGCGCGATAGACAGATTCTCTTTCCAGCCGGAAGACCCGCTCGGCAACCACATTTCCCGACAGCTTTGCAGTGCTATATCGAAGAATCATGCATTTCTGACAACAAATATCCGCCGTGGGGATGGTACATCCTTTTCGCCAACGGATGAAAGGTTCCAACTGATGTAAAATTTTCCATCAAAAAAATCCGTCGGCAAGCATCGTCCCTCACCCCTCGACTTTGGTTGCGGCTTTGCCGCGCCAAGGCCTTGCTCTTTGAGATTGGGTTCGGATTGCGGGCGAGAAATCCCGGTATCGCGGTATTGAGAATGAAAGTTAAGATAGCCCGTGCATGAGAAAACAAAGGGCCATGCGCTCCGGGAAAAAGGCAAATGTTTGTCACGCTTCCTCCCGAAGACTGTTGTGCACTCCGATCTACTGAAAATATCCAGGAACCCTTCATGTCAGAGTCCGGGTCTGGCGGAACGGGCTTCCCGTTGCCGGGAGAAATCCAATCACCAGCAGGACGGCCATGATCACAGTTGGAACAATCCCAACCAACTGATGCGCGCCGTTTCCGCCATCCAGCACTATCGCGATGCGTCATTCGCCATTCGGAATTATCAACTCGCAATAATCGCGTGGCGCCCTGCGCTTTACGCGACTGCTTTCCCGATTTCAGCTTTTCATTTGGGCCCAAGTCCCAAAAGCGATCAAAGCATGTCCCTTTCAAGCAACGCAGGGAAGTCCGGGCCGCTCAGAATCCCTAGCCCAATTGTGAACAAAGATGTCCCAACGTGGGATAGATGTAATTCCATTATTCATGGAAGATAGCCAGCGTGCAAACTCAGTTTGCAGAGAATCAGAACACTCGCGTGAAGGAATGAGTTGTGGCTTGGACGTCGAGCCAGAAGTCGCTTTCCGCGAGGGTCAATAACCGAAAGATAAACATGAAAAAATTACAACTTGCAATAATGGCGGCTGCTTTGGCTGGAGCGAGCAGTGCAAGTGCCTCACTAACGGTCACAGAAACTAGTGTAAGTCCCAACGAAGTCGTAACTCTCCAGGTTACCGGTTCATCCACTTTTGGTCCAGGTGGAGTTTATGCTGGAATATACAATCTGTCGGTTGATGGAGTGGCGACCCCCTCCTTCTGCATTGATGTAAATCGCGAGTCAGGAACTTTCAGCGACTACTATTATACTGACCTCGCATCTGCTCCGCTGCCGATCGTTGGTCCCATGGGCGTTAACCACGCAATTGCTATCGAGAAACTATGGGCGGCGTACTACACTCCCGTCATGACTGCCCAGGACGCCGCGGCGCTACAGGTGGCCATATGGGAGAGTTTAGGTGACAACACCCTCGGATACACCGTCACCGTGAGTGGCAATGCTGCGGTCACAACCGAAGCCGCCACTGAGTTAGCCAGCGTCCCTGGCCTCACTGCTCTGGCAGGTCTGGAGGGTTTAGTAAGCCCGGACGGACAGAATTACGTTGTGGTGCCTGAACCCACGACGATGATTGCCGGCGCGTTGCTGCTGCTGCCGTTTGGGGCGAGCACGCTGCGGATTCTGCGCAAGACCCGCACGGCATAATTGCTGACGAAATCAGTTGCTAACAAAACAGGTCGGTCTTCACGACCGGCCTGATTGTTTTGCGGAGCTTGACCGCCGCGCGCGAGTTCCGGGGCACCGCTGTGCCCGACCTGCCGTGACCTGTCGAGCTAGCGTCCTTTTTTCCAAGCTCGATACCTGCACACGGGATTTCATTCCCAAGCATGGAATCTTTGCCCCTCCCGTCTCGTGAGCAATTGCACCGGTAATGACTCCGCATGGCAACAGATCAAGTAAAACTGGAGCCTGTCTCCATTTGTGGGGGACAGCCCGAATCGGACACATCCTTTTCCGAGAAATGATGCGAGTCCCTGGACGGTACTAGCAGCCGGTGCAAAGCGATTGATATCAGCCCCCTCGGAGGAAGGAACATCCTGACGGGTGACAAAACAGAGGAAAGGACCTTAACCTCCGCCGCTCTGCATTGTTTGCGCCTGCGGGTCTTTGATGTATTAGCCATTTCTTGGTATTGTGACCACTGAGAATGAGAGGCCCTAAAGTGACAATAGATGTCCCAACATGGGATAGATTTAATTCCATTACGCATGGAAGATGGGCAGCGTGCTAAACCAGCACGAAATAAACAGACCCATCACATGAAGGAAGGATTTGTGGCTTGGACGTCGAGCCAGAAGTCGCTTTCCGCGATGGTCGAAATAAGAAAGAAAACATGAAAAAACTACTAATAGTAACATTCGCGATCAGTTTGGCCGGCGCAATGAGCGCCAGCGCGTCTATCACCTATTCGGGCACCGCACTTAGCGGCTTGGATTACGTTGTTGGTAATCCTCTCCCGAATAATCCTCCATCAGACGCGCAATATGTCCCCGCGACAGGGACGACACCGGCCCTTGCGGCACTTTACACCTCCGACGCCGGTCTCGGTCCCACTGGTGACAATCCGGCGGTCTTCGTCCAAGGTCCCTTGGGAACTTTAAGCTCTTTCAGCGCGAGTTACCATCTTTACAGCTCGAGCGGGGGGGCTGGGAATCAACCTTACTGGCTTCTCTGGGTGAGTGTGCCCGGCGACAACAATCCTAATGACGAAGTCGGGATCATCGGGATGGGTGGACCGACTCTGAATGGTTCTTCCGCCATCCATGTTGTGGCCAATCCTTCTAGCATCGCTCCGTTGGACTGGGGCGTTACCCTGTCGGACCTTGACAACGCCACATACGACGGCATCACGTTCGGGCAGATGACGGTCGATTGGGCCGGTGTCTCGATCGGCTTATGGGACATCCCCGACACCATCGGTGCGGCCGCAAGCTTCGATTCACTAACCGTTGTTCCCGAACCCACGACGATGATTGCGGGTGCGTTGCTGCTGCTGCCGTTTGGGGCGAGCACGCTCCGGCTTCTGCGCAAGACCCGCACGGCGTAATGGCTGATCAAGTCGGATTGCGGACAACCCAGACCAGTCGCGTGAAGGAATGAGTTGTGGCTTGGATGTGGAGCCAGAAGTCGCATTCCGCGAGGGTCAAAAATAAAAAACAAAATGAAAACTATCAAAACATTAACAATAGGGCTAGCGGCATTCGCGCTGCTGGCATTTTCACCATCACCGGTCAGAGCAAGTCTCTACGATTTCTCTTACACCGCCCCTGGCATACAGGCCTCCGGAACGTTTACGACCTCCGGTCCCCTAACCCCACTCCTAAACCCCAACGGAAGCAACGCCGGTCAGGGGTCGGGTTGGCAAATCATCAGCCTTTCGGGCGAAAGGAACGGTGATCCCATCACCCTCGTGAGCAATCCCAACTTTCCCACATATACCATTGGCCTGTTACAGTATACGTATGACGACGCCCTCGTCAACAGGGGTTGGGGTTTGTCGTTCGACTACTACGACGGCCTGATGTTCGAGGATGAAACAACATCGGTCCAGTATGAACTTGACACCTATACTCCTAGCCATGGTCCTCCGGGGTATCCTAATGGCCAGGAATACGAGGATACTGTCGCACTCGGATATCCCGCCGGTGTTCCGATAGCGCTCACGATTACGCCAGTTCCCGAGCCCACGACGATGATCGCGGGCGCGTTGCTGCTGCTGCCGTTTGGAGCGAGCACGCTCCGGCTTCTGCGCAAGACCCGCACGGCATAATTGCTGACGAAATCAGTTGCTAACAAAACAGGCCGGTCTTGAAGACCGGCCTGATTGCTTTTGCTTTTGGAGTGCGGCGGTGCTCCGCCGCTTTGGCGAAGGCGTGGTGTTCGCACTGCCCAGGCGGTGTGCCGTCGCCCGCTCGCGTCCCTCTCCGAAAAGCGCCAGAGCCCTGGCGCACTCCACGACGCTGCCGCGTAACCGAGCCGGCTTTCTGTTCAAAAGGCTTCCCATTCGCCACCCGCCCCGGTAAGACTCACTGCCTGTGGAACGATTTCGCACGCCGTGGCCGCACGCCCCGACGCATCAACTCAGCCAGAGCGGCACGTATTTCGTGACGGCGGGGACTTATCAAAAGGTCCACCACTTCCGCCGCCCTGAGCGGTTAAGCGTGCTACAGCGGGGATTGCTGAAGGTCACGCAGGATTTCGGCTGGCACTTGGAAGCTTGGGCGGTCTTCTCGAACCATTACCATTTCGTCGGCCATTCCCCCGCCGGGGTGGCTGGGGCCTCCAGCCTGTCACAGATGCTCGGAGTGCTGCACGTAAAGACCGCCGGATGGGTCAATCGTCTCGACCGGGCACCGGGCCGGCAGGTCTGGCACAACTTTTGGGAAACGCGGCTGACCTACCAGAAGTCCTATCTCGCCCGGCTGAACTACGTGCATCAGAACCCCGTGAAACACGGCTTGGTGCCGGTGGCCAACCAGTATCCGTGGTGTTCCGCCGCGTGGTTCGAGCGGACGGCGTCCCCGGCGATGGTCAAGTCCATCTATCGGTTCCAGGTGGACCGGCTGGGGGTGCTGGACGAATTCGATCCGGTGGTGGAGAGCGGTGAGGCGAATCCAAAGCGCCAGAGCACTGGCGCACTCCACGACGCTACCGCGAGGTTTTGGAGTGCAACGAGAACGACAACGAGGACAAAAAGGCGGCTCTTTACCCGCCCATAAAGCCAAAAGCCCTGAGCACCCGCAGCGCTCAGGGCTTTTGTGTTGATCAATCTTCTGTCTATTTCCGAATACAAGTACGGGTACCGGGCGGGACGCCCGGGTAACCCGCAGGCGAGGACGCCTGCGCTACATACCGGCCGCTGCCCGGTCAAAGAGCTTTTTCTCCTCGGGCAGCAGGCGCGCCTTGGAGGCCCACTCAAAATAGGTCTTCGCCTTGGCGCTGTTGCCCGTCGCCTTCAGAATCAGGCCGTAGTAACCCGCAATTGAAGGGTTCTGAAGCTCCTGTGGCTTGAGCCGTTCGATAACCTTGAGCGCTTCGGCGTCTTTCTTCTGCATGTGGAGGGAAAACGCGTACGTGGAAACGTAGGCCGCGTTGGTGGAGGCCTTCTCGTACACTTCACGTGCCAACTCGTGCGGTTTCAGTTCCTGTGCGTCCAGGAGAAGCGCCGTCATGGCGAGGTTGTTTTTCACCGCGAGGTCTGACGGCGACCGCTTCAGTTCCTGGCTGTAAAGCATCATCAAAGATCGCGTCCGGCCATCGGTAAACAACGCCTGGTTGAG
>Ga0187874_10000372_pt1 | contig 57519 bp, 53 predicted proteins | sample June2016WEW_16_1_3_FD_132993 | JGI IMG/M metagenome (GOLD analysis project Ga0187874, IMG submission 132993) | Peatland microbial communities from SPRUCE experiment site at the Marcell Experimental Forest, Minnesota, USA - June2016WEW_16_150 | ecosystem: Environmental > Terrestrial > Soil >... | reverse complement strand
TGGTATCAGAACCAGTCGTTCATCAGCCCGGCGATCATTCCCGGCAATCCGACCACCGACCAGGCTCTGTGGTGGCAGGGATCGGTGGCGACTACCGACCAAGCGCTGTGGTGGCAGGGGAACGCGGCCTACAACCACTGGGTAAAGATTGGCTCGGCCACCTACTCCTGCCTTGAAGATTCGCTGAACAGCGCGGGCGTCGCGAACAACATCGCCGCCCAGATCAACGCCTCCGATCCCAATTGCTCCTGCACCACGGGAGGCGCCTATGGCAACGAGATCTTCATTTCGCTGAGGTCCGGTAAGTACGGCCCGATGGCAGTGTCTAGCTCTGACGGCTCCGGGGGCGCCACGCTGTCGAACTACCAACACTGGGTGCAGATCGGCAGCGTCACGTATTCCTGCTACGAAGGATCGCTGAACAGCGCGCAGATAGCGGCCAACGTCGCAGGGCAGATCAACGCTTCCGATCCGAACTGCACGGCCACTGTGGGAGGCCAGTACAACAACGAGATCCTCATCACCCTGAAGTCTGGCGTCGCGGGCCCAATCGCGGTGTCGAGTTCGGATGGCTCCGCGGCTGCATCGCTGACGCAAGGCACGAGTGCCGCGACCATCCTGAACAACATCGCGAGCCAAATCAACGGAACGAACTGGGTGCTGAACGGCCCCGCCGTGCTCAGTGCCGCCGTGGTCGCGCCGAACCAGTTGGTGATCACGGCCACGCCGGGCGCCGACGGCAACATGGTGGCGTTCTATCAGACGGACAACAACAGCAGCGCCCGCCTGTACTTCACCGCGACGAACTGGAACCTGTCGGGCGGCTCATCGGATAACGTATCGTGGCACGTGCACATCGATTTCACTGCGCTCGGCTGGAACAGCGTGGACAAGGTCTGGTGGACCATCGCGCCCGCGCTCCCGAACAGCCAGGCGTACCAGTCCACTGAGTGGAAGGTGGTGGTCACCAACTGGACCGTGACCAGCAATCCCGCCAGCAAGCGAGCACTCACGGTGGCGGGGCCCGGTTCGGTCCGCATCGAGGAAGACAGCACCTGGGTCACCACGTCCGGATACTGGGAGCCCGCCCCCGGCAACGACCCCGTGAACGGCGCATTCGCCTTCTGGAGCCAGGGACGCGCGATCCGCGCGGCGGCTTCCGGTGCCAGCGTCACCGTCGAGACGCACTGCCAGTACACCCACGCTATCTACGTCGGCACGCACCTCGACACCATCTGCGGCATTGTGACCGCCACCCTGGACGGCGGCGCGCCGGTGACGCTCGATTGCTACTATCCCACCGCGACAACTTCCCAGACTCGCCGCCTGCTCTTCTCCGGCGTGGCAGCAGGGCAGCACAAGGTGGTGATCACGCTTTCGGGAAACAAGAACGCGTCGAGCCAAGGCTGGTACTTCTATTTCGATTTCCTGGAATGCGCGGTCCCGAGCGACGTCCCCGATCCGGTGGCGACGACCACCGCCGTGGCGGTGGCCACAGACTTCGACACGGACAACACCTACAAGCTGTCGCCGCAGAGGCTGGTGTGGAACATCCAGAAACTCGGGCTGCTGGGCGAGATCGATCACTACTGCGGCGTCTTCTGGTGGAAGCAATCGGTGGCGTCCAATCCCGCGTACCCCAGATGCACGGTCACGTTCTCCGGCAATTGGAACGATCACGATGTCGTCTGGCTGCACATTGGCGCCTCGGCGATCGGCAAAACGGTGTTTGGCGGGCAAGACAGCAGCAATACCATCGCGCGGCACTTCGCCAATTTCATCAACGCGATCTTCGACGGCGTCTGGGCCTCGGTCTCCGGCAGCGTGCTCACGGTCACTTCCCATTCGTTCGCGAGCGGGTGGCAGTATCACGTCTACACGGAACTGCCCGCGTCCAATACCGGCAGCGGCCACGCCGCAGTGACCGGCGACATGCAAGGCGGCACGTATGGCGTGAAGTGGGTGATCGATCCAACCCAGACTCCGGCGCTCAACCGGGCGTTCCGCGATTGGAACTCGGATTTCTTCAGCCTGCTCAAGGCGAACAACATGAGCGCGGTCTGCTCGTTCTCCCAGGAACTGGTGCAACCGCCGGATAATCCTGCCGCTGGGGCCGTGTGGGTTCAACGCTTCCCCGACGGCACGGCGGTGGAGACGGCCACGGGATTCGGCACATTGAACAGTTCGCAGATCGCCTTCAGCGCCGGGCCGCAGAGCTATATGGGGCAGGCCTTCGCCGCGATGGCAGGCCTGATGCTGGCGGCAGGACTGACGCCGAAGATCCAGTTCGGCGAAATCCTCTGGTGGTTCCTGGCGAACACGTCCGGGATGGCATTTCACGATGCGGACACGCAGGCTGCGGCTCAGTCGGCGCTCGGCCGCGCGCTGGCGACCTTCCACACGCCGAACGACGATCCCTCGGTCAACAGCTACGCCGACGCAAACTTTCTGCGGACGCGCCTCTACAACTACGTGGCCGCCATCCAGATCTACGTTCTCTCGCAGTGCCCGTCCGCCGTGTTCGAGCTGCTGTGGCCGATGGACGTGAACGACCCGGATACCTGCAAGCTGCTGCGGTACATCAACCTGCCCTCGCAATGGACAACGCGCGCGGGTTCCGGCTTCGACACGTTCCTGATCGAGGGTTACCAGTATCCGGGAATCAATCACAACCTCGACCAGACTAGCCGGTGCGCCGCTTACCCGTGGAAGGAACTCGCGTGGGACCAGGTCCACTGCCGTTACCTGATGGGCCTCTACTACGGCACTTGGCCATGGCTGCGGGAATACGTGAACGCCAGCCGTCTCGGACTCCCGGTAATCAAGATCTGGGCCTACGACCATCTCTGCCTATTCGGGTGGCCGGTCCCGCTGGCCACCACCGACGACCGTTCGTTTATCTACTGAGCACTTTAGGCGATACTGCGGTGATCGCGAAGCGCCTGCATTGCTACAATAGGCTCGGTCAATGCGACTCGGAGTCTTCATCGACGGCACGTTCATACCGGAACGAGACGGAGCGAGCACGCGTTTCGCGCTAATGCCCCGATATCTGTCTCTACAGGGAACGGAGGTCGTCGTCTTCCACTGCCACCGCGGATGGTCCAACCTCGCACAGATCGCACTGGAGCCGTTTCCGACCTACTTTTTTCCACCTGAAGTGTTCTATTCGGATCTCGACTGCCTGGTTCCGATCTTACGAAACGCTGGCATTGACATGATTCAGATGAATGATGCGGAGACCATCCGGCGCATCGGCTATCGCCTTGCGGACGCTCTCGATGTCAAACTTATCTACGAAGCCCACTACCACACCAGCACGCTCGCAACCGCTCTTGGAGCCTCGCCCGCGCGGGTCGAGGCGCTCTGCGTGATCGAGCGTGACGTCAGTGAGCACGCAGACCATTTGATCGTCTTCACTGATGAGGATCAGCATCGCTGGACTTCGCTCTCTGGGTGGCCGAAAGATCGTGTGAGCATTGTCCCCTTCGGGGTTGATGGCGTTCTTCCAGGGGAGTACCCAGGGGACAGGCATGGTCTCGTGTTCATCGGCAACCTCTTCTATGAACCAAACCGAAGAGCAGTGCAGCGCATCGCGACGCAGATTTTGCCGAGTGTCCGCTCTGTACGGCCGAATACGAATGTCGTCGTGATCGGCGATATTCCTGGAGAACTCCGCAGCCTGTGTCTTAACGCAGGAATGGAAGCGATCGGCGAAGTCCCGAATCCGTTGCCGTGGCTTGCAGGGGCAGCCGTTGGCCTTGCACCAGTGTCGGAGGGCACCGGCGTGCGCGCCAAGATCCTTCGGTGTCTCGCGGCTGGAATGCCAGTAGTTGCGACCGCTGCGGCCGCCGAGGGACTTCGGCTGCCAGCGCTCTTCATCGAAAACGAGCCACTGGGCGCAGCGTTGTGTTGCGTGGACATCTTGGACCGGCCCAGCCACTACGCTCCCTTCGTCCGCGAGACCAAGAGTGTTCTTCTGGAGAGATTCCTATGGCCGGACATCGCCCGAACCGCCGCTGGCGTGTACGCGCGCGTTATGGAGCAGACCAAAACAAGACGTCCGCCTAGACAACAACTCAGCTCTCCCGGCTTACCCATGTGGATCGAGGAGGTGCTTCAAAAGGGCCGATTCGCCGACGCCGACACGACTGGCCTGGGAAGTTATCGCTTCGGCCTCGCTGAGAGCGGTCAACTAACAACGTTTCTATGAGATCTTCAGCACCGTTGATGGCGCTTGAATCGCATCAGGAGACCGGTCGACTGGTCGTAGTGGAAGGCGACCCTGGCGCTGGGAAGACCTCCGCGATAACATCCGTGGCGCGGGAGACCGACGTGATAGTTGTTCCGCAGTTGGACCACGTTTCGGATGCCGCAGTTCCTTCCGCCTATGACCCGCAGTATCCTGAGGATTGGTACGTGGACATGGAGCGCGCACGCCAGTCGGACATCCGGAAACTGCTTCACTCTGGACAGGTGGTTCTCCAGGATCGTTGGGTCCTCAGTACTTTAGCCTTCGTTTACGCGAGCGCAATCCATCGCCGCGAGCCTGGCCGCATTCGACGGCTTCTTCGATATCTTGCTCAGGGACCCACATTTGTTATGCCTGACGCCCTTGTCGTAATGAGCGTTGATGTTGATGTTGGCCTTGGGCGTCGATCACAATTCCGTCAAAGCGACCAGTATCGGGTCTGGTTTGATCGAGCGTTCCTGATTCGTTTTCAGGCATTCTACCGTGTTGTCGGTCCTCGGGTCCTCCCATGTCCGACGACGCTGATCGACACGTCCTCTCTCTCTCGGCGTTCGACTGTCGATGCCCTGGTGCATTCGTACGCAAGCCTCGACCGCACGGTTCGCGATCCCGGCCCACGAACATGACTGCTCCTATCACGATTGTGATTCCAACGTGTGGCGCAGGTTTCCATCTCATGTCTGTGCTGCAAGGCTTGGTCGATCAGACAAATCGTGACTTTGAGGTAATTGTCGTTGATAACAACCCGTGCGCCCGCCTAAGCTCTCCGACTCTCCAACACGAGGATTTGCGCGCCGCCGTGGTCCACGAACCCCGCAACGGACTAACACACGCACGGAATGCGGGAGTTGCCAGTGCCCGCGGTTCCTGTGTCGCCTTTTTGGATGACGATGCGGTGCCTACCTCAACTTGGATCGAGAGCCTCGTGGAGGGTCTCCGACACTACGGATCGGCGGCGGTGGGCGGATCGGTGGAACTGACGCTGCCACACGACGCACCTCCTTGGCTTGGCGCTGCGGAACGCGCGCTTCTCTCCGAGTTGCTTTACTCAGGACGTGACATCCCAGTCCTCGGAGATGACCTGTACATCGTGGGAGCAAATATGTGCATCACCCGCGAAGCATTCACCAAAGTCGGCCTATTCTCTCCCAGGTTTGGCCGGACCGCCAAATCGCTCCGATCCTCGGAAGAACTTGAGTTTACGCGACGTCTCCAAGCGGCTGGTGAGCGCGTCTCCTTTGTCGCCTCGGCCCGCGTCCATCATCACATCGACGCACTTCGGCTCACGAAGCGCTACTTTACCTCTCGAGCATACTGGCAGGGTCGATCCGACGCTCTGCTGGAGGCCACGTGGGGGCGGCCAGCATCATTCGGGCATCGCGATTGGGGTGCTAACTTGAAGGCCCTCTGCGGGCGACTCCGGGACCTCGCCGTCGAGGACACTGCTACGGCCCGAATCCGACGCCGATTTGCCTTGGCCCGCGAGTACGGCTACTGTCTCCAAGTCGCGCTGCTTCGCTTCCGTCTACCCAGTTTCTCGCCGTAGAACAGGCATTCCCTCGTCCTCCGCTGGAGCTGAGCTGATCCAAGACGGACCTCGTCGTCGCCGACGTCGTCACGCGTTACAATCAAGGCGGAAATGGTTCCAAAGAACGCATTCATCACAATCGAGGGGCTCAGTGGCACTGGCAAGACAACGGTCGCCAAGTTGCTGGCCCGGCGATTGGACGCAAGGTACTACAAGACGCCTCCCGTAATGTTCCTTCCCATTCGAGCGACTGTTGACCGCAGTGCCGCTCCGCTAGCGCGCCATCTCTACTATTATGCTGGAATCGCCCAGGCATCTGAAGAGATCCGTGTCATTTTGCGTCGCCGCCCAGTAGTCTGCGACAAGTATGTCGCCACGATGCTGGCGTATTCTCGGGCCGGTGGTATCATCGCAGAAACCCCAGCAGCTAATCTCATTCTCCAGCCTGACCTCGCCGTCCTTCTTGATGTTCCTGACGAAGTGCGCCTGTGCCGCATCTCTCTCCGGGGCCGCATATCGAGAACACACCGAGCGTTCCTCGAAATGGAAAAGGGCCTCAATGTCGTCGCTCTCTATCGACAACCAGGCGTAGTAACCGTAGACAACAGGATGCCAGATGCCACCTTGACGGTCGATACGATCCTTCGTCATCTGGAAGATAAGCAACAACATTTGCGTTAAGCACAGAAAGAGTCATGCCCTTATGCCCTATCGCGGTTCTCGGTGCAACGACAGCGTACTGAACAGTACTGCCCAGCAAACAGGAGCGACCACGTGTACCCAATAGAGAACGTGTACTCGATCAGGGCGCATGAAGAGTGGCTCCTCCGTGAAGCGCACCGGTCGTCAGGGACCATCGACCTTGATTTCCGTGATTTCAGGGAGAGTTGGCAACAGATTAGTGAAGGCTCGTTCTGGCACGTTGACACTTGGGACGCCCTCCGAGGGGCCGTTAGCTTTTTGGCCCTTATGAATAAGCGACATGTTTTGTATTTCCGGGGCCAAGGCGCAGATTACAGGCGGTGTTTGCCTGTCCTATTCCGTGAGGAGTGGCAGTTCGCGGGGCACCGCTATGCATTAACTCCCTTGAACCGATCAAAGTACTATTCGCTCACTCGTGATCTCGCCGCCTTGGTAGTGCAGGCAGCCCGATACGTAGGAACACCGCGGACTTACGTTCTTGAGAGAGTGCCGGGAGCGGCCGCAGCGGTCCTTCAGCACTATGAACTCTGGCCTACTCACTTCATTGACGTCACACGCTCGTTACCAATTGCGATTGCGTTTTCCGAAGGTCGGCGAGACCAGGAAGACACGTACCTTTATGCCTTTGCGATGCCGGATCTTCGCGGTTCCATCACGTCAGACATGGATCAGCACCTCACTCTCTCAAGACTCGAGGCAATATGCCCACCTTCGGCTAAGCGACCGCATCATCAAGATGCGTACGTCGTGGCTCGTTTTCCAGAGCCTGCGGGCTCAGCACAGGCTGGAGAGCCGTCGTGGGACGACTGGCAGAACAAGACGGATCTTACGCGACGACTCGTGGCAAAGTTCCAGCTTCGACTGCGCGGCGGCCGGCTTCCGGGAACCCCGTCCATCGATCTCAGCTTTCTCATTCCACCTTTTGAAGAGGACGAGTTCGGAAGAATCCTGCAAGACCTCGTCTCGCCTGTCGTCGAAAGATATGTCGTCACTCTGTGACAGATTGACCCCGCTGGAAGCGCTGGCCACGGCGTTGACACGCCATCAAGCAGATGCTGTAATCTGTCAAGACCTCACGTTGATGAGGGACTATGCGATGCAGCCCTTAGGACCAACAGCGTATTGCTTTTGCACTCCCCTCCTCCGGCGCGACATTGCTCAAGGAGCATCGTGATTTGCAGCACGGGGTGGTTAGGGCACCGTGGTGGATGTGGATAATGCTTTCCCAGGAAGAAGTCGAACAACACATAGCCGCACTGGACATAAGCTTGTTCAATTGGATTCCGTCGGCCTCCTCGCTTGACGACCGGCGGTCGTTCCTTTCGATCCAAGGGGCCGTGGCGGGCCGCAAGGCGGCATACCGGTATCTGGAAATCGGCTCCGAACGAGGCGGCAGTATTCAGCCCTACCTCCTGGATTCCCGTTGCACCGGAATCATTTCCATCGACAAGCGTGCTCGCACCCAACCGGACGAGCGCGGCAAGATTTATCGCTATCGAAACAACTCGACGCAGAAGATGCTGGATAGCTTGGGTGGCGTCTCGCCCGCGCAGGTCGGAAAGGTAACTACGTTCGACTCCGACGCGGGAGATCTGAATCCATCAGCATTGCCGTTTCGTCCCGACGTGTGCTTTATTGACGGCGAGCACACAGACAAAGCCGTCGTGCAAGACTTTACCTGGTGTCTATCTGTAGTGACAACTCCAGGGTTGATCTACTTCCACGATTCAAACGTCGTGTTTCGTGGATTGTCGAGCATCCTGCAGCGATTGACCGAGTCTGGCGTCACCTTTCACGCCTACAATCTTCCCACTTCTGTGTTCGTAATTGAACTGGGTGGATTGGATATTCATAAAGAAAGGCACATCCTAGAACTGTTGGTCGACAACCATCGTGGATATCTAGCGGGCATGCACTCCATGGCTCACTTTCGCAGCTTTTCCAACCTGCCTATCTTGCGACATACACGCCTCGCCATTCAGTGGCTCGGCTCGTTCCTAGCAACTGGCCCGCGGCCCCATCGTACCTATCTGAAGTAAGCTTGGGAAGAATGGCTTACCTCGACGACTCGGCCTTTCGTGCCAGAGGAAACAGTAACTAGAAGCTTATGCGCGCTGTTCTGGTTGCAGAGTATTCTCATGTTACTCGGCCGGCCTCACTCAGAGAGAAGAGACAATTGACAAGCCCAGGTGTTTCGTCAACTGTTGGACCACCATCTCGACTGTTATGAGATCCATACAGCCAACGTGTTCGCACTCCCACTTCTTTGGCTTTCCATTCGGCCACGTCACCACGGTGCCGTCGCTCTGCCGCGCGATATCGAAGCCGCTATAGGGCCTACCGCAAGGCTGGCACTCTAGCCCGTTCACGAATAGATTTGTGAAGCCCGGGTACGAGACGCACTCTGGTCTCGAACTTCCTAAAAGCGAAACTACGGGTATCGCCTTCGCGCGCCGCGTGGCGGCTGCGTGCATGACAAAGGTATCTGGGCAAACGACTCCGTGTACGTGTCCCAGCACCCCTACGGTTTGCCGTGGAGTGATAGCAAGGTATGTCACGTGTTCAATTGGTGCGCCAAGGGCATCCCCAACGTGCAGCCATGTGACGGCGGGCGAGGTGTGCTCGACAAGTGCCTGCCAGTTCCTATGTTTCCACTCTTTGTTCGGCGTGGAGGTGCGCGTGGCCATTACGACGATGGGCTTCCGATCTGGAGTTGCCGATCTGACGATCTCGCATGCCATGGAGTCCTCTTCGACGGTAAGCAGACAGTCGGGACCGTGTCCATCATTAATCACTCCTGCTCTCTCGCAAAGAAGATCAATTAGGTGCCGAGGCGTGTCACGACGATTAGGCTGGGCCAGTAAAGTCCCGGTCAGATCAACGATGTCATGATCCTGGATTGCTTTAGCAAATAGCTGGGGATTGTCGTACAAGAGCACATCGTCAATGTATGAAAGGTTCGCCAGAAGCTCGGGGTACTGCGCTACACAACGAATGAGCCGGCCGGGAAAAGCACGACGCATCTGACGGAGCGCCGCCGTGCTCAGTAGCGTCGCTCCCAGCGCCTTGGGCAAAAGGACCGTCATCGCACTGAACCGGGTTGTCACGATGCCGGTGGCGTTTGAATCGATCATATCGTTCCTGAAGCTGGTTCTCCTCGTGTGGGCGTATAGTGGCAGCATCGACTGCAGGTAGGCAGAGGTGAGCCAGCGCGAAGGCGGTGGGAAAGCCATGCGAGGCGTCCAGCATCCGTGATTCCAGATGACAAGTCGCCATAGGCTATGTCTGGAAAATCGGGACAAGTGACAAGGCGACCGGATGAGTCTATTACAATCCTGTTGTCGACGACGTCGCAGCGACAAGGCTTAATCGGCGCATCGGTCATGTAATATGAGCGTAGCTCGTCGCTGCTCAGGGTCTCGAAAGGAGAGAACCGCGCAAAGCCAGCGAACCGCGTGTTGACTGTGGCCATGACGCGGGCTAGACCGGAGAAGTCGAAGGCATCTGTCGAGCGGAGGAATCCGGCGTAGTTCCGAATCTCGCAACGGCATTCAGCCTGCGCGAGCCTGGCGTAGGCGTTGATCTGCTCGTGCGTCAGAAGAACAGGTAATTGAAAGGTCACTTTATAGATACCGTTGCTCTGGCACCAAGCAGCTAGGGCTGGTATTTCTTCGAAATTAGAAGCTAGAACGATGGAGTTCACGCGGATCAGAGGAAGGCGTCCAGTCGGCCTCAGTGCGTTGAGCATGGCTATGGCGGAAGTGATCCGCGCGTGAGATCCAGGCATGCCTCGAATGCTATCGTGCGTGCAAGCTTCATAGCCGTCGAGGGAAAAGATTGCACGATCAACTCTTCGAGTGACGAGGTCGAACCGGTGGTCCGCGAACCGGTATCCGTTGGTGTTGATCGCCACTACCGCTCCTCTGTCTTTCAGAAAAGAGATGAGGAGGGGGAGTTCTGGGTGAAGAAGCGGCTCACCACCCCACAGATAGACACGCTGCCCCTGCAAGTTGAAGGCACTAAGATATTGGAAGAGTTTCGACGCGTTCAGAACGACGCGGCGGTCACCTTGAGAGAGTTGACCGCACATTTGGCAGTGCATCTCGCAGTAGTCCAGGAGCTTAATGATGATCTCATCGATCACCGCAGGCACCTTGTTATGGCTGATCTGGCAGCCATGTGAACTCCCGCCAGTCATGGATGTGGCGCAGAAGAGTCGCTGCCGCTACTAGCACATTTCCGCCGGAAGAGCTCGGGATGCACCAGAGGCAGAGGAGAGATGACGCACGGCTGAGACCTCAGCTCGGGTTGGCAGGAATCGCTACGCAGATATTCGCGATAAGCATATAGGATCGTGTTTTGTCGGTACCAGAATTTGATTGCATTGTCATTCCAAATCTTGGGCCGCAAGCAGTCGATGGCGGCGTAGTCGTGCTTCGCAAATAGGGCCGCCCAGTACGATGGCCATTGCTCGTTTAGATGATTCGTTCCGCCTTGCCCTGGGATTGCCGCAGAGAAGAGAACCACGTGGGACAATCGGACCAGTGAGTCGACGAATCCTTCCGCAGATTCGCTCGGTAGGTGCTCAGCAACTTCAAGGGACAAGAGAAGATCGGCCCTGCGGGACAAGTTGAAAGGGATGCTGAGGTCAGTGGCAAGGAATCGCCTCGGGTCAAAGAGGAGCAGCTCTTGAGGAACGTCCTGCCCGTCAATGCCTCGGACATCTTGGATTCCATGCTGCTGGAATACTCTTAGCCAGCAGCCGGTGCCGCATCCGACGTCGATTACGCTCTTGGGCGAGATTATCGACAGGATCAGTGGAACGACGACGGTGGCAGAATCTAGGGCTCCCTGTTGGACGTGACGATAGAAGTCGGAAGTGTAAAGGGCTGAACTCATCGACACCTGCACGTTATTGTCGCACCCGGACGCGCAAGCTGCTGGCGGACGAACGAACCCGCAAGCGTCTGAATCTGTTGGAAAGCCACTCGGACCGGTGGCGGCGGGCAGGCCGCGAGAGTTCGAAGCGCGTTCACGATGGGGAGGCAGTCATCGCATTTTGAAATGAATCGGTTGGCTGCTCAAACAGAACATCGAAACAGAGAATAGTCGGCCCACGGACGTGCCTGTTTCCACGTAGCAGATTTGCCGAGGCATCTTTTGAATCAGTGGTTTACAGACTCTCTGGTCGAGCACACCAATTTGTATTTCTTGCAATGTCGCTCTCGGGGAGCCAATTCCTTTCCCTCCATTGATTTGCGTGCCCGTTGGTTGACGGCTCCGCCCTGCGAACTCGCGTAACGCCTTGAAGGACTTCGCTCTCTGCGGGTCTCTCTTCTGGAAGCCGCCCTCCGTCGGCGCGCCATGCTGCCTCGGTTCCACCCCTTTTGCGCGGCAGTTCTCCGCGTCTCGGAACCCGTTTCCCCACGTGGTTAACGCCCAGGCGAGATCGGCGCGTCGGCTGAGACAAGGTTCCAACGCGAATGGAGATTCCCGGGCCGGCTCTCCTCCTCTGTCGGTGCTCACTTTCGGCCGTAATACACCGGAGACGGTGGTTCTCAACCATCCGCACCGCCCAGACGCCGCATTAAGTGACTGCTGGTCAATAGGTTCGTGTTTGGCCCGCAGCGTGCCCTTGGGAAAGCGTGATGTGAGACCCGATGGAGGTGCGTCATGAAGACTATCAAAGTTCAGCGGGTTATTCGCCAGGCGCTTTGTCTGGTTTGTGTTCCGCTTCTGGCTGGCGGCCTTTTGGTTGCGCAACAACCAGCACCTCCCGAGCAAGCTCCCGCACAACTCCTTTCACCGGCACAGTTGGACACCCTGGTGGCGCCAATCGCTCTGTATCCCGATGCGCTGCTGAGCCAGGTTCTGGTGGCCAGCACCTATCCGCTGGAAGTGGTGGAGGCGCAACAGTGGCTGCAACAGAATGGAAGTCTGAAGGGCCAGCAGTTGACGGACGCAGCCCGGCAGCAAAGCTGGGATGCCAGCGTCCAGGCCATGGTGGCCTTCCCGGACGTTCTGACGATGCTGAACCAGGACGTCCAATGGACCACGGCATTGGGCAATGCGTTCCTGGCGCAGCAGTCGGACGTGATGGCCGCCGTGCAGCGGATGCGTTCGCGGGCGCAAGCCAACGGCAGGCTCTCTACCACTTCGCAGCAGACAGTTACCACCGCGACACAGGGCGGCCAGACCGCCATTGACATTGCACCGGCCGATCCGCAGGTGATCTACGTGCCCCAATACGACCCGGCTTACGTCTGGGGACCCCCGGCATGGGGCTACTATCCGCCGCTCTATTATGCCGGATACGGCTTTGGCTTCTATCCTGGGATCAACATGGGATTGTACTTCGGCGGTTGGGGCGGATGGGGCTACGGCGGCTGGGGTTGGGGCTGGGGCCCGAACTGGTTCGGCGGCGGGATATTCATTAACGGCGGCTTCTTTAACCGATACGGCTTCCACGGTGGGTTATATGCGGGCGGGCTGGGCAGAGGGGCGTGGCAGCACGACGCGAGCCACCGTTTGGGAGTCTCGTACCCGAACAGTCAACTGGCCTCCCGGTATGGGGCCGCATCGATGGCCTCGCGGAGCGCGATGACAAGATCGGGCAGCGTCAATGCCGCCCGGTCGGCCGGCACGGGAAGCTATAGCCGGTTTGGAAACGCGACGTCATCGTACGCTAACCGATCGGCGGGGACGCAGGGCGCGCGCAGCACGGCACCGCAGAACGCAGGGCGCACCAGCGAGGGACAGCGGCAAAACTTCCAGGGATCGCAGCGCTATTCGGCTCCGGTGCAGCGTTCCCAGGGGGCGCAGAGTTATCAGCGCTCTTCGGCTCCGGCACAGCGTTCCGAGGGTTCGGCGCAGCGGTATTCGGTTCCAGCGCAACGGTATTCAGCTCCGGCACAGCGGTATTCGGCTCCGGCGCAGCGTTACTCCGCACCGAGCAGTGCCGGGCGCAGCTACAGCGGCGGCGCATCGCGCAGTTATGGCAGCGGCGGAGGCTCGCGCAGCGAGCCGGGCGATTGGAGAACGCGATCCTGGCTGCGCGGCAGGGGCTCGAACACGCCGAAAAAGTGAACGATCCCTACCAGCAGCAGCGCGCCCGGATGATGCTTGGCCGCCTGTTTGCAACTCAGAAAAAGCTTGCGGAAGCTCTGGAGAATTTCGAAGCGGCAGCCGCGACCAGCCGCAGCGCGCGGCAGGAGCACACGGATCTGTTCCAGGAGCCGCTCGCGGAGGCCCTTCGGGAGATCAGCAAAATCCAGAGGGCACAAGGAAATGAGGACACCGGCGACCGTCGCGGCTCGCCAGTTCCGGCATCATGACGACAGCCCGCCGGTACGAAGTGCCCTGGAAGGTGCGTCTGGGGTCGACAACCGCCACGATATTCATTCCGGCCCCCAGAATCCAGGATTTCCAACAGGGGAACTGAAGCAGTTTCCCGGTCGAGTGCCGCCAGGCCGTCGGCGAGTTAACGTGCGCACGACGGCGACACCCGACAGAACCAAATCCACACTGCGCAGGAAGGAGGAATCGAGTGATAACTGCCGGCTGGATTCCACGTCTCAATAATTGAGGGTTCGCAAGACGTCTAAGGAGCGCCGGTTAGTGTAGACATGCCATACTGTTCTCGAGTGAGATCGCGGTTCGCAGCCCGGCTATTGGTGGCGCTTTTGTTCGCGCTGACGGCATTCGGTGTCGCCGGCTCAAGCTCAGCGTCGATTTCGCAACCTGTCGTCTGGACCAGGCAACGGGCACGGCGCGCCCCGCGTCGTCTGCCGGAACAGCGTGAATCCGCGCTCCCCGTGCGGCTGGTCCGCATCCCGATATCGCGGTCCGGCCCGCGACCTGCCACCGTTTACCTTCTGCGTTGGGTCTTCCAACGCCCTCCGCCCTCCGCGCTTCTCGTCCACGCATAAGTCCAAGCTGGTATCTGGGAAATGAGGAGGGCGCCGTGCGCCAATTTCTACGTTCTTTACTTACGTCTCTCGATCGCGACGGGTCCGCCATCCGGCGGATCTCCGCCATGCGGTCGGAATTCGCCCGTTTGAGCGATGACCAACTCCGTGCCTTGAGTGCAGGAACGAGCGGCTTACTCGAATTCATGGCGGCCGCGGCGGTAGCAGCGTCGCGGATTCTGGGGCAGGACATGTACGATGTACAGCTTCGCGGTGCGTTAGCCCTTACCCGCGGCAGCATCGCGGAGATGCAGACGGGCGAAGGCAAGACGCTGGCCGCCGTTCCGGCGGTGGCTTGGCTGGCTCGGGAATTAAAGGGCGTGCACGTCATGACAGTCAACGATTATCTGGCCCGCCGCGACGCCTGCTGGATGGGGGACGTCTACCGTTTTCTGGGCCTCTCCACAGGCTACGTGCAGCAGGGCATGACGCCCGCCGAGCGCCGCGCTGCGTACGCCTGCGACATTACGTACGCTACCGCCAATGAGATCGGCTTCGACGTCCTGCGCGATCGGCTCGCGCTTCGCCTGAACGAGCAGGTGCACCGTCCCTTTTCCACGGCCGTTATCGACGAGGTGGATTCCATTCTGATCGATGAGGCGCGCATCCCGTTGGTCATCGCCGGCGGCGATCGAGGCGCCGGCGCCCTGGCATATGTGGCCGATCAGGTAGTGCGCCGCCTGCAGCCTTCCGTGCACTACACGGTCGATGTGGGTGCCCATAACGCCTCCCTGACGGACGGCGGCATTCGCGCGGTGGAAGACGCATTCGGCTGCGGCAATCTTTTCGAGGAGCGCAATTTGGAACTCCACACAGTCGTGCAGGACTCGCTCGAAGCCCATGCGCTTCTTCGCCGTGACGTGGATTACCTGGTCAAAGGCGGCTCCATCGAGATGGTGGATGAATTCAAGGGCCGGATCGCGCTCAACCGCCGCTGGCCGGCGGGACTCCATACTGCCGTGGAGACCAAGGAAGGTGTCACCCCGAAGCCGCAGGGAATGGTCCTAGGCTCAACGACGATCCAACACCTGGTGGCGCTCTATCCGCGGGTTTGCGGCATGACCGGAACGGCCGCTACCCAGGCGATCGAGTTTCGTACCGTGTACGGCCTTTACGTGGAGACCATACCTACCAACCGGCCGGTAATTCGGGTGGATCATCCGGACGTCCTGTTCCCAACGAAGGCAGGAAAGGAACGGGCGGTCGCGGACGAAATCCGGCACGTGCACGCCAGCGGTCAGCCTATCCTGGTGGGTACGGCGAGTGTGGAGGAATCCGAGAGGCTGAGCGGAATGTTGGCCGACCTTCCGCACTGCGTATTGAACGCACGCAACGATGAAGTGGAGGCGGCCATCGTTGCTCAGGCCGGCCAGCGCGGGGCCATCACTTTATCAACGAACATGGCGGGAAGGGGCACGGACATTCGCCTCGGCGAGGGAGTGTCTGGGCTGGGGGGCTTGTACGTAATCGGCACGAACCGGCACGAGAGCCGTCGCATCGACAACCAGCTTCGCGGACGCGCCGGCCGGCAGGGCGATCCGGGGTGCTCGCGTTTCTTTGTGTCCCTGGAAGACCCGTTGATGGTGAAGTATGGGGACCTCGACATTCGGTTCCGCAACGACCCGGCTTCCATTCAGCGCCTTGTGGAGGGCCAGCACCTGGACCAACGCGAGTTCCTGCACCGGTATGATCTGCCCGTGGAAGGCCAGCGCAACAGGATTCATTCGTATCGCCAAGCGGTACTTGAGGGCAGGGTTGCGTGCCGGTCCGAGTTGGAACGACAGATCACGTTGCGCGTGGTAGACGACTTGTGGGCGGATTACCTGGCCCAGTTGGAGGATTTCCGCGCGGGCATCCCGTGGCAATCGTTCGCTGGGGTTCCCGGCTTTTTCGTTGGCACCGACTGGCGTGACCCGCATTTCACGTTTCTGCGACAGATCGACGAGTGGTTCCCGAAATTGGAAGCCGCGATACCCGTGGAAGTCGCCAAACGGCTGGCGGAAGCCGAAGCGGGCGGCTGCGCGGATCCGGGCAACCGCGGCGCGGTTTGGACCTATCTTACGACCGACCAGCCGTTTGGCGCATGGACCGAAAGGCTGCTGAAAGGGATACGAAAGAAACTGCTGGGCGCATAGACGGTGTTGTCCGCATTCCAGTTGTCCTGCATTCACCAAGTCCGGCGGGAAGGTGGCGGCTAATGAAAGCTAACACCTAACGTCCAATGGCGGCGTCTGCTGCTTACGTATGACGTGACGACCGGCGTCCCAAACGAAGTCCCGCCAATTGCACCAGCACGGTGGACGGGATTCCAAGCCCACCCACATGCCGGGTAGTCCAAGGCCGGGGTCGCAGATTGCGCCAACAGCAAGCACAAGTCCAAGATCCAGTCCGCGCTGGCCGCCATCCACTACCAGATCGCAGGGCGACATCCGACATGGACCCGCACGCTCCATCGCTCGGCTTGCTCGGGCGCACCTCCGCCACTGGCATCCGCCAGCAGGTCACGCCTCATACGCTGCATCTCTTATGGTTGAATCGTCGCCTTCAGGACTTCCGGCCCACTTGGACCTTTGACTCTAAAATCCTGCTCGGCGGTAACCAACACATCGAAACTCTTCAACGGAGTGACGGTTTCGAAGGTCGCCTTTAGGTTCTTATCCATTTTCAGTTGGCCCTGATTCTCGGAGTTTCCGCCCCGTTCCCGCAACCAAACAACATACGCGGATGCGCGTGGCGTCAGATTTTCAAGATTGGCGAGATGCTGAACTGTCATCTTCAGTTTTGTGTTGCCGTTCTTGTCCTTGCTGATCGTAACGTCGGCCCGAGCACCGGGAACGATAGCCGCTGCAGTCATTGGGTACTTCTTGGCTGCATACGCGACAGTACAGAGCAGCGCGAACGTCAAACAGATCGGGTAAAGCTTTCGCATCGGACACCTCAATGCTTCCGGGATTTCCATTTTTGCCTCGCGGCCGCCAACAGTATACACCCGCCCGCCTCTCTTGGAGCGGTTGCGGGTAATCCAAAACCTGGGTAGTGGGCTACTTTGAATTTCCTATCCAAGCGGGCCGCACTACGCTACCGCCTGCGCTCCAGATCTCGCGGCCATTGGAATCCCGCAGCACTATGCGCATTGCCGGAATCGCTTCCGGTGCGAACTGGTTGTTTGGAAGTCGGTGCATGATGATGCTAGAGGGGGTGCCGGATGTCGGCTCGGCCGCAAACGTGCCGATGGTCCGATCCGATGGGTCAACCAGGGTGAAGCTCTGTGCTCGAACCTCCTTCGGAATCGGCGGTTGATCCTGGGCGAAGGCGGTCGGTGGTGCGATGTAACGGGTGAGTACTCCACCCAGAAGCCCGGCGAAGAGTGCGATGGCAGCGCTCAGTTTGTGTTTCATTGGGCGTTTCTCCTCCTCTCATCATACGCGCGGCTGCGTTCATTACGCTGCTTCAACCCGGTCGGCAAAACCGGGGCCACGCGCGCGCGGCCTTGCTTCCCCGGCGCGGGCGCCAGACTCCCGTGCGCGTACCAACGGCCCCCGCGGCGCTGCTCGTGGTCGTTCTCGCCGCCCGCGCTCGCACGTCTTCTCCCCGCGCGATGCCGCCGCGCTGGCGTACGAGCCAGGGCGCCGACGAACTGCGTGGGTACACGCGCGGCCCGTCGGCCGCGGCGCCCCCCGCCCGACTCCCGTGCACGCGGCGAGGTGGGACCGCGCGGCGCCGCCCGCGCTCTTCGCCGCCGCTCGCGTCTCGCGGGCTCGCGCTAGCGTGGCGCCAGTGAGCGGCAGCGTAGCGCACTCTCTCATCCGCGCGGGCGCGGCCGTCGCGCGGAGCGCCCAACAGCCTGATGTCAAGCAATATCGGTTGGCGGAATGCGCCTTCACGCCTGCACGAAAGGAACCTTGTCTCCCCAGAATTTTTCGATCAACGGGAGGGCCTCCGTGGAAAACCCCGTCGAGAGGAACTTGCGCCGCCCGGCGTGCGAGCCGTCATATTCAGGATGTCGGTCAAGATAGGCCTTCAGCGCGCGAGCAGAGGCGTCCGGCTGGTGGATCATCCGCACACCAGACGGCAGGGCGACGGCGAAGAGATCGGCGACTAGCGGGTAGTGGGTGCAGCCGAGAATTACGCACTCGGGTGCGGTGCCGAGTTTTCTCAGCAGTTCGCTTACGTATCGGTCGACGAGTGCGTGTAAATCCTGGCGAGGCAGTCCGCGCTCGATTGAGCCGGCAAGCTCGGGACAGGCTTGCTGCACTACCGTAATGTCGGGCCGGCGTTTACGGATCTCGATGGGGTAGCAGTCAGTCTCGACCGTGCGGCGGGTCGCAAAAACCGCTATGGTGCTGGACTGTTTTGTTTGTTGCACAGCAGTGCCATCTTCGTCCCACCCGATCCTGGTTGCAGCCTCGATTGTCGGTACGACGATGCCGATCACGTTCCGCGCGATCCCATCGTCGCGCCGCCGCACAGGCAGCCACTGCTGCTGAATCCAGCGCAGCGCCACCGTGGACGCCGTGTTGCAGGCGACGACAGCAAGCGTACAGCCCTCCGCGAACAAGCGTTCGAGAGCCGCGCAGGTTAGGTTCAGCACGTCAATGGGCGGCCGTACTCCATAGGGCGCGTTTCGGTTATCGCCAAGGTAGACGAAATCGCGCCCGGGCAGCGCCTCGATTAGTGCACGATGCACCGTCAGCCCACCGAAGCCACTGTCGAAAACCCCGATCATCCGAAGAGCCTCTCCATCACCAGTTTCATGTGAGCAACTGTTTCGCCCTAGTTTCAGCGTAAATGGTGGCCGGCGCGGACCGCACACGGGTGAGACCGCCGCCCGCTCTCGCGTCGCGCCGGCCCAGCGCCGTCACGTTGGCTACGCGCCAAACGCGCACTCGGGGTCGGGCGGTCGCTGCGCGTCCGCCAGACTCCCGTGCACGTGAGTTGAGCCGGGTTGCGTTGCTGGTGCTCCTCGCCGCCGCCCGTGTTCGTGTCGTGCCGGCACGGCGCAAGTGCGGCACCGGGGAGCGACGGCGTGGTAAACGCCGTTCACGTCAGCGCCGCCGCGCGCGCTCGTCTCTCGGCGGCGCACGATGCCAGCCGACGGTGGGCGGCGGATCCGGATCGAGCCGCGTGCGCCGCGGCGTCTTCTCCGCGCCTGGCGCGCTGGCGTACGAGTCCGAGCGCCGAACGCGACCCTCAGGGCAGGCCAATACTCACTGCCCGGGCTGATGGAGGCTCTCTTCGCCTTGGAGCAGGCCGGCGCATTCTCGGGAGGACCCAGTTCGTTAGCAGGCTGACTGCATCACTGTCATAGGAGCCGATCGACCGCGCTCGATTGCTACTCGCGCCTGGTCCAGGCGCGCTTCGATTTTGCGGCGCTTCGAGTCTGGTGCCCGCGCTATGCCCAGCAGCGTTCTGGCTTGGTGATGCCTGGCTTCGGCTTCCGCGAATGCGTCTCGGCTGGCGAGATTCAGCGAGCGTTCGATTTCCCTGCAGGCCAGGACGACAAGTTGCCGATCAGTTCTGCTGCGCAGATCCGACAGGGACTGACACGCCTGCGTTGTGTTCACAAGGCAGATTCGTTTGGCGGCCATCTTCATCACCTCATCTGAGCTTGGCGGACTTCAGCGCCTTCACTCGTAACGGCGCACTCGATTCGTCACCGGTTTCCCTATAGCCGCAATGCTTAATGTTCTTAACCCTCTTTTTACCTCAAGCGATTCCGGGCGGACTACTAATGGCTATCTGGAGTGCTTCTATAGGCTGGCCGTCTGTGTTCGCAAACCCATCGGTCTGGAAAGCGCATGGAAGCGCCCCCCGTTCACGCGGCGAGTGGGCCGAGGCGGCGCGCTCGTTCTCTTCGCCGTCGCCCACGCTCGTGTCTCGCCGCAAATGTGGCGCCAGGAAGCGACGACGTGGCTCACTCTCGCGAGTGCCCGTCGGTCATGGCGCGTCCGCCCGACTCCCGTGCACGAGTTGAGTGGCCCGCACGGCGCCGCTCGCGCTCTGCGCTGCCGCCCGCGTGCGCTCGCCGCCCGTTGCTGCCGGCGCCGTCGACGACGAAGCGGCGAATTCGGATCAAGCAGCCGGCCCGCGCGGCGCTGAATGCGCTAACAACGTCACGAGAAATCGACGGAGCCCCCCTCCAAACCGCGAGCCGCGCGAGGGGCATGGGGTTCGGTGAACCGGCGCCGGCATTGCCGGCAAGCATACCGTTGCTCGCCCTTGCGGTTTTTTCCGTTGCGCTTACATTCGATCCGGCAATTTGTGGCACGTCATGGCTGGAATCTCCTTGAGCTTCACAGCCGAAAGCCGGATACTGGAGCTGGCGACTCGTGCGGCTTCGGCTGTGCGAATCACAGCCCCGGTAGCGGTACCAAGTGCCCCCCCCGTTATCGGGGCTTGTTTTTCATTGGCCGAACCGTAACCCCTCTAGGGCCGCAAGGGTCGGTCTGGAGGTAAGCGTGAGGGCATGCCGGAAACGGCCAACAATTCCCAGATTTAGCGCACTACCCGCGGAATAGCATTCCGATATTCGCTCCGAACGCAGCAATCTCAAAGGGGGAGGAGATCGGGGATTTGCGACGTCCTTCCGGCCCGAAGATCATCCTCGGCTGTTCCAGAAACTTGCGCGGCGCGTGAGTGGGCAGGCAGCCGGTATAATCCGGGGCGCCGGGCCGGCAAGTCTCCGGGCGGACCAAGTCTCCTTCTGGCCAGATCTCTCAATCGTTCGAAAGAGCATTGTCTGGTCGAAACTACCGGCCGGCTGCTAGACAGCGGGTTGGTATTTTGAGCACGCCCAGAATATCGGGCTACCCAGTCAGCTACCTTCTCTAGTTGCAAGAGGAGATTGGCCGGGCATTGTGCGCTTGGCGTATTTAGATACATTATCAGAGCGTTACGAGCTTCGGTCAACTGAAGCTCTTTCGCTGCGGCTGAACGGCTCCAAGCTGCGTACGAGTCGGAAGTCCAAAAACTCCGTTCATATCTAATACGGCCTAGGAGTATCGGGACGCAGCGCACGTCTCCTAACCGGGCCAGCCCCAACGCAGCTTTTTGTCGCACACCACGCTCTTTGTCTTTCAGGGCCGGCGTTATCATATCCTTCGCTCCAAGGTCAGCGAGGAACTTCACCGCAGTGGCCCGAACATTCTGGTCGCGATCATTGGCAACGAGGGGGGCTATGGCGAAGATAGCGTCGTCACCACCAATCTCAGCGATGTGTGCAATGGCACGCGAACGAATCGATAACCTATCGCTTTGAAGCTTTCTCGACCACCACCAGAATTTTGGTACTTCCCAAGGATACATCGCGTCACTCCCGCAACCATGTTTGAGGCTACGGGCCAGAATATAGCTTTTCTAGGGCCGGTTCAATTCGGAATATACTGACCACTGGGTCAGGGAATACTCTTCCTGTATTTGGAGCGCGCCCCGCGCGGCGCTGCGCGCGCCCTTCGCCGCCCGCGCTCGCGCCCTGTGGCGGCCCTCGCAGATGCGTTAATCTGGATGGTCCGAAAACTGACATGCCAACCAAACTCACTCCCGAAATCATCACCGCCGCCGTCCAAGGCTTCGAGGCGCAGAAGACACGCATAGACGCTCAGATTGCTGAACTCCGAGCCGTGCTAACTGGTGGCCCCGCCGCTGCTGCCACCACGCCGGAACCGCCCACCAGAAGACGCAAAAGATTCTCCGCTGCCTCCAGGCGAAAGATGGCGATGGCACAAAAGGCCAGGTGGGCCAAGATCAAGGGAGAGCCCGAGCCGCCAGCACCAGCCAAGCCGGAAGCTCCTAAGCCCAAGCGCCAGATCAGCAAAGAAGGTATGGCGAGGATCATCGCCGCCACGAAGAAACGCTGGCGGTTGCAGAAGGCCGCTGCGAAAGCTGCCGCAAAGAAAGCGATACCCGCCCCGAAGAAGGCACCTGCGAAGAAAACGGCGACGGTGAGAACTGCACCGGCAAAAGCGGCGAAGAAAGCGCCCGCTAAGAAAGCTGTGACGGCTCCTGAACAGGGCGGAGCGCAATCCGGTCAGTAGACGGTGAGTGTTGGGGCGGGATTACCGCTATTGATTCCACGGCATTGCAGGGCTAAAATGCCCCTCAGGTGAACTTCTTCAACTCATGCCCGCCGTGAATCTTGACAGCGGTGAGCGCCGGGAGCGTTCTCATCATTTTCAAGATCATTTCCAAATTCATCCGCAAGTGAGCCGAATGGGTTCCTGGTGGCCGTTGTCTCCATTGAGTGAGGCAGATTACGAAGCGACCGACGCCAGGAACGACCGGCCATAGGCGGGCACCAGATCCAGCCGGAATCGAAGTTCCTTCACTTTGCCCTCGATTCGCAGTCTGTCGTCCTGGCTCAAACCGGAAATCCTTGGCAGCAGCGTCGCTGCCGTGGACAACGCTTTCTCGGCCTTTGCGAAGAGCGGAGAGTTCCTGGTCGTCGCTGCGTCCACCAGGGCGAAGCCAGCGTTCAGTTCCCTCTGGACCAGCACCGGCAGGTCGTGATCGGTTCTGGCCCGTAGCGCTACCAGTTTTCGGGTACGGTCGCCCATTTGGTCCTCCTTGACGGCACCCGATTGGCCGTCTGATTCCCTTGCATCAATTGCTTACCTGAACAATACTATCAAGCGCAACGGACTGCCCACAGTGCGGTCGAGCCAAGCTGTGTGCCGTATGTTATTGCTATTGCCATGGTGTATAGGCCGACCGTAGATGAAAAGCTCTGTTTTGTATTGATGCCGTTCGGTGATCCGTTCGACGGCTACTACGAGCACATACTCAAGCCGGCGGTGGGTCTCTGTGGAATGAAGGCCCTCCGCGCGGACGAACTATACGGCCATAAGGCGATCATTCGCGACATTTGGGAAGCGATCTGGCGCGCGCGGCTGGTTGTCGCGGATGTAACAAATCGCAATCCAAATGTAAACTACGAACTCGGAATATGCCACACCCTTGATGTGCCTACGATACTAATCGCGAAACGGGTCGAAGATATCCCTTTTGATTATCGCCACCGTCGGTGCATTCTCTACAACACCGACGAAGCCCGTTGGGAAGCCAAGCTGACGGCGGCCGTCCAAAAGGCAATTACGACCGTTTTGCTCTCCGCTGTGGATGATCCCGATCTCCGCTGGCCTTATGAGCCGCGTCCGGTCGAGAAATATCGGTCGAGGATCGCAAGCTTGGATGTCACTGAGACCAGGTGCGCACTGCTAACAGGCTGCGCTGAGATTGCCGGTCTCGTAGCTCGCGCTTATGGTCCGCGGGGTGCCGCGATTTCGGTTTCGGGGGCGCCTGGTGGACTCGCTTCTTTTCGTAAAGGGCTCTCCATTGTTGAGGGAGTACGATCTCCCAATTCCATGGAAGAGGACGGGATAGAGCAGCTAAGGAAGGTAGCGAGACAAGTGCAGGAGTCGGTCGGCGACTGCACAAAGGCAGGTATAATGTTGGCAAATGCCTTCATGCAGCATGGGCACGACGCCCTGATGAAGGGGACCGACTCCAAGGCGTTCTTACACGGAATGGATGCGGCAGCTGAGACGGTCCTATCTGTTTTGCGTGTTCAGTCAAAACCTGTCTGCGGAGACGATATTTGGAAGCTGTCCTACACCGCGGGCCGTGACCGCAATATTGCCGCAATCGTCGTGGACGCGCTTAAAGGGGCCGGGCGACACGGAATCGTAACAGTCGAAGGGGCTGTCGGTGCCGAGCTCACGCTTACCGTGTTGGGCGGAATGCGATTCGATCGTGGTTACTTGTCCACAAACTTCGTCAACCGGCCTGAGACTCAGGAATGCATCCTTGATGACTGTAGGATATTGATTTGGGATCGGCAAGTCAATTCAATGAAGGACATACTGCCAATTCTGGAGCAAGTTGCCAGAGCCCGCACCTCGTTGCTAATCATTGCGGAAGATGTGGGCAGCGAGGCACTCGCAACATTAGCAGTCAATGTCGTTCGGGGCACGATCAAGGCGGCTGCCGTGAGGGCACCTTACTCGGGGGAGGCGCGCGCTGCGTTCCTTGAGGATACTGCGATTATGACTGGGGGGAAATTCGTAAGTGGCGTCCTCGGCCCGAGACTAGAGGAAATGCAGTTGGAAGATCTTGGGAGAGCTGCAAAGGTGGTCATTACCAACGACAGCACCACTATTTATGAAGGTGCAGGACAGCCGGCCGTCATAGCGGAAAGGATTGAGATGTTGACCCGTGAGATCAGCCGACGCGATGCATCAGGTACTCTATCGCACCTACAACGTAGACTTACCAGCCTCGGAGGCCAAATCGCAGTCATTCGTGTGGGAGGTATTACGCCCTCTGACGTGGACGAGCAGGAGTATCAGGCTAGTAGCGCAGTTCACACCGCGTGGTCGTCGATAGCGGAAGGTCGACTGTACGGGGGCGGGAGCGCCTTGATCCATGCAGCGGAGGCGATAGAAAACATAAAATGGAGCTCGGACGCTGAAGCATTGGGCGGGAGAGTTGTGCAGAACGCGTTAATGGAACCGTTGCGAGTTCTCGCGGCGAACGCGGACCAAGATCCAGAAGCAGTGATTTCCAGCGTTCGAAAACAGACGGTACCCGGGCTCGGGTTTAACGCCGAAAGCGGCAAGATCGAAGATCTTGAAGCGGCGGGTGTATTGGACTCCACTCTCGCGATTCGGACTGCAGTCCGAGTTGCATATTCATATGCGAGGCGTGTATTGAGTACCGATGCCTGGACGACGACCGCCCCCCCGGACGCATAGAGCTCCGAGGCAGCCGCGCTGGCAAAATGCGGCACGTCCGAAGCGGATCGGGAACGAGAAACGCACTTGCGACCGTTATGGGTTCCGCCTGACCGCATCGTAGGCTCCCCGGAACCGTGGCAGTCAGTGCGATCTCCCTCACCACCACCGGGGGCGAGTAAGCGGTATCAGATCCCGCACCCTGCTACACTTGCGAGAAGCACCGACAACAAGATTGCCGGCGCTACGGCGCGATGCGATACTCCAGGCTCTTCGGCAAGACTGTTCGCGATAAGCCGCGCAATGCCGATTCCGAAAGCCATCAGTTGCTGCTGCGCGGCGGCTTCGTGCGTCCAGCCTCGGGCGGCGGGTTTCTGCTGCTGCCGCTGGGCCAGCGCGTCATGGAGAAAGTCCAAGCTATCGTCGCTGAAGAAATCGCGCAGTGCGGCGGATGTGTGGTGGGCTTTCCCGGCGGAAGGCAATCGGCCAATTCCGACCTGTGCCGCAGCCTGCGCCTGCGGCGACGCGAGGTGGGTAGTGACTACGCCTTCGCCGAACATCATGAAGCCGCGCTCGCGTCGCTAGCCGGAAGCCTTGCTCTGAGCTATCGCGATCTGCCGCTGTTGGTGGCTGGCACGCGCTGGGCCAACCGCGAGGAAGCACATCCCAATTGGGGACTGTTGGCCGCGCCGGAGTGTCTCTTCCATTCGGTCTACGGGTTCGGTGCCGGCGATCTGGCAACCCTCGAATGCTTGTCCAATATAGGCAACTCCTATATGCGTGCGCTCCAGCGCATGGAGGTGAAGGTCTGGGCCATGCGATCGCTCTCACACGCGTCCACCATGGAGATCGCCACCGAAACCCAACTGGCGGCGCGGCCGACGCTGGTTTGCAGCCACTGCGGATACGCCGAGGCGGCTGAACTGGCCGAGTCGCGGGTGCCTGAGTGGCCGCAGCAGCCCAACCCCGGCGTGACGGCAGCGGTGCACGGCCCGGGCCTCATCCAGGTGGGCCCGCTCTCGCAGTTCTTGGGAATTCCCGTCCATCAGACCACCAAGACAATGCTGTTTGAAGTCCGGGGTCAAGTGATAGCCGCGTGCGTCGCCGGGATCTACGGTGTCAGCGAGGCCAAGTTAATGCGCCTCTTCGGCGGCCACCGTCTCTCACTGGCCGCACCCGAAGTGGTGAAGGAACTGACCAGCTCCGAAGTAGGCTACGCCGGCCCGGTCGGTCTGCCACCGCAGGTGCAAGTGATCTGGGATCTTTCCACCGAACACCGCACCAACTTCGAAGCCGGCGCCAACCTGACTGATCATCACAGCATCAACCTCAATTTCGGCCGCGATCTGCCGCGCCCCGACCGGTTCTTCGACATCCGCATCGCCCGGCCCGGCGAGCGCTGCACGAAATGCGAGGAAGGCCGGCTGGAGGCGCGCGCGGCCATCGTGCTCGGCAACTTGTCGACGGTGGGGGACCTCTACGCGGAACTTCTGGGCGCGAAGTTTCTCGATGCCGATAAAACCACCCACCCACTGCCCGTCAACTGTTCGGGTCTTGACCTGTCGGCCTTGCTGGCGGCGGTGGTGGAGCAGCATCACGACGGCCGCGGCATCATCTGGCCGGACTCGGTGGCGCCGTTCGCGGCGCAGTTGGTGTCGCTGCCACTCGCGGAAGCGGCCGCGGAGTCTTTGTACCAGCGTCTCCGCGGAGCCGGGGTCGATGTGCTTTGGGACGACCGTACGGAATCAGCCGGCGTGAAATTCGGTGACGCGGATTTGATCGGCAACCCGGTGCGCCTGGTGATGTCCAGACGAACCGGGGATAAGATCGAGTGGAAAGCTCGGGTTGCCGAGCAAGGTGAGTTAGTGGAAGTGGAGGAAGCGGTCGAGAGGCTGCGATTGGATTGATGCCCGTTATGAGGGCGATCGACCACGGATAGAGGTGAGTGGTGGCACCGCATCCGACACCAAGTCACCGCCACGGGGCTCCTGCGGCGGACCATCTCATTAGCCATTCCCAGCTCGGTTTCCGCCACGGGGCTCATCGTCACCCGCAAGCTGCTGCCGCACAGTGGGTTGTTGATCGAATGACGGAATGACGGTGTTTCCGAAGAACAGAAACATTCACTCTCCACTGCCGGTACCTCTGTCTGTTTCTCTTCTATTTCTTCTTTCTTCTTTCTTTGATCGTCATCATCGTCATCATCTGGTCCATCTGCCTAAGGTTAAGCAGGTTAGCTCATGACGATGTGCGTCCGCCAATCCGTCAGGTTGGCGTCACTCACCGGCACCCATGTGGTCGTTCCGCCAGCCCATCGCCATTCCATCGCCTTCGCCAAATCCCGCAGAATCCACTTGCTTTCCGGGGGCACCGGAGTGATGGATGTCCTGACGCGGTAACCCCGCAGAAGGAGAACAAACGAAGATGACCACCGAGAACGCAGCCACCACCGACACCAGCACCATTACTTCCGCCGCTGTTGCGGCACAGGGCGCGACAGTTGCGCCGCAGAAGCCCTCCTCGAAGAAGGGTGCCAGCCCCAAGGAGGGCGCGCCCAAGGGCCACAGGGCCGCCAAGGGCGGCAAGCCCAAGGCTCCCCCGGCAGCCAAGCCCAAGAAGGCCACCCAGGCTAACAAAGCGGCCAAATCGCCCAAGAAGTCCGCGAAGCCCAAGGCCGAGGGTCCCCGCGAAGGCACCAAGACCGCCCAGGTGGTCGCCATGCTCCAGCGCAAGAACGGCGCGACCCTGACCGAGATCATGAAAACGATGGGCTGGCAAAAACACACCGTCCGCGGGTTCATGGCTGGCGCGATGAAGAAGGCCGGATTCAGCGTCGAGTCCTTCAAGTCCGACAAGGGCGACCGGACGTACCGAATCAATTCGTAGCCCTCAGCTTCCCTCCTTCCTGGCCCGCCCTGGCTTCGGCTGCGGCGGGCTTTTCTGCTTCTGTCCCCACTCCTGCCCGCCCTACCCCGGTTTTGGCAACCTCGGCGGATAAGCCCCAGCCGCCGCCCGGTGGCCCTTTATTTCTGGGGGCGTGCTGTCCCAATGGAAGGTAAGCCGGTTTGTCGTCCGGAATGGCGCATTTGCTCAATTTCCGTATAGCCAACCACAAGGGAGTGATCCAAAGGGCTCATGTCAAGTGAGTCTGGCGCAGTTGCTTGAGCCTGGCAGAAGGCATAGAATTCTTCCTATGACAATGGCCATGCGAGCGGTGCGTGGGTTTCTCTTGATTGCCCTGATCGCTGGCGATTGGGGCTGGTCGCAGACGAAGAATGCCGCTCGGCTTGTTTTGTCCGAGCCTGTCCATCATCGCGATTGGATGGCCTTCGAACCGATGGTCGTCCAGCATCCCAACGGGACGCTCTTTGTAAGTGGATATGGCGCTGGAATGCTCAATCAGCGGCCGCTGCTATGGAGGAGCCGGGATCACGGCGCGACCTGGACCCGCGTGAACGTTGGCACCGAAGCCGACGGCGCGCTCGGGAACTCCGACGTGGACTTGGCGGTCGCAAGTGATGGCACTCTCTATTTTGCCAGCATGGGATTCAACAACACGTCTCACGAGGGTGCCTATGTGGCGATGGGTGTGAGCCGCGATGCCGGCGCGACATGGTCCTGGTCGTTGATCTCGAAGAACCGCTTCGATGACCGCCCCTGGGTCAAAGTCGCTCCGGATGGAACGGCTCACGTAATCTGGAACGACGGCAGTGGCGTGCTCTATCGCCAAAGTCGGGACCGAGGCGTCACGTGGAGCGATCCATCGCGCATTCACGACCAGGGCGGCTCGAGCCATCTCGCGGTCGGTCCCAACGGCGAGATCGCGGTACGCATCGCGCCTAAATCGGCCTCAGGTCACAAATTTCACCAGGGCGTGGATCTGATCGCGGTCAGTCTCGACGGTGGCAAGAGTTGGCAAAAACGCACGGCCCCGGGCGAACGCGAGTGGGTCAAGGAGGACAACGCACCCCTTCCACGCTGGGTTGAACCAGTCGCCTGGGATTCGCAGGGCGCACTCTTTTCTCTCTGGACGAACGTGAAGGGACTTTGGCTGGCGCGATCTCGCGACAAAGGCGAGACATGGAAGGTCTGGCAGCTTCTCCCAACCGATGAAGTCTCCTACTATCCCTACCTTGTCGCCGGGAGCCGGCCAGGCGAACTCGCCGGTACGTGGTTCTCCGGGCATGATGACGCCATGCAGGCGCATCTTGCTTTATTCCAGGTGAGCGATAGCGACGCGCCGCCGCGTGTCATCCAGTCGCCCCCATTTCGCCCCGATAGCTGGACATATACCAGGGATGGCGATCCGATGCTCCCGCCGACCCATTCTACGGGAGGCGAATATCTGGCGGTAACCTTCCTGCGCGGCGACAGCCTGGGAGTGGTCAGCCCGATGTTCAACCCGCAAACCAAGCGCGAAGGATTCTCCTGGTGGAGAACCGACCTCCGGTGAGATCGCTACACTGAGGTCAGGCGATCCACCCGCGCCGATGGATGCAAGGATCTCGTACGGGCCGAGCTTGTCGTCAACAGACAGGGGCATGAGCTGGATTGAGTTAAGTGTATACGATCAGAAAACGGATTGTTCCTGTATAGGGCGAATCCGGACAGTGGGATGGCGACTGAGAGATAGCCTGTGTTGAGCGCGGGCCGTTGTTCGATCCGACGATTCAGCCCTTAGATGGGCAACGAAGACGAAGGTGCAAGCAAAACAAGCCAGGGGGATTTGCTTCATAGTAAGGACGGCGTATACTATCCACACCATGAACGCCATTCATTCAGCGGTTCTTGCCTCGTTTGCGGGCTCGCTGCTACTAACCGGCCAGCAGCCCGGAGAAACTGGTTTGTTCGTTCGGGAGCAGGCGGATCAAGGCCGCGCGCTGTATGTGGCGAATGGCTGTGCCACGTGCCACGGCGGTGAACTCGCGGGAGCGTCGGCTCCAGCTTTGTCTGGGCCGGCCTTCGCCCGACGCTGGGCTGGGCGGGCCGTGGGCGACGTGCTAACGATCCAGAGCACCACGATGCCTCCAGGAAAATCGGGCTCACTCACCTCGCCGCAACATGCCGCGATTTTTGCTTACATCCTGATGCGAAACGGATACGCGCCGGGCGGATCGCCTCTGGCGGCGGATTCGCCAGAGCTCAGGACCACGTTGATGCGGGCTGATGCCTCGGCGGTCAATGGGCGTCCAGCGCCCGAGTTTATTGCCGGCAATGCCAAGGCGGTGGTCCAGGGTGCCGGACCGACACAATCCGAGCTGAATGATGCGGCGAAGTCGAAGCGCGACTGGCTCTATCACACTCACGATTACGCGGGTGCTCGGTACGTCGCAGCGGACCAGATCAACTCGACCAATGTTGCACGGCTTCAGGTCGTGTGCGCATTCCAGATCGGCGACAACGAAAATTTCCAGACCGGGCCTATCGTCTATCAGGGGATGATGTACCTAACGACACCACACTCAACGATCGCAGTCGATGCAACAAGCTGCAAGCCGAAATGGCGTCACACGTGGCAGCCACTGGGACAAGATGTCTGGATCACCAACCGTGGCGTGGCGATCAAGGAGGGCAAGCTCGTTCGCGGCACGTCCGACGGCTACTTGATCGAATTGAACGCCGAGACTGGCGAATTGATCTGGGCGCGTCGCGCGGCCAACACCGACTTGGGCGAGACGTTCACCATGGCGCCGCTGGTTTTCGAGGATCTGATTCTGATTGGCCCGGCCGGCAGTGAGAATGGCATTTCGGGCTGGGCGGGCGCGTTCCGATTCTCCGACGGGACGCCGGTCTGGCGATTCGAGACCGTCCCAGGGGCGAAGGAGAAAGGAAACAAGAGCTGGAACAACCCGAACAACATTCCGTTAGGAGGCGGGTCGGTCTGGACGCCTTTCTCGCTGGATCCGAAAACGGGCGAGTTGTATGTAGCGGTGACCAACCCGGCTCCGGATCTGCCCGGAGACCAGCGCCCTGGAGATAACCTCTATACGAATTCCATGGTCGTGCTCGATGTTCACACTGGGAAGCTGCTTTGGTATAAGCAAATGGTCGCCAACGATTCGCACGACTACGATCTGACGCAGGTCAGCCCGCTATTCACGACGTCAGTTCAGGGCCTCACGAGCAGCCTGGTCGCCACGGTGGGCAAAGACGGTGTGATGCGCATCGTGGACCGCAAATCGCGCGAGGTGATTCACAAGGCTGCTGTCACTACCGTCGAGAACAGCGAGACGCCGGTTACCCCGAAAGGTGTACACGCGTGCCCGGGTGTGCTCGGCGGCGTAGAGTGGAATGGGCCGGCATTCAACCCCGGCACGAATATGCTGTACGTCGGGGCAGTAGACTGGTGCGCTACGTTTAAGTCCGACGAAGTGGTGCGACGCATCGCCAACGGCCTTTACATGGGCGGCACGGTGCAGGCGGACAAGAGTTCGCAGGGCTGGATCACAGCCGTCGACGCGTCAACCGGTGCCGTGCGTTGGAAATACCGGTCGCCGCAGCCGGTGGTCGGGGCCGTGACCACCACGGCGGGCGGCCTGGTGTTCGGTGGCGAACTAACCGGCAATTTTGTCGCGCTCGATGCGCGCTCCGGCGACCTGCTGTACCAGTTCAATACCGGCGGTCCGATCGGGGCTGGAATCGTGACGTACGAGCTCAATGGGAAGGAATACGTGGCTGTGATGTCTGGACGCCCGTCGCGGTTTTGGGTGGATCAGAACCCCGGCGCACCAACGATGTTCCTATTCGCATTGCCGAAGCAGCCGGACTAAAACTCACGCCAAGAGAATCCTGATGAGAGATGGCGTGGCGTTGGCTCTCGTGAATCTCTCACATTCGGAGCTTCCAGACACCTACCATTACTGATTTGGCTGATTTAGCCAGGCTTACTCGATCAAGGACGCATAGCTCCTGGATGACGGCGCATCCGGAAGTTGGCGGGCTTCCGGTACATGTCTTCTCGCAGCCTGCAGCGTTTACAAGTTCCTGCCCACTGGCCAAGACTGGACTCTCGCAGAATGGACCAGCCTGACCCGCAGTTGTCGGCCCAATGGAAGGAAAGCCGGTTTCACGGACAGTAGCGGGCATCACCGGGGTCGCGCCCACGACGAAGGCGGCGCTCGCCCCGATGTTTGCGGGACGTCCGGCCCGCCTTGATCAGCCTGCCCCTCTTATTGTCGAGACCTTGAAGATCGTATTACGACCTGCTGCTCTATAGAGCTTTCGTTCGGCGCCAGGCGCCCGAGGAGGTTCGGTAGATTGAGGGGAACTTCTATTCGGTTGCCGCGGCTTGCAAGGGCTCATCGGCGCTGGGACCGTAGATGGAAGGGACCTTGGCACCCATCGGCCTCAGGTACGCAGAGAGCTGGCCGCGATGGTGGATGCCATGCGACATGTCCAGGCTCAGATAAGTGACGGCGGGCTGCGTCCATTTGGCAAACGTGACGTCGTGCGCCAGTTTCGCGGCGGGCAGGGCGGCGACCTGGGCGAGCAAGGGCGGAACGGTTTCGTCGTAGTACGCCAGCACTTCGGCCGGTGTCTTCAACTCCAGCTGCTTCCATTCGAAGGCGCCATTGATCACGCCACGAAGAAAAAACGCCTCGGCCAGAGCGATGTGGGAGGCCAGTTCGAGGCCCGTCATGCATTTCTCGCTGGGCTTGTAATCGCAATGCTCGGCCGGCACCGCGGCCAGTACCTTACGGGTGGTCGCGAACTCATGCTGGAGCTGCGGCAATAAATAATCGCACAGTCCTTTTGCAGTCTCTTCAGTCATAGACAGAGGATAGAGTGTTGGCTCGTGGCGGTCAAGGAGGCCTCTCCCGGCGTGTCGCGCTGCTTCGTTTGCGGCCCGCCCGCGACCTGTGCGTTATCGGACGGTGGGTATCGTCACCCATGCGTGTTTTGCCCATTGCTGAGACTTGGAACGGGAACCGCCAGATCCTCGCTGACGCCATCGTGATTTACTACCTCCGACCCACTTGGCGGAGAGTGTTTCCCTTTGACCGCCGCTGGCGTACCCGCCGGTCCAATCTCCGAAATGGCGGTTTCACGGCCGCGGTCCTCCGGGCACTCAGCCGCACCCCTGTAGGTAAACGTCGGTGCGACCACACGCGGCGGAACCCAGCGGTGGCCAGATTGCGGCGGCACTTCGACGAGTCGGCAATGCGCTCATCTGGCTTCCGACAACGGCGTTTGATTTCGCGTTCGGGTTCGCGAATCGTAACCACCGGAACCCTATCGATGTCGGTGCGACGTCAGAACCAAGCCAGCTCCGGAGCCACTACCCGTCCCGACCGCACCTCGGTTTGGAACTGGTCTACCTCGCTCCGAAGGTCCGTCCCGTACACGTCGGCAAAGATGCTTTGGCAACCCCGCGGGTCAGAGAAGCACGCCCGTTCGAACCTCAGAAATGTCGACTTGCCGTTTCGCTCAATCTGCCTGTCCCAGAAATATATCCATGCTGTATAGCTGAACCGCCAATCCTTCTGGGATGCGGCAGCAAAGGATGACCAGAGGTCCTCTGTCTTCGCTCGCGAGAGGAACTCCGATTCGGGCAAGCTAGCCAGGTGCAGCCCCGGCGCCGGCAAGCTTCTTGCGGCTACAACCCCCGCGACGCCCTCTGAAACCCACGGCTGTCGCAGCATTCGTAGAACGCTCACCACTGAGCAGTTTTGATTCTGCACGGCATGCGAAAGTTCGTGCCGCAGCAATCCCCCGATATCTGCCCATCCATCCGCCCTCGGCGTCACAAAGATCACCGTGCCCGTCGGCACTGTCACTGCGAGTGGACGCTGTCCCATCAGAAACGGCGCGGCGAACCTAAGACAGTCGTTCCAATTTCGACAGACCACTACCTTAACCTTCTTAGAGAACTTCAGTTGGTGAAAGCTCTCTGCCGTCGCCACGTAATGATCGATCTCGCGATACCCGGGATCCAAGACCCTGGAATCGGGATACAACACATCTGCACGCGAGAACCGCACCTGCCGATACCCAGGATGCAGCGGCGACCAGGCGAATAGCGGCCCCCATGGGAACGCCGCCAGGAGCGCGAGCATGAACAGGCCGAGGATACCGTGCTTCCAACTCATGCGCACAGTTTAGGACATTGCGGCGCCCGTGTCATGGAATCGATTATCGGCAGGAATCGATTGTCGGCGTGCTAGACAGCGTACTGAAGTTGCCTCTTCGGGCACTTGGCCGTATCACCTACTCGTAGAGTTGCACGTGCGTGGAGCCCGGTGCTCTTATTTTTCTGGGGGCGTGCTGTCCCAATGGAAGGAAACGCGGCTTCACGGCCAGTGGCACAGGTTGCCGAGTGGCGCGCCATCCGACCGAAACATCCCTGGAAGTGGTACCATGCTTGAAATCCCGGTCCGATGACTCCTCAACAATTGTTTGCGCATTACCGCATAGTCTCCAAGCTTGGCGAGGGCGGCATGGGCGAAGTCTGGCGCGCGACCGATACCAAGCTGAACCGCGATGTCGCGATCAAGATTTTGCCCGCAGCCTTTGCGCATGACGCCGACCGGATGGCGCGGTTCACGCGCGAGGCACAGGTTCTGGCATCGCTCAATCACCCGAACATCGCCGCCATCTACGGCCTGGAGGAATCCGGCGGCGTGCGCGCGCTGGTGATGGAACTGGTGGAGGGGCCGACGCTGGCCGATCGGATCCAGTCCGGCTCCATCCCCTGGAAAGAAGCGCTGCACATTGCGGGCCAGATCGCCGAGGGTGTGGAATCGGCCCACGAGCGCGGCATCGTGCACCGCGACCTCAAGCCCGCCAACGTGAAGGTCACGCCCGAAGGCAACGTGAAGGTGCTGGATTTTGGGCTGGCAAAGGCTACTGAGCCGCTGCCGGCTTCGTCGCACGATCCCGCGGCGTCGCCCACCGTAACGCTCTCCGCCACGCGGGAGGGATCCATCCTCGGAACCGCGGCCTATATGGCGCCAGAGCAGGCGCGCGGTGTTACAGTCGATGCGCGCGCCGACATCTGGTCGTTCGGCGCGGTCCTCTACGAAATGCTCAGTGGCCGCCCGGCTTTCCCCGGCGATACCGCCTCCGACGTCTTGGCCGCCATTCTGCGGGCCGATCCCGATTGGAGCGCGCTGCCGGCCGCCGTGCCGCCGGCCATCCGCAGGCTGTTGGCGCGCTGTCTGGAGCGCGATCGCAAGCGCCGCCTGCAAGCCATCGGCGAGGCCCGCATCGCGATGGAAGACGCGCTCGACGGCGCCGCGGAGCCCGCTCCGGTGCGGCCCTCGCACCGCGCCGCCCTGCCGTGGATTGCCGCGGTTGCCATACTGGCTGCAGTCGCGGGCGCCAGCTGGTGGCGCTCGCTGCGCGCCGGGCCGGGTCAGTCTGGGCTGCCGCCGGTGTCTTTCGCTATCGGTATTCCATCGGGTGGCGTGTCTGTCCTGGGCGAGAATCCCGTGGTAGCCGTCTCGAACGACGGAAGGTTACTGGTGTATGCCACCGGCGGACTGCTTTTTCAGCGTGCCATCGATCGCGTGGAGCCGGTGGCGATACCCGGCACTCAGGGAGCCATGGGGCCGTTCCTTTCGCCGGATGGCCAGTCGGTGGGCTTCTTCGCCGACGGCAAGCTGAAGCGCGCCAGCTTGCGCGGAGGCGCGCCCATCGTGATCTGCGACGCATCTGCGGCTCGCGGCGCCAGTTGGGGGCCGGACGACCGGATTGTCTTCTCCGGGTCCCTGTCCGGGGGATTAATGCGCGTTCCCGCCAGTGGAGGTAAACCCGAGGCCCTGACCACGGTCGATGCCTCCAAGGGCGAGCGCACGCATCGTTGGCCCGAGGTTCTGCCCGGTGGGAAGAACGTGCTCTATACCGTCGGGTGGCTACAGAGCCCCAACGACTATGACAATGCCGCCATCGTAGCGCGGTCGCTCGAAACCGGCGCGCGCCGCACCCTGGTGGAAGGCGCGCGGATGGCCCGCTTCGCCCCTCCGGATCGCTTGGTTTACCAGCGCGGCACGACCCTATTCGCTGCGTCCTTCGACCCGACGACGCTCACCCTCACTTCCCGCGCCGTTCCGGTGCATGAAGGCGTCGGAGGCGACGCCAGCAGCGGTTCTGGTTTCTTTGCCTTTGGCGGTAACGGAACGCTGGCCTACGTACCGGCCCAGTCTCAAAACCAGGATCTCCGCGTCGCCCTGGTGGATCGCAGTGGAGCCGCGACAGTCTTGAACCTGCCGCCGCGCCTCTACCGCAATCCGCGCTTCTCGCCGGACGGGAGGCGCCTGGTTTTCACCATCGGTAGCGGCTCCGGGGCGGACGACGATATCTGGATCTGCGATCTGGCCACCTTGCAGCTCAGCCACCTCACCTTCGGCGCTACCGGGCTAACGCCCCTCTGGACTCCCGACGGCCAGCGAATCGTCTTTAACCAACCGCGCGGAACAACGACCGGCCTCTTCTGGAAGTCCGCCAATGGCAGTGGCGCTCCCGAGTTGTTGTGGGCCTCCGACTCGATTCTGATCCCGTCTTCCTGGTCTCCGGATGGATCGACCCTCGCCGTTAATCGGAACGGCCAGGTGGACTCCCTGTGGCTGCTTCCCATCCACGGCGACCGCAAGCCGCGCTCGCTGGGAGAGACCCAGCAATTCGCCTCCGCTCCGGCATTCTCGCCCGACGGCAAGTGGATCGCCTATGCCTCGGTCGAATCGGGGACCAATGACGAAGTCTACGTCCGCCCGGTGGATGCTTCGGGCGGCAAGTGGCAAGTCTCGACGGCAGGCGGCAGCGACCCCGTGTGGCAGCCCAACGGCAGCGAGCTGTACTACACCAACGGCGATCAAATGATGGCGGCGCCGGTCCAGACCCGGCCCGCGTTCCACTCCGGCACCCCCCGCAAGATATTCGAAGGCCACTACGAAACCCGCACCGCGCCGACGCGCAACTTCGACCTTTCACCGGATGGCAAGAAATTCGTGATGATTCAGCGTGCCACGGCGGAAGGCGGCTCGCGCCAGCTCGACGTCGAGCTGAGCGGGCTACGTCATTAGCCCTTCCTGCCGGCTCTTCCGGGCGGTCGTGCCCGATATGTGGGCTTCACGACCGGAACTTGCTCGCACGGTCCATCCGCACTTGCACGGGCTCACGCCATCTGAGAGGCTGTATTTGTCAAATGCGATGGTTGGGAGCGCTCAAAACCGGTTTCGAGGGGTAGTGGGATGACCTCTCACGTAAGCCGCGATGAGCCCGTAGGTCGGTTCCCGGACCGTCTCCGGGGCGCTGCTCTGATCGCCGCGCTGGCCGGGGGCGCATGCTCGTTCGGCCTGGTGCTGCGCGCGGGTCAACGTCAACAATCCAGGCTACTGCTGTTCCTATTCGCGATTTGGACGCTCTCCCCCTTCGTGATCACCGCCTGGGCGAACATAGTGTCGAAGCGTTGGTCAGCCGTCGCCCGCGTGACCCTCTACGTCACCACTTTGATCCTCACGCTGAGTTCGTTGGTCATTTATGGAGGCGTCACTTTCGGGCATCTCCGGGCGAAAGTGGGTTTCGTGTTCCTGGTTGTTCCCTTCGCATCAGGGCTCCTGATTTCAGCCGTTTCGGCTCCAGCGTTGATTTCTCGAAGGCTTTCGAATAAGCGAGTGTCGCGCGGTTCAAGCTGACCGGCTGACGAATATTCGTTCAATGGAAGAGTCCACTTCAAGACCGCGAGGGTCGGTCGCGACTTCGTGAAAGGGTTTAGAATACACCTGATCGCGGATAATGGGGCGGTGACGATGCGCTTACTTTTCTGGGGTGCGGTTTTGACGGCGCTGGTAGCGGGATGGGCTCCGGCACAGACGGCGGCGGCGGTGGCCGTCGACGGGACCGTGAAGGACGGCGCTGGGCTGGCGGTGGCGGGGGCGATCGTCACGCTGGAAACGGCGGCCGGCGCGGGGCAGCGCACGACGGCAACGGACCAGGCGGGGGCTTTCCACTTCGGCGACGTGGCGGCGGGGAGTTATAACGTCACGGTCGCGGCGGGCGGGTTCGCGGTGTGGACGGCGAACGTGACGGCGGGAGTATTGAATCAGGCGCCGGTGGCGGCGGCGCTGCAGGTGGCGCCGATGACGTCGACGATCGAGGTGACGCCGCCGCCGAAGGAGCTGGCGGCGGAGCAACTGAAGTCGGAAGAGAAGCAGCGGGTGCTGGGCGTGTTTCCGCACTTTCTGGTGACGTACGAGCCGAACGCGGCGCCGCTAACGGCGGGGCAGAAGTTCCACCTCGGGTTCAAGACCCTGGTGGATCCGGTGACGCTGCTGGGCACGGGGATCGACGCGGGAATCCAGCAGGCGCAGAACAAATACCCGGAGTTCGGGCAGGGGGTGGAAGGCTACGCGAAGCGGTTCGGGGCGCGATATACCAGCCACATCAGCGGCGTGATGATTCACCATGTGATCCTGCAGGCGGTCTTTCACCAGGACCCGCGGTATTTTTACAAGGACACGGGGAGCTTCAGGTCGCGAGTGTGGTACTCGATCTGGACGGCGTTCGTGTGCAAGGGCGATAACGGGCGCTGGCAGCCGGATTATTCCGACGTGATCGGCGGCGCGGCGGCGAGCCAGGTATCGAGGCTGTACTATCCCTACACGTCGCGGCCGTGGCTGCGGCTGTTTCATAACGTGCTGGAGGGTTTCGGCGGCAGAGCGGAAGACCATCTGCTGGAGCAGTTCGTGGTGCGCAGGTTTACGACGCACACGCGGAAACTAGCGAGGATGTTTCGGAAGGTGCTGGCGGAGGGGACGGCGGCGCCGCTGGTGTCGGTGGGGGACTTGAGCGCGGGGCCGATGACGTTCGTGCTGGCGAGCGACCTTCAGGCGAACGGCGCGACGCTGGCGAAGGTGGGGGCGATCGCCGAGGGGCAGGTAAGTTACGCGGGCGGGATGAGCGGCGCGGGCGAGGCGGTTCGGTGGCGGCTGGAACACGTGCACCTGAAGGTGGGCAATGTGGACGTGCCGCTGAGAAGCAATCAGGCAAAGGGCGGGGACGGGGCGTTGGCGTACCGGCAGTTGGAAGGGTCAGGGAGGATTGCGCTGGTGCTGTATGTGGCGGAGGATGTGGTGGTGGGGCCGGGGAAGTGAATTGTGCGGCCCGCGTCCGCTGCCCAGGAATCTCTTCAATTCCTCTGACATGCCGGCGGCAAAGCGGACCGATGGAGTCCGCAATCGCTGAGGTCAGTGGACGAGATGCCCACATATCGTTCCCAACCCGGCAGAAAGGCGCCGCCCGCCCAGCGAGAGAGGCCATGAGCGGCAGGGACCGCCGGATCCCGAGGCCCGCGCGGACTGTCCCGAAAGGGGTCGTTAACGCAACGGCCTACGATGTAACCCGCCGAGAGTGTCTCCTTCTTGGACCGTCGTCTTTCTCAAATTGAGTTCGCGTGGGAGGTGAGTGTGCGTCAATGCCGGACTTCATATGCCGGACTTCATCTGCCCCTATCCGTGCGGAGAGCGTGATAAGATACCAACACCCCACGAATCGTGGGATTCCTTGAAGGCGAGGCAGCCCCGATGGAGAGTTCAGAGTTTGTTCTTGAGCAATATGACACCGTCCGCGGAATCGTCGACGATCTTTTTCTCAAAGGCTTGACGGATGACCAGTTTAGGTTTCAGCCCAAGGAGGGATTGAACTCGATCGCGTGGTATATGTGGCACACAGCCCGTTGGCAGGACGTTGCGAACACACTTATTATGCCTGGTTGTAAGCAGATCCTGGACGACACGCATGAACGTGTCTCGTCGTGACGTGGGCACAGGCATGACACGTGAGGAATGCACAAAGTTCAACGAGACGGTCAACGTGACAGAACTACGGGCGTACTGGAAAGCGGTTGGCGAGGCCGTAAGAAACGTGGCGCGATCATTACCGTCCGAGGATCTCCGAACACCGGTGGACCGCGCTCAACTTTACCAGATGCTCGAAGACGGTACCATTGCAAACGAACAGGCGAAATGGGTTCCCTCGTTCCTGGAGGGCAAGAGCCGAGGATGGTTCCTGTCGATGGCAGTTTGGCACATGGCTGAGCATCTGCTGGGAGGAGTTGTTTGCGTGCGCCGTGTTTCTGGAATACCCGTCGGCCTCTGATGTGTGAAAATGCCAGCTTTAAGATCCGTGAACTGGCCATGGTCCTCTCTGAGCGGCTCACCAGCCCACGTGTTTCGTAACTGGTCCTTTGGGCCACGTTTGGCACGCGGTAGCTCCGGGCGATCTTCACAGCGATGCTGCTGTCGAACGGCGATCCCCTTGAGGGGATAGCTATTCTAAACGGGGAGCCGCCGGACCTGATTTTCTTGTCGGTGCGGCTTCCACAAGATCTGGTAGCGCTCGCACCGGTGATCATTCGTGAAGTCGAGCGCGAGAAAAGCCTCCGGCCCTAATGCAGGTCTTGCGCGCGAGCCTAACTCGGACATTCGGCAGTTTCCGATAATGGCTGAAAGACAGGCTTTCCTTCCATTGGGCTGCCTGCCGCGGGCCGGGCCGGTCCATTGTCGCGGTAGGACCAACTGGGTGGACAGTTTCCGGATACGCCGTGATCCGGGCAGAACGGCGCCGAGTACAATGCTTCGGTTAACAGCCACGATTGCCGGTTGGTCTTACGTTCTTTCATTGCAACCAAAAACAGGTGGGTTTGCCCTCCCTGCCAAGCGCGTATAGCGTCTCACTGTTCGTCTTCAGTCAGCACCGGAATACGAGCCTGAGAAAACGGAAGAGTTCACGAATCCCGTTCAAAGAGATTAGTATAAGTTCTTGACGAGAGGTGGTCGCTCATGATCAGGATCGCGGACCTCCAGAACCTTAAGAAGAGTCTCGTGGTGTACGTTGAAGATGGTTGGAAACACAAGCGAACCGGTGCGATATTGTGGGTGGCACCGGTGCTGGGCTACGCGTATTGGGAGTGGCAATTGCCATCGCCGGGGAAAGCCGTTGCCGGTCTTGCCGTCGTTGCCGCAATCATGAGCGTCCGGGAAATGAAGGCCTGGACAAAGATGCTATGGATTCTTCTGCTCTGCGGGTTCCTTCATGTTGAATTGAGAGCCATCGATGCTGATCGAAGAACTCATGATGAAGGCCAGGCGACGGCAAGGGAAACCGAAAACCGACGCTTCAACACGACTGTTCAAGGGCTCACTACCACGATCAATGGCATGAAGACGGTATTAGGCCAGACTACAGCGGCGCTCACGTTATCCCAGAAGAAACATTAACACGCTTACGGGTGGGGATAGCTACGTCTATTTTGAACCGAGTGTACTCGGAGATCGGCCGATCGAAATCGATGCTGGTCAAATCAAGAAAGGGTCCTTGATATTCTCAGCATACGTGAGAATGTTTGGAGAATTCCCCGTCCGCGAGGTGTTGGTAGAAGCGGGGCCATTTGACGGGCCGACGGAATTCGTCAATTATGGCACCGTCTTTCCTCATGAGCTCGGTCGCCCGAGACGGGGCTTTCAGTTTGGTTTTCAGCCCGAACTTACGCGAGCCATCTTTCATTTCGTAATCAACGGCTCTAGCGGCTCGTTTGGGCAGGCTGTCTTGCTGCGAAGGATCGGACAGCATTGGGTCTGGCTGAGCCGAATCTACAAAGGTGGCCGTCCAAAGCCCTTCCGTCAATGGTCATCGCCGGACTTTCCGAGAGAAATACTTGAGAAGAGTTGGGACAAAGATTGAGGAGTACTACTACTTCTTCTTCGCAGCCGCCCACCGCCTCCGTTGCGCTTCCGTGATCCGAGCGCGGCCTTCGGCGGGGATGCGATGCTTCTTCTTCGGAACCGCCGCATGGAGGGCAAGTGGCTCTTTACTCTTGCCGGATTTCAACGTGCTGGTTCATCGTGTCCGAAGTGTACCAGTGGGCAACCAACAAAACCCCGGCCCTTGTTTCGGGCCGGGCGTTCAGGTTGCGGAACGCGTGTTACTGAATGGGCCGGGCCTTGGTGGCGTCTCTTCAAGGGGTGGACTGGGGCACGGGCGCTGGTTTCTTTATGATGGCCTCCAGGGCCTTGCGATTGGCGTCCGTGCGAATGTGCGAGCCATGAGGGAAAGGATGGTCGGCAATCCGGAAGTTGCCCCGAAGTGGGGATCTCCCGCTGGCAAGACAGGGCTGCGAGCGCATTTGGGAGTGATAAACCGCCATATCGGAAAGTGGCCCGCGCGACGCGGCTCGTGCTCTTCGCCGCCCGCGGGCACTCGCGGGTGTACGTTTCTGGCGAAGCAAAGCAGGGGAGCGATCGACGGCAGCGGCGCGCAAGGGCCGCCGCGATAATCGCGCAGTTCGTCTTGCGGGCCAGACGGCGTATTGTCCTCCTACCCCGCCAGGTTCAGGCTCCGGATCCCCCGGGTCTGATAGACCGATTGTTTCTTCGGCCCCGCGACCATCGCCCTCGCCAGAGCGTTCACGGTGGCTGCGATCCCATCGATCCGGGAGGAACTCGTCGAGCGCTCGGGCTTGGTGAACATCAGATTATCATTCTGTTCTTTCGCGGTGAGGCAGCTCGCATTCCACCTCAGCACCGGATGGCCGCCATGATAGAGCTTCCCACTGGTCACCAGCTCCAGGAGTTTCTTCGAGGGCTCCGAAAGGCTCATGACTCCCTGCCGAATCTCCACACACTGGAATCCTTCCTCCGCCATCGGAACCGACAGCTGCCGCGAGTTCCAGGGGTCGAAGCAGATCTCCTGGAGATCGAAAACCCGCGAGCCCCACTCCAACCGCGCCTTAACGTCCCGGTAGTCGATTACGCTCCCCGGACAGGCTTCCATGAACCCCTGGTCCACCCATAGCCGATAGGGCATCCCGTCCCGAAGCTGGCGCTTCCTGACACCCTCTTCGGGAATCCAGAAGAACGGCAGCACATCAAATCCGCCGTCGTCGCAGGGAAACACAAACGACACCGCGGTCAGATCGACTGTCATCGACAAATCCACGCCCGCCCAGCAACGTCGCCTGGCGAACCTCGACATCAGACTCCCGGGTAGCGGCCGGACCTTCTCGCCGGGCGACTGCGTCAGCATTCCCTCCGCGGCCCACTCACCGCTAGAGGCTTCCCATTTGGCGAGGTCAATCACCCGATTTTCCTTCTGGTCCCAGATGTTCAGGTAATATCGTCGGAAGGCTCGCTGCGATTCCGGGTCCGACAAACTGGACTCATATTTCTCGCGGATCCTCGAAATGTCCAGGAACCCTCCCTGCTCCTTCAGGCTCGGGTTGGCCTTGATCCAGGTGGCCTCCGAGGTCCAATCGTCCTTGGAGGTCGCGCCATAGATTCTCCCGACGAAGGACGGATCCCTCACTACTCCGTCCTGGATGCGGCGGGTTTTCTCGTGGAGCCTCCAGGCCAGCGGGGATTCGCTCTGCACGCCCGCGGTGGTGAGGCCGATCGTGAGCGGCTGCCGGCGAGTGATGCCCCCCAGCGACAGCACGTCCCAGTTCTCCAGCTGCTTACGGGTCTTCCAGCGGTGCAGCTCGTCCGCCACAACGAACGACGGATTGACTCCATCCGACAGGTCCCCGTCGGCCGCCACCGCCGCATAGAAACTATCGGGGTCGTCGCGCTTCACAATCCGGTTGGTTCCCCTCAGGAGCCGGAGGCGCTTGCCCAGATGGCGCGACTGCTCCACCATCTTGCAGGCCGCCCGATAGACGTTCATCGCCTGGCGGGTGGCTGCGGCCGCGCCATAGACCTGGCACCCGGGATTCGGGTCCACGACGAGCACGAACAGAATGATCCCCGCGGCCCACTCGGTCTTGCCGGCCTTCTTGGGGACCTCGAAGTATCCCATCTTGATCAGCCGGTTGCCGTCATCGTCCAACTGGCCAAAGATCTGGGTGAGTCCCTCCTCCTGCCAGGGCGTGAGCAAGAAGGGCTTCCCATACCATTCATCCGCGGTGTGCCTGAGTATCCGCTCGAAGAAATTACAAGCGGCATCGGCATGCGGTTGGGAGAAGGGCAAGGGATTGTCCGCGCCGGGGCGGGATCAGAGCTCCCTGGCTTCTCCCAGACGCTCCTGCCTGACCTGATCGAAGGTGGACCCTCCCTCCAGGGTGGCCTGGCGATTGGTGAGCGTCTGCCAGCGCTGGACGATCACATCCACATATTTGGGGTCGAGCTCCAGGCCGTAGCAGACGCGCCCGGTCAGTTCCGCCGCGGCCAACGTGGTCCCCGATCCCAGGAACGGCTCATACACAAGCTCCCCTCGCTTGAGATGGTTGAGGATGGGCCGCCGCATCAGCTCCACCGGTTTCTGGGTCGGATGATCGAACTTTTCTTCGTCCGACCCGCCCATGATGAACTTGGGCGAGGGCGAATCCCAGATGGTGGAGTTCTTTCCTGCCTCCCCGAACCACGGGGCGTTCTTCTTGCGGACATACCAGCAGGGCTCGTGTTGGTACCAGTAGTGGGTCCGGGTGAGCACCGTCCGCCCCTTGTTCCAGATGATCTGTTGCGGATACAAGAAGCCAATGCGGAGGAGCCCGTTCAGGACCTCCCGCGTGAACACGCTCGCGTGCCAAACGTAGGCGATCTGGAGGCTGGGCACCAGCTCGAACGCTTCCGACCAATCCGCCCGGGTGTCCCCCGAGATGGTCGTCTGGGTGTGGCCCTCGGTCCGGTGCTTCATGTAGGAGGCCTCGGCCGGCCCGCAACTATTCAGCCCAGCCCGGTCACGCCACTCGGAATCCAGCTCGATCCCATACGGCGGATCAGTGACCATCAGGGCAGGCTTGCTCTCCCCGATGAGCCTCGCGACGGCTTCCGCGCTGGTGGCATCCGCACACAACACCCGGTGCTGGAGGGGAGGGTCGCCCAACAGCCACAGATCCCCCGCCCGCGTCGTGGCAACCGTGGGCACCGGGGGAACCTGGTTGGCCTTCTCATCCTCCAAGGGATCCCGGAGGAGGGAGTCCAGCTCCCGCCCGCTGAACCCGGTGAGGAACAAGCTGATATCCAAATCCTTCAGCTCCAGCAGCTCCGCCCCTAACATGGCCATGTCCCACTCGACTTCCTCGTGCGAGCGGTTGTCCATCAACCGATAAGCCCGGACCTGGGCTGGGGTGAGGTTGGCCGCCACGTGCACCGGGACATGAGTGAGCCCGAGCTTCTTCGCAGCCCGCAACCTCACATGGCCGACGATGATCACGCCCTCCCGATCGACCACGATGGGCTGCCTGAACCCAAACTCCTTGATGGACGCCGCCACCTTGTCCACCGCGGCCTGTGTGATCAGCCGGGCGTTCCGGGCGTATTCAATCGGCCTATCGACGGGCCAGGATTCGATCAGCATTTCCGTTCCGGTCATTGGACTACCTCCCTCTCCTTCGTCTCCCCTCTTGATTCCCGCGGCTGGGTGAGCAGGGCTATGAGGTTATCTCCGTCCGACTCGCGCCGCTCCACGAACAGCCTTGCCCGGCTCACCGGCGACAGCCCGAACTCCGAGCAGAATGCTCTCATCTGCATCAGCGCCCGGTCGCGGATGGCTAGGCCGGGATGGGGCCGCACATCCACCACCTCAAGCTGGCCGGTCACGGGGTTCCTGTCTTTCTTCGCGACCAATTTCCCCTGCGTCTCGACCAGCTCGTACATCTCGACGAAGGTCGCATAGGAGGCGCACGCGCCCTCCAGCATCATGGCGTCGGGCCGGCAATCGAGGCTCATCCCTTCCAGTTCGGCTGCCCAGAATCTCCAGGCCTTCCGAGCTATCCCCTTCAGGTGCTGGGGACACTCCGGCAGGCCCCGGGTGGCCCTCGGCTCCGCTTCCAGCCGGGCGTCGAGCTGATGCACGCCACGCTTGCGAGGGTCGCCCTCAGCAATCTGCCGAGCGACGGGTTTGGGCTTTCGGCCTCTCATAATGTGGGCGATTTCGTGGTCATTCCAGGCAAATTTCGGCCCATTTTGGAGCCCTGTTTCGGGCCGAAAGGGTTCATATCATTGAGTTATCCCGATCGGATAACGGTTAACCAATTTCGCGGATTTGAAAATGTAGGCTTCGCTTGGTCACCGGGGGCCTCTCGAAATCACTTCTCTGTCCCCCTACCGGTCCCCCCTGGCACCAGCTAGCCCGTTCGCGCCACGTGCGCGCCCCGTTGGCTCACGTCCCAACGAGTGGCTCCGGGTGGGGCTATGGGGCCACCCCCTGATGAGCGCGCGCCCCGCCGCCACCCACGCCCCCGTTCGCACCGAGACAGTTAGCGAAATAGCGTGATCGTCCAGCCCGCGAAACGCGGCGACCGGCTGCCAGACTTTTGGCGCGGTCCTGCAAGCTCCGGCGCGGCCGCGTGCGGTTACGAGGCGTTATACTCAACCCCATACACGCGATGACCTGTAGGCCGGAACTCACTGAGATCTTAGAAGGACTCGTGCCATATTTCGCCGATCCTAATCAGGTCTGGAAACCCTGGTGGTGGCCAAAGGGCCCGGGCACCGATGCGTCTGACTGGGGCTTGGTAGCTCCACCTGCCGGAGTCTTCGAAAGTCTCAATGCTGGCGCGCCCCATCCGGGCAAAGAGTCCCGCAGATATGAAGCCTTTGCCGGAAGTGTTTCAGCCGGTCGTGGGTGTGTTTGGCTCCTTTCAAGCCGGCCATCGACGGGAACTTTTGCTGGATCGGTCGGCCCTCTCTACAGTGCACTGGTCAACGAGGCCGCTGGGCGGGAAGGAATCGTCGAGATGCACGTCACCGACCTCGCAAAGTTCCGCGGCCCCGACGAGCGTGACACAGGCATGGACGAGCAACTCTATCGCAGATCGGTCGCGTGCCTTCTCAGAGAATACGAGGCCACTACGCCCTCTCTCATTCTTATCACCAAGCTCGCGCTTGCGAAGTTAACAAGCCCCAAGTCGCTCCTGACCGACGCTCGGCGCGGTTGGGCCGCAGACAAGGAGACCTCCTCGCTCCACGAGTTCTTGACCATGCTCGAACGCCACGGACGTCCTGTGCCCCACTGGCGATCGCCGGGTTTTGTAGGAGCGATGGTTCGCGAACTCAAGGATGCAAGAAAGCGAATCTCGCAGTAGGACCCGCCCCTTTTACAGCACTTGCAGACTGCCGCCCGCCGATTCGTCTCTGCTGCCGGACGGGGCCAGACAGTCCGCCACAACCTGGAGGAAGTCTCCGCGCGCCTCCGGGGGCGCATAGTTCTTCCCGCCGCGGCTTCCGCCAAGATGCTTCAGCTCCCACGTCGGTCCGTTGGCCAGAAGCTCCTGGAAGCTGTATCTGGCGACCGCTACGGACCTGGCCGGCTTCGGCTCACCCGGCTGGAGAAAGAGGATCGCCCGCTTGACCTGCCCCTTCCGGCTCCGCACCACGCGCGCCACCAGCCCGGACGATTGCAGCCACGCCAACTGCGGTTCGGAAGCCCAGGCATGGAGGCTACCGTCGGCGTTGTAAACAGGAATCGGGGTATTCATGGTTTTGGGACACACGTGCAGCACCAGGAGAATCTGCGGGAAGGTTGAGAGCGTCCCGGCGCTCGAAGAACGCTCCGCCAGCGTTCAACTGATGCTTACCATTTGGGAAGTTCAGTCGTCAACAGAGAAGTGGAGCGCGGGTGAGCAGCGTCCCCGGAGGCAGCACTTCAGCTTCTGCTTAAAGCGCAACCGTCGCTCATGTGGAGCTTCCCATATCCCCGTTTCGGGACACTCGAGTGGCGGAAGTCCGAGATGACTACCCGGCCGGGGGCCTGCTCACCCAGCACTACGGCATTGAGAGGAATCGAAGGATTTCGTGCATGACGCGAGCACTCTGGTCCGTTTGGAAGAGAAACTGAGCGTGCGCGGAACCATCCAGAACGATCAGTTCTTTCGGGCCGGGGGCTTTTTCGTACTGAGCACGGATGCCAGGAAGGCGTAGGCCGGCATCTTTGGCGTCGTCGCGCGCAACAATGAACAAGGCCCGCGATTTCAGCTTTTCTGCAGGGAGGTTGGGCGCGGCGCCGAGAAATACGATGCGTTGAATTTCCCCCGCTGCCGACTTGATCGACGCATCGCCAGCGGCTCCGCCGCCGAAGCTACCTCCAACAACCGACACGGCTTTGGCACCGTGCGCTTTCAAATAGCGAACCGCAGCGAGTACGTCATTCTCAAAGGGCGCGTTATCGAAATCAGCCTGGCCGGGACCCGTTGAGCAGCCGAACCCGCGGAAATCGATTGCGAGAACGCGAAATCCTTCGGACACCAGAGCGTTAGCCTGGACCCGCCAGCTCTCCTTGTTGAATCTGCCACCGTGAGCGAGCACAACCGCACGGGTGCCTTGGCCATAGAGATCGGCGCAAACCCGCCCACCATCCTCGGCAGGAAACGAGATGCTCTGCTGTGCCAACGCTAGCGTCGCCACGGCGAGGGCAAGGGGCACCGTTCGCAACACGCACATGCTGGAATTATAAAGCGTCTGTTCTGGCAGCGCACTTGGTCGATAAACGCTCGATCCGCTGATGTGTCACCGGAGCGCCCAGAAATCGCGATAGAGGAAGTATGGCCCAGACACGCTCGGCCGCCTTGTGCTCCGTGCTCCGTCACAGTCCTCGTCGCCGAACGGCCGCGCTGAAATGCCTTCCGATAATGACATGCATCAGGCCGCGCGAACTTCTGAAACAGATCTTCTGGCGGGCGAATCTCGCCGGATCTGTGTGACGTTAATGCCGGCGATGGGGAGGGAGTTCGGGGAGAACTTATGAGGTGCGTTTCGCCACCAAATCGCCTTCGCCGAAGTCGCCTATGACGACATGGAACTTGATGTCCTGGCCGGTGACTTTGCCTTTGTAGAGGATCTTGAACTGGCCGCCGCCGGCATTGACGACGAAGTTCACATCGTCGCCTTTTACCGAGCCTTCGGAGATCTGCTCTTCGCCGTACATGTTGGTGACGGTGCCGGTCAGTTTTTCGCCGTCCACCTTGAACACCATTGTGGTCTCAAGATCGCCGTTGGGCGAGGCGAGGTTGCCTTTCCACTTGCCATTGATGTCGAGGGCGAAGGCGGCGGACGCAAGAACAGTCAGCAGAAACAGCGCGCCGGAAAAGCTTCTTTTAGTCATAGCGATATGGATCCAGCATATCCTAAATTCAACGGGGAATGCAGACCCCTCACCTTCGACGCCGGCAGCGGCTGGATGTGATTCCGGCGCTAACGGCAGGATCCTGGCCAGGAGTTCCGTGTACATCGCTCAGCGGTTATACCGTTCGATCGCACCTCCGAATAACTGCCAAACTCGGAGAACAACGCTCGTTGTCCATGTGTCGCGATCTGGGAAGCGGCCCCGTGGGCTTCGATTCCGCGATGTCGCCGGACATAGGCTCGACTTGGGCGGCCCCTTGAGGTCGGGAGGGGATGGCGGCCATGGTAGCCGCATGTATAGGAGATTCAATGTTGTTTCCTCCGAGAGCAAGTGGCCATGATCATGGTCGCCTTTGGGGGATGCACCCTGCGTCTCCAGCGAGTATTTGTCGGGTTTCCGGCTGGAATTTGTCGGGTTCGATGTCGGGTTTTTGGGGCTACCCGACATGGACTAGCCCTGCGAAATCAATGGGTTATCCCCGAAATGTCGGGTTTGTCGGGTTTTTATAGGGGTAGAGAGCCCCAGGGAAATCAGCCCTCCAAAATCGTCCCAATGCGAGGCGTTAGTTTTTCAGCTCAACCATCAGAGCCTCGAAGGGACCATCCATCAGGTTGTCTTCCTTGTGGCTCGTGGGACCGCCCCAACTCGCTTCCCCCGCCTTGTGAACGGCCGTGTCCAACTTCCCGTCCGGCGTCGTCAGTCGCGTGTTCTGGTCGGTCAGGTAGACTACCACGCGGTTGAGTTGGTGCTCATGCATGGGCGAGCCCTGGTGCGCTCGAAACTTCACGCGGACTACTCGAACCTGGCTGTTCTCGAATTCCACCTTGTAATCTTTGGGGTCCACTTTGATTGGGTCGAGAGCCGTGGTCACCTTCTTGGCCGGATCGCCCGGCTTCTTGACCTCGATTTCGACAATCGTTACCGGCGCGTCGCTGACCACCTCGGAAGTGTGCATGCCGGTCGCCGGGCTCCACTTCACGTCCCCCGCCTTCCAGGTCAAGGTGGTCTTTTTGCCGCCTTCGGGAGTGATTTCCTGCCGTCCGGCTTGCAGGTAAATCATCACCCGGTTTAGTTTGTGATCGTGCAGTTGCCCTTTCGAGTGCGGCTGGTCGGTAACAATCACAACGCGCGCCTGTTCATTGTCGATGCCCGTCCCGCCTTGCGCGAACAGGCCAATCGTCGCCGCAAACCCCAACGTGAGAAGCCGATGCCAACGTTGCATGCGTCCATCATACAGCGAGTTCAACAGACAAACGCACAGAGCCTGAATTGTTCCGCCGACCGGCTTACACTGAAATCGTCGGATGGACCAAGGCGCGAGCATCGACAAAGCGGCGGGCCTCTGCGGTACGTGCGCCCATGTCGAGACGATCCGCTCGGACCGGGGATCGATCTACTGCCGGTGCCTGCTCTCCGTTCGTGATCCACGGTTTGTAAAATATCCGCGGCTGCCGGTGCTCGCCTGCCCAGGCTACGCAACCGCTCCTGGATCACGGAAGAAGCCGGAACATGGCTGAACCACCGTCACCGCCAACCTGCGGAAACCGTCAGGCGGCGAAAAAGTCTGGCAGCCGAATGTCGGGTTTTCGGGAGCGAAATGTCGGGTCCGTGTCGGGTTTCTTGGAAGAACCCGACATCAGTTTTGCGAACAGAATCAGCCGCTTAGGTCGAAAATGTCGGGAATGTCTTGTCTTTCTAGCAGGAGAGAGGCGCCAGGAATTTGGGTGGTGGGCTACTTTCATGCCTGCGGCTGTTCATTCCTCATCCTCACGAAAGGCAAGATTCACGGCGCGCTTGAACCATCCGGCGCGTTTCTCTTCGGGCATGCTTTTGATATAGGCGAGGATGTCCCTGTCCGTGATGAGGGCGTTCACAAAATCCCAGCGGCGTTCAATTTCGGCCTGCTTAAGGAGCGCCGCCTTTTCTTCGAGTTGCTGGAACAGCAGATCCTCGTCGTGTTTGTAGTCGCTCATCATTTACAAACGATATCGCTTTCAGTGGTGAAGGACAACGAATAAAGAGACCGCGTAGGTCCACTCCACGCCCACTACTGGAATCTCAGCAGCTCTTCCCGTGTGCTCGGGAGGCCGTGGGGCCGGCGTCCATTTTGGACTCCACTTGGACTCCAACACGTAGTTTTCGATGAATGTTTGGACTGTAACTCTTTGAGGGATTTGGTCGGGCCGCCGAGATTTGAACTCGGGACCTCTTGCACCCCAAGCAAGCGCGCTAGCCAGGCTGCGCCACGGCCCGAAGAATCTATTTTACACGGTTTCAGCCGCCCAGGATGTCTAGAGCGGTTTGCATCTCTCCCCGCGTGTGCAAATCGCCTTGGCGCATGGCCGCGGCGATCCCTTCGCGATACATCGCGCGCGCTTCGTCCAGCCGCCCCAACCGTTCCAGCGTCTGGCCGGCGTGAAAATAGGCCGCCGAATAATCCGGCTTCACCGCGAGCAGCGCATGGAATTCCGCCAGGGCCGCCTCCGGGTTGTTGGCATTCCGATACTCCATCGCCAGGCCATAGCGCAGAAAGCTATCGGTGGGGCTCTGCGCCACCATGCCCTTGAGGATGTCCAAACGGGTGCTCGCCATATCTCGTGCTACTATACCTCCGAAATGGCTTGCCCGTATTTCGACCCCGTACGGCCGCGCACCATGGTCTTCGGCGCGCCGGGTGCGATGCTGCCGCTGGGAGACGATTGGGTGGGTCTCTGCCGCGCCACAACCGGCCAGCCGTGGGAGCCCGATCAAGCCTCGCTCGCGACGCTCTGCAACCTGGGCTATGCCAGGGGCTCCTGCCCGCGTTTCCCCGCGGACGAAGGGGATCGAGGGCCGGACGCCGTTCGCTTCACCATTTCGCGCGACGATGGCCGCTCCGTCGAGGTCTACTACGTGGTCGAGCGCGACCACCATCCGTTCGCGCACGGCGGGCTCGAATTCTCGCGCGCGGCCGCGGCCTTCATCGCGCCGCCGGCGGCGGAAGCCCTGCACCGCCAGGCGCGCGCCTACGTGACCAGTTATTTGCGGCGAAAAGCCGAAGCGGCGGGGAGTTGAGCCGCATCAGAAAGAGTCAACACGATGGAAGGCAAAACAGTCAAGGAATCCGTCTCCGAGTATTTGGAGTTGGCCCTCCCCAACGACGCCAATGGCCACGGCAATGTGCTGGGCGGAAAAGTGATGCACCTGGTGGATCTCGCGGCGGCCATGGCCGCGATGCGCCACGCGCGGCGGGCGGTGGTTACCGCCTCCGTCGACAGCCTCCACTTTCACCACCCGGTGCACATTTCGGAGTTGATGATTCTGCGGTCCTCGGTCAACCGCGCGTTCCGCACGTCGATGGAGGTCGGTGTCAGGGTGGAGACCGAGAACCTCATGACCGGCAAGCGATTGCATACCTGCTCGGCCTACCTGACGTTCGTGGCGCTGGACGAACGCGGCAAAACCAGCGCGGTTCCCGCGGTGATTCCGGAAACCGAAGACGAGCGGCGGCGCTTCCGTGAGGCGGGAGAACGAAGGGAATACCGTTTAGCCTTGCGCAACCGGGTGAGGGCGGATCCCGGCGCCTGAAGGCGAGCTCCTAAGACCAAGCTTATAACACCTGGCTCAGGACTCTTTGTACATGTACTTGATGCTGGGCTTGTAGAGCAGCAGGTTGGGGCCTTCGGAGCGATTGACCTTGAGGCAGCACTTGTCGTACCACTCGATCACGCCATGCAGCGTTTCGCCGTCGCGCAGCACAAAAACCATCGGGGTCTTGGCCTGCATCTGCTTGACGTAGTAAAAGTTTTCCGCATTGGTCTGGTCCGGTGGCACAGGCTTTTTTTGCGCTGCGGCGGCTCTCCGCGGCGGCGTGATCTGCTCCTTGATCTCGTTCAGAGACGGACGAATGAGTTTACGATTAAGGGCTTCCACGGGACGCCATCCTTTAGAAGAGAATATGATTGGCCGTCGCGTCTTGGCGGGGCGGCTTTAGTTGGATCCAAATGTCCGACTTGAACCCATAAATAGCACAATGGATGCGCCACCGCAACGTCCAGCGATTACCCCACTCACCCTCACAACCAGCCGTGCGTCAGCGCCCTGAGCCGCCTCTTGAAGCGCTGCATAAAAGTCTCCGATGGAGCGGGCGCGGTCTGCGCCGCCGGGGCCCCTGACGGGGGCGTCACGCCAAATTCCAGCGGTGGCGGCGCTTCGCAGGCGCGGTCGGCGGCGAACCGTATGGAAGTGTTCACCAGCGCGTACGCGCGCCGGTAGCGCAGGCCGTCTTTCTTCTCCACGCACAAGGAGAAACCCGGGTGCTGGCCCTCCACGGTCCTGGCCTTGCCCGCCGCCAACTCCACCGGCTCAATCAGCACCGGCCCGTACCCTTTGAGATTGCGCTCGATGTACTGGGTCTCATAGCGGTGCCGACGCACGCTCCAGACGAACACCCGAAAGCTGTCGAAATCGTACGGCTGCTGGCCCTGAACGGTGGTCCAAAGCCAGATATCTTTCTTCTCATCTCCATCCCGCACCGCACCAAGCGAAAAGTAAGAGACGATGCGGTGGCCCTCGGCCCATTGCGCCACCTCGTCGGGAATCGCCATGCGGAGGCGGCGGGTCAACACCCAGCCGGATTGCCCATCCGCGGCGCGCACCAGGCTCCAGTCGTCGCTGAGGACGGGCGCTTCGGGATTCGCCCCCTGTGGCGACGACTCCTCCGGCAGGCCGGGCTTGGAAAGATCCAGCCAGTTGTCGGGCGGCCCGGGCGGCTTGGGCGCGGGCGGCGGCGGAATCGCCGGCTCTTTCCTGGAGTGCCTCTTCGGGGCTACGGTTTGCTTCTTGGGCGGCGGGAGAACCAGCGGCGGGCGTGGCAAATCGGTTCGCGGCCTGGTGATATGCGCGAGTACGTCCACCTTCTCATTGGCCTGCAAGGCGAGAAAGCTGGGCGATTTCGCGGCCGGCTGGATGTGAACGCGAAGGTCCGCATCGGCGATGGCCCTGCCTTGGGAGGGCATTCGCGCCGCCCGCGCCGCCAAGTCCTTCAGCGAGACCATATCCGAGGCTGCCAGCAATTGGCGCTCGTCGGTCCAGCCCTCGGCGCCATTGGGCGCGCGCACCTTCAGGAAGGAGCGGCGGTGCTGCAGAATCTCCAGCCGGTCTCCGTGGCGCACCACAGCCACGGTGGCGGATTGCGTGGGAATATCGCTTCTCAGGTTGAGCGTGGACGGGCCCACGAAGGCTTCGCCCAGCGAAGGTGCGGCATGGGGAGTGCCGCGGCAGGCGAAGAGCAGCACGGCCAGAGCGGCCGCCATGCCAACCTTCGTTATGGAACCCTGCTGCACACTTGCCTACTATCTTAGCAGCAGGCGCGCGAATACAATGCACGCGTGGGGTGGTTTTTCGATCGCCGGATCTTTCAGATCGGCGGCGCTGTCTTGGCCTGCGTCGCGCTGGTCTGGCTGGTCTTGTGGGTGCTTCCCAGGCCGCACCGGCCCCTGGAGTACATGATCGCCGGTACCGCCGGCACTGTCGTGTGGCTTGGCCTGGTGCTGGCTATCCTGTTGCGCAGTTCACGCCGGGTCATTCGAAGGGTGCGAAGAAGCCATCCGCCGGGCTAGGGGCAAAGGCTTGGCAGGCGGAAGCGCCGGCCCCACCAGGATCCATTAAACAGCGGCGCCGGCCGTCTGGTACGGCTGGCGCGTGCAAGCGTTATACAAGATGCGGCGAACTTCGGGCTCATAAAACGGCTGCGTGAGCAAGTCATACGCGCCCAGGTTGAGGGCCTCGGCCCAGAAGCGGGCATCGGCCTGCGGATCGGTCACGATCACGTTGATCTCGCCCGGGTGTTGGCGAGCCAGGTGCAGGGCGTCCAGCCAGTCCCCATCGGGCAAAATCGCTTCCGTCAGAATGATCGCGTAGTCACCGTGCTGAAGCTGGTTGCGCGCCTGCTCGAGCGTTCCCACCTGTTCCATCACAAGGGGAAGAGCCTGCAACATGGGCGCGAGGCGGCGGGCATCGTCAGGATGCCCGGAAACGAACAAGATCCGGGATCTCATGGAGCCGCACTCCTTCCTACTGTTCTTTCCTAATTTTACGCCCGCTTTGATAAAACGAAGATGACAGACCGCTGGCTCTTTGGGGCCCTTTAGTGTTGCGACGTACCCTTGTCGGGCTTCATCACCGCCACGTAGCCCAGGTTGCGATAGAGCTGGTTGTGATCCAGGCCGAAACCCACCACAAAGCGGTCGGGAATCTCGAAGCACCGGTAATCCACCTGCGCCTGCACAATCCGCCGCGAGTTACGGTCCAGAAACGTGCACACCGCAAGCGAGTTCGGCCCCCGCCCCGCCAGCGCCTGCAACAGGTAGCGTAGCGTGAAGCCCGTGTCCACGATGTCTTCCACCAGCAGAACGTCTTCGCCCTCGATGCTCTCATCCAGGTCTTTGGCGATGCGCACCAGACCGGGAGCGCCGCTCTTGTTCGAGAAACTGGAAATGGCCAGGAAATCGATTTTCACCGGAACGTCGATGCGCCGCGCCAACGCCGTCAGGAAGAACACGGACCCCTTGAGCACGCCCACCAGCTTCAACGTCTTGCCCTGGTAATCGCGCGAGATCTGGGCGCCGACTTCGCCAATCCGTTCCTCGATCTGTTCCTCCGTGAACAGAACCCGGTCCACTCCCGGCAGCGTGGCTGCGCTCATGCCTGCACCAGCCGTTCCGCCAACCCGTACTTGAAAATCAGGTTCTCAAAATCCTTCTGGTAGAAGACCTGGATGTTCAGGTGCGGGTACAGCTCGCGCAGCAGCCGCACTTTGCGGTTCTTGCGCGTCACGTGTGCTTGTTTCATGGTGGTCAGTTCCACGTAGAGATCGAATTCCGGCAGATAAAAATCGGGCGTGAAGGATTCCAGCACTGCGCCATCGGTGCCGTACTGCACCGGAAAACTGCGCGGCTCGTACTCCCACGCGATGCGGTAAAAGTCCAACAGGTTGGCGAACATCTCCTCGCTCTGGTGCGCGAAGCCTTTCTTGCGCAGGGTCACGTGGCCGGGCGGAACCATCCCGAAACGCGCCAGCTTGAGCCTCATCTGAAACTGGAGCTGCGCCTCGGCCGCCGCCGCCAGGTAACCGCGCTCCTTGAGCCCGGTGGCGGTTACAGTGGTTTCGATCAACTCCGCCATCTGCTCGGAGGTCAGGGATTCGGCGTTCAGCAAGACGTCGAAAAGGTCGGCGGTGGCGCGCGTCTTGCCAAACTTGGCTTTGCGGCTGGCGCGTTCCTCGGCCTCCAGTTGCAACAGCAATTGCCGGGCGGCGGCGCGCTCCATACGGTTGTCGAGCATCAGATTGCCGATGCGCACGCTTTCCGGCGCCACCACGTGCACCCGCAGCATGCCCGCGAAATGGCGCACCTGCAACTCGCCGCCGACGGCGCAATACACGATGTGCGCCTCGGTCGCGGCCCTTGCCAGAATCGACGTCACCAGGCTGGGATAGGCCTTATCCGGAATCCGCACATCCGTGCCAAATTCCTTTTCAATGAGAACCCGCAGCCGGGACTGCGTCAGCAGCTCGAAGCCGAGGCGCTGCGCGCTGATGCGCGCCAGCTCCTCGAACCGGCAGCCGGGATGACCCGAAACCGCGATCAACGCCATGTCACAAGCTCATCATAACGCGCCACGCCCCGCCCCGAAGGCGGGTTAGTGAGACGATTCGGGGCAAGGCAGCAGGTCCGCGTAAACAAAACCATCGACGTGGCGGATCTCGCCGGACTCCACGCGCAGCGGCGAGCGAAACATCGGGCCGTCATAGGCAAAGGTATGAAACTCGCCGTTTTCGCCACATGGGTCGACGGTGGCCGGCAGATTTTCGAGCAAGGCCAGGTCGAATTCGCGGCCGGCGAAACTGGCGTCGAGCGCCCTCGAATCCACGCAGGAAAGCCGCGCCCGCAAGCCCCCCGCGATCATCTCCCGCGCGAGCGAAGCCGTGGGCAGTTCCCAGAGCGGGAACAGCGGCTGGAGACCCGTACCGGACAACTGCCGCTCACGGTATTGGCGGACGTCACGCAGGTACAAGTCTCCGAAAGCCATCGTGTCAAAGCCTTCCGCCACGGCCTTCGCGCACGCCTCAGCCATTCGCGATTCGTAGTCCCGGTTGGCACAGGGCCACGGCAACCGCACCACCCATAGCGGAACTCCGGCCGCATCCGCCTGCGCTTCGAGCAGCCGCCGCCGCACGCCGTGCATGGCCACGCGGTCCGCGCTCTGGTTGATGGTGGTGAGCAGAGCGCCCACCGGAATGCCCTGTTGGCG
>Ga0187874_10000351_pt1 | contig 59247 bp, 77 predicted proteins | sample June2016WEW_16_1_3_FD_132993 | JGI IMG/M metagenome (GOLD analysis project Ga0187874, IMG submission 132993) | Peatland microbial communities from SPRUCE experiment site at the Marcell Experimental Forest, Minnesota, USA - June2016WEW_16_150 | ecosystem: Environmental > Terrestrial > Soil >... | reverse complement strand
CCGCTTCGAGCTCGCGGGGGTGTTGGTGGTGCTGCGCGCAGGCGACAAGAAGGGCCCGGGTTCGGCAAGGCCCCGGGCCCTTCTCTGATGGTCTGCTTGTAGCACCAAGCCAGAACCGGTGTCAACCCGCGCCCGAACTCTCCCGGAGCTTCCAGCACCTCGAACCGCCTCTCGACCGTGTCGGGCGGTGGACTTGGCTCATTGAGCCCATGCGTTCGGAAGGCCGAAGTACCGCACCGCGTTTGCGACACAGATGTCGCGCACCGCATTCGAGCACAGCCCGATGTCAGCTGGGACACGGCCCTCTTCGACGTCACGGCCGATGACGCCGCACAGGACGCGCCGGAACAGCTCGTGACGCGTCATGGACAGCAAGGACCGGGAGTCCGTCAGCATTCCGATGAAGCCTGCGAGCTGACCTTTGTCCGAGAGGTCGTCAAGCTGTCGGCGCATCCCTCCCTCGTGGTCGTTGAACCACCACGGTGGACCCCACTGTACGAGCGGAGCCACCCCGGGCCTGCTGAATGCCCCCGCCAAGGTTGCGAACAAGGCGTTGTCGCCCGGGTTCGCGTTGTAGAGAACGGTCCGTGGCAGTGCGCCGTCACGCTCGAGCCCGCCGAGGAAGCGAGCTAATCCTGGAGCTTGGTGCTGATCGTCCATTGCATCTGCGCCAACGTCGCGGCCAACCAGTGCGAGGATCCGAGGGGATATGTCTCGAAGGGGCCCGAGATGCAATTGCAGCACCGATTCATCGGCGAAAGCGAGCCGACTAGCGACCGCGAGAACCTCGAGCATCACCGCATCCCTCTCCTCAGGAGTCGCCGCGATGCCCTGGCGTACGCGGCGCACAGCCGAATCTGCGAGCGTCGGGTCGCGAGCTTTGTCAGGTAGCCGGCTGAGACCGTTGTCGCTCGCACGTGCACCCATCTCGACAAAGCGCCCGTAGGACCTCGCGAGCGCGAACAGCAACGAGTCGAGATCGTCGACCGCTACCTCCGACGCTGCCGACAGGCGATCGGACCACGAGTTCCACGCTCCCGGATCATCCAGCAGACGATGTGCCCCATCGGGACGAAACGTCGGAATGACAGCCACGGCAACATCGACTTGCTCCCGCAGGCTCCGGTGAGCGGAAAGGTCGTCGGTCGGATCGTCGGTGGTGGCAACCGCCCGGACCCGGAATCTCGACAGCAGCTTCTGGCTCGACCAGTTGGGCAGTTGTCGGTTCGCTTCGTCCCAGATCTCTCGAGCCGTCGATGGACCCAATGGGAGGTCGATACCAAAGACACGGCGAAGTTCGAGATGTGTCCAGATGTAGAGAGGATTGCGGATCAGCCGTGGGACAGTCGCCGCCCAGGCGGAGAACTTGTCCCAGGGGTCAGCACCTCCCGTGATGAGTTCCTCGCCGAACCCGGCGAGACGCATCGCCCGCCACTTGTAGTGGTCTCCGCCGAGCCAAAGGTCGGCAAGGGTTTCGTAGACCCGATCGGCGGCGATGTCCGCCGCTGAGAGATGGTTGTGAAGGTCGACGATCGGCGCATTCTCGGCCACCTCGTGGAACAGCATACGGGCAGTGTCGCCCTCCAGCAGGAAGTCCTCGTCCAGAAAGGCCGCGCTCATCGTCCAGATCTCAAATGGTCATCGCGCTGAACCCGCCGTCGACGATGAGCTCGACTCCGGTGATGAACCGCCCAGCATCGCTGGCTAGAAGCAAGGTCGCCCCCGAAAGGTCGTCGAGTTCCCCAAAGCGTGCCATCGGCGTGTGCCGCATGATCTCCGTCACCCGTTCGGAGGTCAGGATCGCCCGGTTCTGCTCCGCGGGGAAGAACCCTGGTACGAGCACGTTGCAGCGGATGCCGAGCGGCCCCCACTCCCTGGCAAGGTTCTTGGTCAGATTGTGAACGGCCGCCTTCGTCATCGAGTACGTGAACACCTTCGAAAGCGGCGTGAGGCCTGAAGCGCTGCCGATGTTGATGACGCTTGCGCCTGTTCCTGTCGAAGAGGCACGCTCGACGAAGTACCGTCCGAACTCTTGGCAGGCGCGCATGACTGCGAGCTGGTTGGTGGTGACGACGCGATCGATCTCCTCGTCGGCAATCTCCAAGAACGGCGTTGCCGAGTTGGTGCCGGCCCCGTTGATGAGCACGTCAACCCTGTCTTGCGATGAAAGTACGCGCGCCAACAGGTCGCGCAGCTCGATGCGATCTGTCGCATCGCAGCGCTCGAACACCACTTCGTGTCCGGCCGTGGCGACGCGGTCGAGGACTTCATCCGCGCGCGCCCGATTCCGTCCCACGATCACGGTTCGCGCTCCCGCCTCAGCGAGCGCCAAGGCCATCTGGCTCCCGAGCCTGCCAGTACCGCCTATCACGACCGCGACCCGCCCCTCCAGTCGGAAGGACGAAGAAAGACCCGCCGGTCCGTTCATCGCGTCAAGCCTGTCACTTGCTGACTCCTGTTGTGCCGGCGGAATAGGGACAAAGCCCAACCTTCACACTACGCCGCCGCCTCAGCCCGGAGCTTCGTCGCTAACGTGCCAATGTGCCGAAGGTCGCGGCAACACCGCCTCGGCGCGACGCGTGACGTTCAGGTCGATTGGACAGATGAATGTCCTGTTCCGGCGAGAGCGTTCGCAGCATTACACCTGCGGATCGTCGTATGCCCGTTCACGCCGTAGCAGAGGCCGCTGGGCAAGCGCCTCTCGCTCGAAACACTGGTTCCTGTCGGGTGGCTTGCCTGTTGGACGACTGTGATCCCGCATCGTGTCGCGCGCGGCGACAAGACCTGTGACCCGAGCCCCTTGGTCGCGCGAACGAAGCTGGTCGAAGTGGTGTTCGCTCTCGTCGACGGCGCACGGCCCACCAAGGTCAAGCCCTCGTCTACGGCCGTGATCGTCGAGACGGTCTTGGGACTGCAAACGCCGAGACGGGACTGATGGCCGTTCGTGTAGAGAAGGTTGGCATGCGCGACTTTGTGGGCGGTCCTGGTCGGCGACAGACGAGGTGGGATCACAATCGCGAGCAGAATGCCGATGATCAGCAGGACCACGAGTAGTTCGACGAGCGTGAGGCCCGCCTCTGCGTCTTGGCGGAACCTGAGACGACCCACGCGGAGCCTCTCGGCAGACTCTGACATCCGACCGTCCTTCTGTGCTGCAAACTGCCGCTCTAAGTTGCATCGGTCTGCACCACGTCGAGCCTTAGAGAATCTTCGAGGGAGAAAGCCGACACCCCTCGCGGCCGAGGCACCTCTTGGTCACCACCCTCGGGGCGCCCCAGTCCTGCGGAATCGGTCGCCAGGCAGCTGCGTCGATGACTCCTCGGATGCGATCGGAACAGAAGCCGCTTGAACGCTCGGCCAGGTTCTGGGGCGCACGGGTTCCCGACTGGGCGCGGTCGGCCGTGCCGCTCGGAGAATTGTGCGTCGCGGCTTCTCCACACCTGAACCGATCAGGCACTGAGACAGAAGAACTAAGAGTCACTATATTTTAGATGTCACTCTCAATTGAGAGGGCATCTAGGAATCCTGACGTGGTGAGCTCGCTTCTCGGAGAAGGAGGTGTTGACGATGACCGCGACGGGAGCACGCAGGTGGTGGGCGCTTGGGGGCGTCATGCTCGCGGTGCTGGCCGTAGGCATGGACCTGACGGTGCTCAGTGTGGCCCTCCCCACTCTTTCTGTGGCCCTCAAGGCCTCCGAGTCGGACCTCCAGTGGTTCTCCTCGGCTTACGCGCTGGTTCTTGCCGCGGCAATGTTGCCGGCGGGGCTCTTGGGCGACCGCTACGGCCGCAAGAAGGTCATGCTTTCCTCCCTCGCGTTGTTCGCTGCCGGCTCGCTTGCCTGTGCCTACTCCCGTACGCCTGCGGAGTTCATCGGCGCTCGGGTCCTCCTCGGCTTCGCGGGCGCGGGGCTCGTAGTTATGGCTGTATCCGCCCTCACCGTGCTCTTCTCCGAAGAGGAACGCCCCAAGGCACTTGGCATCTGGGCGGCAGCCAACATGTTCGCCTTTCCGATCGGCCCGATCCTCGGCGGTTGGCTGCTCTCCCACTACTGGTGGGGTTGGGTCTTCTTGATGAACGTTCCGGTCGCCGTCCTCGGTTTTGTGGCAGTGGTCGCGCTCGTGCCGGAGTCGAAATCTGCGCTACGCCCGGGCTTTGACACAGTGGGAATCGTGAGCTCGAGCGCGGGCCTCGTCGGCGTGACCTACGGGCTCATCGAGGCGGGACAGCACGGGTGGAGCTCGCCCGGGGCGCTCGTCCCGCTCTTCGTCGGGCTGGCGGTCATCGTGGCGTTCTTCTTCTGGGAGCGTCTGCTCGAAGACAAGCCCGGCGGTCAGCCGCTTGTCGATCTGAGCCTGTTTCGCTCCGCGTCGTTCACCTGGGGCGTAATACTTTTCGCCGTTCTCACGCTCGCCCTGATCGGCCTCCTGTTCACGATGCCCCAGTATTTCCAGGGTGTAATGGGCACGAACCCCGAGGGATCAGGTGTCCGGTTGCTCCCCGCGGTCGGCGGGATGCTTCTCGGGTTGGTCCCGGCCGCACGCCTGGCGAGGGCGATCGGTGCCAAGCTGACCGCCTCGGCTGGCTTTCTGGTTCTTGGCATCGGACTCGGGATAGGGACTGCCACTTCTCTTTCGTCAGGCGAGGGCTTCGTAGCCTTCTGGTCGACGATTGTCGGGATCGGCACGGGGCTCACGATGGTCGCGGTCGCCTCCGCGGCCCTGGCCGAGCTTTCCAAAGAGCGAGCAGGGGTCGGCTCCGGCGTGCTTCAGGCTCTCAAGAACACCGGCGCCCCGCTAGGAAGCGCCGTCTTGGGGAGCGCGCTCATCTCGGCTTATGTGAGCCGGCTTCACCTCGCCGGACTTCCTCCGGCGGCCGCGCGCTCAGTGCGCGGCAGCGTCTTTGGAGGCATTGCGGTCGCCCATGCTCTTGGCTCGAAGACGCTTGCTACCTCAGTGCGCGCCGCCTTCGTGCACGGGATCGACGTCGCCCTTGCGGTGTCGGTGGGGTTCGCGTTGATCGGCCTCGTACTGTCGTTGGTCTTCCTGCCTGCACGGGCCCAGGTACCGACGGAGGCCGGAGAGGGATCACCGGGAGGTGAGCTCGTTGTCGCGTGAGGCCGAACCGGCTGGTGGCCTCAGAGAGCGCAAGAAGGCCAAGACTCGCGCTGCCATCCAGCACGAGGCTCTCCGACTGTTCCGGGAGCGGGGCTACGAAGCCACCACCATCGAACAGATCGCCGCGGCGGTCGAGATAGCCCCCTCCACGTTCTTCCGCTACTTCCGCGCCAAAGAGGACCTCGTCCTGACAGACGAATACGACTCGCTGATCATCGAGGCCTTCTGCGCCCAGCCTGCCGACGTCGGCCCGCTAAAGGCGATTCGCAATGCGCTTCGAGCGGTGTTCGGCGGGCTCGCCGACGATGACATGTCCGACATGCGCGAACGGGCTGAGCTGGCACTCGCCGTCCCCGAGCTCCGTGCTGGGATGTTCGACAATTTCGCCCAGACCGTCAGGATGGTCACCGACCTCACCGCCGAGCGCCTCGATCGCCGATCGGGCGACTTCGCCGTGTACGCGATGGCGGGGGCGGTTCTCGGCGTGATGATCTCGGCCGAGCTCTACTGGCTTGAGCATCCAGGGAGCGACCTTGTCGCGTTGCTTGACGACGCGCTGGCGCAGCTCGAGTCAGGACTCAGCTTGTGAGAGCCTGGGCCGCGTCGGCGTCCGGCGCCCGTCAAAGCAATGGTGTTGCAGAGGGGAGGTTCGGTCCGGCTCTCCTCGAATCAGATGGGTCATCTCGGGTCTGACAGGTGTTCGGCGCCAAGCTGCTCACGCACGCACAACCTTCGACCCGGTCCGCAGGCGATACTCAACGTCGACGCCGGTTGCTCGCGGGAGAGCCCTTGACCGGTGCCAGGTCGTATCAGGTGCCGCATATAGGATTGCCATCGAGCCGGCGGCCGGGGGCAGGAGTGGCGGCGTTACCTGGAGTCGAGAAACAAACTTCGGGGTCCAATCAACCGTGCCAAGCCGCCGAACGGTGTGCACTTGCGAAAGTCTCGAGGGCGTGGCTGCCAACAGGATGCATGACGGGGAAGTCGATGTCAGCGCGCAGATCGTGCACCAGCTGCTCGTCGATCAGTTCCCGAACCTGTGCGACATGCCGGTCAAAGAGGTTCTGTCGACGGGAACCGTGAACGCGATTTATCGCCTCGGCGATGACCTCTGCGTCCGGTTGCCGCGGGTTCCGCAGGGGACTGGGGACCTGGAGAAAGAGCTTGAATGGCTCCCGAAGCTCGCTCGACTTCTCACTCTTGCGGTGCCTGAGCCGGTGGCGATGGGCGAAGCGGTAGGCGGCTACCCATTCCCGTGGGCGATCTACCGGTGGATCGAAGGCGAGACCTTCGAGACCGGACGCGTCAGCGACGAACACGAAGCGGCTGCAGACTTGGCACAGTTCGTTGCCGAGCTCCGTCGAATGGACCCGTCGGGCGCGCCCCGATCCGGGCGCGCGCCGCTTGTCCAGCTCGACGAGGTGACGAGAGCGGCAATCGACTCATTGCACGGTGTCATCGACACCGATGCCGCCATTGCAGCCTGGGAGCTTTCGCTTGAAGCACCCATCTGGGACGGGAGCCCAGTTTGGAGGCACTGCGATCTCCTGGCTCCCAATCTGCTTGTCGAAGGCGGTCGGCTCAAGGCCGTCATCGACTTCGGTGGTGTAGGTGTCGGCGATCCCGCCCTCGACGTGGTGCCAGCGTGGAGCGTGTTCGGCTGCGGCGGGCGAGAGACCTTTCGCAGCGCGCTGGACGTCGACGACGGGACTTGGGTGCGAGCGCGCGGCTTCGCCCTGCATCAGGCGCTTCTCATCATCCCTTACTACCCGGAAACGAATCCCGGGTTTGTCGTGATGGCGAAACGTACCGTCCAGGAGGTGCTCGACGATTTGTACGCGTAAGCGCCAGGAGACGTTGAGCGAGCCCGAATAGCCGCGTCGATGGCGCACAGAAGTCGCAACCAACCGCCAAGTAGGTGGTCCGCGCGCACCTTCGCGGCACTCAGGCCGAATTGACGTGCCGTTCGCGGCATCGGGTGCGGGAGCCCCGGTCGTCTTGTTCGGCAGGCCGAGGGCGTCCTTCCAGCAGACTCTTGCCGATCGGTTCCAGGGCGGTGCCGGAGCTGCTCCGGGCTGGTGTAGGAGCTCGACCACTCAGCCGAGGAAGGGCATTACTGTGGCAGCGGCTCGTTATCCACGCAATGATCGAGGGGGAGTCATCGACATGAGTGTCTCGCGTTTTTCGGTTGGACACGCATTGTGTGTTGCCCTCGGCATCTTCTCGGTGGTGTTCGGCGCGTCGAGCAATCACGCAAGTTCCGATCGGCTTCCCCAAGGGACATCTGACCAGTGACCAACGGCACAGGCTCGGCCCACGGCCCCGGCTGCCACTGCCAAGAGTGCACTGAGGCGAAAGGAGCTGTAGCTCCCTCCACCGTCAAATCAACGCCAGCGGACGTGCCGTCACTGGGGACGATTCCGAAGACCGCACCACTGTCGGAACGCACACTTCTCGTCGAAGAGGAGGTATTCCGTCACCTGAGCGACCATATCGCGTCTGAGTCCGAGTTCATCTCCGCCTACCGGGAGCTGGCCGAGGCACCCGCCACGCCCGAGGCTGCGCGCTATCTCATCCAGCTGATACTCGAGGACGAGGAGCGCCACCACCGAGTCCTGCACGAGATCATGACGGCCGTCGGGAACAGGATCGCTTCGCGGAGCGACCCCGATGCCGTGCCAAACCTCCCGCACGAACCGCCTAACCGGGTGCTCGAAGAGGTCACCGGCCGGTTCCTCGCCGCCGAGCGCGCCGATGCCAAGCAGCTGCGGGCCTTACGCAAGAAGCTGGGGCCGTTTCGTGACACCAGCATGTGGGCGCTGCTAGTCGAGCTCATTGAGCACGACACTGCGAAGCACATCCGCATCCTCACCTTCATCCGCGACCACGTCGTTCGACAACCTCGGCGCTATTTGGCCATCTCCAGGGCGTTGGACACGGCGCTCGACGAACCAGTGGAGCCTGAGTGAGAAACACTTGAGACAACCGGTGGTGGTGCATGACCGGGTCGCCCTGCGAGGGGAACCTCCGTATGCCTTCTTGGTCCCGATGACGGACCGGCTGCTCGATACTGCACGGAAGGGCTGATCGGTTTCGGCCCTCTCGGACGGGCAGGCTCTCGGACCAGGCGATCGTAAACGGCGTTTCGGCCGATCAGCTCGGTTTGTGCGGGGACTACGCGGCACAGGCGGGTGTTCTGGACCGATGTCGCTCTGTCCTCGGGGCTGTGCGGACGTAGTTGTGGATAGAAGAGGCGTTTGTCGATCTCCTCAAGTTATGGCACATTACTGCCGACAACGGAAAGGCGAGAGGTGTCGCGTCGGGCGATTTACCGGCAAGCTGAAGCCGTTTCGAGAGCTTCCGAAGGTTGCCGGAAGGGGGGACCCGGGTGATCGGGCGAACTGGCCTCGAAGAGGCCATCAGACAAGCAGCCAACCCGGTGGTGCTGATGCAGCGCGTAGCCGACGAGGCAATGGCCCTCGTCCAAGGTGCCGAAGGAATTCTCGTCCAGTTCGCCCACGACGAGGAAGATTTCACCATCGAGTGCGCCTCTGGCTTCGTGGAGGACAGAATCGGTGGCAAGGTACCCATAGAGGGAAGTCTCACGGGGCTCGCCTTCAAGAGCGGCGAGACGCTTCGCTGCGACGATGCCGAGAGCGATCCTCGCGTCGATCTCGAGCTCTGCCACGCGTTTAACGTCGTCTCGATCGTTTGCGTGCCCTTCTGGCGCGGCGACAAGGCGGTGGGAGTGTTCACCGTCAACTCCTCACGGCCGTGTGCGTTCGACGAGCACGACGTGGCCACGCTGGCGAGCCTCGCCGAGTTCATCAGCGTCGTGATCGCAGTCGCGGTCGATCTGGCGGGGGTTACAGACGCCCTGCTCTCCCGTGCCTGGCGAACGACGCCGGGCTCCACAAGTGACCGGGCGGCAGAACAACGCTTCGTGGCGAACGTCTTGAACCCGGGAGCCATTGGAAGGGTCGAGTCCAGAAGTCGGGTCGACCGCTTCTTGAGCGGCCGCGGACTGACCCACGTTTTCCAGCCCGTCTATGACATCAGGAGCGGGGAGTGCTTCGCGGTCGAGGCGCTCGCCCGCTTCTCGGGACAGCCGAAGCTGACCCCCGATCTCTGGTTCGCCGAGGCCCACGCCATGGGCGTCGGCGTCGAGCTCGAGCTCGTCGCGGTGAAGGGAGCCCTGGACTGCTTACCTGGCCTTCCGAAAGACGTCATCCTGTGTGTGAACGCGGGCCCTGAAGCAATAGTCTCCGAGGAGGCGTGCCAGCTCCTTGCAAGCTCCCAACCACAGCGCATCGTCATGGAGCTGACCGAGCAGGCCAAGGTCGACGACTACTCGCGACTGCTTTATACCCTCAGGCAGCTGCACCTGATGGGCGCACGTCTGGCCATTGACGACACCGGGGCCGGTTTCGCCAGTCTTGCTCACATCCTCAAACTCGGTCCGGACATCATCAAGCTGGATCGAGAGCTCACCTCGGGTATCGACCACGACCCGGTTCGCGGTGCCCTCGCCACGGCGCTCGTGAGTTTCGCCTCTCGAATGGGGGCCGAGATCATCGCCGAGGGGATCGAGACCGCGGCAGAGCTGGAGGTGCTGAGGGGACTCGGTATTCGTTACGGACAGGGATACTTCCTCTGCCGGCCGACATCGGTCGAGTCGATTCCGGGCCGTCTCTCCCACAAAGTGCTGACGGCCTCAGTCACGCGGGCTTCGTGATGCTCAAGGTTGAGATGCGGCGCTGCCCATGCGTGCAGCTCGTGTGTCGCGCTCCTCAGGCCGGTGGCTCTCAAACCTCCTGTGCCCCACGATCGGTGCCACCAACCTTCTGTTCCCAGAGCCGCTGTCCCCGCGCCAGCTGTATCCGCGTAGGGGCATCGGAGGAGCTCTCGCAGGCCGCGGGAAGCGTGCAGAGCTCATCGGCGGCGCGAAGGGGAAATCACCCTCGTGCGTCCAGCCAGCTGCTGTGATCCGAACACTTGTAGCCCTGTCTATTGTGATCGGGGTCCTGTTTGCAGCGCCGACGGGGCCGGCGAGCAACGACGGATACCAGACCTGGACTTGTCAGCGCGTTACCGGAGCCATGGCGGAACCACGACGCGAGTCCTATGCATTGGTGTGTTCGCCCCGACATCCGATAGCGAGCCCGGCGGCCAACCCGTACGCCAGTTCGAATCCCTCACGGGGCTCCGTGAAGGTTTCGAGCACGAAGCGCAGGACGCAAGACTCCGCGGGAGAACTACGTGAGCGTTCTCAGTCTTCGATTGCGCTCAGGGTCGCCGGCGCGCCGCCGTTTGGCAACATCCCGTACCGCTTGAGGCGAAGGGCAGGCACCACTTACGATTTCTCCTCCCCCGTGCCTACCGGCCCGATCTCAACCGGAGGCAGGTCCCGCACCTGATCCTTTGTCAAGGTGAGGCGGAGCTGATCGTCCTCGACACGTTTCACGGCATCGATAGGTATCGTGACCTGCCTTTCACCCCAGAGGTGTCCCTCGGCCAGTAGCAGGTGGGTCACGTGGTGGTCCTTTGGATCGATGACGAGACCCTTGACTCGTCCAACGGGACCGTCGGTCGCATAGACGTGCTCAGCGCGTCGTACTTGGACGTCGCCCGCGGGCACTCGGTCGTAGCTCACCGTTCGAGGCGGCGTGCCTGTACTGCCCCTGCTCACCCCGCCAATGCCTCTGCCCATACCGCCCGTCCGCAGCTCGTAGTAAGAGAGCGGAAGTTCTTCTTCAGCCTCATCGGCCAGTGGTCCTTCGAAACCGGTCTCCCAGGGTTGGGTCGCTCCTGGCAGCAAGGTAGTCGTCTCCTCAGCGGCTTCCAGCAATGCAAAATCGGCCATCGTGCAACCAAGTCGGATCCGGGGAGCGGACGTCTCGACCAGATCAATGGGCACGAGGCGGTCCTTGCCTGTTCGGTGTCGCGGTCCGACGACCAGATGGGTGACGGATCGGGCGACCGGGTCAATGACGACGCGCCGCAGGACTCCGCACTCACCGTCCCTGCAGGTGATGTCCGTGCCGATCTTGAACTCCCATGGGTCGGTCATGGCAGTTCCTCCTGACTTCTCGATTACTTCAGGATGACACCTTCCGACCGGTGGAGTACAGGGGAGCCCGAGTCAAGACTTCCGATCCGGCGCGAACGACCCCGCCGCGATTGATAGCGGCTGCACGACCCCCAATCGCCTTGCGAGGGAAGCCACAGAGCGTGCACTCCGTCATCCTGGCTATTGCCCTCCAGAAGACGTCTACTGCTCCTCGTTTTCCCACTTCTCGTTCCGTGCTACGACGCGCTCGCGCCAGTTCTCAGCGTCTTCCTTGGTGGGGTACGGGCCCATTCGATCCATCTTGCGGCACTCGTCGCGCGTTTCGACCTTCTTGTGCCTAAAGCAGTAGTACCACTCACCCTGTGCGTCGCCGAGGTGCGTTGATTCGTCGCTCATGCCACCCAAGTTACGGCTGTCCGGGGCCGGGTGCCCGCTCCGGTACCTGTTCTCTCGGGCCGGTCCCGATGCTCTTCACATCACGGCTGAGGCAACAAACCCGGCGGTCACAGGCCGTAGCCGTCAGTGACATATGGCGCCCGAGCCGCCCAGTCAGCACTTCCGTACTCGGCCAGGGCTACGCCTTGATGGCCCTGAGAAGCAGGAACATCGGGACTCGGTTCCATCTGCCGTATGTCCGTGGGGCGCCGGTGGGCCGCGGCTCCAACATGGTCTCGATCTTCAGGCCCACCATCTCAAGGGCTATCGCGTAGTCCTGGAGCGAGTACGTCCAGCCTCGAAAGGTCATCTCCAGGCCGTCACGTTCTACCCTGTCGTCGACGCGGCGCTTTGCGAAGTAGTCCTGACGGATGGCGAAGGCGGCGTCCGGTTCGGCGTCAATGAAACGACCCACGTCAGCAAGAGGATGGGTCACGCAGACGCAAAAATGACCCCCGGGGACCAGTACCCGGGCCGCCTCGCGCACTGTGCCGGGCATGTCCGCCACGACCTGGAGAGAGTTGTAGGCGACGGCCAGGTCGAAGCAGCGGTCAGGGAAGGGCAGGGCAGCCCCGTCGGCGACCGCGTACGAGCCGGTGGCGTCCGCCTGGCGCGCGTAGCGCACGAGGGTAGAGGAAGAGTCGATACCAGTTACCCGATGACCGCGGGAGGAGAGGTCCCGGGCTATCCGGCCCTCGCCACAGCCGATCTCGACGGACCTTCGGCCCTGCGGGGGGACGAGCCGATCGAAGAAAGCGTCCCGGTAATACCAGTAGGCGTCGTGTCGCGGGGTGCGGGCCCAGCGGACCCAGTTCTCGGCATCGGGCTCCCACTCGGCGGCTGGGCTCACGTGCCAAATGTAGGCCGGCTAGGCATGGCCCGATCGTCAGCGCTGGGCCTGCGTCGTCCAACGGATGACACGACTCAAGTCGCATGAGCGGCGCCCATGACGACAGGCTGATCTGTCGCAGCCCCACAGGCTTTGAGAAAGAAGCTGTTGCACAGAAACCCTTGCTAACGCGACCGGGTCAACTCCGCCCGACTGCACAGCCTCGCGCCCGAGGCGGTCGCACCACCGGCGATAGAGCCAGCAGCCCGCAAACAACCCGACTGTGCTCGGCGCGCCTAATCCGACCGCGTTGTTGCTGCACGCGGAGTGTGGCAAGGGTGCGAACGTCTCGCGAGTGCGCGACCCGTTGGCTTCGATGGCGCCCCTAGGGTGGAGTCACGAGCGCGATTGAAGCTGCTCGCGAAGGGCCTAAGGGCTACTACAGGCGCCAAATTCGGTGCCGTAAGAAGAACAGGGGACCAGACATGCGCGAAGCGCAAGAGCACGACCACGAGAAGTTGGTCCACACCCATGAGCACTTCCACGTGACCCACAACCGCAGCAATCAGTCCGGTGGCTTCGAGCATCTGAGTTCTTCTCATGAGCACGAGCACGATCATGCGGCGCTGCGCCACTCGCACACCCCCCACGAGAATTTCGAACAGGAACATCTCGGCGAGGCTCATGTCCACGACCATGAGGTCCCCCCCGCCAAGCGAGTTCGCTCTGCCGCAAGCACAAGGTCCGCCACTTCGGTTCGCCGGACCAAGAGCGCTTCCTGATAGCGGGCGACAGGCGCGGTCATCGGCGGTGAGATGTAGAACGGCCGCGGCGCGCATCGGCAGGTGCCGTGACCCTCATCGACAACAGCGCGGGGCGACGCTTCGAGCTAGACGCCGACGGCCACCTGGCTCACGTCACTCACCGCAGCGACGACGAGCCGGCTGGTGCTCGTCCACACCGAGGTGTCCGAGGCGCCTGGCAGCCGCGGGCTTGGCGGCCAGCTCGTCGAAGCCGCCGTCGACGTCAACGTAACGCGAGCCGTGTTGGCCCCACTTCAGGTAGACCGAGACTATGGCTGAGCCTTCGGACCGGTCACGGGAGGTGCCCGATGCTTTGGAGACTCGTGACAACGGTCTCAGTTCCGATGACCCCTTTGCCACACCCTGGGAGGAGCGCAGGCTGGACAGGCGCTTTCGGGGTCGCCTCGTCGCCCCGGTCACGGTCTGGACGGCTGGATCAAGAGACCGCCGCGCCGGGCTGACCGTCTCGTCGCTGCTCGTAGCCGAGGGTAACCCTGCCGAGGTGGTTGGGCTCCTCGATCCTCTGTCGGAGCTCTTTGACGTGCTCGTCGAGCAAGGAGGCTTCGTCGTCCACGTGCTCGACGCGGCCGATCAACGACTCGCTGGCATGTTCGCCGGCGCCTACCCGGTCGACCCTTTCGAGGAGGTCGATACGGTGGACGGCGAATTCGGGCCGGTCATCAGCGGCACTCGTCACACGCTTGGTTGCCGCCTCGGCGGATCCGAGGAGCTCGGCTTCCAGATGCTCGTGCGAGGACGCATCGAGGCGCTCGAAATCGTAGAAGAGGCTGGGCAACCGCTCGTCCGTTACCGAGGCCGTTACCGCAAGCTCGCACCGGAGTCCTGAAGCTCCCGGGGGTCACCCGGCCGTATCTGGCCCAGCGCGCGATGGTCATCCTCAACAGGACACGTCGTTCCAGCGTTCCCCATACCACGCCTTACAGGACATCACCGGGGTCGAACTACTGAACGAGGGGGCACTGCTTGACTGCCCGTAGCGGCACGGCAATGTCCTTACCCGGAATCATCCCGTCCGAGCTTCGTGGGAGCGTGGCAACAGTGAGGTTGCGCGCCTCAGTGACGGTGGTCATCGTTCTCACCCTCGCCGCGTCTGCGGCCGTGGGCAGGTCCGTTGGGGCGTTCGCCGCGTTCCCACTCGCGACGGTGCCACATCCAGCGGTTGACCCCTCGGCCCCACCGGCCGGGTGGGTGCCGGCATCCCAGGTCACCAGTCGCCGTTGCCGGACACCCTTTCGACGGTTATGCGGGTCACGAATCCGGGTGGCGGGTTGTCCATCGGCGGGAACCTCACGTCCGGAGCGATGTAGGTGCGGGCAAGTCGTTGGAGAAGTTCTGGAGCGCCGCCCTCGGTGATGCGGCCGGTGCCGTAAACGACGAGATACTCGGCCAGCCCGTGCGGACCTGGTCGTCCGGTCTCGATCGAAAGAGCCACGCGAGGATCACGTTGCAGGTTCTGCACCTTCTTCCATGATCCAAGGTGGCCAGCAACTATCTCGTCGTCTTCGATACCGACCCATACGACCGATATCTGTGGGCTGCCGTCGGCATTCAGCGTGACTAAGTGGGCCAGATAGGGTCCTTCGAGGACCTCGCGGACCGGAGCGGAAACAGATGTCATGTCCCAGTTCTAACGCCAGGATCCAGCCCAACAGCCCGTGGCGTCCCCCAATACTCGACCGGAGGGACTGGCCTGATCTGCCAACCAGGCTCATGAGCGCGCTGACCAGCAACTGTGACAGCGCGGCGTCTTACCTGCTGACCGACACACGCAGAGCTAGTTGCGAGCAGGCACCACTTGCTACAAGTCGTTTGTTGGTGTTGGATTCAGTCGTCGTGTCGGCTCGCTTCGTTCGCTGATTGCCCAGCGGACGCCTTGGGGTCGGGTGGCAGAGCCTTCAGGCGTTTGTCGGTCGGGTCGGGGCGGAGCGAGGATTGCGGGGCCGGACGGACTCGGCCGTCGGCGTCTGTCGCTCGGACGAATTGTCTCGTGGCCACCAATCGCACGACGCCGTAACAGGACGCACGACGACGCCGTCAGCGTCCTAGAGGGGCCTTGCGATAGACCTCCACAACCGGAGGCTCAGCGAGCAACTACCGCCATCGTACGAGGAAGGTTTGTGAGCGGATCGCTCTCGTTTTGGGCGATGGCTAGGTAGCGGGAATCCCAGCCCATAGACAGCGAAAACTGCCTCGAGTGGTCCGTGCCGGTCGTTCAGGACGACCTGGAGGCCTTCCAGGAGCCGCCGCCCAAGGAGCGGCCGCCGGCCTGCATCTTCCAGGTGCCGGACATGGAGTTGCCTGAGACCGAACCCGAATAGGTGATTGATTCTGAGCCGACGGTGCCGAAGCGGATCGAGGCGCCTTGGACGGTCCCGTGGATACTCGTGGGTACGTCGTTAAACCCAGAGACCATGATCGTGCCGCTCAAGTCCTTTCCCGACTGCTGCCACGTCAGGCTGAACGTGCCGCTGAAGGCGCCACTGTAGCTCCCCGACCACTTCCCCTATACAGAGCCGTGCTTGGGCGGGTGGGCGGCATGGTAGTGCGTGTGGCCTGTCGCGGCCGAAGCCCAAGTGGAGTTGCTCCAACCAGGACCGACCGCAACGAGCGCGGCCACGCCGGCAGCGAGAGCCAGCCTCGGTGCAATGGGCAAACGCCAGGACATGTGATGCCTCCCCCCTTGGGCCAGAGCCGTTAACTCACTCTAACCCTGCACTATAAGTACGTAAAGCCTTTGCCTCAGCCCAGCGGCGGTGGTTGTAGAAATAGTGCTCACCGCGGGCCTCTGAGTCACAAGCGTTGAGAGCGCCTCAGCCGCAACCTCGGCCGAGCCGTCCGCTGTCAACTGGACAATCCTACAAAGCGGCGTCACTCGGCTCGAAGGACGAGCCCCGTCGGGGTGTGCGCTGCTCTACGCCCGGGGAGTGCCGCCACGACGTTAGCGAACACGAGAGCACCGAAACCGACGAGGAACACAGACAGGACAGGCACCGTCGGGTCGGGCACCGCGTTGAGATTGTGGGCGAACATTGTCCATAGTTGGCGTCCTATCGCGGCACCCAAAGGCAACCCCACAACGATGCCGATGACCGAGGCAACCGTGGCCTGACACGCGATTGAGGCTGCCAGCTGTCGTTGGGTGAAACCCAGAGCCTTCAAGAGCGCGAGGTCGCGTCGTCGCCGACGGACCGACGCCGCAAGTGTCAGGCCTAGGGCGACGATTGCGCCGATGGCGAGGCCCGCGGCAAGGAGGGCAGGTGTCGTACCCATGGCACGGAAGTTGACGATCGCGGCTGGGCGAAGGACCGAAACGACGCCGCCAGCCGAGCCCCCGTCGTTGGGAAGCGCATTGACTTTCGTGTCGATCTGTTCGAGAGAGCGGTAGGCGAGCGAGGAGCTGACGCCACCCCGGATGCGAACGAGAACGGCGTTCGGGCCCGGGATGGGACTCTCCTGCACGTTGAGCAGAGATGTCGGAAAGTCACTGGTCGCGACCAGCGCCCCCGACCCCATGGCGGAACCGGAGGTGATCGACGGCATAGTGGCCGTGCCGACGATAAGGAGCTTCCTCGAATGGCCGGCCTTGTTGTCGAACGTGACCATGTCGCCGACATGCTTGTGGAGCAGGGCCATGGTCGCGCCCCCAAGAACGATCTCACTCGACATCTCGAGCCCATGGCCGGAGAGCAGGGGCGGTGCCACGGAAGAGCCCGGGTTCTCTGTGATGGTCCCGACGCGCTGGCCATCAAGCTCTGCACTGGCGAAGTTGACGCCGGACCAGGCCGCGACGTCGGGATCGTTGTCTAAGAGTCCGGCGATTCGAGGGCCGGGAAGGTCCTCTTTGCCGGCGAAGCCCGAGAACATCACGTAGTTCCAGTTCCATCCATATAGAGGGGGGCGCGACACGAGATTGTCGAGACTGGACCCGAAGGTGATCGTGGCCACGAGTGCCGTCACGGCGATCGCTGTGCCCAACATGGCAGAACGAACGGGCGCCGCGTCGCGGCCCCTCCCAGGCTCGAGAGCCAAACGTAATCCGGTGACGGCCGAGATGGGCAGTCCAGAGACCAACGCGGAACGCACCCAGCGCGGTTCACGCCTCCAGGTCTCGGAGGGACGGTGCGATCTGATGCGGTTCACCTCGCGTCTAGCAAGCACCACCGCGAGCGAGCCAAGAACGACGACCAGGGCGAGCAGGCCGAGCCCGAGCACCGTCCAGTCGAAGCCGACCCCCGGCTCCGGGTACACCGGACGAAACGGTCCCAGGGGGGTGAGGGGGGACAGACCTATTGCTACCGCTACAGCCAACAATGAGCCGACGAACACTGCCCCGAGCACGCCTGCTATTTCGTCGACGAGCATCGTCGCCTCGTTGGCCCCCAATGCCCGCAAGCGGTCCGTCTCGTCGGCTTCGGCTCGCACGACGCGGCCGATCAAAAGACCGACGATCAACAAAACCGCAAGCCCGGCGATGCCGCCGAACACTCCGAGAGCGATCGCCTCGGGCGCGATCGCCTGCTGGATGGTGGGCACGAAACTCGACGTGAGCTGTGCCGGGAAGTGCTCAGCCACCGGGTCTAGCCGGTAGAACTCGGCTAGCGCACGTCTTGCGTTGCGGTCTCCCCCAGCAATCTGCAGGTAGGTCTCGGTGCCGGTCGCGCACTTCAACTCCAGCAGGCGGGTAAGGCCCGGCGAGAGTATGACCAAGCCCGAGCCGAGCGCGTCGTAGTCGCTCTCGACAACCGTGTCGTATTTAACTATCTCGCCAACCATTTTCACTTTGGCGATCAGGAAGGGCTTGCCAGGATTGGCGGACCCGTTCTGGGCATCGGTGTAGAACGGGACCCAGATGATCGATCCGATATGAACACCCATCTCCTTGGCCGCTTGGCCGTTCATTACGGCCTCATCCGTGCTGTCCTGGTTCGGTAACCGACCCTGGACGAGGCTGACTCGATCCATGGAGGAGTACTCCCCGTCCGCGCTGCCGACTATCGAGGGGGGTGTTTCGCCGGCCGTGACGTGCGGATGAAGTCCAGTCACCGCGTCCAGGTTGATGTTGCCGTCGAAGATGATCGCGGTCGCAGCGCGCTCAACCAGGGGAAGGTGCGCGATCGCTTCGGCAAGCCGGGGATCGTATCCTGTTGTGAGACCGAGGCCCGGGTCGTCATAACGACTGAAGAGCCCGAGCGTGGACGGATTGGTGCTGGCGAGGTATACGGGAAAGGAGGACTCCGTGCGCCGAGCCCCCGCCACCGCACCCATTGCCAGACCGCCGATCAGCCCGATGAGCAGCACCATGCTCAGGTAACCGCCCCAGCGGTACCCGAAGGTGGCCCGGAAGCGGTACCAGGCGACACGGAGAACCTGGCTCATGTCACCGATAACCTCCGAGGACCTATCCCGACTGCGGTGTGCTCCTTGAAGTCTCGTTTCTGAGAGGGGAGCCGTCGAGGTGGGTGTCCCCACTCGATCACCTCGTACTACCACCTCGGCCGGCTTTGCGAGCCGGGAAGCTGCCTCCCGTCATCAAGCACGAGGGAACCCCCACTTGGCGCTGCCGACGCCGCGGTGCAACAGAACGACACTCCTCGGAAGGCGTTGGACTCGTAGGAACCGCGCACCGACTCGGCGACCTGGGCGGCCGGAACGCACCACATCATGTGACCGGCGGACAACGAGAAGCTTGTGGTTGACAAGAGGTGCACGACCCCAGTCGCCTAGCCAGGGAAGCCAAGGGGGCGTGGACCCCGTCACCTGGTAGCAATTCACCAGGAGACGCTCGTGGACGAAATACAGGGAGACGAGAAGTGTTCGTTAGGGCTGGCACCAGCTCGGCAAGTATCCGTGTCTGATCGGAGCGGCATGGTCGAGGCTGCCGCTAGCGGGCCGTAGGATCAAGAAGTGACCGGAGAACGCATGGACTGGAAGCTGGAATTGCTCATCGTCCCCGTCTCCGACCAAGACCGGGCCAAGAACTTCTATGTGGAGAAGCTCAGATGGACCCTTATAGTCGACCACCGGGCAGGAGATGATTTCCGGGTTGTACAGGTTCTCCCGCCCGGATCCGCGTGTGCCATTGCCCTCATGCGGAATCCGGAAGCCGCCGGCTCAGTCCAGGGGCTCCACCTTGTGGTCAACGACATAGATGCTGCCCGTTCGGAGTTGGTGGACAGAGGAATTCGAGTGAGCGAGCTATTCCACTTTGAGGACGGGGCACAGCTCCCAGGTGCGGACGCCGAGCGGCGCGACTACAACACCTTCTTCTCGTTCACCGACCCCGATGGCACTGGCTGGATGGTCCAGGAGGTCGGGGGAAGGCAAGCCCCTGCACAGTGAGTTCCTTCATGGCCCTCGGAGACGGCCGCCAGAAGCTTGCGGCGCAGGGCGTTGTAGACATGGGGCACCTCTCCGAGGCGGCTGCAGTCGACGGCGAATGGTCTAGAGGTGGTCATCAGCGCTGTCGCTGCTTGGTGCCGCTGGGCGTCGGCCCCCCTTTGGGCGTACGGCTGCCATGACGGCGACGGATCACGTCCCAGGCGAACGTCCGTCGGCTGGAGGGCTGTCGGCAGGAGCAGTTTCAGCAGGTTCGCCTCGGGTGTGACGACCAGACGGAGAAGCTGCGCTGCGCCCCGACGATGTGGGCGGTCTTGTACTCGATGCCGTCGGGCTTGTCGCGTTGTCCTGATCGTAGAAGAGCATCCGTCACATTCCTTTCGGAAACGCACTGCAGCCCACAGATACCGGAGCATTAGCCGGCCGGCTAGAGCTGAACATCGACTGCGGAGGCAGTTGGCTTGTCCGGGCGCCTGTCACAAAATGTCCGCGGGCGGGAGCGGCCGAGCGGCTATGCGAGCCGCCTCGCGTGCCGGAACGCCGAGCAGTCGTAGCGCCTCCTCAGCGAGCTCGTCGACTGAGCTCTCGTCGACAGTTTCGGGGTCGCGCCTGTGTATCCGCAAGAGCCCGAACATGCCACCCGCAATGGCGCTAAACGCGATTTCGGCATGCTTGACCGTGAAACGGCCCGCAGCCTGTCCGGCGCGGATGTCGCGCAATCCGCGCGACGCGAGAGCACTTGAGAACTCGAGGGCGTCCAGGCCGGCGCCGACGAGGAACCCAGCTATAGCCGGATGTGTCCATGCGAGCCGCCCCGACAGGCGCACGCCCACGGCGATGCGCAAGGCCGGGTCACTGATACCCGCACTGGCGCGGTCGAACATTGCCCCCCAGCGTTCCATCACCTCCTCCGAGGCGACCTGGAACAGCTGCTCCTTGCTCTCGAAATGGTTGTAGAAGGACCCAAAACCGATGTCGGCTTCCTCAGTGATCTCCTGGATGCTCGCCCGCTCGCCGCGCCCTTCGGTCATAAGCCGCACTGCTGCGTCGATGAGGGCCTGCCGGGTGTGGGCCTTGCGTCTGTCCAACCGGGAGACCTTTGGCGCGTCGGGGGCCAAAGCCGCCTCTTCCATCACTGCTCCTTTTCCAGGTTTGCCATTCCTCGTGTCGGTCGCCGCCTGCAGAGTCTGGCTGCATGGCTCTCTCTAATAACGTCCATCAGAACTGACAATAGATAACAGATTCTATCCGACGGGCTCAACGTGCCAACCGCCCAGGCGTGCACACAGGCTGCGGTGGTTTCGCCCTGCCGGCCATCGGGCCCGTCTGCGGCCGGGGCCGGTCCTTCCCGCCTCCTCGAACGGTCTCCGTCGGCCCGTTTCGCGGCCGCAGCCGTCGGGCCGGCGGGGCCACGCCGATGGCCACAACCACGCTGGCACGTCGATGCTGTATTGCTCGTCGCCGTGATCCCTGCTTGCCCTTTGTTCATGCTCGCCCCCGTTACGACCCGCTTGCCACGCCAGCCATGGTCACGGCGGCGATGGTGTCGTGGCTGATCCCAGCCGCGGCGTAAGCCTCGTCCTCGTCCAGGGTCTCCCGATTCAGCAGGGTATGGGCCAGTCCGTCCAGGTGAGCCCGGTTGTCCCGAAGCGTCGACAGCGCCTGCTCGTAGCATTCCTCGATAATCCGGTGCACCTCGGTGTCGACCAGCTCTTTGGTGGCCGGAGCCACGTTGTCCAGACCCAGAGGGGATTCCTGGCCGGCCGGCGGAAGCACCGAGACGGGCCCTATTGCCGATGACATGCCCCAGCGACCCACCATCTGTCGGGCTATTCCGCTGGCCTGTTCCAGGTCGCTTTCGGCGCCGGTAGTCACCTCGCCGTACACGATCTCTTCCGCCGCGCGCCCGCCCAGTGCACCGGTGATCCGGCCGCGCAGGTACTGGGCGGAATATCCGTACCGGTCCGTCGAGGGCGCCTGGAAGGTGACTCCGAGTGCCTGCCCCCTCGGGATGATCGAGATCTTGCGGACCGGGTCCGCGCCCGGCGTCAGCATGCCGAGCAGGGCGTGACCCGACTCGTGGAAGGCGGTACGCTCCTGCTCCTCCCGGGGGAGCACGATCCCGCGCACGGTGCCGAGGTAGATCTTCTCCAGCGAGTCGGTGAAGTCGGCCATCGTCACCCGGTCGTGACCACGGTGGACTGCCAACAGCGCGGCCTCGTTGACGAGGTTCTGCAGGTCCGCGCCCACCATACCGGAGGTAGAGGAGGCCAGGCTGTCGAGGTTGACGTCGCGCGCCAGGGGAACGGTCCGCGCGTGAACCTCAAGGATCTGCCGCCGACCGCGCTGATCCGGTGGGGACACCGCCACACGCCGGTCGAAGCGACCGGGGCGGAGCAACGCCGAGTCGAGAATCTCGGGACGGTTCGTTGCCGCCAGGACCACGACACCCTCGTTGCCGGTGAAGCCGTCCATCTCCGTGAGGATCTGGTTGAGGGTCTGTTCCCGCTCGTCGTAGCCCCCGACCGACCCGGAGCTGCCCCGCGAACGGCCGATGGCGTCCAGCTCGTCGATGAAGATGATGGACGGGGCCGCGTGCTTGGCCTGGTCGAAGAGGTCACGCACCCGGCTGGCGCCAACACCGACGATCATCTCGATGAACTCCGACGCCGAAATCGAGAAGAAGGGCACGTTCGCCTCGCCCGCGACCGCCCTGGCGAGGAGCGTCTTGCCCGTGCCCGGCTGGCCGGACAACAGCACGCCGTGGGGAATTCTCGCCCCCATCCGCTGGTAGCGGCTCGGATCCCGGAGGAAGTCCACGATCTCCATCACCTCGTTCTTGACGTCATCGATGCCTGCGACGTCGGCGAAGGTCGTTCGCTTCGCGGTTGAGGGGTCGTAGCGTTTGGCCCGCGACTGACCCATACCACCCATGCCGGTGAGCCCGCTCATGCGCCCGCTGCGCCACAACAGCGCGAGCAACCCGCCCATCAACAAGGCAGGGCCGAACCAGAGCAGGAGGTCCTCCCATAACGGAGTGCCCTGGTTCGGCGATTCGGCATTCACTGTCACGCCGGTGGCCTGCAGTTTCTGGAAGAGGTTGTCATTGGCAAAGGTCGGTCGCTCCGTCGTGAACTGCTGTACCGGTTGCGTCTGTGCCGCCCTCGGTGGATAGGCGACCTGGTGCTTGAAGGTGCCCTGGATCGTGTTCCCCGTTGAGGTTACGGACTGGACGTTCCCCGTGGTCACCTGGGTCAGGAAGAAGCTGTAGGACACCGTCGTGCGTGTCTGCGTGCCGAGTAGCAGAGATGACATGGCCCAGTTGAGCAGCAGCAGCACGAACATGGTCAACCAGAATCGTGACCAGGCTCGGCGCCCGCCCTTCCCGCGCTTGTCATCTGTCGGCACACCCTCGACGCGCCAGGGCGGCGGGCTCGTGGTCGTCTGGTCGCTACCCGAGCGACGCTGAGCGCCGCCGGGCCGAGCGCCCGAGGAACTGGGGGAACTGCTGCCCGGCTTGTCCGCCTGCGCCGAGGCCAGGGCTTGGTCGGCGGGAGTTCGTTGGCCCGCAAGGCCCGCGCCTTGTTTCGGCGCGGTCCCAGCTGTGCTGCTCTCTTCCATCATGCTCAACTCCCTGTTGTGTTCCAACGTTGTAAGTGAATTCCACTATTGTGATGTTATATCAGAACTGATCTGAACATACAAGTACCCATCGCGCCGAGGCACAGAACCTTCGGCGCCTGATCCGGGTCGAGCGCCGCAAGTCCCCGGCACAGGGGATCAAGGCGCTCGCGCATGAGATTGCCCACGCCACAGGAGGACTTCGGGGACCGGATGCTCGCCGAGTTGGAAGCCGAGTCCGCCGCATACGTGGTGTGTCAGGCCCTCGGGATCGACAGTGACGCCTACTCGTTCGAGTAGGTGACAACGTGGGCCGGTGGCGGCGGCCAAGCGATCGCCGCGGCCAGGGCGTCGTGAAACCGGATCCAGCAGTCGGCGGCCCTAATCCTCGGCGGCATCGAGGCTGCGACCGAGTCCGAAGCGGCCTAGAAACCGACACCTGCTTGCCGAGCGGCCGCCACCTCGACTCGTTCCCCATCGTGCTCGTCTGGAGGGTGCCTCAGAGCAGCCGGCAGGAGCTGACGATGCAGTTGGTCGCTTGAATGCGTCACCTGCGGTTTCCCGATCGTTGTGCCGGTCGGTCCATGTCAGGCGTATCGTCCCGCTGCGAGGCCAGGTCCGGCGCGACAATGATCGCGAGTGCTGAGGCGTTCTTTCAGGCAACAACGCGCAACCGATCTCGCGGCCCGTAATAAGAAGTCGGACGTACCGCCGTTCAGATCGATGGCTGCCGCCGGGGCTGCGCTTGTGGTCTCGCTCGCCACGCTGGCCGTGATGGTCGCCTTCACAGCCGAGGAGTTCGTCCACGTGCTCGCCTCGCTCGTATGCGGAGCGCTCAACATCTCGATGGTGTGGATAGCCGCAACCAATAGACGGTTTCGCGTCGTGGCGGTCGTGGCGGCTGCCCTTTTCTTGGCCGGTGCGATTGCCAGCCTCGTGCTCGCAGGGCGTAGCGACATCGCGATCGCCATTGTCGTTGCCGGTCTTGCGATCGCCTCCGCGTTCGGCTACCTGGCGTTGCGCTGGGAGATCCACGAGGCCGTCGCCGCCCGTTGGCACGAAGTGCCGGGCACTCGGCACGGCGTTGTGCTCGTCAATCCGAGGTCGGGCGGCGGAAAGTCGGAACGTTTGCACCTGGCCGACGAGGCTCGTCGTCGTGGTATCGAACCGGTGCTCCTCGAGCCGGGTGACGACTTGCGCGCCCTGGCCGAGGCTGCCGCCGAGCGAGGCGCCGATGCGTTGGGCATGGCCGGTGGGGACGGTTCGCTTGCCGTCGTGGCAGCCGTCGCCGCCGCGCGGAACCTGCCCTTCGTCTGTGTGCCTGCTGGCACTCGCAACCATTTCGCCCGGGATTTGGGAATCGACCGGCGCGAGGTGGTGACGGCGTTGGACGCCTTCGGGCCGGCGCGGGAAGCCACCATCGACTTGGCGGAGGTCAACGGCGAGGTCTTCGTCAACAACGTGTCGCTCGGCCTGTACGCACACATAATCGCGTCCGACGAGTACCGCGGAGCGAAGCCACGGACGGTGGCAGAGCGGTTGCCGGACGTGCTGGGGCCCGACGCGCGGCCCCTCGGGCTCACCGTCGAAGGACCGGAGGGTCCCATCGCAGACGCGGAGCTCATACAGGTCTCCAACAACGCCTACGTGCTGTCCAGCCTCTCCGGCTTAGGGTCGCGAGCCAGCTTGAACCGTGGCACCCTCGGCGTCGTGACGCTGTCGATCAAGCGCGGTACCGACGTCAATCGGCTCGTGGCCCTGGAGGCCGCTGGCCACCCTGAACGCTTCGAGGGCTGGCACCAGTGGACGGCGTCGCAACTCGTCGTCGGAGGCCCGCCATCGCTCGCGGCGGCTGTGGACGGCGAGGCGCGCGAATGGGTCCCACCGCTTCGCTTCGCGACACGGCCAGGCGCGCTCCGGGTTCGGATCGCACACGGCGACTCCGGGGTCTCGCCGGCCTTCCGCCGAACGCCCCTGACAGCTTCCACGCTCGTGGGGCTGACCCGGGTCCTGCGCGGCAAGCCAAGCGGCATCGTGCAGGGGTAAGGTCAACGGGACGTGATGATCCTTCTGAACGCTGCCTCGCCGGCCCCGGCCGAGCCGTCCTCCGGCCGTGGATTAGCCCGTCGAGTTCTGACAGACATAGACGCGCTCGATCGGGCGATGTACGCGGCCGTGGTGAGCACACCGACTCCCGCGCTGGACAGGCCCCTGTCGTGGATCGCGGATGCCTCGAGCTTCGCGAGGCTCTGGATAGCCACCTCGATCGCTTTGGCCGCCGGGGCTGGCCGCCATGGTCGGCGCACCGCCGCGCTCGGGATGACGGCCGTAGGCGTAACTTCTCTGACCGCAGACCTGTTCGCGAAGCACCTGGTGCCCAGGCGCCGTCCGGCGCCAGATACGGTGAGCGCCGGGCGCAAGGCGAGGAGGCCGACGTCGAGCTCGTTCCCCTCGGGCCACACGGCGTCCGCCTTCGCCTACGCCAGCATCGTGGCGACAGGCTTTCCTGACCTGGCACTGCCGCTGTACGGGATGGCCACAGTGGTCGGTTGCAGCCGCGTCCACACCGGGGTTCACTACCCGAGCGACGTCGTTGGCGGGGCAATCTTAGGCTTGTGCGTCGGCGCAGCCATGCGTCGCTGGCCGTCGAGGTAGACCGCGAACAGGCCGGTGTTGCGCTGGTCGGGGGCCACACCGACCCCTACGCGCGGCCGCGGGGCAAACGCCGTGGCTCCCGACGCGCCCACAAGAACTGACCGACGATCGTGACAACCCACTCACGGCTAAGGCGGTTTGACGCCTCGGAGGGGGACCCCATCGACGCGCGTTGAAAGGCCTGATGACGTATGCCGACAGTGGTGGCCGGATCAGGACGAAAGGTACACCACAAGCCCGACGACGGTGGGCGCTGACGCGACGAGTCTGACTGGGCTGATCATGATCGTCGTTCCGCGCCAGAACACGTTGAGGGCGCACCGGTACCACAACCCTGGATAGACGCTGGCACCTGGAAAGGCCTGTGAAACCTCACGTTTGAGGCCTGCGCAGTCCAACGAGCCTGCGTCGCCGCGCCACTCCCGCTCTACGGCGGGTGTGTTGTAGTTGATTACCTCGCGCTGAAGCGGCCCTGCGTGCAGACCATCGTTGAATTGGAGCCTTTCGATCACCGAGTTGAGTGCAAGGTCCGGGTGGCGTCGTTCGGAAGATTGGTGGAATCCCCAGACGATCGACCCGGCGACCAGAGCGAGGCACGGAGCGACGACGGCAACGACGGTTGCTCGGGACTTCGGCAGGGCTAGGAGCATCCCAGCGGCGACAAGAATGCCGACAAGCGCCACCGCGGATCCGAGCACGATCGGCCAGACCACGAATTGGGTGTAGGTGTCCTGTTCGACTTCGACGAGCCGGGAATTGAACCACTGCCACAGGTGACTGGCCAGAATCATGACAGCCATCGCAGCCATCGCCGCGAGCAGCAACCAGGCTCCCACGGCCAGAGAGCGTCCTGGTACCCGGCCCGCTGTGACCAATCTTCTGCCGAAGGACATCCGTAGCGAGCTACCTGGTCCAGGTGTGTGAAAGGAGTCACTCACGGCTGCATCGTGGCCCATCACGACGAAGGCGAGAAGCACCGGTCGGGCCGTACCCGTTGCCACATCGGCTCTGTCCACCATTTCAAGCAAGCGTTGAGGGGCCCAACGAGCCGCGCCGATATTGATGGAAGGTGCACGACCCCCGTTCGCCTTGCGAGGGAAGCAAGGGCCGTGCACCCCGTCATCCTGGCTGGGATCCTCTGGGTGACGCTTGTCGATGGACTGTGTGGCCGACGAGAAAGCGGTTCACTGGTCCATCTCAGCTCTGGCGCGTCGGTCCTTTCCAGCGCGTGAGCCTCAGGCACCGGTCCGCGCCGTCGTAGCAGGTGGCCTCGTTGTTGCCGAGCACAGTCACAACTCGTAGCCGTCATTTTCTTGGCCGGCTCGAGGGTCCAAGATCGTGAGCGATGATGCGGTGGGTGTGCTAGCTACACCCTCAAGCTAGACGCACGGGTCCATGATGTAGGCAGTTGCCTGGCTGTCAGGCACATCGAGCGCTTGGGAGAGGAGTGCTCATGTTCGACAAGCTGGTAGTTGCGATCGATGACTCCGAGTACAAAGAGCGGGTGTTGAGAGCGGTAACCGAGCTCGCTGCCAAGTTCGGATCTGATGTCCGGGTGCTACACGTGCTCGAGCTGGGCTTCATCGGCAGGGCGGGGACGGTCCCGCTTGAGGGGCGCGAAGAAGCTCACAAGCTCGTGAATGACGCTGTCGCCGAGCTTGAGTCTCGGGGTGTCACAGCGACCGGTAACCTTCGGGCCGCCCAGCACGGCAGAGTGGCCGTCGAGATCTGCGACGAGGCACGCGAGGTGGGAGCGACCGCCATCGTGAGCGGCTCGCGCGGTCTTACCGACCTCGAGGGATTCATCGTGGGCAGTACGACCCACAAGCTGTTGCACCTGTCGCATTTGCCCGTTCTAGTCGTTCGCTGACCAACCGCGATATTGAGACATTTTCGCCCAAGTGGAACGTCGCCGAATGGCACGGCAAGACGCTCGTCGACCGCAACGGCGAGAAGATAGGCAAACTGCAAGATGTCTATGTTGATGTCGAGACGGACGAGCCACAGTTCGGCACTGTCAAGGAAGGCTTCATCGGTCGCCACTTACTTTGTGCCGTTTGGCGGGCTTCAGATCGGTCGCGACGACCTGCAAGTCACAGCGACCAAGGAGCAGGTCTGGTCTGCGCCCGACATCGAGATGCATGGCGAGGAGCTGTCCCAGGCGGACGAGTCAACTCTCTATCACCACTTCGAGATGAACTACACACCCATTAACACCGAGAGCGGACGCCGCCTAGCTCGACGCTGACGATGGCGGCCCTCTCACAGGATCGATGTTGTCACAGTCATCGTTCTCCAGGAAGGACAGGCCAATGCAGACCGAGCCGGTCACCCCCGTCAACAAGTCGGTCAGCGGGGACGATGAAGGCCCACTCGCAGAGATCGACCGTCTCATGCCAAAGCGGCGAGACGATGAACAACGATCAGCCGACCAGATGGCCCAACTCGCCACCGACCGCTCGGAGTTCTCCGCCGAGTTCACGACCGTGTTCGAGGAGCAGGTCCGCCCATCGATGGAGGCGATCATTGACCGACTTCGGCGCAATGGTGGTGACGGAGTGATCGTGGAACGACCCGAGGATGCTCGTCTGAAGCACAATCACCGAGTTACCTTGTGGATGTCTCTTGACGGCGAGATCACCGGTGCGCCGCGGGCGGATCGCCTTCCCTACCTGCAGCTCGAGGCCGACGTCGACAAGCGCTTGGTAACGGTGTCCGAAGGAGACATGTGGGAGGGCCACGGTGGGAACCGCAGCGGCCAGGCGCTGAATGGAAGCTGTCGGAGATCACCGCCACCGTTGTCACCCGAGAGGTCCTGGCTATTCTCCGCCGGTCGTTCTTGTGGACGCCCGAGTTCCAGATGACCTGTTAGGCCGTTTCCGAGAGGAGCCACGGTGACGTCGACACCGGACCCAATGCATCTAAGTAGCCATCACCGCGATACCCTGTCGCTGATTTTTCAGCACCCAGTAAACCGCAACATCGAGTGGCGGGCCGTTCTTTCGCTACTCGACGCTGTGGCTTCTGTCGAGGAACACCGCGCCGGCCGGTTCGTTGTGACCCTCGGAGGTGAGACCGAGACGTTCGAACGTCCCAACGACAAGGACATCGACCCCCAACAGGTTGTCGACCTGCGCCGCATGTTGAGAAACGCCGGTTACGGCCCCGAGGCTGAGGACCTCGAGGCGGAGGACAAGGAAACCTGAAGCTAGCGAGGCTTTCTCGATGAGCAGCCCGGCGCTCGAACCCGGCACCTTGGGATTCAAAGGGTCACGCACACGTGCCGGAGCGCCCCATACCGCCCGGCGTCTCCGATTGGCCCTCTGAGCAGACCATGCAGGTCTCCAGTAGGAGGGTCGTGGGCGGCGCCGGACGGGTTGGGAAGCCAATACTGGGTTACCCGGTGGTGAAGTGCGGCGTCCAAGTTCCAGGGGTGCAAGGGGCAGGACGGCGTGGTACACGCGGCGTTGTTCCTCGAGAGTTGCTGGTTGGCTACACGGGCCGGGAACAGGAACCCGCCAGGGAAGACGCCCGTCGCGTCGTACAGCACCCTGATCGGCTCTGGTGGCACGGGTCCGACGGATTCGAGCGCGGCGTTCATCGTAGGTGTTCGGCAACCATGAGAGACGTGAGGCCGGTGCAATCTGTACGTGGTGCGTCGCCATCGATGCCAGGCCCGGCGCCGCGATCGTGTCCTAAAGATCCCGGACTGCCCGACTGGTCGCGCTGTCAGGCCACAGCACGATGCCTCTGCTTAGAGGAGCACTCGGTGGCGTTGGCAACCTGCCTGTTGCACATCCGCTGTCGCCTTATCGATTGCCGCTGCGTGACTTTTCCAGGCGTAGGTCGTGTTCGACCATCATGGTCACGAGGGTCCGGAAATCTACCTTCGGCTCCCACTGCAGTACTTCGCGGGCTTTGCTGGCGTTGCCGACGAGGAGATCGACCTCGGCGGGCCGCAAGAAGCGCTCGTCGGTATGAACGTAGGGTTCCCAATCGTCGATGTCGATGGCCGCGAATGCGGCGTCGAGCAGCTCGCGGATGGTGTGAGTCTTGCCTGAGGCGATGACGTAGTCACCCGGCTCGTGTTGTTGGAGCATGCGCCACATCGCTTCGACGTAGTCCCCGGCGTAACCCCAGTCTCGCGACGAGTCCAGGTTCCCGAGCGTGACCGAATCCTGGAGGCCGAGCCTGATCCGAGCAACAGCGTTGCTGACTTTGCGCTCCACAAACTCGATGCCCCGCCGTGGGCCACCGTGATTGAACAGGATGCCGTTGGACGCGTGCAACCCGTAGGACTCGCGGTAGTTGAGCGTCGTATAAAAGCCGAATACCTTCGCCGTTCCGTACGGAGAACGAGGGTGAAACGGTGTCGTCTCAGACTGCGGAGTCTCGCGAACCTTGCCAAACATCTCCGACGAGGACGCCTGGTAGAACCGGATCGGGTTGTGCTGGCTCCCGCCGACCACGCGGATGGCCTCCAGTATCCGCAGCACCCCTGTGCCAGTAATGTCCGCGGTCAGTTCTGGCTGGCTGAACGAGAGCGGCACGAAACTGATCGCCGCGAGGTTGTAAACCTCGTCGGGCTGCACCTGCTCGAGCGCAGCGATGAGCGACGACAAGTCCTGAAGGTCCCCGCCGAGCAGCTCGACTTCGGGAACCTCTTCCTGGACCGTCGCCGCTTTCGGGTTGGACTGCCCCCGGAGCAGCCCGTAGACCTCGTAGCCTTGCCCGACGAGGTACTCGGCCAGATGCCGACCGTCCTGGCCTGTGACGCCAGTGATCAGCGCTCGCGTCATGGCGACCTCCTGTTAGTTCGACTGCGATGCGATGAGGCTACCCAAGGCAACCGCGACTGGTATGCCCACGCCACCGTTGCAGCCCTTAAGAGGTACAGGCGGCGGACCGCAGGCGAAGACGAGGCGCAGTTGCACTCGGGCGCTGAGTCGAGGAAGAGGAAAGCGAAAGACCGGCCGTCCCGTCCCGATTTCTGTCACGCCGCCGCGCCGCGGCAGCACCGCGGTAAGCTTGTTTTGGTAGTTCCCCTTGGGAGAGTCGCTTCGCTTGGGCAGGACGGTCGTTCAGGACCACCCATAATCGCCCCGTGCAGGTTCGACGCCTCGACCCGAGCAACCTCGAGGAGTCTTGTGCGCGTCCCAAGTCCATTCATCCCGCAGTTTGGAGGCGGGCTCTTTCGTAACCCGTCTTTCGGGATACTCAGCACTTACCCCCCAACCGCGTGCGGGATGGCGACGTTCAGCACAGCTCTTGCCGACGGTCTGAGTGCAAACGGCGCCGAAGTGGGCGTCGTGCGGGTGGCAGACGGATCGCCCGCCTCCAGCAAGCGGGTCATCGGAGAGCTCGTGAATGGTTCCCCCCGGTCCGTGGCAGCCAGCTCGGAACTGCTCAACCGGTTTGACGTGGCGATCGTGCAGCATGAGTACGGCCTCTATGGTGGCGCCGACGGCGACGAGGTGCTGGATGTCCTCGCCGGCCTTCAGATCCCGTCCATCGTGATCGCTCACACGATTCTCAGTGACCCCACTCCGCACCAGCGGTCCACTCTCGTAGCGGTCGCTGCGATGGCGGACCATGTGATCGTCATGTCGGACGCGGCGCGGGAGCGGCTATGCAACCTGTTCGACGTCGACCCGGCGATCATTGCGACCATCCCGCACGGGGCGGCGATCCCAACAAGCCGCGCCCCGCACGAGTCTGGGGCTCGGCCGACGATCTTGACCTGGGGCCTGATCGGACCGGGCAAAGGCATCGAGCGGGTGATCGACGCGATGCGGTCATTGCATCGCCTTCCGGCGCGACCTCGTTACCTCGTTGCCGGCCAGACCCATCCGAAGGTGCTCGCCGTCAACGGCGAGGCTTACCGTCAGGCCCGTATCGAGCAGGCCTTACGCAACGGGGTTGGAGCGTCGGTCTTCTTCGACGCCGCCCACCGGGATACGGCCTCCCTCACAGCACTGATCCAGTCATGCGCTGTAGTCGTACTGCCCTACGACTCTACGGACCAGGTGACATCCGGCGTGCTTGTCGAGGCCATCGCGACCGGCAGGCCGGTGGTTGCCACGGCCTTTCCCCACGCCGTCGAGTTGTTGGCGAGTGGGGCGGGCATGATCGTCGACCGTGACGATCCGGCGGCCCTGGTGTTAGCCCTGCGCCGGGTGCTCGTCGAACCGGGGCTCGCCGACCGCATGGCGACGGAAGCGGCACGACTGGCTCCGAGCATGGGCTGGTCGGTGGTCGCGGGAGCGTACGTGGCTCTGGCGAATCGTCTCCTTAGCAAGTACCCGGTATTGGTGTGATCAGCACGGAGGAGCCAAAGTTCGATCACCTCTTCCGAATGACGGACGATCGGGGCACCTTTGAGCACGCCCGATACAGCGAAGCCAGGCGAGCGCACGGCTACTGCACCGACGACATGGCCCGAGTCCTCGTCGTGGCCGCACGAGAACCCCTCCCCGCGCCGGCGGTACGCGACCTTGCCAGGACCAGCCTTCGGTTCCTGATCGAGGCGCAGGGCGTGGACGGTAGTTACCGGAACCGGTTGAGCCGGTGGGGTCGCTGGGAGGACCGTCCGGCTTTGGAGGACTGCTGGGGCAGGAGCATCTGGGGCCTTGGCACCGCGGCGTCGCACAGCGAGGACGGTTGGCTACGCGAAGTGGCGACTGCAGAGTTCGAGCGCGCGGTACGGCGGCGCTCGCCCCACCCGCGTGCGATGGCGTTCGCCGCGCTGGGCGCAGCCGAGTTGCTCGCTGTGGAGCCCCACCATCGTGGGGCACACGCACTGCTGACTGATGCTGCTGACGGTATGATGCCGCCCCACGCCAATGCCGCCTGGCCCTGGCCGGAGGCTCGACTCCGCTACGCCAACGCCGTCTTGCCGGAGGCGATGATCGCCATTGGCGCCGTACTGGACCGACCAACGCTGCTGCATCACGGCCTGGATCTCCTGGCGTGGCTACTTGACCATGAGACGGTGGACAGTCATCTGTCCGTCACGCCCGTGGGCGGCGCAGGACCCTTTGATATCAGGCCCGCGTTCGACCAGCAGCCCATTGAAGTCGCCGCGCTAGCCGATGCCTGCGCCCGCGCGGCGACCGTTGACGGCGACCGGCGTTGGGTCGACGGTCTTGGCGCCGCGGAGGCCTGGTTCCTCGGAGACAACGACGGACAGCACGTCATGTGGGACCCGGACACCGGGGGTGGCTTCGACGGCCTCACACCTGGCGGTGCAAACCTCAACCAGGGCACGGAGTCGACGCTGGCCCTACTTTCGACGCTGCAACACGCGCGTCGGCTCGTGCTGGCATCCAAATGAGCCCGGTGGTGGCGGACGGTGTCCGGCGGAGCCCCCAGCGCCTCTTCGCCGACCCATCCCGAGTCGTCACGATGCTCTTCGTGCCTGGGCAAGACGGATTCGACCGAGAGGAGCCTCGCACCTCGGCTGTGGTGGCTCGCATCCTGGCGCTGGACGACCACGAAGTGGAGCGGTCTCTAGATGACGTCGCCTCCCGGTTCGGGCACCGTCACCGCGACCTCATCGATACGTTCCGGCGGCACGCGGACGAGCTGGCCGATCGCCTCGATCCTGGGTGCGAGCTCTCCGAGACGCGTCGGCTGCTGCTCGGTGCGACGTTCACCAGCGAGTACGCACTCGAAGGCGCGGCACTCTGCAACCCCAGCATGGTGGCCCATCCGGACCAGACAGGCGTACCCGCGGGCAGCTTGCGCTTCGTGATGAGCGTCCGGGCGATCGGAGAGGGCCATCGGTCCTCGATCGAGTTCCGGACAGGAACGGTCGACGACCGCGGCAAAGTCGACATAGAGGTCGTACCACCGTTCGCGACGAGAGGAGTGACTGAAGCTGTCCCGCTCGACACCACCGTCTTCCGGAGCGAGCTTCGTCGGCTCCGCATTGATGGAGTGAGCGCCGACTACGTCCTCGATGCGCTCGGCGAGCAGTTCACCGCGGCTGAGCTCGAGAAGCGGCTGGGCCGACTTCAGGGCCAATTGACGACCCACAGACAGGACGGGTCGATCATCTCGATCATGCGCAGGATCGCCGAGCGAACCTACAACGTCCGCTTCTCATCGGACACGTCGCTGGCGGAGCGAGTCCTCATTCCGGCGATGGGTGCCGAACGAAACGGCATGGAAGACGCCCGCTTCGTGCGGTTCGAGCACCGGGACCGGACCGTTTCCTACTTCGCCACTTACACGGCCTATGACGGCGTGGACATCGCTCAGCAGCTTCTGGAAACGACGGACTTTCGCGCCTTCACCTGCTCACCGATCGTCAGCCTCGCGGCCAACAAGGGTCTTGCTTTGTTCCCTCGGCGGATCGGAGGCCGTTTTGCAGCCCTATCCAGGTCCGACGATGAAACGAACACGGTTGTCTTTTCTAACAACCTGCGTCTTTGGGAAGACGCGCTTCCGTACCAGGTACCCACCCGGACCTGGGAGGTACTGCAGCTCGGCAACTGCGGCTCGCCGATCGAGACTGACGCTGGCTGGCTTGTGCTGACCCACGGCGTGGGCCCGATGCGCACCTACAGGATCGGCGCCATACTTCTCGATCTGGAAGATCCGACTCGGATCATCGGCCAGCTCCACGAGCCACTGCTCAGCCCCGCGGTCGACGAGCAGGACGGCTACGTGCCGAACGTCGTCTACTCCTGCGGCTCCCTCGTGCACGCCGGCACCCTGATCCTGCCCTATGGCATCGGCGACTCCGCCATCGGCGTGGCCACGCTGTCGTTGCCCGTGCTGCTTGCCGATCTCGCCGCCAGCTAAGAACCTTCGCCGAATTCGCTGCAACCCCTGTGCTCGTGGGAGCCGAGACTGCCGGTGCTGACGAGACCCACTAGGACGGTGTTGGACAACCCACTTTCAGCTGAACGACAAAGAGCGTAACGTGTGGTTGGGCCCTCGAGGGTAAACCCGCACCGAAGAGCCGGGGTTGAGGGTGAGAACCGGCCACGCTGGCAGGTCTTTTGACCGCAGGTGTCGTTCCCTCCTTGGGACGCTCCCGAGGGCCTATCACCTCGTCAACACCCAAGTCCCGTCTTGTTTGGGCCCAATAGCAAGCACCTCGGCAGGTTCGGTTTGCGACGACCCGGAGCAAGAGCCATTTTGCGACGCAACAGGTCGCCTTCGTCGACGGCGGAGGTAGTGATCATTGAAGCGTCGTTGGAACAGCGCGAGCGGTTGTTGTCTCTGTCGCTTGACACTGGAGAGCGGGATGCTTCCGACTGGGACGATGATCGTCGACTCACCGAGGTGATGTAAGTCTCGACGAGGTACTTGCCGGCAGCGTCGACCTGGTCGTCGTGCGCATCGTTGGCGTGTGGTTTCTCCCCTGAGGCCGTAGCCCAGGGCCACCTCCCGAGGCGTAGCCTCGGGTTCAGATCGAACAGGGGGCTGGAGCGATGGTTGACGCAACTGGATCGTTCAGGCTGAGCAAGGTAGAGGGGCCAGCAGAGTCCACACTCTGGAAATGGGTCCTTTTCAACGCGGATGGTGATCCCATCGCTGAGTCCGTTCGACCGATGGGACTCGTCACCGCGAAGAAATCGGTTGATTGGCTCAAGATCAACATTGCCGACTGCGGTTGGGACCAACGGGCTGTTGGACTTTTTGATAGAGGGATTCCGCAAACATGACGACTCCCGCTGTCACGGTGCTGTGTGTCTGGCGGACGTCCTGACTGAGAGTGGACGCCTTGCTCGTCGATGACCGAAGTGGACGCCTGTGTCTCACGTGGTCACCGCGGAGCTGAGTTGTGTTGCCGGGTTGCCCGAGGCGGTCGGGCGGGAGGGCTTCCCTGACGTCGGTCGGTTTCGTCGGTGGGGCGGCCCGAAAGTCTCCTGTGGTGTTCGGGACTGGGAGCCTGAACGGTCGGTCGGGGAAGCTGCGACGCATCCGATCCTGGTGCGGCGTGTAGCGGTGGATGACCAGGATGACGCCACTCGGGTCGGAGCCGGTGATACTCCGGATCGTGAGGCTGATCCAGAGAGTCAATAAGGGCCTGGAAGCGTCTGCCACGCGGAACTCGGGTGCGAATCGAGGGGAGTCGGCTTTAAGCGATCGGCTGACCGTTGATGACGTCGACGCTACGGTCAACCCTCGTGGCAGCCCAGACGGATTCGAGCGTCGCCGACCGCGAGTGACGCTCCGGAGCGAGGCACGCCGGACTTCTTCGTCCCGGCCCGGAGCGCCCTGACGCCCGGCCGATAGGCTTGGTTCTGCTACCCGCGGAAGCTTGCGGGCGATTTGCCAAAAAAAGGCGCGCAAGTTCTTCATAGGAGGTAGAGCAAGATGGCAGCGAAGCCTGGCGACACGATCAGGGCACCGTCAGAGAAGGTCGGTCACCCGGAACGCCGTGGGAAGATCGTCGAAATCCTCGGCGACGAAGCGCACCGGAGGTACAAGGTTCGATGGGAAGACGCTCACGAGACCGTGCTCGTTCCCGGGCCCGACGTCAGTGTCGATAGCGGTTCTTGATCCTTCTCGTAGAAAGTGTCCGTCTGGGATCGTCGATGGCGAGTGTCTCGTGGTAGCGCGACGCTGTGACTGCTCTACCCGGTGGTCCGTATCTCGCGGCACATGTCGAGCGACGTCTCCAACGCCTTGAGGTAGGACCCGTCGGCCTCGGTGAGGGTCACGTCGTTCTGCTCCGCGATCGCATCGAGCAACACCGGCGCGCCTTCCAGCTCATGTAGCTCCTCGGTGCCATAGGTGGCCACGAAGGAGGGGACTAGCTGATATCAGTCTGGCCGGTCTTCCATGACGTCGTCCGGTGTGATCGACCCTTCCAACAAGGAAGTGCTCGGCGCCGATGCGTCCGATTCAGGACCGGGAGTCACCCATCCCGAGGGTCGGAGAGGACTACGTCCACCGACCACCGCTCCGGATAGCCTTCAAGGGGACGTCCGTCAGTGGTGGCGACGTACCGGCCGCCGGGCACGCCATCGGGGAACTCGACGGGATCGCCTTTTCGGGGCTGTTCACCCTCGACGATCGTTGCTGACACCTGAGACAGTCGCAGCGCGAGTGCGACCATCTGCCCGATTCCTGCCTGAAGCTCATCCAGGTTGCGGTCCTTCATTCCAGAGACGATCTTCGTTGCCGCCTCCGAGTACGGTTCGGAGTACCCGAGGAAGTAACTTCCGTGCACGAGTCGTGTCCAGCCGTGGGCGATCTTGACGGCCAACTCATACGTATTAGCGACATCGCTATCCGTCGGATTCTCGTGCTTGAGTCGGTCGACGAGTATCGCAGAGGCCTCGATCAGCCGATCGAACTCTTCATCGATCTCCTGCAGATTCCATGAACGGCCGAGATCCTCACCGAATCGCTCACGCAGTCGACTGACGATTGTCTCAACGGCCGAATACCCACGCATCGCAAGCTCTGTGTCCCTCTCAGTGATTCCTCTCGCGAAGTCATCGCACGCCGTCGCCAGCGGCTTAGTCACATCGAGTCGCTCTCCGAGCTCTACTAGCCACGCGAAGCCCGTCCATGCTGCAGTCGCCTCTCTCATCAGCGATTCGTGGGCCACTCCTTCCCCAGAGCCCTTTGAGAACTGGTCTATGGCATTTGCCAAGTGAGTGTGGCTCAGACCCCATATCTTCCGGGGAGGATTACCTTTCACCCACCCGAGCTCATAGCCGACAGGGCCTGGTTGCTTGGCAGCATCTCCGTCCAGCACGGCAGATCTTCAGAATCTCGGTGAGGCGCCCGGCGTGGCTTTGTGTCCGCGGCAAAAGGCCATAGTCGCAATTTAGCTTCGGAACTCGAAGAGATCAGGCGTCGCACGATTGGACGAACCGTGAAACCGCTCCACAGCCGCCGGAAAGAGCCGCAGCAACATCGCTGTTCGCGAGTGGCGTGCCGGCGACGAGCACGACCGGGCTACGCCTCTGGGTGGAAACCTTCTTTCCTCTCCCGCGCACGACGCGGTTCTTGAGTTGAGCGGCCCGTCGGTAGAGGTCGCTCGTAAGACTGCGCTTGCGCTGCACGATTTCCTCCCTGATGGAATCATGCGAGAAGGCCCGCCCGGGATAAAGGGTCAATATGACAAAGGATCGTGCGGACGCGCCGAGAGCTAGGTGGCATCATCTGCCCTGGCCCAGCACGGTCAGCGTTTGGCGTAGTCGGCCATCCGGAGAAGCCCGGCACGACAGATGGCTCGCTGCCGATCTTCCAGCCGTCATGCCCGGCCGGAATGGAGAAAATGTCGCCGGCGTGGATCTCAAGTGCGGTGCCATCGTCCATGAGGATGATCTGGCGACCGGACAGCACGTACCCCTTGTGGGCCGCTTGGCACCCGTACGTCTCAGCAACAAGGGCCGCGCCGTCCACAGGGGTCCGGTAGCGATAGCTGAGCGCTTGGCGCGCCGGAAGGCCTACTCCAATTTCATGGCGGCGACCGGGCGGTTTCTGAGGGTCTCGGAATGGGCAAGTACGGCTACCTACGCCCTCGCGGACGATCCTGAGGGCGTAGGAGCACTTCTCCATCTGTGACTTCGCGCTTGGACCCCGGTATTGGGGCGATAGCCTGCCAGCGGAAGGATTGCGAGGAATCTTGCGAGGATTGCGCAGTCCGATCGGGCTCCCGCGTTTCTGGTCACCTTTGCGCACGATTGCGAAAAGGTCCTAGACCCCAGACCTTTTGTCTCAAGCGCGACCAGGAAAGGTGACCACGTGACTCACGAGGTGACACTTGTGTCGGCCCTGGGTGACTGGGTCGATGTCGAGCTTGCCCGACCCGGCTGGCAACGTAGGGCGGCGTGTCGCGGCAAGGGCACCGATAGGTGGTTCTCGACGATTCGCGGGTCCGACGAGGCCGCCTGCGCTGTCTGCGAGGCATGTCCGGTTCGGCGCCAGTGCCTCAGTTACGCATTGGCTTTCCCGGAGCCGCTGCAGGGCGTGTGGGCCGGCACGAACGAGGAGGAGCGGGCGCTTATGCGACGGGCGAGCGCCTAGGCCAAGGGCCGCCAGTGGTCCCGCTCACGTTTCCTAGGTTCGGCTTGCTCGCGCTCGACTTGTTCCCTCGCTGCGTCGCCAGCCTTGGTTTCACACTCGACGCAACGCAAATCTCGAAACGTCTCCCAGCGCTGTAGTGGCGGTTGGGGGTACTCACGATCGATGTTCAAGCCGCAAACTGAGAGCTCATCGTTCACATCGAGATCAACGAGGTGGTATCTGTCGAGTCGCTTGCCCGGCTCTCCGCCGTGCGTGGCAAGCCTACGTTCCATGTATGTCTGCGCGTAGACCGCAAACCTGGGCATTTCGCCACCTCCTAGGCATCCCGGCCGGTCGCGACCGGAGCGGGGGTTCTTAGTCTTCTTCTCGGACGTCTTCCCAGGCGAGCCCGGCAGTTGCTTCCATGCACCGCTTGCACGTCTCTTTCGCAAGCTCGGGCTGGTTACGCACGCGAACCAGCCAGTCCTTCCAAGCATCATGCTGGACTACCTCGACTTGAAGTCGCGCGCCCAAGAGCTGTTCCCCACCGGCAGATCGCATGGCGTCGTCGCGGTATTGGGACGTTGCCAGAACGCCGTTGGTGACCTTGACTGCATGAACCTTCTTGGACTTCGGGTCTGGGTAGTCACCTCCACCGTTCCCGTACTTGTACCGCTCGAGCGTGAAGGTCGTAGCTACGCAGTACCCATTGGCGATGCGGTGCTCGATCATGGCTTGAGGTTATGCCCTCGTCACGGATGGGTCACGGCGCTCGAGAAGTCCGGCTCGGTCCCCTGAGCGCCCAGAGCGGGGACTGGCTGGGATGCAACAGCGAGCGCCTAGGGCGTCAGCTCTCGCCACGCTCAATCTCGCGGAGCTTCTTCTCGCGGAGCTTCTTCTGGCGGTCCAGCCACCATAACCAGCCGCCGTCTCGACTGCATCCTCCCGCGCGTCTGTCTGATCTCTCGCGGTTCTTGGCGTCGAGCATCGCTTCGGCTCGATCGAGAAAGCCGGGGAAGTCTGCCGCCGGCCTCGGTGTTCGTCGCTCGGAGGAATCCGGGCGACGATAGAAGCGGTTCCTTCCACCTGGAGCCGCCTCTATCGAACTAGGGCCGTCCCCTCAGGCGTCGGCCAAGATTGGCTCGAAGGCCTGCACCGGGTCTCTTGCGTAAGCGATCTCGACCTTGCGGGGCTTGGCTTGCTCGATCACGGGAATGGTTATGATGAGCACGCCGTTTTCGTAGGAAGCTGTGATCTTCTCACGGTCGAGGCCCTCCCCGAGGAAGAGCTGGCGGCTGAAGTCACCTTGGCCCCGCTCTGCGATCTGGATCTGATCGTCCTCGGCGCGTATCCAGGTGCGCTTTGCCCGCACGGTGAGGAGATCCTTCTCGACGGTCAGCTCGATTGAGCCCGGATCGGTGCCCGGTAAGTCGAGCAATACCTTGTACTCGTTGCCCCGACGGTACGCGTCCACCGGGATCTGCCACGAACGGCGTTCGCTGAGTAACTGCTCAGTGATTGGGTCGAGGGGTCGGAATGGCTCGAATCGCGCCAACATGACTGCGTCCTTTCGCTGACTCTCGATCAACTCGGGTGTCGGCGACAGGCGGGTTTCGATGTCTGCGACTCACTGTACCGCAGATATCTGAAACTAGCAACGCACTTCTAGAAAATATGAACTAGCCTTGGCTGCGATGGAAAACTGGAGTTTTCTCACCAACCATGCCCGAGTCCTTATTTGCATCGCGCACGACCCCAGCGTGCGTTTGCGTGACATCGCCATGATGGTTGGGATCACTGAGCGCAGCGCTTACGCCATTGTCGGCGACCTGGCGTCAGCCGGCTACGTGGTCAAGGACAAGGACGGCCGTCGCAACCGCTACCAGATCCAAGCCCACCTGCCGCTGGGTGAACCCATGGGCCGTGAACCGACGATAGGTGAGATGCTAGGGATATTGGTCGGCAGAACGGTCCCTAAGCGAGCTGGAGGCCACCGGTGAAGCAGTACGTGCAGAACCCCGCTGGCCGGTGGCGGGTCTCTAAGGGCGCATTTCTCGATCCATCGCTTCGCGTTCCCCTGGGTTGCCCGGCAGAAACGACGGGCTATCTATGTGCGACGAGCCGGATCCGCCGCTTCATCGTGGCGGTGCGTCCTCGTGCCGCGTGACGATCCCACGCTTCGGGAAACCGCTGCCACGCTGGATCGTAATTGAATCCGAGCCAACGTGGCCTTACGTCGTCAGAAAGCGGGTCACTCAGACGATGACGCGAACAAAGAACGACAACGAGAGTGCCGAAGAGAGCGGACACTTCTTGATCAAGCCCGACCCGGATTGCCCGGAGTGCACCAAGATCATGGTCTGGCGGTCGGCCCACCGCGGGATCGTCATTACCGATGGGACGAAGATAAGGCTCTTGGACGCCCCGTGGGGGAGTCGCCACCACCTTCACGTCCGGGAAGTTGGCGCCGTGCGCCTCAAGAACGTGGAGCCGCGACGCAAGGAACGGGAGACGAAAGATTGCCACCCAGTGGCGTCGCCCGGTCGGGTTCGCCGCCAATCCGTCTCTCCCTTCCTGCGGTCACCCGCACTCGCCAGTGGCAGGGAACGGTTTGGGTCGCCGACGGGATTGCCGTGGCTGACGAGCCACCATGCGGAAGGTGTGAGTGGGCCCTCGAGGGTAAACCGGCACCGAAGAGCCGGGGTTGAAGGTGAGAGCCGGCCGTGCTGGCAGGACTTTTGATGGCAGATGTCGTTCCCTGCTTGGGGCGCTCCGGAGGGCCCACTGCCTCGTCGACAGCCAGGCTCCGTCGTAGTTGGGTCCAATAAGTCGCCATTCGTAGAGCGGTCGGCACAGAACCTCCCTTATGAAGCCGACTTGGCGGTTGGAGAGAGAGGTGGAGCGGTGCCGATCGACTGTGACTGCACATAGCGACCTGACACGGAAGTCCGAGCGGGGCGGCTGGTCTGTCGGCAAAGGACAGCCACGGCTCGCCACGGATCGCCAAATCCGGCGCGTCTGGGTCGGCGATCCACGGTGTTGTTCTGGCGCGCCCCCGAGCTGCCGGCCTGGGTACAAGACCCTCAGCGCCGACTGCCTCAAAGGGCGCCCGATGGGGATCGCATGGTCTCGACGGCCAGTTCTCGGCTCATCACCTGCCTTGCCACCTCCGAGAGCAAGAGTCTCTGATGGCGGGCATAGTCGCGCAGCAAAGCGAAGGCTTCGTCCACATCAGTACTGGTGGCCGCGGCGACGACGCCCTTGGCCTGCTCCAGGACGGCCCGGGCGTTGAAGGCCTTTTGCAGCTGCTCGGAGACCTCCTCGCGCTGGTGGATGAAGCGCTGGTGGAGGATACCGATCGTGGCCACGTCGGCCATGGCCTGGGCAACAGCCTCATCGGGCTCGATCAGGCCGTAAGGCTGGTTGGCGAAGAGGTTAAGGGCACCAAGACGCTCTTCGCGAAGGCGCATCGGAACGGCGTACACGGAGAGGAAACCAGCGGCCAGGGCTGCCGGAGCGAAGCGCGGCCAGCGCGCCTGGGCCTCAGCCAACCGGTCCTCGCGTACCGCCTCGCCGCTGCGCCAGCAGTCCAGGCAGGGGCCATCTTGGCGCTGCAACTCGATGAGTTCGATGAGATGCATTCGTTCGCTCGAAGAGGCCAGCGGCCGGAGCTGCCCGCCCGAACCGACCAGCACTACCCCCGCCTCGGCCAACCCGAGAAGGGACACGCATCGTTCGGCTAGCCGATGGAGGAACTCGATTTGGTCGTAGTTCTCGACCAGGGTGTCGGCTAGTTCCACGAAGGTCCGTGACAGGAGATCTTGTCGGGTCACGACATCGTCACCTCCTTAGCGTTCGGATCGCCTACCGAACGAACTGGATCTTTGTGCAAACCGAAGATGAGAGCAACCCGGTATGGCTCCAAGTGGCATAGGTACTGTCACTGGTCGAAGCGGAACCTTCGCGCGACGACATCAGCGGCCACCTCGTCCACCGGTCGGGCGGCGGCATAGGCACGCGCCCGAAGGATGACGATGGCCTCCTCGGGACCGACGCCAAGCTGCACCATGATCATGCCCGTGGCCTGGTAGACGACGGTCCGCTCGGTGGCGAGAGTCTCGAAGACATCGTGCAGGGAGCCGGGGGGCACCTGGGCCTGCAGGCGCAGCGTGATCTCACAGGCCACGTCGGCCATGGTCAGCGCGTCGGCGAGGAAGCCTTCGTCCAATGGTCCTGGCCGATCGCGATAGAAGGTCAAGACCCCAAAGCGCGCCGCGCCTATCTGTAAGGGCAGGGCGAACACCGCCGACACGCCGGCTACTACCGCCTCGAGGGCAAAAGCCGGCCAGCGAGTAGTGGTTGCCAGGTCTGGCTCGAGTACCGGTCGGCTCTCGCGGTGGGCGTCGATGGTCGGCCCCTCACCGGAGGTGAACTGCAGGTCCACGATAAATGAGGCCCGTTCGTCAGAAGCGGCGATGCTGCCAGGATCGTGGTCGATCGGAATCAGCGCCACGGCCGCCCCGCCCATCCCCAGCTCCTCTGCACAGATGCGGCACAGCCAATCGAGTGATGCGTCGGGGTTCTCGAGGTGTCCCAGCGAACCCACGATCGAGGAGAGCCGGCGGGTCACCACCACTCCCGCCCGACGTGCCCGCCATTTGCCGAGCAAACCCGGAGCCGTCTGACGCGGTCAAGGCGATCCTCAAACCCCACTTGCAGATCCTCTTGTCGGTTCCCGGCCACGACCGCGAAGGACACAACACCAAGGTTCGGATCGAGGATCTGTGATCTAGGACGATAAGCCGTGTGCGAAGTCTGAGCCGTTCTTCGCTCAAGAGCAACCTCCTTGTCGACGAGACGCTCGGAGTTGAGTTACAGCGCACGAGCCGCCGGTGACGAACGGCCCTACTGCCACCCAGCCCGACTGGGAGGTAAGCGTTTCGCTGCGCTGATGACGATTAACGGCTGAGGTCGCTCGACACCTGCGGCCGGAGCATCGCGATCTAGACATCGGACGTGTCGATCAGTCGATCTGTCGCGCCACCCGGGTCGGTCGACGGCCGAGGTTCGTGGTAGTAGCACAACCCTGTGGGGAGACTGCCATCCTTGCCGCCGACCGATGGTCGATTGATGCTTGCAGGAGGACAGAGAAGACTCAGCGTCACTTCTGTACCGGAATGTGGGGGGATGTGAGGGCTAGCGCTACGAGGGTGGTGTGGTACCGCTCGCGGACCACGTTCGCGCGCCGGTGGGGCGCCTATCTGGGGTTGGTGACGCTGATCGGGTTGATCGGCGGCATCGCCATGGGGTCAATCGCGGCGGCCCGGCGGACGCAATCGTCTTATCCAGCCTTTCTCGCCAGCACGAACGCGTCGGACTTGACGATGTCGACCTATGGCATCGTCAACGACTCCGCGGCGAGCAACTTCTCGCCGATGCTGACGAGAGAGATCGCTCATCTTCCTGAGGTCGAGCGGGTCGAAAGTTGGGTGGGGGCAGAGGTCGCGCCGCTGGAGCCGGACGGGGCCCCGAACCTGACTGCCCCGGTCAACCCTGTGGGCAGTGTCGACGGCTTGTATTTCAATGAGGACCGCGCCACCCCCGTCGTGGGTCGGATGGCCAATCCGGGTCGTGCCGACGAGTTCGTCACCACTGCGGTGGGGGCTAGAACTTTGGGACTTCGCGTCGGTCAGGTCGTTCCCATGGGCGTGTACACGTCAAATCAGTTCAACTCGCCAGGCTTCGGCACGCCGCGCGTGGCACCGGAACGCAGGATCGACATGAAACTTGTCGGAATCGTGGTCTTTAACGACCAGGTGATCGAGGACGACGCGGACCGTCTCCCGACCGACATCCTGTTCACTCCCGCACTGACCCGCATACTCATCGCCTCCAAAGCCGTTCAGGGCACGTGGTATGCGATGCAACTCGTGCACGGCAGCCGCGACATTCCCACAGTGGAAAAGGCGCTCATCGGGCTGCTCCCGAGCGGGAGCGACGCCAACTTCAGTGTCACCTTGCTCACGGAGACCAAGGTGGAGCGTGCCGTCAAACCCGAGTCGATCGCTCTCGGCGTGTTCGGGGCAATCGCGGCTCTGGCAGCGTTGGCCATCGCGACCATCGCCATCTCCCGGCAACTGCGCTCGGCCGATGAGGAACTCCAGGTGCTTCGGGCGCTCGGTGCCAGTCCGGCCACGACTGTCGCCGACGAGCTGGTCGGCGTCCTGGCCGCGACTCTGGCCGGCTCGCTGCTAGCGGTCGTGGTCGCGGTCGCGCTCTCGCCGCTGTCTCCACTCGGACCGATCCGACACGTCTACCACCCGCCCGGGCTCGCGTTCGACTAGACGGTCCTGGGCTTTGGAGCGCTCGTGCTGATTGGCGGGCTCGGCCTGACCGCCGTGACACTGGCCTACCGAGGAGCCCCCCACCGTCTGGCTGCTAGGTCCCGCATTGACCTACCACGCGACTCGAAACTGCTACAGATGGCGACCTCTGCGGGCCTGCCAGCCTCTGGCGCCGTTGGTCTCCGCTTCGCGCTCAAGCCCGGTCGTGGTCGCGCCGCGGTCCCCGCCCGCTCCGTCCTGTCAGGCGCGATCCTGGCAGTCGTCATTGTCACGGCGACACTCACCTTCAACAGCGGACTGCGCACGTTGGTGTCAAGTCCTGCGCTGTACGGATGGAACTGGAGTTATGCCCTGAGCTCGGGAAACGTCGTCCCCCCACAAGCCCTCGCCGCTCTCAACCACGACCCGGATGTTGCGGCCTGGGCCGGATACCACAATCTCTCCGTCCAAATCGACGGCCTGACTGTTCCTGTCCTATTGGGTGACAACCACGCCGCGGTCGCGCCGCCAGTCCTGTCCGGCCATGCCGTCGATAACAACAACCAGATCGTCTTGGGTGCCGTCACGCTCTCGCTCTTGCACAAACACCTTGGTGACACCGTCGTCTTTTCCTTTGGCAGCCCGAACACTGCCCCGCTCTACCTGCCTCCCGCGAAGCTGGTCATCGTGGGCACTGCCACCCTGCCCGCAATCGGCGGTGCCAGCACCTTCGCCGACCACCCGTCGATGGGAACGGGAGCCGTGCTTTCCGACCACATCAGCCCAGCGTTCATACACGCCATCCAAAACCCTGACCCCAATCTCAGAGGACCGGGTTTGGTCTTCGTTCGCCTGCACAGCGGCGTAAGTTCCGTTGTAGGACTGGCGGACATGAACCGCATCGCCAATCTCGCCAACAGGGTCTTCGCCGCCGACCCGAACGCTACAGGCGACACTGTCGAGGTCCTAGGCGTCCAACACCCAGCTGAGATCGTCAATTACCAATCCACCGGAGCAACACCTGTCATCCTCGCCGCTGGCCTTGCCGTTGGCGCGATCGTCGCGCTGGCTCTTACCTTGATCGCGTCCGTCCGGCGACAAAGACGGGACCTCGCCTTAATGAAGACCCTCGGATTCACCTCCCGGCAGTTAGCTGCTACCGTTGCCTCGCAGGCGTCGGCCATTGCCGCGATCGCTGCTGTCGTCGGAGTGCCCGTCGGCATTGCCGTCGGTCGACAACTATGGATTCTCTTCGCTCGCAACATCAACGCTGTGCCCCGACCCACGGTTCCCGCCTCCCTGATACTGGTCGCGGCTGGCGCGCTCATCCTCGCCAATCTCGTCGCGGCCGTGCCCGCGCGCATGGCCGCGCGCACGCCCGCCGCCCTAGTACTACGAACCGAGTGAGAGCCGAATCCCAAGCTTCTTCCTCAGCGCGACGAAACGACATGTGACATGCGTCTCCCAGTGACGCTCTTGCGCCAGACTCGGCGATACCGAGCAACCCGGCAAAGGGGGCGTGAAGGGCGAGAGAGGGCGCCAGAATGCTCGGAGCCGTGACGGGTCGGCAACTCGGAGGCGAGCAGGCCAAATTCAGCTGCAAGCTGAGTCCGCTGGAGGAGCTGCCCGGGTAAACCTCGATGACGACGCTGTCGGCAGCTAACCCCAAGTGGGTCGCCGATGTGTCTTCGGTTCGGACCACTTCGAGGCTACGGGCTATGCACCTGTAGGCGGCCTGGAACGAGTGGTCAGGGACACCGGCGATCACGTCGTCGCAGTGCTGGCCCATGGAAGCGGTGGCGTCCGGCATTGTGGCAGTGGCGCTGAAATTGGCATCCAAGGGAGCCTGATCGCCAGCGTAGAGTCCCACGGCAGGGAGGCTCACAATATGTCTGTGCGCTTTCAGGCGGAGCGGAAGATGAGGTTCGCTGCGCGGGCAGTACCAGCCGCTGGCGTGGCGGTTGTGTTGCTGGTCACGGCTTGTGGCTCGGCTGGAAGCGGCGGATCCGGTAGCGGCTCGAGCAACGCTCACGCTCCTGCCAGCAACACCACCTCTATGGCTGGTGGTGCCATGACGCGCACCTTTACCGTTGTCATGACCGGGGTCGCGCCCGCCAGCGGCAGCTTCTCGGTGAAATGCCCACCCCCGCCCGTGAGGTCGTGCAGTAGCTGGTTCGCCGCCTACTCCGAACTCCCCGAGGTCGCTGCAACGGTGGGCAGCCAATACTTCTACATGGTGGTCGGTCTCAAACCCGGCGAGTACAAGAGTCCGGGAACGTATGCCATTCCCTGGACGGCGGCTCTCGAGGCGGTCGATCTCGGCTCGCACGAGTTCGGCATGACGGGTGCCAAGTTGCGGTCAACGCCGACGGCTCCGGGTCGCTCAGCTTCAGTGGCGCTCACGATGTCCTGGGGGAGATCGACTCCGGCACCATACGCTGGGCCTGCTCCCGATCTGAGCTGTCTGGACGCAGGCACAGCCCAACAGGTCGCGTAGCGTTACGGCTCGAGGGAGCGATTTTGCTGCCCGCTGCCGCCGCCGCCTCCCCAGTTACCGATAACGAGTTGCGCCCGAACGCGCGCACAGAAGGGGAGTCCCACCACGACGCAACGGCTGTGGTTCGCGCGACCGATTCAACAGGGATATGGGCGGCGGGAATGCATCACCTCCACGTGGTCGGCTGACAGGTAGTGAGTGCAAGACCCCGAGTCGCCTTGCGAGGAAAGCCAAGGCCGTGCACGACGTCATCCCGTTAGAGACCCTCGGGGAGACGCTTGTCGATAGAGACCAGGCAGACGACGAGCAAGTCGCCAGCATCGGCATCAGCCCGCCGCGTGAAACATCCGATCTGGCGCGAATCGGACTGGCGATGGCACCGTGGGGTCCGTGTTCCGGATTGGACAATCTGTCTTCGGGCTGCCGGTGTCGCGAGCGAGTGTCATCGTCGCCGTCTTGTGCCCGCGCGGTCGATACTAGGAACCAAGATGCCCACAGTCCGCCCGGCCATCGCGAGCGAGGTACCTGCCATTGCCCGATTGCTCTCGCGGGCCTTCGCCGACGACCCCATCGAACGGTGGTGCCTGGCATGTCGGGGCTATCGGGCGGTCCTCGAGCTCGAATTCCTCGAGGTGGCAGGCCAGATTGTCCCCGAGGGCTGGCTGTGGGTGGCTGACGCGCTCCACGGGGTTGCCGCCTGGATTCCTCCGAACGCCAGCTACGACGATTCGGCCATTGACGCCGTGGTCAATCCCGTCCTGACCGAGTATGGCGGAGACCCGCGTCGGGTGACGACACTTTGGGCGTGGGTGGAGTCCCACCGCCCCGACGTGCCCCATTGGTACCTGGATTTCATAGCGGTCGATCCCGATAACCGTGGGTCCGGGTGCGGCGGGCTCCTCTTGCGAAGCGGACTGGCGCGCGTCGACGGCCGGACCGAATCCGTTTTCCTCGTCACGGGCAATCCTCGAACGGTGCCGTGGTATGAGCGCTTTGGCTTTCGAACGCTCAGAAGTGAGGACGCCCCTAACGATGGACCCCGTGTGTGGTTCATGATTCGGTCCGCCTCGGGCCCAAGGTGACGCCTGAGCCATGCGCGGAATCGGCACAGGTATGGGCGCCAGGAATGCGCCACCTCATGTGGTCGGCTGACAGATAGCGGGTGCACGGCCCCCAGTCGCCTTGCGAGGGAAGCCTAAGGGCGGTGCATCCCGTCCCTTATGCCTCCCCCAGCGGGGCCCACCGACTTGTACGACGCCCCGAAAAAGTGATAGCGTTTAATATCAGTTTATCGAGGTCACTCTCCAGGAGGGATCATGATCCAGTCTGTCCAGCCCAACCGCTAACCCGAGGCGACTCCGGTGGGTCATTCGGGAGTCCGAGTGGAGATCCACGAGCGCCGAGCGTGGGCCATCAGCGGCTGGCTCGGCGTCCTTGTCGTCGCCGCCTGCGGTGTAGGGGCATATTTCCTCGCGAACCAGGTCGTCATCCTCGTGCCGATCGTCGTGGCGACGGTCACTTGGGCCTCGTTGACCATTGTGCAGCCCGGCCAGACGAAGGTCGTGCGGTTCTTCGGCCGCTACGTCGGCACCGTGCGCCGGCCCGGCCTTTGGTGGATCCTGCCTCTCTCTGACCGGCGGAGCGTGAGCATTCGGGTCAGGAACTTCGAGACGAACCACCTGAAGGTCAACGATGCTGACGGCAATCCCGTGGAGATCGCTGCCATTGTGGTCTGGCAGGTTGCCGACACCTCGCGTGCTCTTTATGCCGTGGACGATTACCTCAATTTCGTGCGTGTCCAGGCCGAGTCGGCACTGCGCCACGTCGCGACCACCCATCCCTACGACAACGCCGCAGACGACGGGCTGTCGCTTCGCGGCTCGACCGACATCGTTGCCGGCGAGCTAGCCACAGAGATGGCCGAGCGCGTCTCCATTGCCGGAGTGGAGATCGTCGAAGTGCGCATCAGCCATCTTGCGTACGCGTCGGAGATCGCCCAGGCGATGTTGCGCCGACAGCAGGCCAACGCAGTCGTCGCGGCTCGCTCTCGTATCGTCGACGGCGCGGTCGGAATGGTCGAAATGGCACTCGAGCGGCTGGCGGAGAGTGACATCGTCCAGCTTGACGAGGAGCGCAAAGCAGCAATGGTGAGCAATCTGATGGTCGTACTATGCAGTGACCAGCCCGCTTCGCCGGTCGTCAACACCGGCACTCTCTACTCGTGATCAGTGAATGACCGGAAGCAGGTCTTGCTGCGGATTGACCCCACCGTTTACGACGCTCTAGCCCGGTGGGCGGCCGACGAGTTCCGGAGCACCAACGCCCAGATCGAGATGCTGCTGCGCCGAGCCCTCGACGATGCCGGACGAATGCCGAAGAAGGCTGGACCCTTGCCCAAACGGGGCCGGCCACCCATCGATCGCGGACTGCCCGGCAACCGCCCGTCTACTTGACCAGCACAAGTATCTGGGAAGGTCTTCACCAACCGCGTTCGGGAGTCCCTGTCCGATCGGTGCGGCCCACCAGGCGACGCGTCCGTCTGTTCGGGGCGGCGTTCTGTACGCGATGGCCCGAGCGCAGCACTTACAAGGGTGATCTACAAACTTGGCTCTCTGCTCGGAGGGCAATCTGCCGCCCACCCCGGCAGCTGTTCTGGATGAGCCCGGTTAGTTCTTGTTAGGCGTCAGCAGGAGGTTGCGCATGCTGACGTTGAGCATGCCTACTCCGATGAACCCCTGTTTGCCATCAGCTGGTGGAGGGCGGTGAACTCGACGCCGTCACGGGCTGCGCGAAACGCGAAATCCGTGGTGGTGCCTCCGTTCCCCGAGCCGGTGGTCACCTGCGTACCAGCGGTTGTCGGCGCCGGCGGCAGCGGCACAGCGTGATTCGGGACCAACAGGACCATGCGCTGATCACCGTTGGATAGCACGGCATCGGCGACGATGTCTCCCTGGTCGTCGATGTACTCCGCGCTCGTCAGGTGCAGCGCCGACGGAGCGATGAGCGTGTTCAGGTCGTAGGCCGATCCACCGGTCCAAAGAATGGCGTTCAAGTTGTTGAAGTTGCCGTCGAGTGTGGTACCGACCACCTCATCTTGGTCGTTGAGGCTGTTCGCGAACGCGTTGGGGGCACCGTCGACGGGCGGCAGGTCGATCGTCTTGCCGTGGGTCCAGAGCACCCCGTTCCAGGCTCCATCGCTCAGTTGAGCCGCGCCGGCGACGTCGCCGTCGTCGTTGATCCAGTTCGCGGATCCCCCCGCGCCGCCGAGCGTGCCCAGGTCGATCATTCCCCTGCCATCCCATAAGAAGGGTTGAGCTGCTTTGTCTCCAGCCATCTCGCTGAAACCGACGACCTCGCCGCTGTCGTTCATCCAGCTCGTGTTGCCGTAGTCGCCACCGAGCGTGCCGAGGTCGATCATGTGCCCGTTTTCCCACAGGAACGGATCAGTCGTCGGGACTCCGGTGTAGGGGCTCGGCGTGTCGTTCGTGTACGACTGGCCTGCGATCTGGCCCCGTTCGTTTTCGGTCTGCTCTACGGTGTCCGGACCGCCGAGATCGCCGATGTCCTGCATCACGCCTTTACGCCAGACGAACGTCCGCGTCTCCGTTCCCCATTTGAACATCGAGTACGGGTCGAGGATTCCGTTCGATGAGAAGCCTGCCACTTGGCCTTGATCGTTGATGTCTTGGGCGAAGCTTTCGTTGCCTCCGGGGAGCGCTCCAAGGCTGATGACCTGTCCGTGCTCGAAGATGACGGCGACTTGGGCCGCAGTGCCGGTGTTCGGGTCGACGTGCCCGTTTTCTGAGGAGCCGACCCCCACGCCACTGCCGTTGAGTTCGTATATGGCGCTGTCGTTCTGGCCAGACAAAGCGCCGAGGTCGGTCAGTCGCCCGTCTTGCCATGTAAACGCGTGCTGGATGTAATGGTCGGGGCAGCCGCCTGGTGGTGGCGGGCAGTTGGGGTAGTCACTGTCGAGCGTGCTCGTATCTGCCTGACCGACGAGCGTTCCGTTGCTGGTCAGAGGCACTCCGGGTCCGTCGAAGTAGCTGTTGGGCCCGCCGAACGTGCCGGGGTCGATGACCGTGTACGGGTACTGCCCGCCGTGATGAGATGCGTTCGCCACGGCCCGCACGGCATTGGCCGTATGCGTGACCTCCGAGCGACTGCTGCTCGCCGATGCAATCCCCACCGTCGTGGCACCGCCTGCCGCTACAACGGCGGCTGCACAGATGATCGCGGTCGCTACGGCGACGACCTTGCTACGAGTGAACTGCATGTTTCCCCCCTCTTGCTGGGTATTTCCAACACACCGGTCACTTACCGGAGTACTGCGGTGAAACGAATTCATGTCATTCCCCCAATCACTGTGCGAAATAGCGAACAAAGGCTTCAGTAGGCGAGCGTCTTATTCATGCCCGGAACAGGTAAGCCCGGCCTTCGTAATTACTGGCGGCGTCTCCACTCACGACCGCGGTCGTTCCTGAGATGTCCACGAGGCCGGAGATGCCGCCGTAGATACCAGCATCCGGGTCGGTGACGAAGCCTCTCAGCGTCGCAACCTGTGCCCAGCCGGTCGACGTCTTTTCGAACACGTACGCCTCGCCATCGCTCGGGTCACCGAAAGCACCCACCACAGCCATTGGGCCCGAGACTGCCAAGGAGCACCCGAACTCGGCCTTGGCGAGCGAGCCGGTGCCTTTCAGCTCCTCGGTCTGTGCCCAGCCGGTCGACGTCTTGGTGAACACATAGACGCGGCCGGCATCTCTTGCGTATCCGTACGCGCCGACGAGGATGGTTGTGCCCGAGATGGCCACTGCGTAGCCGAACTTGTCGGCGGCGACGGCGCCGGAGCCCTTCAGTTCCGCGACCTGTGTCCAGCTGCCCGCTCTCTTGGAGAACACATATGCCTGCCCGGTACCTGCGTTGTCTGCACCCACGACGATGGTGGCGCCCGAGATGGCCACTGCGTAGCCGAAGTCGTCACCCATGACGGTGTCGGAGCCCTTCAGTTCAGCCGCCTGCTCCCAACGGCCCGCCCTTTCGGTGAACGCGTAAACCCGTGAGCGTGAGTGCGTGCCCACGACGATGGTGGTGCTTGAGATAGCCACCGACGTGCCGAACCCGTCGTCCGCTCCAGAGTCCGAGCCCTTCAGCTCGGTGACTTGCTTCCAGCCGGACGACGTCTTGGTGAACACGTACGCCCGGCCGGCCTCACTTGCGTAACACGGCGCACCAATGACGATGGTGGTGCCGGCGATGGCGACCGAGTTGCCAAAGGCTCCAAACGACGGATCTGAGGTGCAATCGCCGGCTGGGTCGTCAGGGCCTTTCAGCTCGGCGACCTGCCGCCAGTTGGATCCAGACTCGGCGAACACGTACACGTCTCCTATGTCCGCCACTACAGCGGTCTCTCCCGAGATTGCCACGGAGAAGCCAAACCCGCCGCCGGCCACGGCATCGAAGGCCTTCAGCGCGGCCAATCGTGTCCCGACCGTCAGTGTCGTCCCGCGCGTCGCAGGCGACGGCTTGGCGGGGGAAACAAGACGCTTGAGCAGATTCAGGTGCGGCAGCGGGACGAAGAACACCACCACAATCGCGACCGCCACCGCGACGACCATCAAGCGATGGGTCCAGGGTCGCCGTCGGCGCAGCGACCCACCGTGCGGTCTCCTCGCTCCCGACCAGGTCGGTACGACCTCGATGACGTCGCGAGCGCTGAACGGCCAGTAGAGATCTGCAGCTTCATCAGCGACTTGCCGCAGTCGAGAGGCGACTTCGGCCTCCACCGGCGAAAGAGGTCCGTCAGGATCAGTGGGCATCATTCGGCCACCTCTTCCCCAACGGTCGGACTAAGGCCGAGGTCCTCAGCCAGGGCGGCCCTTCCCCGCGAGAGCCAGGACCGAACGGTTCCTGTTGGAGCGTTGAGCTCAGCAGCGACTTCGACGACGCTGAGTCCGACGACGTCGTGGAGCACGAGCGCGCGTTGCTGGGACCTGGAAAGACGATGGAGCGCCGCGACGATGTCGAGATGGCCTACTCCGGGGGCGCGCGTCTCGACGGAGTCAGGCTCGAGCCGGACAAGATGTCGGCCACGTTTCTGTCGCCAATGGTCAGTTGTGAGATTGTGAAGCACCCGCCGCGCCCAACCCTGTGGATCCTCGTATTGGCTGATCCGGGGCCATTCTCGCCAGGCTCGAAAGAGCACCTCCTGGACAAGGTCCCGGGAATCCTCGACATCGCCCGTGAAGAGGAAGGCCTGGCTCATCAGCGATCGCTTTGCCACGTCGAAGAACCCTTCGTAGCCATTCTCGTCTTTCGAATCGGCCAAAGCGCCCTCCCCCCCTTCCGGCACTTCACACCAATCAACACGTTTGAGTGACACCGCGCGCTGCACGGTGACTGAGAATCTCTTCATCAGCGGATGAAGAGCATCCTTGTCTTTGTGCGACGAACGAAGAGGTGGGCTTGCGCATTCTCGCGATCGACGGCCGGGCATCGTGCGTTACAAGGCTGGGACCTTGCACGTAGGTCCATGAGTGCGCCACCCCGACCAACTCCGCCAGAACGCTCGCCACGTCGAAACGTGCGGCGTCCGCTTCCCACGCCGGTAGTCGGACCGGGAACCGAACCACGTGAACCGTTGGAGGTGAGCTGCTAGCTTTCCTTGCCATCGATCAGCAACGTGAGGGTCGACGTGATAAGGGGGGTTCGATGAAGTTCATCGTCGAGGTCGGCTTTCCCACAGAGCCGTTCAACACGTACGTCCGCCAGGGCACCGCGGGTCAGAAGCTCGGTGAGGTCCTAGGCGCGATCAAGCCCGAGGTTGTCTACTTCACCGACAACGGGGTCGGGCGCGGGGCGGTGATGATCGTCGAGATCGAAAGCGCCCGCCAGGTACCTCACATCACCGAGCCGCTCATGCTCACTTTCGATGCTTCGGTGCATTACCGAGCAGCCCTGCCACCGGAGGAACTGCTGGCGGCCGGGCTCGAGCGTTACGCCACGACGTGAGAGCGGAGAGGATGCAGTCATGTGGGCACAACTCATAAAGACGCGTTTGAGACCGGGCGCGGAAGAAGGCCTCCCGCGCCTGTTCGAGCAGTTGCAGGCGCTCGAACAGCCAGGTTCAGGCTTGCTGCGCTCAACCGCAATGCGCGACGAGAAGGACCCCAGTCAGGTCTACATGCTTGTCGTTTTCGAAAGCGAGGAGAAAGCTCGCGCGAGAGAGAACGATCAGCGACGCCAAGAGGGACTGCAAGCCGTGCGGGCGACGATGGCGGAGATCTTCGACGCTGCTCCGGAGTTCGTGGACTTGACTGTCGTGGAGGAGACGTCGTACTAGGCAGGACCGCGAATCACGAGAGCCTCTCGTGGGCCCAGGAGACCTTTGAAAGGCGAGCGGCGCCATCGTCTCGTTATGGCGCGGCGGTCATTTCGAACCGACCGATGATCACGCTGGGCTGCGCGTTCGGTATCCGGCATCCTCGACTGGCACTATGAGGCTCACGTCTGGGAAGGGATCGTGTCGGCTGTCCCGTGACGATCTCAAGGCACGCACCTACCGTCTTGTTGCCACCTCGGCGGGAGCGCGAAGTTCAAGGGCTCGACCTTTGTCAAGGAGACCCTCACCGCCGCCGAGGCAACAACCGAGACCGTCCTCGAGTTGTCTGCGCCAAAGGTCACCTACGGACATGAGCAGGTCGAGCACCTATCCCTCACGGTTTCCCCGCGGTTCCCAGGCTCGATGCCGACCGGGACGGTCACGGTCAAGGCCTCCACTGAAACGCTGTGTCTGATCAGGCTCACGTCCGGTGAGGGATCGTGCCGACTGTTCCCAGACAAGCTCAAGGCGCGCACCTACCATTTCGTTGCCACCTACGGCGGGAGCGCGAACTTCAAGGGCTCGACCCTTGTCAAGGAGACCCTCACCGTCGCCGAGTAGTGAGCTGCCGGTCGTCGCTGTGGGCGTGGTAGGCACTGTCGTACTGGCAAGACCAGTCCCGGGATCGTCTGCGACTCCTAGCTGTTCCAACGGGCGGTCCTGTCGAGGCTCGGGACTGTGCCGCTTTCCAAGGTCATCGAGGTGGTCAGTTGTGCTAAGGCGTCTACGTCCGACTATCGGCAGGGCGTCACGATGCCTTCTCAGTTGTTGTGGGTGCACGACCCCAGTCGCCTTGCGAGGGAAGCCTAAGGGCCGTGCACCCCGTCATCCTGGTCGCGATTCACCAGGAGACGCTTGTCGATGGAACCGAGGTGAACGACGGAAGGACGTCCACTGGTCCACCTTGGCCGATCACTGCAGGACGACAATCTGTCCGAGCGGATCGACTCTGAGTACCGCCCAGGCCCCAGGCGGTAGGGAAGCCACCTTCTTGCGACCCACTCAAGGCGCCGGTCGCGGGGGAGCCTCAGCTCGTTCGAGCGACGATGCCCTCCATCTCCGGGGCTGAGAAGGCTCGCATGGTCTTGGAACGGATGTTTCCCGCCGCGCCCACCTTGAGCAACGCCTCCACGGCGGACTCCTCATCTGGGTAGTCAGCGACTGTGACGAGGTCGTACTCGCCAACCGTCCAGACAAGCTCGCGTACCTTGCCGCCGCTCGCCTCCACGAGCTTTGTGAAGTCTTTGGCACGCTCGGTGCTCTGACGGAAGTTCTTGATCCCTTGGTCGGTCCAGTTGAGCAGGGACACATAAGTAGGCATTCCGATTCCCCCCTTTGGTCTGTCCCGTTCGGGACGTATTCATCCGTATCCTACGCGCGGGTCGAGTTTCGCGCCGCTGCCAAAGTCCGCCCCAGACCGTTGAGCTTGGGGCCTTCAAGTCGATGATGGACCAGCAGTCGTGTGTGCCGGGTGAGTAAGCGGACATCACGAGCGAGGTGGACCCGTCGGTCCAAAGCGACACCACGTTCAGTCCCGACGAGTTGGAACCGCTGACATAGTTCACGCCCGTGTCGATGTCGGAGATGTTTGACATAGCCGTGTTCCCGGCCACGTCGACGCCCGCGCAGATCTGGCCCTCGTCGGTCCAGTAGGCGTTGGCACCCGTGAAGGCCGTCTGCAGGTCGGCCTGGGCTCTCCACCCATGGTTGTCTCGGCTCGGACGCCCGACGAGTCCGCGCGACCGCCAGGCAAGCGCGCTCTCTGGCCCGTATCTCTGAGTCGACAGGCGACTGGGGAAGCTGAGATGACAAGATGGCCGAGAAGAGCTGCAAGCCTGCACGCGAAGGAAGCATGCTTTCACCCATGTACGAGGCTGCTCGCCGCTTCGCGGCTGCCACGGTGGCAATGATCCTTCTCGCATTGGTCGCCTGCGATTTGTGGATACGAAGTTTCCAGCTTTGGTGGGACCGGCACTCGCTGATCTGCTCAGTCGCCACCAGTCTGTTGGTGCTCGCCGTGGCCGGGCTGATCGTCGACGAGGTTGTTGCCCGTCGGCAGCGCCGCGAGCGCGCTCTGTCGGTCGCTGTCCAAGGGTTGATCGTGTACGGCCAAGCTCGTCGAGCATGGAATACGGTCATGACGATCGGCGACACTGGAGAAGGGTCCGCGAGCACTCTGATTGAGGAGCTACGAACCCTAGCGAGCATGTTGCTGACAGCCGCTCCGAGCTTGTTCGATGACCCCGTGGCCCGCCGGTTTCTAGAGGAGGTCGAGCTCTTCTCGGCGTCGGTCTTTCGAGAGGCTATCAGGCCCCGAGGCCAGCTGAGCGAGGACGACCGTACCCATCTTGAGTCTGCAATGACCCGACTGCGAGTGGCCGTGGATCCTCTGTTCGTGCGGATCCCGAACGCAGACCGCGCCCTGCTTGAGGGTCCACCCTAGGCCCTTACACATCGTTGACGCGACGAGGCTCGAGCCTGCAGCGTCCGCCGCTATCGCCACGGGTACGGAAGCGTTGGTCACCGCGAGTGAGCCCATTATCGACTGCACACGCTGTGGATCGTTGCCGGCAGATTCTCAGAAGACATACCGGCCGAAGCGTCTCCACGCGACGGAGACGGCAACTGAGAGCAACACGAGGTTGACCACGATGCGGGTCTCGACGCGACGCAAGTGGACCACCGTTGCAAGAGCCATCGCGATCGCCAGGCCGGTTGTGGCGAGCGGGACCAAGGCGGTGGCGATCTTGGTGACTGCAGGAAGGATCAGTTCTACTGCGCCGGCACCTTGATCGCTCCGATAGCCTTCATTCGAGCTGCGGAGAAGTCCGCCATATACGGCGACCGGGCCTGCAGATCGTTTGTTCGCCGGGTCAGTTTCAGAAAGCCTGCTATCAGGAAGGCCGCGGCAAGCACTCTGGCTGCGACCCACAATGCAGGGCTCTGAGCGGTCATCCTGCACCTCGGGTGTGCTCATCGCTAGATCGACGGCATCTCTGCCCCATCGCCACCCGCCACCTTGACCTACCACCCAGCCCTAAGTTAACGCCGCCACGTGGGCGAACGTGGGCGCTTCCGTGCCCAACCACGCCGCCCGAAGCGGGCGGGGCCTGCGCCCGGCCAGCGACATGAGGTGGCCTCCGGGGACCACTCGCCCATCCTCGTCACGTCGGACACCGGCGTGTAGACCCGTTCGGGAGTGGCAGCGATCGAGCGGGAGGTTTCGACTTGCAGGGACATGTGCGCGCGTCTGTCGAATCCGACGCTCTTCGTTGCGGACGCCATCCGGAGCAGCTCGCCTCGTGCCCGAAGAGCCCGTGCTGTGCCGCGACCCGGCGTTCGGAGATCCTTCGCAGCGCGTTTTTGGGGCGCGTGTTATGTGGCGCAGCTCCCCGTCCGTAGCCGTCTGATCTGCTTGCGTTCGGCGACGCGCCCCCGACACCGTGGCCGTGCCAGAACTGGTAGATCTGGGACGCGAGCGAGGCGTACGGGTCGTCGGTCGTAGGTCCGGCAGCCCGCCGACGGGGTCCCACGGGGGAAGCGGTGTGAGGATGCCCACGACGCGCTGGACGACGCGCCCGAGTCTGTTGTGCAGGCAGGCTGTTGTGACGACGCGCCCTCGTCTCGTGGCCTAGCCTGTCCTTACGGCAGCAGACAGCTGCAGCAGTGAGCGCCGGTGGCGCACTCGGCGAGCCGGCGAGCGAGGGGACGAGCAGATGCCAGCAGTGCGTTTCATACCACGAGCACGGGGGTCAGGTGGCCTGGCACGGACGATGATCGGTGCCGCGTCGCTCCTCTGCGTGCTGGGAGGCGCCGGGCTCGCCGCGGCGTCAACAACTGCGTCGTACTCCTTCAAGGTCACGGGAGCGGGCTCAGGGACGCTGCACAACGGCCGGTACGGTGGTTGCCTCAACGGAAGCGGCCAGATCGACGTGAACGACATTGTCGGCACCATCACCCACTTCACCAAGGACGTGGTGAGCTGGAACCTCACGATCGAGGAAACGCACAACGGCACCTTCCACTTCGCCGGCTCGCCGATCGCACATCCGACCACCGAGTTCTCGGCGATGCCCACAGGCACGAACTTCTCGGCCGTTCAAGGCGACCACTTCTTCGCCGACAAGGGCACCGTCACCATCCACGGCAAGGGCACGACGGGATCGATCTCGGCCACCTT
>Ga0187874_10000350_pt1 | contig 59368 bp, 60 predicted proteins | sample June2016WEW_16_1_3_FD_132993 | JGI IMG/M metagenome (GOLD analysis project Ga0187874, IMG submission 132993) | Peatland microbial communities from SPRUCE experiment site at the Marcell Experimental Forest, Minnesota, USA - June2016WEW_16_150 | ecosystem: Environmental > Terrestrial > Soil >... | reverse complement strand
TTCAAGGAGGCCTCCTCCTGGGTTGCGTGACTGTCTTCGAATACAGCCATTTTCCCAGTTGAGGAGGCCTTTCACGCGGATACTGGCAGCCTCATGCCGTTATCGCGCGAATAATCGAGGTTAATAGCGGGGTTAGGCAGGTCCGACAAGTCCGTGCCGGTACGCGTAGGCAACTGCTTGGGCACGGTCTCGAACTCCGGTCTTGGTGAAGAGATGGTTGATGTGGCTCTTCACGGTCGCGTCGCTGACCACGAGCCGAGCCGCGATCTCGGCGTTGGAAAGCCCGGTCGCGATCAGCTCCAGCACCTCGGCCTCGCGCGCAGTCAAGCCGTCGGGCAAGTCCAACTCAGTTTCTTGTTCGTCGACTGTGCTCAAACGTGCAAGGGCGTTGACGACGTGGTGCTGGACGGCGGGATCGATCGCGGCTTCGCCGCGCTCAACCGCAGCGATTGCCTCTCTAATCTCGTCGGCTCCAGCGTCCTTGGTGAGGAAGCCGCGCGCCCCAGCTCGCAGGGCGTCTACAACGGAGCGGTCGTCGGCGTAGGTGGTGAGCACGATGACCTTGACCTCGGGATGACTCTCGCGAAGTCGTCGCGTGGCCTCCACACCGTCACAACGCGGCATGCGGAGATCCATGAGGACAATGTCGGGGTCGAGTTCGGCAGCAAGATGAACGGCCTCCTCGCCATCGGAGGCCATGCCAACGACTTCGAGCCCGGCCAGGAGGCCTATCAGCAGTGCGAGACCTTCGCGGACGACGCGTTGGTCATCGGCAATGACGACGCGGGTGGCGTTTGTCACACCGGCACCCAGAGATCGACCCGGAAGCCGCTCTTAGTCGACGTCGCCGTGAGTTCGCCGCCCAGCAGCTTGGCGCGCTCACGCATGCCCGTGAGGCCGTAGCCCTCGCCGGGGACACTGAACGCGGGGCGACCATTCGCCCCGAAGTCCTCGACCGTCAGGCGCGTTCCGTCCGTCTCATAGCACAGGTGGAGCTCGACCTGGGTGGGTTCCGCATGCCTGCGGACGTTGGTCAGGGCCTCTTGGGCGACACGGTAGAGCGTCAGTCGCGCTTCGGAGCTCAACTGTCGTTCGGGACCGTCTACCTGCAGCCTGCAGGGAGTTCCGGTATCGCGCGCGAAGGAGCTCACGAGAGCCTGCAGGCCTTCGGGCCCCGGAAGCTCGTCATCCCGCAACAGCCCGATCGCCCGCCGCGCCTCTTCGAGACCTGCCTTGGCGAGGTGATGAGCGCGTTCAACGGCATCGGTCAGATCCCGATCTGCTTGCCTCTGTGTGGCAAGAAGTCTGGCGCCCTCCAGCTGCAGGACGAGCCCAGAAAGCGAGTGAGCCAACACGTCGTGCATCTCACGGGCAAGCCGCTGACGCTCCGCCAGAGCCGCGGCTTTCGCCTGTACCTCTCGACTCTGCTCCAGCTCGAGGAGCATCCGCTCCGCTTGGGCCTGCCCTTCGCTGAGGCGCCTAGCCAATAACGCAACGACAAAGAACGCCATGACTCCGAGCTCGTTCAACGCCAGCGATGCGGTCGAACGCCCGCTTGTGACGGTTCCCACGACCGCCTGAGCCACCAGCCCTACGGCGGCCACCGCGGCGCCCACAGAGGCGCGGACACGCAAGGTCGCGCTCACGACCGCTAGGTACATTGCGAGGAAGCCGGGGCCGTTTGGCTGCAGCCAGAACAGAGTCACCGAGCTCGCGACAAGTAGTGCAAAGAAGAAGATTTGAAGTGTCGTGGCGCACGCAGGGACGCGCATACCGCCAAGCATCCCGACGACCACTGCCACAAGGCAGAGCAGGACACCGAGATGATCGCCGCTGAGCCCGGGCGTCGGTTTGGTGAGCGAACCGGTGATCTCGATCAGCACGACCAGGGCGACTGCCGTCGTCCGTAATCCCCGTACCGCCACTTGCTGGCGCCGTCGTGAACGTTCGAGCGAGACCGACGTCGGCGCCGTCTCTTGACTCACGAGTAAAGGGTACGCACCCAGGAGATCGCGGTCATCGTCCTGTGGGCTGAGCTTCGAGCCGGTCCTGGTCCACCCACGGGTGGAGTGCCTCAACCCAGGGTCTGACGCGAGGGCAAGGAAGAAGTTCAATCCGGAGGCCGAAGACGCCACGGGTCGGCGATCGTACCGTGACTTCAGATCACACACGACCGAACAAGAACCTAGAGGGAATGACATGAACACGATCGAGAGAGCGCTTCCAGCGGCCGAGCAGGCCGCCGAAGTGGCAGGAATCGACCCGGTAATCAGCGTCCGTGGTCTGTTGAAGCGCTACGGCGAGTTCTCCGCCGTCGCCGGCATCGACCTTGAGGTCAACCGCGGGGAGATCTTCGCCTTCCTCGGTCCCAACGGTGCCGGCAAGACGACGACTGTCGAGATCCTCGAAGGTTTTCGTCAGAGAAGCGAAGGCGAGCTCTCGGTGCTCGGCGTCGACCCGTCCGACGCGGACGGCACCTGGCGCAACCGTGTCGGAGCCGTCCTGCAGGAGTCACAGCCCGAGCCCGGACTGACGGTGCGCGAGAGCCTTGACCTCTATGCCGGTTACTACTCATCTCCTCGCGACGTCGCAGAAACGATCGCCCTCGTCGGCCTCGAGGAGAAGGCCGACACTTCTGGCGAGCTCCTCTCAGGCGGCCAGCGGCGCCGCCTCGACGTGGCGCTGGCTCTCATCGGCGACCCCGAGCTGATCTTCTTGGACGAGCCCACAACGGGCTTCGACCCCTCGGCGCGCCACACCGCCTGGGATGTCATCGACGGTTTGCGCAGGCTCGGCAAGACTGTCTTCCTCACCACGCACTACATGGACGAAGCAGAGCACCTCGCCGACCGGATCGCCATAATCGCCGACGGCGTCATCGTCGCAAGCGGGACGCCGCAGACCCTTGGCGGCCGAGACCGCCTGGACACGACGATCACCTTCACGCTCCCAGACGGTGTCGCCTTGAGCGCACTGCCTGCCCAACTACAGGTGATCGCAGAACCCAGCTCAGATACCACTCTCGTGCTGCGCAGCCACACGCCGCTTGTGCACGTGCACGATCTCAGCACCTGGGCGATCACCGCCGGCTTCGACCTCCCCGATCTGGAGGTGCGGCGTCCGACCCTCGAGGACGTCTATCTCTCACTCACCGACCACGGAAAGGACAACACCCGATGATCCTCCTCATCCGCTGGCTCATTCGCCGTCACCGCGCTCGCACAGCCACTCCGTTACCTAAGGACAGAAAGGGCAACTTCTCGTGATTCTCCTGATCCGCTGGTTCATCCGGCACCACCGCTCTCGCAACACATCGTCTGAGAAGGTGAGAGGCGCACGTACGTCGCACAACGGTGTGCTTTCGCTCGTGCTTCATCAGGCCCGATACGACCTGCTCGGCTTCCTGCGGAACAAGCAGGCGCGGTTCTTCACTCTGCTCCTCCCGGTGGCGTTCCTCGTGATCCTCGTCGGCCTGTTCGGCAACCACATAGTCGGCTCCGAACACGTCAAGGCCTCGACCTACTACGTCCCGGGCCTATCGGCAATGGCGGTGATCGCCGCCTCGTTCGTCAACCTCGTCATCTCGATCACGACTCAGCGCGAGTCCGGTGTCCTAAAGCGCCGACGCGCCACACCCGTTCCGGCCTGGGTCTTGATTGCCGGCCGGGCGCTTACGGCCATGGCGGTGTCGCTCGCCACCATGAGCGTGGTGATGGTGATCGGGCGGTTTGCCTACGGAGCCGACCTGCCAGTAAGGACTATCCCCGCAGTCGCGCTCACGGCGATCGTCGGCTCTATCGCCTTCTGTGTTCTCGGCTATGCGCTGTCTTCTTTGATCGGTTCGGCCGACGCCGCCCAACCGATTGTGCAAGCCACGATGCTGCCCCTGTATTTCATCTCCGGCGTCTTTGTTCCTGACGTGAGCCTGCCCTCCTGGCTGCAGCACATTGCCGAGTTCTTCCCGGTCGAGCATCTGGCTGGCGGTCTTCACCACGCCTACGACCCAGCCGTCCGTGGGATCGGGATCGCCTGGAGCGATCTTGGCGTACTCGCGCTCTGGATGGTGGCCGGTCTTGTCATTGCTCTTCGGCGTTTCCGGTGGACGCCGGCCGCGGCTGCTGCCTAAATGCGTCGGTCGTGGCGTTCCATCCGCAGACATGTGAGTTCTGCAGTGGTCTCCGGAAGTTGCGCCAACAGCTAGGCCCGCAAGCGATATGGAGGTCAAGAAAGTGCAGTCCCGAACACCGAAGCGAGCGGCGATATCTGGTGCCAGTCCGACTGTCCGACTGGCCAGCGAGATGCCACACGATGTGTGTCTCACAGACGGCGCCGATCAATCACACGCCGGGGGACGCGATCCGTCGATCAGGATCTCGGATTCCGATCGCGATGCGGTAGCCAAAGCTCTCGGGAGGTACGCAGCCGAAGGACGGCTGACGTTCGCCGAGTTGGAGGCACGTATCGACACCGTCTACGCGGCTAGGACGTATGGCGAACTTTCCCCGCTGTTAGCGGACCTTCCGCAAACCTCCGAGGTAAACCGGCTCGGCACCGCTAAAGCGAGATCAGAAAGGAGGCAAGGACGCCGAGTGGGAAAGGGAGTGCTCTATGTCATGGCGAGCGGGATGTTCTGGGCAATATGGGGCATTTCAGTTGCCACATCCAGCCATCACAATCTGGACGGACTGTGGCCGCTGTGGCTCACCGTGCCCTGGGGTTTTGCCCTCTTGAGGCGTCGCCCTGCCTGCTCTCGTCGGGAGGAACCGAGACCTTCTCTCCGACGACCAGCTGGGACGTGCTCACTCCACTCGGCACCCCGCTGATGACGAGCCGTCGGCCAACGCAGCTCGTTACCTCATACGGCTTCTACATCACCGGTCGAACTTCTACTGGTCCAGCATCCTCGCCATGCTGGGCGTGACGCTATAACCGAAGTTGCCGCCGACGGTAGGCACGTGGACTCGGACGGGCCAACCGCGGGTTGTGGTCGTCGCTCCTGGCCGAGCCCGATCGACACCGTTAGGCCTCGAACACGTGCGCCCAGCCGGAGGTATTCCTGTCGACATATTCGCCCACGATCACGGTTGTGCCCGAGACTGCCACCCAGTCGCCGAAGCCTCTGCCGGTGCTGGAGTCCTTCAATTCGGCAACGTGTTTCCATCCGGTCGCCGTCTTCACGTACGCGTGGGTTAGAGCTCGGTTCCTCTGACGGCTGCGACGTGTCGGAGAAGGAGACGGACTCAAGACCCTTGAGTCGCTTGGCGGTTCAGCCCTTCACATAGGAAAGCTTCTCGGCGACCTTCCCGTCCCGCACCCGGAAGACATCGATGCCCCGCACGTGTCCGTCCGCCCATGTATACCGCCAGAGCTGCACGACGCGGTCATTGACGCAGAAGGTCTCCTCGGCCTCGAACCTGGCGTTGGTGTCGTTAAAGATCGACTGCCAGGCGCGTCGAACGGCATCCCGACCAACGTGGCGAATCCCGTCTGGGGCGGGTCCGGTGGAGTCAAAGACGCAATCGTCGGTGACGAGCGCCAAGGTGGCCTCGAGGTCGTGTTGTGCCCACGCCGCGCCAAAGCTTTCCAGTACCGCGAGCGCGTCCATCTCAAGACCCAAGCTCGCTACTTGGCGTAGTTGCTGGCGCCGAACCAGTCGACTGTCACCACAGGCTCGTCGTCGACAACCCAGGCGTCATGTCCACTGGGAAGAGACGTGATGTCTCCGGGTCCAGCGACGAACTCGCTTCCGTCGTCCATACGGATCGCGAGATGCCCACGCACGTGGTATTGGAAGTGGGGTGCGAGACAGCTCTTGGTGTTGGCGATTGGCTTCACGTCATTCGACCAGCGACATCCGGGCTCGAACGCAGGCCGCCCAACTTCACCGCCGCCTATCTTGATGATCTCCGCCCGGCCGTTCGGAAACTTCCGCACCTCATCGGCAGTCTCAAAACTGCGATGCCCGGTCTGCTGCATAACCGAGCCCCCCTCTCGTGATGCACTGGTGTTGATCTGGCCTGGGTTAGACCTACCTACTAGTAGGTAAAATGTCAAGAGTCTTCGAAAATGGTGTGCCGGTGGGGACTCGGAGCAAAACGGATGACAGGAACACTGCCGAGAGGATTCTCGACGTCGGCGAGCAGTTAGCCTGGTGGCGCTACCCTGACACTGAGTACCTGACTAGGGGGAGGACCACCGCTGGCCAGTCCGAGAAGGCTGAACGCGCGGTAACGTCCAAGGCCGGTCGGACACGAGGATGTGAAGCGGGGGGAACAGTGCAGCAGCGGTCGCGCCTACACGTGTCGAGATGGGCAGTAGCAGCTGCAATCGCGACCACCCTTGCAGCCACCGTGCTCGTAGACACCTTCCCAGTCGTAGCTCGTGCTCAAGCCACTGCCGGCAGAGTGACGGCCCTCCGGAAAACCTCGGTGAGCTGCGACCTCCAGCCGGCACTGTCGTCGTCCGCCAAGCATTTCCGGGACTACGCCTGTGACGCCACCGGCGAGAAGCTTGCCGAGCACGTCGCCAGTGAGCTGGAAGTCCTCTGGGGCCGATGACCGAGCCTGAGCCCAACGGGATGGGGCCTCCGCACGGATGGGCCACGAGCCACGCACCCACCAAGATCTTCTTAGTGCCCCCCTCAACCGCTGCATGCCTGCAGGCGAGCAGCTGCTCGGCGCCTTACAACGTGGGCCTCGCATTTCAGAGCAGTGGCGCCATCGTGATCAATGAAGAAGTATCAAATGCCAGTTATGAGCTGGATGCCGTCTTGGGCCACGAGTTCTTCCACATCCTTGAGTACGCACAAGCTCCGAGGCTCCCCGACATCTGGCTCACCGAAGCATCGGCCGACTGGGCGGAGACTGTCTACGTGCCGCAAGCCGAAGCTGCCGCCGCTTTTTTCCCGCCTGGGCCCGACCTCACCCTGAGCTACGGGGGCGGGGCTCTTGTTTACGACCTCGTCCCGTCCGGATGAGCCCGACTCGCGCTGAGCCGGCCCGCCATCGCCGAGTCGGCTATTTTCGTCGCGGTCTGTGACTATCCAAACTCTCGTTGTCTCTGACTACCCAGTAGATTCGGTATCAGGAACGCGTTCAGCAACGCGTTCAGATATCCGCTGACACGGCTGGCGTTGGCAGATTCCGGCGGCAGTCAGCGAGTGCTTCGACCCGGCCTTTTACAGCTCCGGGGGAGAGACTCGAACTCTCAACCACACGATTAACAGTCGCGTGCTCTGCCGATTGAGCTACCCCGGAAGTCAGCGCGAAGCCTATACGGGCTGACGGAGGTCGACCGACGGCGGTCCGAAGGCCTTGTCGGGCGACTCTCCGGAGGTTGTGGCGGACGCTGGCGAGGACGCCGGGATGATCGCCCGGGCGCTCCGCCGAGGGTTCCGTCGCACTTCGCACTGGCAAAGCCCGGACGTGCGATGTAAGAAAGGCGGATGCGGTTCAGGACCGGATTCGTCGTAGGGTGTGCAGCTGGCCTATACCTGACCCACAAGGCGCGCCAACTCCGGGCACCGGCTGCGGGTCGTAGTCAACCCGCTTCCTCCACGGTGGCCTGGCTGCGCCAACCCGGCCCGGACGTGCGCGCGGGCGAGCTCAAGGGGGAGAAGGTGCTCGCACTTGGCGATCTGGCGCGGGAGAGGGCAAGCGACCTGTTGCGCGGCCCGCTCGGGAATCTTGCGCGCGAACGCGTGATCGCCCTTTTCGAGAACGCCATGTCGTCTCAGCGCACGGAGGCGACAAAAAGGACTTGAGCCCGACCGCCCCGCCTCAGTCGCCTTCCACGTAGTCACGCAGTGGGCGCGACACCATCGGGTGCCGCAACTTCGCGAGCGTCTTCATCTCGATCTGGCGAATGCGCTCCCGGGTGACCCCGAAGATCTGCCCCACCTCCTCCAGAGTCCGGATCCGGCCGTCGTCCAGGCCGAAACGAAGCCTCACGACCTCCTGTTCGCGCTCGCTCAACTCGGAGAGCGCTCGCTTGACAGCCTCGTTGAGCAGCATCCGCGTTGCTGCGTCGACCGGCACCTCCGCAGTGTGGTCTTCGATGAGATCCGAGAGGCTGAAGTCCTCCTCTTCGCTGATCGGTTGTTCGAGGGAGATGGTGTCCTGACTGATCCGCTGGAGCTCGCGCACCCTCTCAACCGGGAACTGCGTCCGGGCGGAGATCTCTTCGATCGTCGGCTCACGGCCGAGCTCCTGGGACAGTTGGCGCTGGGTTCGCACGATCTTGTTGATCGTCTCGACCATGTGGACGGGGATCCGGATCGTGCGGGCCTGGTCGGCGACAGCCCGGGTTATGGCCTGGCGGATCCACCATGTCGCATACGTGGAGAACTTGAAGCCACGGCGATAATCGAACTTCTCCACGGCGCGCATCAAGCCGAGGTTGCCCTCCTGGATGAGGTCCAAGAACGCCATACCGCGATTGCGGTAGCGCTTCGCGATCGAGACCACGAGCCGCAGGTTCGCCTCGATGAGGAGATCTTTGGCTTCCGAGCCTTCGTGGATCGCACGTTCCGCGGCGCGACGCTCTTCGAAGGGCATCTTGTCGAAGGTTCCCGACGCCCTCTCGGCGGCCAGCTCCGCAGCCGCCTCTTGGCCGGCCTCGATCTTGCGTGCGCAAAGAACCTCGAGCTCGGGCGACAGCAGCGAGACGCGTCCGATCTCTTTCAGGTAGGCGCGGACGGGATCAGTCGCCTGGGTGTCGCCATTGCCGCCGCCGAGTGACATCGGTATCGAAACGACGCGAGGGCGCGGCTTGGGGAGGATGGCACCGTTCTCCTCAGCGCGGTCGTGGGGCAGTGCGTCGGCTGCGATTCCGTCGAGGTCCTCGAGCGCGGGTTCTGCCAGTGCAGGCTCGCGGACCTCGGCCGCGCCGTTGGACGCGTCTGTACCAGCGGTGGGGCCTGTGGCGCCCGACTGGGCCTGTTCGGTCGTGCCGGTCATCTCGCCTCCAGATAGCGCTGCAACAGCCACGCTACCAATCGATTCGCAGCGTCACTCACGGCAGGTGAAGTCCCATCGGCCGTTCCTGGCTCCTGCATTAGCTCCAGTTCGGACTTCAACCACGTAATCGCTGCTCCAGCCGCAGCGAGCCGGGTCGCGTCGGCCTCTGCCTCGGCCTGGCGGGCGTCGGCTTCGATCTCGCCAAGTGCGACCTGGGCCGCGGCGCGGGCCAGGGCAGCCACAGTCTGATCAGGGTCGGCGTCGGGTTCTGTGACCGCAAGGCGTCGCAGCAGATCCGCCACCTCGTCGTCGGCGCTCTCTATGGCATCGTGCAGGCTTCTCGCATCGGCGAGCGCCCTGAACACTGCGCGCTGGAGCGGGTCGGCGAACAGGGCCTCGTTCAGCCGCCCAGCCATGGCTCGCGGCTCGCGAACCGCGAGCACTAGAGCGTCCCGACCGGCACGCTCGCCTGATGGCGCCGTACCAGGGTGCCGCCTCGAGTTGGAAGCGCGCCCCGTCGCTCGTGCACTGGGCGGAGGGTGGTCCAAAGTGCGCTCCGGGTCCGGTTCCCAAGGGGGTTCCTCGTCTGAGTTCTGGGGTGGACTGCTCGCCGCCGCCTTGCCGGCCTCACCGGCGGTCTTGCGGCCGGACGCCGCGAAAGCGCGCACGAGCGCTTCGAGACGCGGCCTGAGTCGCTCGGGGTCAAGTCTCGTGCGGTCCGACACGGTGACCAGGTATTGATCGCGAACCAGTTCATTGGGGTGCTCGGCGACCATCGCGAGCGCAGCTTCTGCAGCGTGTGCTCTGCCCTCTCCCGTCTTGAGCTCGCTCGTGGCCAGGGCCCGTTCCACCCTGAATGAAAGGAACGTCCTCGCCTGCTCGACCGCCTCCCGGAGGACCTGCGGTTCGCGCATTGCGATATCTGCCGGGTCGCTGCCGGGGGGCAGGGACGCAACAGCGACCTCCAGTTCGTGACGCTTCTCCCACTCGTAAAAGCGGGCAGCGGCCGACTGGCCGGCGGCGTCGGCGTCGAAGGCGAGGACGACGCGTTTCGCGAAGCGCCCGAGGAGGCGGAAGTGCTCCTCGGTGAGCGCCGTCCCGCAAGTGGCCACCGCCCGCCCCAAGCCGGCGGTGAAGAAGCCGATCACGTCGGTGTACCCCTCGCAGATGATCACTTCGCCGGTTTGCACAATTGCCTGTTTGGCCCAGTTGAGGCCGTAGAGGGTGCGCCGTTTCGAGTAGATCGGTGTCTCTGGCGAGTTGCGGTACTTCGGCCCTGCGCCCTCCCCGGCACCGGGCAGGATCCTGCCGCCCAGCCCGATCGCCTTGCCGCCCGGGTCGAAGATCGGGAAGATGACCCGGCCCCGGAAGCCATCACGTAGGCCGTTTTGGCCCCTGTGGGCAAGGCCTGCCTTGATGAGCAGGTCCGCAGGGGCCCGGACCGCGTCCACCAGCGATCTGCCCGCCTCCGGAGCCCAACCGAGGTCGAACTGACGCACGGTCTCGCCCCCGTAGCCGCGCGACCTCAGGTACTGCCTTGCGCGTTTCGCGTCCGGCTGGCTCAAGAGCTCCTCGTGGTAGAAAGCGACCGCCCTCTCCATGACGGCGAGCAGGGCCTTGCGCCCTTCGCGGTCGGGTTGGTCCCTGCCCGTGGTGTCGTGGCGTACGGCTATCCCGGAACGTGCCGCCAGGCGCTCCACTGCTTCGACGAAGTCGCAGCCCTCGATGTTGCGCAGGAACGTGATCGGGTCCCCGGAGGCCTGGCACCCGAAGCAGTAGTAGAGGCCTTCCTCGGCGTTCACCGAGAACGACGCCGTCTTCTCGGAATGAAACGGGCACAGGCCGACATAGCGCCGTCCAACCCGCTTGAGCGGCGTGTACTCACCTATCAGGGCGAGGATGTCGGTTGCTGAGCGGACCGCCGCCACGTCCTCGTCGGGGATCGCCATCACTTGGACGGTATCGCGGCGCGCCCGCGTGCGTGTCCGGGATGTCCGATTGGGTTGGTTAGGAGCCGGTCAGCGCTACGCCGAAGCTTGCTTCGCCTTCTCCGCGTCCATGGCGAGGACCGCATGCGCTGCCGCGAGCCTCGCGACCGGCACCCGGAACGGCGAGCAGCTGACGTAGTCGAGTCCGGCCCTAGCGAAGAAGTCGATCGAGAACGGGTCGCCACCGTGCTCGCCACAGACACCGATCTTGAGGCCCGGGCGGGCGGCGCGCCCGCGCTCGACGCCCATACGGACCAGCTCGCCGACGCCTGCTGTGTCGATGTTCTCGAACGGGTTCGCGGGGAGCAGGCCCTGGCTCAGGTAAGCGGACATCATCCTGCCCTCGACGTCGTCGCGGCTGAAGCCGAAGGTCATCTGGGTGAGGTCGTTCGTCCCGAACGAGAAGAAGTCGGCCACCTCGGCGATCTGGTCCGCGAGCAGCGCAGCCCGTGGGGTCTCGATCATCGTGCCGATGGCGACCTCGATTCGTTCCGCGGCTTCGGCACCCTTGTCCTCGGAGGGCGCCGCGTCCTGCAGCGCCTGGACAACCCAGGAGCGGGCGAGCGCCATCTCCTCGCGGGAGACCGTGAGGGGGATCATGATTTCCACGATCGGGTGGCCGCCCGCCTCCGCCCTCTCGTAGGCGGCCTCCATGAGGGCGCGTACCTGCATTGCGTACAGGCCCGGCTTCAGGACCCCGAGCCGCACGCCGCGCACCCCGATCATCGGGTTGGCCTCACGCCAGGACATGGCCGCCTCGAGGAGCTTCTTCTCGTCGTCGGTCAGGCCTTCCTTCGCCTGCTTGACGAGGAGGGACTCGACGTCGGGGAGGAACTCGTGCAAGGGCGGGTCGAGCCCTCGGACGATGACAGGCAGGCCGTCCATGGCTTCGAGGATCCCTATGAAGTCAGCCTTCTGTGCAACCCGCAGCTCCTCCAGCGCCGCGGTCTCCTCGTCCGGGGTCGACGCGAGGATCATCCGCCGCATGATCGGCAGACGGTCGTCTCCGAAGAACATGTGCTCGGTCCGGCACAGACCGATCCCTTCGGCTCCTAGCCGACGGGCGTTCGCCGCGTCGTCGCCGGTGTCCGCGTTGGCACGGACGCCCAGGCGGCCCAAGCGAATCTCGTCCGCCCAGCCGAGCAGCTTTGTCAGCTCAGGGGGCGCCGCGGCGGAGATGAGGGGCACGGCACCGAGGATCACGGTGCCCTCCGAGCCGTCGATCGAGATCACGTCGCCCTCGCGGACGACGGTGTCGCCGACCCGGAAGAGCTTGTCGGATGCGCTGATCCGTAGGGCTTCTGCTCCGACCACGGCCGGCTTGCCCCAGCCGCGGGCGACCACTGCGGCGTGGCTCACCAGGCCTCCCCTCGCGGTCAGGATGCCCTCGGCGGCGAGCATGCCGTGCACGTCCTCTGGGGAGGTCTCGTTGCGCACGAGGATCACTCGCTGATTGTTGGCGGCGGCGACTGCGGCGTCGTCCGCGGTGAAGCACACGGCCCCGACAGCGGCGCCGGGCGAGGCGGCGAGGCCCCTGGCCAGCACCGGCAGGGAGGTGTCCGCGAATTGCGGGTGCAGCACAGCCTCGATGTGATCGGCGGTCGTGCGCTGCACCGCCTCGGCGTGCGTGAGAGCGATGGCCGGATCGTCGACCATGTCCACTGCCATGCGCAGGGCCGCTCGGCCGGTGCGCTTGCCCACACGGGTCTGCAGCATCCACAGCTTGCCCTGCTCGATGGTGAACTCCGTGTCGCACATGTCGCGGTAATGCGCCTCGAGCCTGGCGAATATCCCCATTAATTCGTCGTAGATCGCGGGGAACCTGCTCCCGAGTGCCGAGAGCGGCTCGGTGTTGCGGATACCTGCGACCACGTCCTCGCCCTGGGCGTTGACGAGGAAGTCGCCGTAGGCGCCCTTCGCCCCTGTGGCGGGGTCACGTGTGAACCCGACACCCGTGCCCGACTTGTCGTCGCGGTTGCCGAAGACCATGGCCTGTACGTTGACTGCTGTTCCGAGGTCGTTCGGGATGTGCTCCCGCAGTCGGTAGGCGACGGCTCTGGCCCCGTTCCACGAGGCGAACACGGCCTCGATCGCGCCGCGAAGCTGATCGATCGGCTCTTGAGGGAAGGGGCGCCCCGTTGCCCGCTCCACAACGCCCTTCAGCTCCTCGACGAGCCCCTGCAGGGCCGCCGCGGGCAACTCCGCGTCCGAGGCGCCCGTGCGCTCTTTTAGGGCCTCCAAAGGCCCGTCCAGCTCCTCGCCCGGGACTCCGAGGACGATACGGCCGTACATCTGCACGAAACGCCGGTACGAGTCGAACGCGAACCGCTCGTCACTGGTCTGCTTGGCGAGGCCCTCGACCGACCGGTCATTGAGGCCCAGGTTCAAGACGGTGTCCATCATGCCCGGCATCGAGAATTTCGCTCCGGAACGGACCGAGACCAGCAACGGGTCGTCCGGGTCGCCCAGCCGGCGGCCCATGCGCTCCTCGAGCCTTGTGAGATGCTCGGCGACCTCGGAGTCGAGTCCCGCCGGCCAGCCCTCCGACATGTATGCACGACAGGCGTCCGTCGAGATGGTGAAACCGTGCGGCACCGGGAGGCCGAGCACCGAGGTCATCTCGGCCAGGTTGGCCCCTTTTCCACCTAGGAGATCCTTGAGCTCCATCGGCGCACGTGGATGCGCGTGGTCGAAGTCGTATACGTAGCCCATCGGGGACCTCCTAGGAATCGTCGCGGCAATCTGAGCCTAAACGACACCCGCTCGATGGCCCAAAACGAGTGGTCCGGCCCGCGGCGCGAGCGCCGCCCCGCCTTGTTGTCGGTTCGCGGGAACGCTTCAGGTGTCGAACCGCCCGACAAGGTCACCAACGAGATCGTCGATCGGGAGCCGTATCTGTTCGGTCGAGTCACGATCGCGGACGGTCACCTGGCGGTCATCTAGGCTCTCGAAGTCGATGGTCACGCAGTAGGGGGTGCCTATCTCGTCCTGGCGCCGGTAGCGCCGCCCGATCGATTGGGTTTCGTCGAACTCGCACATGAAATAGCGCTGAAGCCGGTGCAGGACTTGTCTCGAGAGGGCAGCGAGCGTGTCCTTTTTCGAGAGGGGCAGGACGGCGACTTGGTAGGGAGCCAGCCGAGGGTGCAGGCGGAGCACCGCTCGCCGTTCACCGCCGACCTCGTCCTCGTCGTAGGCGGCGAGGAGGAAAGCCATCATGGCCCTCGTGGCGCCGGCTGCTGGCTCGACGACGTGGGGGAGGTAGCTCTCGCCCGTCGCTTGGTCGAAGTACTCGAGCGACGTGCCGGAGCTGTCCTGGTGGGCGCGCAGGTCGAAGTCAGTCCTGTTGGCGATGCCCTCCAGCTCGCCCCAGCCCCACGGGAAGAGGAACTCGACGTCGGTCGTCCCAGCGGAGTAGTGGGACAGCTCCTCCTTCTCATGGGGCCGGAGGCGCAGTTTCTCGCCAGCGATGCCGTAGCGCGTGTACCAGGCGAGCCGTTCGTCGCACCAGTACTGATGCCAACGCGGGCTGTCCGCGGGCGGGACGAAGAACTCCAGCTCCATGAGCTCGAATTCCCGTGTGCGGAAGACGAAGTTGCCAGGCGTGATCTCGTTCCTGAACGCCCGCCCGATCTGGGCGATCCCGAACGGCGGCCTGCGCCTCATGGTCGTGAGGACGTTGAGGAAGTTCACGAACATACCCTGGGCAGTCTCGGGCCGGAGGTACGCGACCGAGGAGTCGCCTTCGACCGGCCCGACGTAGGTCTTGAACATGAGGTTGAACGGTCGCGCTTCGGTGAGGTCTTTCGAGCCGCAGTTGGGACAGACGTCCTCGATCTGGTCCGCGCGCCACCGCTCCTTGCAGTTGCGGCAGTCGACCAGGGGGTCGGTGAAGGTCGCCAGGTGACCCGAGGCCTCCCACACCTTGGGGTTCGTGAGGATCGCGGCATCGATCGGCACGACGTCGTCGCGCTCTTGGATCATCGCGCGCCACCAGGCTTCCCGGACGTTGCGGAGCATGAGCGCGCCGAGCGGGCCGTAGTCGTACGTCGAACGGATGCCGCCGTAGATCTCAGCCGAAGGGAAGACGAAGCCACGCCGCTTGCACAGGTTGACGACGGCCTCGAACAGCCCGGGGTTGGTGGCGGACTCGGAAGATGTCGGCATGGCGGCAGGTTACTTGCACGTGGCCAGTGGCTTCGCCGCCCCGCGTCGAGTGTGCCGCGTCGCGCGCGACGCCAGACGACGGCTGTCGCCAGCCGGGGCTAGAAGGCGAGCGAAGCCGGCCCCGTCGCGCTGTCCGCGTCCTGCCCGGCATCGCAAGCCGCGGCGATGTTCGGCGCCTCCGCCTCGTATGCTTGCGCCCCGCCGCCCGTCGATTGCCAAATGTCCGCGGCGTCCGAGGTGCTCTTGTCCGGCCAGCCCTGCAAGCCGGCCGTCGAGATCTCAGCACCCCGGTGCGCCGAGCGCACCCTCCGGTCCAGGTGGTACTCGGTCGCGAGCATGGCCAGCTTCTCCGCTTCCGCCGTCGCGCGGCTCGGCGGCTGATCGAGCGCCCCGCGGAGGCCTCCGCCGAGAACCTGGCGGATCAGGCTCACCGTCTCGGTGCCGACGGCCTGGCCACGGCGGCAGGCACGACAGAGGAAGCCTCCTTCTCCAGCGTCGAATGCGACCAGCTCGGCTTCCGAGCCGCACCCGGCACATTGGTCGACCGAGGGGCCGACGCCCTCGAGCACGAGGAGCTTCCAGAGAAACGAGCCGAGGAGCGCCGGCGAGAGGCGCTCCTCCAAGGTCCTAAGCGCCCCCACGAGCATCCGGAACACCTCCGGCATGGGCTGGCGTTCGAGCGCGACATGGTCCACGACCTCGAGCATCGTCATCGCGACGGGGACCCGTTCGAGGTCCCCGCGAATTGCCTTGAAGTGCTCGATCGCTTCGACCTGGCTCACGACGTCGAGCTCTCGTCCGCGCCAGCACATCATGTTCACGTGGGTGATCGGCTCGAGGCGGCCGCTGAGCCGGCTCTTGGTCTTGCGGATCCCCTTTGCCACCGCCCGGACCTTTCCGTGACCGGGCGTCGCGAAGGTCACGATCCGGTCGGCCTCCCCGAGCCGCACCGTTCGCAGCACCACGCCTTCGTCGCGGTAGGTGGCCACCTCGGCGGTCAGCCCCTCATCCGAGTTCCGAGCGCGATAAGCCCTATCCCGACGACGATCACGACCAGCAACGTGACGGCCGCCTCGTCACCCATGACCGCTAGCGCCACCACGAAGAGGAACGCGACGGTACCCAACAGCAGCCCCGAGATGACTCCGATGTGGTCGCGGATCCTGAACTTCTCGCGCGGCGCGCCATTCACCCCTCTAGCCCTCCGTAGCGTCGGTCCCGTCGCTGGTACTCGCCGACGGCATCGAAGAGGTTCTGCCGGCGGAAGTCGGGCCAAAGGACGTCGGTGAAGACGAGCTCGGAGTAAGCGAGCTCCCAGAGCAGGAAGTTGGAGATGCGGAACTCGCCCGAGGTGCGTATCACGACATCGGGATCGGGCATGTCGGGCCAGTAGATCCGGGCGCGGAGAGCTTTCTCGTCGATTCTGTCCGCGGCGACGCCGTCGGCTACGAGCTGGCGGACCGCGTCGACGATCTCGGCTCGGCCGCCGTAGTTGAAGCAAACGGTGAGGGTGAGTCGCCGGTTCGAGGCGGTGAGGGCGCTCGACTCGTCCATGTGACGGATGAGGCGGCGTGGGACGCGCCAGTCCCGCCGACCTGCGAACCGTATGCGCACACCCTTGCTGTTCAAGTCGTCACGATGACGCGTGAGGATCCCCTCGTTGAAGTTCATGAGGTAGCGAACCTCGTCCGGCGGGCGCCGCCAGTTCTCCGTCGAGAACGCGAACATCGTCAGCCAGTCGACCCCGAGCTCCAGGGCTCCTTCCACCGTGTCGAACATCGCCTCTTCGCCGGCGGCGTGACCCTCGGTGCGCGGCAGGCCGCGTTGGCGCGCCCAGCGGCCATTGCCGTCCATTACGCAAGCGACGTGCCTGGGTATCCGAGTGGGGTCGATGTTCGCGACGGCCATCGCGCCGAAGTTACTCCCCGTTCTGGCCCGATCTCTGTCCATCTCGCAGGAAGACTTGGCCTGGCACTGCGCCCCGCCCTCTGTCTGCTCGAGCGGGCCTACTCGAGCGGCCCTATCTCCGCTTCCACCGCTGCGACGAGCTCTCCGGAGCGAACGAGCGCGATTGTCGCGTCGACGTCGGGCTTGAGCGCCCGGTCCTGCACGAGCGTGGGCACGACTCGGCGCAGCGACGCGATTGCCGCCCGGCTGGCCGGGGCGGCGAGCAAAGGGGCCCGCAGGTCGCAGGCCTGGGCCGCGGCGAGCACTTCCATCGCGATCGCCGTCTCGGCATCGCGGATGCACTCGCGTGCATGGCGGGCAGAGATCATGCCCATGCTGACGTGGTCCTCCTGGCCGGCCGAGGACGTGATCGAGTCGACGGCCGCCGGGTGCGCAAGGCTTTTCATCTCCGACACGAGAGACGCCGCGGTGTACTGGCACACCATGAATCCCGAGTTGACGCCGGCCTCGCCGACGAGGAACGCGGGGAGGCCGTTCGAGGTCTTCGGGTCGAGGAGCCGGAAGAGCCTGCGCTCGGAGATCGAAGCGAGCCCGACGGTTGCCGCGGCGAGAGAGTCGCAGGCGAGCGCCACCGGCTGGCCGTGAAAGTTCCCACCGGAGAGGATCTCGCCGGTCTCGCTCAACACGACGGGATTGTCCGAGACCGACGCAAGCTCGATCTCGAGGGTCTCTACGCTGTGTCTGACCACGTCACGGAACGCCCCGTGGACTTGAGGCGCGCAGCGGATCGAGTAGGCGTCCTGAACGATGTGGTCGCTCCTGCGGTGCGACGACAGGATGTCGCTGCCCTCGAGGAGCCGCATCAGGTTCCGAGCCGACGCCAGCTGACCGGGATGTGGCCTAAGCCCCACGACCCGCGGGTCGAACGCACGGTCGGTGCCGAGGATGGCCTCGATGGTGAGCGCAGCCGAGATGTCCGCGGTCTTGGCGAGACGACCCGCTCGAAAGGCGGCCAGCACCCCGATGGCGGTCATCGCCTGCGTGCCGTTGATGAGGGCGAGGCCCTCTTTGGCTTCCAGCACCAGCGGTTCGAGACCGCAGCGGCGAAGGGCCTCGACGGCGGGGAGTCGCTCGCCCGCCAGCCGGACCTCGCCTTCCCCGATGACGGGAAGGGCGAGATGCGCTAGCGGTGCGAGATCGCCTGACGCGCCGAGCGAGCCCTGCTCGGGCACGACGGGAAGGATGTCCCTCTCGAGCATCTCGATGAATCGCACGACGACGTCGCGTCGGACACCCGAATGGCCGAGCGCGAGGACGTGCGCCCGCAGCGCGAGCATGGAGCGGACCTCCTCGGCGGAGAGCTCGTTCCCGACCGCGACCGCATGTGAGCGGAGGAGTCCGTGCTGGAGGGCGGTGGAGTGCTCGGGAGTGAGGCGAACGTTCGCCAGGGCGCCGAAACCAGTCGTCACCCCGTAGACGACCGACCCCGCCTCGACGGCCGTGGCGACGACCTGCCGAGCCGAATCGGCCCTCCGCAGGGCATCCTCGCCCACCGTTGCCCGGGCGCCGAGCGCGATCTCGACGACGTCTTCGATCCGGAGCGGGCCGCCGAGTTCCACCGACGCGGGCACGTTCACCAGCCGAGTATTGCATCGGGGGGCGCTCGTGGCTCGTGAGTCGGCTCCCGAACCTGCCTCGTTCCGACAGTTATGCTCCGGAGAGTGGTGGACCCGAGGATCCCCGAGGAGCTGTTCACCGCCCGGCTGCTGCTTCGCAGATGGCGCCTTTCGGACCTGGACGCGTTGGCCGAAGTGTTCGCGCGGCGCGAGGTCTGGGAGTTCCCCTTCGGCAGGGGCCTCACCAGAGACGAGACCGAAGAGAGGCTGCGCCGCTATCTCGAGACATGGGAGCGCGACGGCTTTGGCAAATACGCCGTCGAGGTTCGAAGCACCGGCTCGCTAGTCGGTTACGTAGGCCTCGAAGTTGTGAGATGGTTCCAGGAGATCGACGGCGAGGTCGAGATCAGCTGGCGCATCGACCCCAGGTTCTGGGGCCAGGGCTATGCGACCGAGGCGGCGCTCGCGAGCCTCGAAGGCGGCTTTGAGCACCTCCGGCTCGATCGGGTGCTCGCGGTCATCGAGCCGGCCAACGTGGCGTCTCTCAGACTCGCCGAGCGCATCGGGCTGCGCGCGGTTCGCGAGACGGTGGAACCGAAGTTCAACAAGCGGCTGGAAGTCTGTGTGCTCGAACGCGGGCGCCTTGCAGAGCTGCTCGGGTCGAAGTCCTCAGCGGACCACGCGGATCGAGCGACCGCCTGGAGCACGGGGACCCGGACCACCTGATGCGCTCGAACGATTCTCCGGAAGGATCCGGCGCGTGATCAAGTACCTGGGCTCGAAACGACGCCTTGTCCAGACGATCTCGTCGCTCGCCTCCGGTTGTGGCGCCTCGACCGCCGTCGACCTGTTCACCGGGACGACACGTGTGGCCCAGGAGCTGAAGCGCCAGGGCGCATTCGTCACCGCGGTCGACATTGCCACCTACTCCGAGGTTCTCGCCCAGTGCTATGTCACTACGGACGCGACGGCCGTGGACCGGGCGGAGCTCGAAGATGCGATCGCCGAGCTCAACGCGCTCCCGGGCAGGAAGGGCTACTTCACAGAGGTCTTCTGCGAGAAGTCCCGCTACCTCCAGCCGCACAACGGCGCCCGGGTCGATGCCATCCGGGACGCGATCGAAGAGCGTCACCGGGCGAGCTGGCTGTACCCGATCGTGCTCACGAGCCTGCTCGAGGCAGCCGACCGGGTGGACTCGACGACAGGGTTGCAGATGGCCTATCTCAAGCAGTGGGCGCCGAGGTCGTTCCTACCTCTTTCGCTCAGGGTCCCCGAGCTTCTGGTCGGTCCCGGTCGCTCCATCCGGGCCGACGCTCGGGATGCGGCGGCGTCGATCGGCCCCGTCGATTTCGCGTATCTCGACCCTCCTTACAACCAGCATCGCTACTTCACCAACTACCACGTCTGGGAGACCCTGATCCGCTGGGACGCGCCCGACCACTACGGGGTCGCCTGTAAACGGGCGGACTCCAGGAGTGCAGCGACCCGCAGTGATTTCAACTCGAGACAGACGATGCCGAGTGCCCTCGCCGAGGTCGTCGCCACGATCGACGCGACCGTGGTCGTCGTGTCTTGCAACGACGAGTCCTGGCTCGGCCGTGACGACCTGCTCGAGATCTGTGCCGGGCGCGGCCACGTCGAGCTCCTCGAGTTCGACTCGCGGCGATACGTGGGTGCCCAGATCGGCATCCATGACCTGGCAGGTCAGAAGGTGGGCCGAGTCTCCCACCTGCGCAACATCGAGCGGCTCGCCGTATGCGGCCCCCGCGCCGAGGTCCTCGGTGCGGTCGAGGCCTGGCGCCGGCGCGCGCAGGCCTTGGACGAGGTCCCCTCTTCGGCCGGGCCCAACGAGTCGTGCCATCCGGCCGGCACCGAGGACGTTAGGCTTCGCGGGCGGTGAGGTCACGATGACGACTTCGACCGTTGTGCTCGCCCTCGCAGTGTTCGGCGCCAGCGCCGTCGAGATGGTCGAGGCGTTGACAATCGTCACCGCGGCAGGCGTGACGAGGGGGTGGCGTTCGGCCCTCGAGGGAAGCGCAGCCGCCGCGCTGGTGCTCGCCGCGCTGGTCATCGCCGTCGGCGTCCCGCTTGCTCGGCTAGTTCCGATCAACGTCCTGCGAGTGGTCATCGGCGCCCTCCTGCTCGTGCTGGGCCTCGACTGGCTGCGCAAGGCCGTGCTTCGCGCGAGCGGTCACAAGGCGCTGCACGACGAGGACGCGATCTACGCGAAGACTGTCGCGGACCTCTCTGACGGATCTGCGGAGGCGCGAGAAGGAGCCGGGGCCGGGTCATGGAGGCACGCACGCCGCGACGCGACAGGTTTCACCGTGGCCTTCAAAGGCGTCTTTCTCGAGGGCATGGAGGTCGTGCTGATCGTGATCACCCTCGGGGCGGGCTCGGGCCACCTCGCGCTCGCCGCCGCCGCGGCCGCCGCCGCCGCGGTTGTCGTCTCCATCGCCGGGTACCTCGTGGCGCGTCAGCTCTCTGAGGTCCCGGAGAATGCGATGAAGCTGGGCGTGGGCGTCATGTTGACAAGCTTCGGCGTCTTCTGGGTCGGCGAGGGATCCGGGCTTCGCTGGCCCGGCAGCGACCTCATGATCCTGGTGCTCGTCGCGGTCTTCGCCGCGACCGCTGCCGTCCTCTCACTCGCGATGCGCAGGATCGGGCCTGCCCGGCGGGCCGCAGCAGCTGACGTCGGTAACCCCTGATGACGTCGGTTATCCGGGCCCTCGGAGCGTTCGCAAAGTTCTGGAAGGGCTTCCTGATAGGGGACGCGCCCGAGCTGTTCATCGGGACGCTCGTCTTCGTGGGTTCCGCCCTCGCGCTTGGGCATCACCGCGATGCTGCTGTCGTCGTGCTGCCGCTTATCGTCATCGTGTTTCTCGCCGCCAGCGTCCTGCGGGGTCGGGGCAGGTCCTGAGCCTGTTGCCCGAGCCGGACGACCAGCGGTCCGGTAGCGTCCGCATGTGAGCGAACCCGATGTCGCCGAGTTGTTGCGAAGGGTCGTGTCGACCCTTCCAGCCGGCGAGGTGCGCCGGGGCCAGGTCGAGATGGCCGAGGCAGTGGCGAGGACGTTCGCCTCGGGCTCCCACGTCGCCGTGGCGGCTGGGACCGGCACAGGCAAGTCCCTTGCTTATCTCGTGCCCGCCGTCAACTCCCATAAGCGCGTCGTCGTCGCGACGGCGACCAAGGCCCTGCAGGACCAGCTCGCGAACAAGGACCTCCCGCTAGTGGCCCGGGGGCTGGGCCAGCCGGTGAAATGGGCGGTGCTCAAAGGGCGCTCGAACTACGTCTGCAGGCAGCGGCTCCATGAGCTCGCGCGCCTTTCGGACCAGCAGCGGCTGGACGTGCCCGACTCGGTGAGCGACCTGTCGCCGGAGGTGGAGGCATTCGGCTCGGAGGTGCCGGACACCTGGCCCGAGGCGCGCCCGAGCGGCTCGGCGCGGGCGGTCGCGGCACGGCGGATCGGTGAGGAGGTGCGGCGCCTCGCCGCCTGGGCGGAGTCGACCAGCAGCGGGGACAAGGCCGAGCTCGAGTTCGAGCCCTCGACACCAGCGTGGTCGAGCGTGAGCGTCACCGCCGACGAATGCCCTGGGGCCCGCCGCTGCCCGTCGGGCAGCGAGTGCTTCGCGGAGGCGGCGCGTGCGAGGGCTGCCGCCGCGGACATCGTCGTCGTGAACCTTCATCTTCTCGGCGCCGATCTGCGATGCGGGGGAGAGGTACTGCCCGAGCACGAGGCGCTGGTCGTCGACGAGGCCCATGAGCTCGAGGACGTTCTCGCCGCGTCGCTCGGGGCGGACATCAGCCCCGGACGCGTGCGTGCGCTGGCGTCGACGGCACGGGGAGCGTTGAGCGCGGCGGGCCGGCGCGCTCAACGCGGCGAGGACACAGCGCCGGCTCGGGCGGTCGAGGCGGTCCTGGCCGCAGCCGCCGCTTTCGAGGAGATGCTCGCCGACGGCGAGGACCGTCGGTTGCCTCCGGGACTAGGCGGCCACGTCGGCGAACAGGTGACGCTCATGGTCGACCGGCTCGAGCGGCTCGGCGTCGAGCTGAGGCGTGGGTCAGAAGCCTCCGGCGGTCCCGGGAGCGGGCTCGGAGCGCAGGGGGGTGCAGGCGCCCCGGGCAGTGCTGACGGCGCTCAACGTTGCCTGAGGGCCCTTCTCGGAGTCGACCGCTGCCGCGAGGAGCTGGCCGCATGTATCTCGGCCGGCAGCGACGAGGTGGTCTGGGTCACCAGCGGGATCCGCCCCGCGATGCACTCGGCGCCTTTGGACGTGAGCGATGTCATGTCCGCCCAGGTGTTCTCGGCCATGCCGGTCGTGCTGACGAGTGCCACGTTGCCACGCGGGCTCGCCGCGCGGGTCGGCGCGCCACGGTCCACGTCCGAGCTCGACGTCGGCAGCCCGTTCGCCTACAAGGCGCACGGGCTCTTGTACTGTGCCGCGTCGCTGCCCGATCGCCGCCGTCCCGAGGCCGAGGCGGCGATCCACGACGAGATCGAGGCGCTTGTGCTCGCAGCAGGCGGCCGTACCCTCGCCTTGTTCACGAGTCGACGCGCCATGACGGTCGCCGCTCAAGTGCTGGCCGACAGGCTCCCCTGGCCCGTGCTCGTGCAGGGAGAGCTTCCCAAGGCAGTGCTGCTCGAGGCGCTCAGCTCTCAAGCCGCGGCGTGCCTGTTCGCGACGATGAGCTTCTGGCAGGGTGTCGACGTCCCGGGTCCGGCCCTCACGCTCGTCGTCATCGATCGGATCCCGTTTCCTCGACCCGATGATCCTTTGATGGCGGCCCGCCGGGAGGCGGCGGGCCGCGCCGGGTTCCAAGCGGTCGACCTCCCGCGAGCGGCGACGCTGCTCGCCCAGGGTGCCGGGCGCCTGATCCGGACCGCCACCGACCGGGGAGTGGTCGCGGTCCTCGACCCCCGTCTTGCGAAGGCCTCCTACGGGCCTGCCCTGGTCAAGGCGTTGCCTCCCATGAGGCGGACCAGGGATCGGGCCGAGGCGGAGGCCTTTCTCCGCGGGATCCACGCGGAGGCCACCGGGGCGCTGGGGGCGTCGCAGCCCAGCGGCGCTGGGCCCCGTGCCGACGCGATGCTCCGGCCCTCCCGACCTCGACACCGGGAGCCGTAGACTCCTTAGTCAGTCATGGAGCCCGCGACCGAACCACGCCAGCAAGCCGGAGCGCCGACGGCCGGCATCTCTTCCTCCCCCTCGCCGGGACTCGCCAGCTCGATTGTTTGCGGCGGTTGTGGTTCCATCATCGACGCATCGGAGCCGTATCCGTTCCGTTGCCCGCGCAGCGGTGACGGTGGGGACCACGTCCTGCGCCGGGTGCTCGACATCGGCCGGCTGTCGTTCCCGCTCGGGGACCCCGAGCCGAACCCGTTCGTCCGCTGGCGCGGGCTTTTTCACGCTTATCACCTCGCCACTGCCAACGGCATGAGCGACAGGGCCTACGTAGATCTCGTGCGCGGTCTCGACGACGAGGTGGCCAGGGTCGACGGGCACGGCTTCGTCGTGACGCCGTTCACAGCGGCCCCCGGACTCGCCGCCCAGATGGGGACCGCCGCCTCGATCTGGGTGAAGGACGAGACCGGCAACGTCGCGGGCTCGCACAAGGCCCGGCACCTGTTCGGGCTCCTCGTCCATCTCGAGGTGGTCCGGTCGCTCGGCATGACCGAGGGCCAGCTCCCGCCACTCGCCATCGCCAGCTGCGGTAACGCCGCCCTGGCGGCGGCGGTCGTCGCGGCGGCCGGGCGTAGGCGGCTGCTCGTTTTCGTACCCACCGACGCCGAGCCCGCGGTGCTCGAGCGGCTACGAGCGCTCGGGGCCGAGATCACGGTGTGCCCGCGCCAGGAAGGAGTCGCCGGCGACCCGGCCTATCACCGCCTCCAGGCGTCGATCACCGACGGCGCGCTACCTTTCACGTGCCAGGGGAACGAGAACGGGCTGGCGATAGAAGGCGGCGTGACTCTCGGTTACGAGATGGCTGCCACGCTCGCCGGTGAGGGGCGCCTGGACCACGTCGTGATCCAGGTCGGTGGTGGCGCGCTCGCCAGTGCGGTGGCCCAGGGACTGTCCGAGGCGACGGCCTTCGGCGTGCTGACGGGGACCCCTCGGGTGCACACCGTGCAGACCGCCGGTGCCTGGCCGCTCGCTCGGGCATTCGAGCGGGTTGCCGCGCGTCTCGGGGCCGAGCCCGGACGCGACGAGATTCGCGCGGCCGTGCAGTATGCCGCGGCACACCGATCCGAGTTCATGTGGCCCTGGGAGACCGTGCCCCGCAGTCTGGCCCACGGCATCCTCGACGACGAGACCTACGACTGGGTCGCGGTCGTCGAGGCAATGCTCAGCACCGGTGGGCAGGCGCTCGTGGTGGACGAGGACGAGATCGGGCGGGCTAACAGCATGGCAGTCGAGGCCACCGGCATCGAGGTGGACGAGACCGGCTCGGCGGGGCTCGCCGGTCTGGCCCAGCTCTGCCGCCGCGGCTTGATCGGTCCGCACGAGCGTGCGGCCGTGTTGTTCACCGGAGCTCGCCGCTAGCCGACCTGGCCCTCAATAGCCGAGGCGCTCGATCACGTCCGGATGGCGCTGCCAGCCCTTCTCGACCTTCACGAACAGCTCGAGGTAGGCGCCTGGCTCGAGCTGCTGGCGCACGGCCGTGCCGGCCGCCTTCAGCACCCGACCACGTTTCCCGATGACGATGCCCTTCTGCGATTCGCGCTCCACGAGGATCTCGCAACGGATCCTCGGCCATTCCCATTCGGTCACCCGGCAGGCGATCGAGTGCGGAAGCTCCTCCTCGGCGTTCTTGAGCAGTTGTTCGCGTACGAGCTCCGCGACGTAGAAGGCCTCTGGGACGTCGCTCACCATGCCGGCAGGGAAGTAGCGCGGGCCCTCGGGCATCCGGGCGGCCAGGTACTCGACCAGAGCCGGAACGCCCTCGCCGGTCTTCGCCGAGATGGGGAAGTACTCGGCACCTGTGAGCCCGAGCTCGGCCGCGGCGAACTCCAGGTGCTGGAGCACCTTGGTTCGGTCCACGCGGTCGATCTTGTTGAGCGCTATCACGGTGTCGGGGCGGAGTCGCTCGGCGATGTAGCGGTCGCCGGCACCGATCGGCGCGCTGGCCTCGAGCAGGAGTACGCAGCAGTCGACGTCGTCGAACGTCGACTTCGCTGTTTGGTTGAGGCGGTCTCCGAGGGCCGTGCGCGGCCGGTGCACTCCGGGCGTGTCGGTGAAGACGATCTGGCCGTCAGGCCTGTCGAGTACGCCGCGGACGCGGGTCCGGGTCGTGTGAGGCGTCGCCGCGGTGATGGCGACCTTGGTCCCGAGGATCTGGTTGAGCAGGGTCGACTTGCCGACGTTGGGCCGGCCGACGAGAGCGACGAAGCCGGAACGGAAGCCGGGCTCGGCATCGGGACCCTGGCCTGCGGGTGTCCCGGAGCTGCTCATCGACACCCACCGTTCACAGGCCGCTTTCGCCTTCTACCCCGGCGCCGGGGTCGGAAGACCCGGCACGGGCCTCGCGGTCGGCGCGGTCGCCCAGGCGCTCTTCGCGTTCGGCGACGATTTGGGCGCGTTCGGCCAGCCAGTCCTCGTCCGGGTTCTTGGGGCCGGTGTGCAGCGGGGGCCCGTTGAGCCGCATGATCCGGACGCTGCCGATACGCCTGCCCTGCAGCTTCTCGACGACGAGAAGATGTCCGTCGACCTCGATCGACTCTCCCTCGGCAGGAACGTGCCCCGCGATCGCCAGCACGAGCCCACCGATGCTGTCCCAGTCACCGGCGGGCAGGTCCGCACCCAGGAGGTCGTTCACTTCGTCGACGTCCATCTTGCTCGAGACCCGGAACTGTCCCCCACCGAGCGGCACGATCAACGGGTCGTCGACGTCGAACTCGTCGAAGATCTCGCCGACGAGTTCCTCGATGAGGTCCTCGAGCGTCACGACACCGGCCGTGCCGCCGTACTCGTCGATGACGACGGCCAGATGGAACTGACCGGCCTGCATCTCACGCAAGAGTGGGGCGACGCGCTTGGTCTCGGGGACGTAATTCGCGGGACGGCACACCTCTCTCACCGGGCAGTGCTCCTTGCCACCGCGAGCCGCCCGGATAAGGTCCTTGGTGAACGCGATCCCGATGACGTCGTCGAGGCTCTCGTTGAACACCGGGATACGGCTGTAGCCGGCCTCGATCGCCCGCTCGAGCACAGCCCCGGTCTCGGCGGAGTCCTCCACGGCGACAACGTCGGGACGTGGCACCATGACCTCTCTGACGATCGTGTCACCGAACTCGATGATCGAGTGTATGAGCACCCTCTCGTCGCTCTCGATGGCTTCGTCCAAGGCCGCGACATCGGCAAATGCCAGCAGCTCGGACTCGGTGACGTCAGCAGCGGCTTGAGGGCTGCGCCCGCCTGGGGTGATCAGGCGCGCCAAGCCGATGAGGGCGCCCGACACTAGGCGCGTCGGCGGGAACCTGACGAGCGCCGTGACGAGCGGTGCCGCGAGCAGGGCGGCACGGTCGGAGTGGCGCACCGCCCACTGCTTGGGCACCGCCTCTGAGAACACGAAGATGACGACGACCTCGAACGCGGTGGCGATCGCGACGCCGAGCGGGCCGAACACCTGTGCCGCTATGACGCCGACGAGAGTGGCGGCGACCAGCTGGCAGAGCAGGACGAGCAGCAGGATCGGAGCGAGGAAGGTCTCTGGCTCCTCGACGAGCCTGCGCAGCGACCGCGCGCCACGCTGGCCGGCATCCTCGAGCGACTTGGCGCGCGCCCGGGAGGTCCTGGTGAGCCCTGTCTCCGCGAGCGAGAGGACGGCTGAGCCCACGATGAGGATGAATACCGCCACCAGGAGGGCGCCGTCGGCGCCGGTGAAGCTCCGCGTCGACGCCAGGATCACGGGCGCGCGCCAGGTTCTCGATGGTGAGCGGCGAGCAGCTGCTGTTCGAGCGCCTCCATCAGCGCCGCCTCCGTGTCCTCCTCGTGGTCCATCCCGAGCAGGTGCAAGATCCCATGGACGAGCAGCAGGGCGAGCTCGTCCTCGTAGGCACCGGCGTGCTCGGGTGCCTGGCGCCAGGCCACTTCCGGGCAGATGACGACATCGCCGATGAGAAGTGGCATGTCCTCGAACTCCGCCGGCCCGCGGCCCGGCCCGCTCGCCTCCTGGTCGGGGACATGGCCTGGGCCGATGAGCTCGTCCTCGATCGGGAACGACAGCACGTCGGTCGAGCCTTTGCGGCCGAGGAACCTCTCGTTGAGGCCGGCTATGGACTTCTCGTCGACGAACATGAGCGACAGCTCGGCGTCGTCGCCGATACCTCGGTCGGCGAGCACCCGCTCGGCGAGGGCCACCCAGCGGGCGAGGTCGACCGGTCGATCGGATTGCTCGTCGGCAGCGAAGACCTGCGCGCTCACTGCAACGGCCGATGAGGGGGGGTGCTGTAAGCCGGCGAGGGGGCGTTCTCGTGGGCCCCGTTGCCGGCGTCGGGGCTCTCGGTCCCCTTGGCGGCAACTACGGGCACAGCGTCGCGAACGGTCCCTGAGCCGATGCTCCGGGCCTTCTCGGAGCGGTCGTACGCGGTGACGATCTCCCGCACGATCCGGTGGCGCACGACGTCGCCTTGCCCGAGACGGATGAAAGAGATCCCCTCGATCTCGCCGAGCAGCTCCTCGAGGTCGAGCAGGCCCGAACGGCCACCCGCGATGTCGATCTGGGTCACGTCACCTGTCACGACCACCTTGGTGCCGAAGCCGATGCGAGTCAGGAACATCTTCATCTGTTCCGGGGTCGTGTTCTGAGCTTCGTCGAGGATCACGAAGCTTGCGTTGAGCGTGCGGCCCCGCATGAACGCGAGCGGGGCCACTTCGATCGCGCCCCGTTCGAGCAGCCGCTGGGTCCCCTCCGGCTCGAGCATGTCGTAGAGGGCGTCATAGAGAGGCCGCAGGTACGGATCGACCTTGGCCATCAGATCGCCCGGCAGGAACCCGAGCCTCTCACCGGCCTCCACCGCCGGGCGGGTCAGGATGATGCGGGCCACCTCCTTGGCCTGGAGGGCTTGCACGGCGAGGGCGACTGCCAGGTACGACTTGCCCGTGCCTGCGGGGCCGATCCCGAAGGTGATCGTGTTGGCGTTGATCGCGTCTACGTAGCGCTTCTGGCCCGCCGTCTTCGGGTGCACCTTGCGGCCGCGGGCGTACCGGCCGACCTCGGCGGTGAGGACCTCGGACGGCCGCACGTCCTCCTTGACCATTTCGATGGTGTGGCCGACGTTGGTCGGATCGAGCCAGTGACCTCGTTCGAGCAACGAGACGAGCTCTTCGAACAGGCGTCCCACTCGCTCGGCCTCGGGGCCTTCGACGGTGATCTCGTTACCGCGGACGTGGATCCGCGTGCCGCCGAACGCCTCTTCGACGGTACGCAGCAACTCATCACGTTGCCCCAGCAGGCCCACCATGAGGTGGTTCCCGGGGACGAGGATCTTGACCTGGGTGGACGACACTTGGCTCTCGCACGAAGGGTACCAGGCACCTAGCTGCCGGCGGGTCGTCTCGCCTGCTCGCGCTCGCTCTGGCACGCGCGCGGCGCTCAGGGGATCGCCGCCCCGAGCGGATCGGGCACGTCTCTCAGGCGCCTCAGCCGGGCGGCCAGCCCAGGCGCCGGCCGCCGAGAACGTGGAGGTGCAGGTGGGCAACGCTGTTGCCGGAGTCCGGTCCAACGTTCAGCACAAGACGGGAGCCGCGTTCGGCAAGGCCGTCGGCCAGCGCGACCCACCTGGCGACATCGAACATCTCCGCGAGCAGCGGCCCGTGGTCAGCGGTCAAGTGCGCGGCGTCGACGATGTGCTCTCTCGGCACGACGAGGACATGGGTAGGCGCGACGGGGTGCAGGTCCCGGAAGGCGTAGACGAGGTCTGTGGAGAGCACCTCGGTCGAGGGGCGCTCACCTGCCACGATGGCGCAGAAGAGGCAGTCCGTCACGGGCACCGCGGCTTTACCGGCGACCGCCCGCTGGGACGGGCTCGGGGCGGAGCTGTCCGACATGGTGCCGGGCGACGCCGGTCGGCACCCGGAGCCGGCAGGCGACCTCGTTGGCGAGCATCCGGCCGCGAAGGGTGAGCACCGCGCGACAGCTGTCGCGCGCCACGAGTCCCGCCAGCATTTCGTCGTCCGGCAGCGCGTCGGCGTCGACGCCTTCTCGGGTGCGCACCGCCAGTTCGAGGGACTCGAGCAGGCGATGATCGAAGTCGAGGCGTTCCTCGCCGGCGACAGCGGAACGATTCGAAGCGATCGCCGCCATGTAGCGCTCGGGGGTCCGGATGTTCCAGAACCTGCGGCCGTCGAGGTGGCTGTGGGCCGCACAACCCACGCCGAGGTACTCACCCTGGCGCCAGTAATTCTGGTTGTGACGACACTCGTGGCCAGGGCGCGACCAGTTCGAGATCTCGTACCAGCCGAGCCCCGCGGCCTCGAGCACCCCGTCCGCGATCTCGTAGCGCCGGGCCTGGACGTCGTCGTCGGGGTGGCGATCCGGGTCGCGCCACAACACCGTGCCGGGCTCTGCCTGGAGCGCGTATGCGCTCACGTGCGGAGGCGACGGGTCGAGTCCGAGCACTCCGTCGAGCGTGGCCGCCCAGTCGTCGTCGGTCTCACCCCTGGCACCGTAGATGAGGTCGACGTTGAAGGACCTGAAGCCGACGTCTCCTATTGCGGCGACGGCTCGTGGGACGGTCTCCGGGCGGTGCCGGCGGCCGAGGCTGACCAGGACATGAGGTGCGAGCGACTGCACTCCGAGAGAGATGCGGGTCACGCCCGCGGTTGCGTAAGTGCGCAGCAGCCCGACGGTGACGTCCTCCGGATTGCACTCCACGGTCACCTCGGCCCCCTCTTGGCGGCGGACGCCGCCGAGCAGCCGGGCGAGTTCGCTCCCGGGGAGCTGGGACGGGGTGCCACCGCCGAAGAAGACCGAGGCCGCGGGGCCGAGGCCCTCGTCGTAGGCAAGACGGAGCTCGGTCAGGCACGCGTCGACGTAGGCCTGCGAGAGATGGTCCAGACCTGTCCAGGTCGCAAAGGCGCAGTAGTCACAGCGGCGCGCGCAGAACGGCACGTGCACGTACACGCCGAGCGTCCGCCCGGCACCGGTACCGGGCTCAGCCACGCAGCAGGCCGAGCTCTTCCAGCCGTTTGAGGAGGGTGGTGAGGTTCTGCCCGAGCATCGACGCCATGACTCGCAGGTCCTCGGACCTGATCGTCAGGACCTCGCCGTTGAAGTCTTGGCGCTGCACTTGTACCGAGGCGAGGAACCGCCGCAGCAGCTCGCGTTCGGGACCCTGCACCTCCGAGAGCCGCAACAGGTCGACGGCGATCTTGAAGGGCTTGCCGGAGGCTTCGGGGTTCTCGCCATTGCTGTGGAAGGCCACGCCACGCCCGGCGCTTGGGGGCTCCGCCGCATCGGGCGGGAGCAGCTGATCCACCGGCACGCGGTACAGCCTCGCCAGCCGTTGGAGCCGCGGTACCGAGATCGTGCGCTCACCGCGTTCGTATGCGCCGAGCACCGACGCCTTGAACTCGAGCCTCGAGGCTTTCTCCACCGCTTGCAGGGAAAGCCGCTTCTGGCGCCTCACAGTGCGCAGCCGAGCACCCACGGCGACCGCGTACTCGGGGTCGACTCCTTCTGTCTGGGTTGGGGGCATTCCCGTCACTCTCCGGTCGGTATCGACGCGTCGTTGCGCTCGGACACCGTCAACCCGAAATGAGCTTGCTTAGGCTGTGCCAGAACGCCGGGTCCTCGCCTGTGACCACCGAGCCAGGGCCCACGCCTTAAGTGTTGCGCGAAGTGGCGGTGTCCTGCAAGAACGCCCCATCGCCGCGCCCATCTCAAGACGGTCGGGACGGCTCATGGAGGCGCCGCGAGGGCCATGCTCCGAAGCGCCGTCAACAGCGCGCCGGCTACGACGGCGGCTGTCTCCACCCGCAGAATGCCGTCGCCGAGGGACACTTTGTTGCAGACCAGCGCGAGCTCGCGTTCGGACCAGCCACCCTCCGGACCGACCAGCACGACGGGAGTCGCGAGAGAGACGGGACCGCCGCCGGGCTCGGCCAGAGCGACGCTGGAAGCCGGTGAGCGTCCGAGGACCGCGTCGAGGCTCTGGGTGGCGCTGATCTCGGGGAGGAAAGGCCGGCGAGATTGCATCGCCGCCTCCCGGACGATCTTGCGGAGCCGACCTTCGCGGCGGATGGCTGCGTCGGGGTCGGGGCGCACGACCGTCCGGTCCGCCGCGAGCGGCGTCAGGACGTCCACGCCGAGCTCGACGAGCTTCGCGACCGCCCATTCGGTCCGCTCCGCCTTGGCCCACGAGAAGCCGACCTCGAGCATCGGCAACGGGCGTTGCCTGTGGTGGATCGGGCCGGAGGCTTCGAGCCCGAAACTCGGGGCCCTCCGAGAGCGTCCTGCGGCCAGCCGACGGGGAGCCGCGGGCAGTGACGTGAACCCACAGAGCCTAAAGGAGCCGGTCCCGTCGGCCGCAGCGACCGTCTCGCCCGGCCTCAGGCGCAGGACATCGCCGAGGTGGCGGGCGTCGTTTTCGCTGAGCTCGGGGGCGTCGAGGTCTTCGACGAAGACCAGCGCCGCGGCGGCCCGGAGCTCCGTGTCGGGGGCGCAGGCGGCCACGCTCAGCCGAAAGCGGAGCGGAGCCGGGAGAGCAAGCCTGGATCGGGCGGTTGAACCTGCTCACCGCGGAGGGTCGCGAGTTTGCGCAGCAGCTCGTCCTCCTCCTTCGAGAGCTTGAGCGGCGTGTCGACGAAGATGCTCACGAGAAGGTCACCACGTCGGCCACCGCGAAGCCGCGGAACGCCGTGGCCGGCGACCTTTAAGACGCGGCCGGTCTGCACACCCGCTGGGACCGACAGGAGATAGGGCCCGTCGAGCGTGTCGAGCTCGATTTCGGTGCCGAGCGCCGCCTGGGCGACCGACACGTGCAGCGTTGTGACAAGGTCCGTGCCCGACCTTTCGAAACGGGGGTCCGCTTCGACGCGGAGGTGCACATACAGGTCCCCTGACGCCCCGCCCCGCAGTGCGGCTGCGCCGGCGCCGGCGATGCGCAACGTCGCGCCGTCGTCGACGCCCGCCGGTATGTCGACGGTGAGCGTCCGGTCGTCCAGTCTCCTGCCCTCACCACGGCAGTCGGGGCAGGGAGAGGTCACGACCTGTCCCAGGCCGTTGCAACGTCCGCAGGGCGTGGCCGTCATCATCTGGCCGAGGATCGACTGGCGCACACGTTGGATCTGCCCCGAGCCGCGGCAGTCCGGGCAAGTCGTGGCGCTCGTACCCGCACGGGCACCGCTACCCGAACAGGTCGTGCACGGCACAGGTGCCTTGAGGTTCACGTCACGGCGTGTCCCGAAGACGGCCTCTGCGAGCCCGATCTGCAGCACGATCTCGGCGTCGGCACCCTGACGGCGCGCTCCGCGCTGTCCGCTCGCCCCGAAGCCCTGATTGAAGAAGACGTCGAACAGGTCGCCTAGGCCGCCACCGAATCCGAAGGGGTCGCCGGTACCGGTGCCGGCACCGGTACCCCTCACGGCTTCGGGCCCGAACATGTCGTAACGGCGGCGCCGCTCCGGGTCGCGCAGGGTCTCGTAGGCGACGGTGACCTGCTTGAAGCGGGCCTCGGATTCCGCGTCCCCCGGGTTCGCGTCCGGGTGCAGCTCGCGGGCTAGCCGCCGGTACGCCCGCTTGAGCTCGTCCTCGGACGCGGAGCGCGGGACACCCAATAGCTCGTAGAAGTCCTGGGTCATCGACACCGCTAACCCCTGCGGAGCTCTCGCGTGAGCCGCTCACCCACAACAGCGACAGCGGCAAGAGCGTGCTCGTAGTCCATACGAGTCGGTCCGAGCACTCCGATGGTCCCGAGAGCGACTCCGTCCGACTCGTAGGGTGCCACGACGAGCGAGCACTCGGCGAGGGACTCGATGCCGGCGTGCTCCGAGCCGATCGACACCGACTGTCCGTGCGCGAGAACGTCTCGCAACAAGGTCACGACGACATAGGACTGCTCCAGGATCCCGAGCACGGCCCGGACCTTGCCGATCGCGTCGAAACGCTCCGCCATGTACGCCGCGCCACCTACGAAGACCTGGTCGTCGCCTCCGCTAGCCCACCCGTCTTCGAGGGCAGCAACGCAACTGCTGACCAGGTCGTCAACGTCGGCATCGCCGCTCGGCGTCTCGGCAGGGACGAGCCCGAGCGAGCTACCTGAAAGGCGTTGCTGCAGCGCCGTGCTCGCCGCCGACAACACGGCATCGGGGATGTCCTCGTGGACGGCGATCGTGCGCTTTTCCACGACGCCGTTCGCGAGAACCGCCACCGCCATTGCAGTGTGCGCCGAGAGCCGAGCGATCAGGGCAGAACGGACCACGAGCGCCTGATGGGCCGGGCTTACGACGACTCCGGCGCAGTCGGTGAGCTGGGCAAGCAGACGCGAGGTGTCCTGGAGCACTCGTTCCAGCTCTCCGTGTGCCCTCGAGAAGAACGCCTGAACTTGCTCGTGCTCGGCACGTGCAAGCGGCTGCGGGTTACCCAGGTGATCCACGAAGAACCGGTACCCCTTGTCGGTTGGGATGCGTCCGGCACTGGTGTGGGGGTGGGTCAGGTACCCTTCGCGCTCGAGTGCTGCCATGTCGGCCCTGACCGTCGCCGGCGAGACCTCGATGACGGGATCGCGCGCGACCTGCGAAGAGCCAACCGGCTGTGCCGTTTCGACGTAGCCGGTGACCACGGACTTCAAGATCGCCGCTTTGCGGTCGTCAAGATCGTGGTCGTTGCGGGTAGGCATCTCAAGAGCTCCTCGCTCAGGATTCTACTTGGGCCGTCCGGATGCGACGGCAACGCGACCACCGGCGATTCGCCAGAACCGGCACCAGCCCGTGACCGGGTCTCACCACACGGTCATTCCTCCAGTGTCAACGCACTGATGAAAGCCTCCTGGGGGATCTCGACGCGCCCGATCGACTTCATCCGCTTCTTGCCCTCCTTCTGCTTTTCGAGGAGCTTGCGCTTTCGCGTGATGTCGCCGCCGTAGCACTTGGCGAGCACGTCCTTGCGCTTGGCCTTGACAGTCTCTCGGGCGACGATGCGTCCTCCGATTGCCGCCTGGATGGGGACGTCGAAGAGCTGCCGGGGAATGAGCCCGCGCAACTTGGCGGTCATCTTGCGTCCGTAGTCGTCGGCCTTCGAGCGGTGAACGATCGTCGAGAAGGCGTCGACGGGCTGGCCCGCAAGAAGGACGTCGACCTTGACGAGGTTGTCGGTCTGGGTTCCCGCCGGCTCGTAGTCGAGGCTCGCGTAACCCTTGGTCCGGCTCTTCAGCACGTCGAAGAAGTCGAGCACGACCTCCGCCAGGGGCAGTTCGTAGATGAGCTCGACGCGGTCGGCCGAGAGGTACTCCATCTTCTGCATCCGGCCCCGGCGCGTCTGGCAAAGGTCCATGATCGTCCCTGTGTACTCGGCCGGACCGAGGATCGTGAGCTTCAGCAGTGGCTCTTCGATGTGGTCGATGAACTGCGGCTCCGGCATCGCCGAGGGATTGTCTACCGGCAGGATCCCGCCGTTCGTGAGGTGTGCGATGTACTCGACCGACGGTGCGGTCGCTATCAGGGAGAGCCCGAACTCTCTTTCAAGGCGTTCCCGGACGATCTCCATGTGCAACAGGCCGAGGAACCCGCAGCGGAAGCCGAAACCGAGCGCGGCGCTCGTCTCGGGCTCGTAGGTCACGCTCGCGTCGTTGAGCTTGAGCTTCTCGAGAGCGTCGCGCAGATCCGGGAACTCGTCGCCGTCTATGGGGTAGATGCCGCAAAACACCATCGGCTTCGGGTTCTTGTAGCCCTCGAGCGGCTTCGACGCCGGGCGCGAGGCCTCGGTGACGGTCTCGCCGACGCGCGCCTCGCCGACGTCCTTGATGCCCGCTATCAGGTAGCCGACCTCACCCGGGCCGAGCTCGTCCACTTCCGCTAGCGCCGGTGTGCGAATGCCCACTTCTTCGACCTCGTGAATGGCCCCCGACTGCAGGAAGCGCAACCTGGCGCCCGAGCGCATCGTCCCGTCCACCACCCGTACAGCGCTCACGACTCCCCGGTACTGGTCGTAGTAGGAATCGAACAGCAGCGCACGCAGCGGGTCTGCAGGATCGCCTTTCGGGGCGGGAATCCGCCGGATGACCTCGTCGAGCAGCTCGACGACACCGGCGCCCGTCTTGGCGGAGATCCTCAGGATCTGGTCCCCCGGAAGGCCTAGCACGCGCTCGATCTCCTCGGCGTACCGGTCCGGATCGGCGGCCGGCAGGTCGATCTTGTTGAGGGCTGCGACGATCTCGAGGTCGTGCTCGAGGGCGAGATAGCAGTTGGCGAGCGTTTGGGCCTCGATGCCCTGCGACGCGTCGACGAGGAGAACCACCCCCTCGCAGGCGGCCAGGCTCCGCGAGACCTCGTAGCCGAAGTCGACGTGGCCCGGAGTGTCGATCAGCTGGAGGATGTAGTCGCGCCAGTGAACGCGTACGTTCTGCGCCTTGATGGTGATGCCACGTTCGCGTTCGAGATCCATCGAGTCGAGGTACTGCGCCCTCATGTCCCGCGGGTCGACCGCATGTGTGAGCTCCAAGATGCGGTCCGACAGGGTCGACTTGCCATGGTCGACATGACTGATGATCGAGAAGTTGCGAATAACCTCGGGAGCGACCACGGCTTCCATCGTGCCACCTTGGCCACGGTGTGCCGTCCAGTTCGATCAGCTGGTACTCTCGGTGGTCCCGGAGGCTGTGTTCCTCCTGTCCGTACGCGTCGAGGGACGAATGGCGAATATCAAGAGTCAGATCAAGCGGAACCGTCAGAACGAGCGTCGCCGCGTCAGCAACAAGGCGGTGCGCTCGGAGCTGAAGACGCGCACGAAAAAGGCGTTCCTTGCTGCCGAGACCGGTGCCGAGGACTCGGCCGAGCGCTTGCGCGAGGCCGTGAAGCGGATCGACAAGGCAGCGGCCAAGGGCGTCATCCACGCCAACCAGGCGGCGCGGCGCAAGTCCCGCCTCGTTCGCCACATCGCAGCGATCACAGCCGGGAGCGCCGAGGAGAGCTGAGCCCGTCGGCTCGCCAAGTCCCGGTGAGCGTCAGGTTCAGGCTCCGGCGAGGGGAAGCTTCACCGGGAGCCTGCCACCGAGAAGTGCCTCAGTTATGGACCCGTCGTTGCCCGACATCCCCAGCTCCCAGACGCCTACGCCGGCGCAGTGGAACTGGGCCGCGAGCGCGGACTTGAGGGCGATCGAGACCGGGTCGTCGAACCAGGTCTGGTGCCACTTTCCATCTCTCTTGAACACTGTCCATGGAGTTTCGGTCACCGGGTCCCATCGCGGCGGGTGACCTGCAGCCACGATGTCCGCGTAGGTCACAGCCAGCGGGGGGCCCGTGGTCGCCGCTCCGTCGAATCGACTCGCGGCCGGGAAGTCGTAGCCGTAGAGCGGAATACCGAGCACGATCCGCTGCGCGGGCACCACTGACGCGTACTCGGCGAGCGTGACGGCGTCGCTCCAGGGGGCGTTCGTCAATGGCGCGGTCGCCGAAGCGACATCGGGCTGCTGCATGTCGTAGGCCATCACGAAGAGCTCGTTTACATATCCGATAAGCGCTTTGATGTCGAAGAAGTCCAAAGGGTCCAAGGCAGAGGTCGGATACGTGTCCAACATGATCGACCAGGTAGGGCCCAGCGACCTCAAGGTTTTCGAGAACGAAGCCACAAAGCGGACGAACCCATCCCGATCCGCTGTGCTATTGCCTTCCAGGTCGAGGTCCACGCCGTCGAACTTCCCGGCCGAAAGCAGGACCGCCGTGTTTCTCGCGAGCCGGAGCCCGGCGGTCGAGGGATGTGCGGCGACGGAGTTGAGGACCGAAGGGCTCTGTGAGAAGACCGTGAGCAGAACGCGGTCGCCTGCAGCGTGAGCCTGGCTCACGTCCATAGCGAGGGAGGCACTTGTGAGAGTCGAGTAGCCTTCCCCACTCTGCGCAATCGAGCCGCCCGCGCCGAGGCCAACAGCCCAGTAGGCGAGCGTCGTCAGGTCTCGGTAGTCGGGAGTGAATCCGCCGACTTCCCAATAGGGAAGGAAGCCGACCACCTGGTGGGCGCGTAAGGGCCGCACGAAGGCTCTCGCCGGGAGGGTAGGGGCGGGACGGCCCGGGGCAGTCGGCAGGTGAACAGCCACCGCCGCTTCTGCTCTGATCACCGCTACCTGCTCGACGGGAATGAGGCGCTGAGCCAGGCTCGGCGGCTGAGTCGTGGTAGTCGGCCCTCCTAGCAGCCCGCAGGAGGCACTGGCGAGCGCGCAACACACGACTGTGAACAGGGAAAAGGCGAGGCGAGCGGCGGCGGGACGCCGCGTGGAGGCCATGACGGCCCGAGCGTAGTTCCCGTCGGTCCGCCCGCGGCGTCGTCCACTCGTAGCCCAGGCCAGCAAGCCCGGCGTGCCCTGACCCGGCGAATGCTCCTACGCTCTGCACGATGGTGTTGTTCGTCGAGGTCTTCCGGTTGTTCGTCGCAGTCTGCGGCGCGCTTGTCGGCCTCGCGGCCGGCAACCACTACGCCGCCACGGCGCTGGGGCGCTCGACAGGTGCCGCCATCGGGGTCCTTGTCGGTTACGTCGTCGGTGGCGTCGTCGGTCGCCTGGCGGCCGGCGGCATGAACGAGGCGAACCGCTCGCTTCGTGATGTCCCTGCCCCCGAGCTGCTCTCCGGGATGCTGTTCGGCAGCCTGGGCCTTCTGATCGGCGTCATCATCTGCATCCCGTTGTTCGTCTTCGTCAAGGAGGACTTCGACTTCCTCATTGCCGCGGCAGTGGCGTGGGTGCTCGGCACGCTCGGCTTGAAATTGGGCATGGCCAAGGGCCGTCAGCTTGCCGATGCTCTCGGCGTGACACGCCACCTCACGACGTCGCGCCAGGACGTCCCGATCGGCGGCGATCTGGCGGACACTTCGGCGGTGATGGACCGGTCGTTTCTCGTGATGGGGCAGATCGGTTTGTTCGGTCCCGAGCTGTTGATCCCCGAGCCCGTGGCCGACGAGCTCGCCACGTTGACAGAAGGCCCGGACCCGGTTGCGGCCCGGCGGGCGAGGCGCGGGCTCGAGGCGATAGACGAGCTCAGGAACCTCGGGATAAGGGTCACCTTCGTGCACAGCGACGTCCCTGCCGCAGCTTCGATAGAAGACAAGGTCGCCATACTGGCCGACCGTCTCAATGCCCGGGTCGTAACGTGCTCTGTCGAGATGGCCAGGCGCCGGGAGGCGGCGGGCGCGCGCGTGCTGGACCTTCGCCGCCTCGTGAGCGACCTCTCCCCGGACCACATTCCCGGAGAGCATCTGAAGGTCGACCTGATCCGAGCGGGCCGCCAGCCGCAGCAGGCGATCGGTTTCCTGCCCGACGGCGACATGGTCGTGGTCAACGACGCCGAGGAGATGGTCGGTCGGACAGGCGTCGAGGTCGTCGTCCTCTCGACGAGGCCGACGAACCAGGGGCTGCTCGTCTTCGCCCGCGTCGCGGACGAGGCGAATTCGTTCCGCGGCGTCGCTCGACACGCCGGAGGAGACCTGTTCCGCAACGAGCGATCAAGGATGGGAGAGCCCGAGCGGGACTGAGCCGGCGCGGCGTGACTGCCGGCAACCGGTGCCGGTCCTAGCGGACCTGGAACCCGTTCTCCCCGAGCAAGGGGACGAAGCGGGCTCCGCACAGCACCCGCAGTTCCACCAGCGTGCCGTCTCGTGCTTCGAAGACCTTCACCAGATCGCCGCCGCCGTTCCCGACGGGCATGACGAGCTTGCCCCCAGGGACGAGCTGGGCCGCGAGCGGACCCGGGACGCGGAGGAAGGCTGCCGCGACCACTATGCCGTCATAGGGAGCCGAGTCGGGAAGACCGAGCGTGCCGTCGCCCGTTACGACCTCGGCGTTGAGGACGCCTTCGGTGTCCAGGTTGCGCCGGGCCGCCTGCGCCAGCTCGGAGATGCGCTCGACGCTGAAGACCTTGCGGACGAGCTTGGAGAGCAACGCCGCCTCGTAGCCGTAGCCGGTGCCGATCTCGAGGACATTGTCCTCAGGTCCGAGCTCCAGCGCCTCGATCATGAGCGCGATGAGGGACGGCTGTGAGGTCGTTTGGGCCTGGCCGATCGGGATGGCGCAGTCGTAGCCGACCTCGTTGCGCATCGCGACTGGGACGAACGAGGCGCGGCGCACGCTGCGGAGCGCCTCGAGCACACGAGGGTCCGCGACGCCTTGGGCACGTGCCGCTCGTACCAGTGATTCCGCGTTCGCGCGATCGGCCCACGTCTCGCCGCCGGAGCGCTCGCCGAAGTGGTCCCCGCTCACTTCCATGCGCTCATTCGAGCGGCGAGGTGGAACCGCCTGGCGCGGACAAGCTCACCAGCGACACAAGACCTTGACCATTGGCAGGAACGAGGTGGGGACACGAAAAGGGCGCGGTGACAGGTTTCTCTCAGCCTGGCCGGCGGTCCCGGCATCGAAGCTGCCGCGGCCTTGTGAGAGCAGCAAGACCCTGGGAGTGTCGTAGCGATGATGACTGTCAACGGTGGGGTATAGGTTCTCCGGGCACCTGGTGGCGCCGGTACAAGCGTACGGTCAGAGAGCCTTGACAGCGGCTACGACCTTGGTCAGCGAGTCCTTGGCGTCACCGAACAGCATTGTCGTCTTCGGGTCGAAGAGAAGTTCGTTGTCGATGCCGGCGAAACCCGGGCGCATCGAGCGCTTCATGAACACGATGTTGCGGGCCTCGTCGACAGCGAGGATCGGCATCCCGTAGATCGGGCTGTCCGGGTTGTTCTTCGCGGCCGGGTTGACGACGTCGTTCGCGCCGACGACCAGCGCCACGTCGGCGGACTGGAACTCCGGGTTCGCCTCGTCCATCTCCTTCAACTGGTCGTAGGGCACGTTGGCCTCTGCCAACAGGACGTTCATGTGGCCCGGCATACGGCCCGCTACGGGGTGGATGGCGTAGATGACCTGCACTCCGCGTGCCTCGAGCAAGTCGGCAAGCTCGCGGAGCGTGTGCTGAGCCTGCGCGACCGCTAGTCCGTAGCCCGGAACGATGATCACCTTGTTCGCGTACGCGAGCAGGATGGCGACGTCTTCGGCGGACGCGGACCGGACGCTGCGGGTCGTGTCGCCCTCGGCGCCACCGGTGGCCGTGATGACCGAACCGAAAGCGCTGAAGAGGATGTTCGGGAGCGAGCGTCCCATCGCCTCGCTCATCTTCTGAGTGAGGAGCGTGCCCGAGGCGCCGACGAGCGTGCCCGCAACGACGAGCACGACCGAGTGCAGCACGAAGCCGCTTGCCGCGACAGCGAGACCGGTGAACGAGTTCAGCAACGAGATGAGGACGGGCACGTCCGCGCCGCCAACGGGCAGGACGAACGCGACGCCGAAGACAAGCGCGAGGGCAAGCACGATCACAATGAGCCAGTTGTGGGAACTGACGCAAAGCGTGATCCCGAGCCCGAGGATGGCGACGCCGACGAGGGCGTTCCAGACCTGCTGACCAGGGTAGGTGATCGCCCTGCCGGTCATGAGCTCTTGGAGCTTCGCGAAGGCGATGCAGCTTCCTGAGAACGAGACGCAGCCGATGACCACGCCCAGGAGGACCTCGACCACTTGGTAGACCGCAAGTGTGCCGGCCGGGGCCCTGAGGAAGGTCGCCAGTGCGATAAGCGCTGCTGCTCCGCCGCCGACCCCGTTGAAGGCCGCGACCATCTGCGGCATTGCAGTCATCTTGACCAAGCGTGCCGCGGGGACGGCGATGACCGCCCCGATGAGCATTGCTCCGATGATCAGCAGGAAGTGGGTCAGCCCGTGGGTCGCGAAAGTGATCCCGACAGCGAGTGCCATACCGCCGGCACCGAGGAGGTTTCCGTAGCGGGCGGTCTTCGGCCCCGTGAGGCCGCGCAGCGCGAGGATGAAGCAGATCGCCGCAATCAAGTCAGCGAGGCGGATGCCGGTCCCGAGGCTCACTTCGCGCCCCCTTCCGTGCCGGGTGCAACCGCACCGGCCGACTCCGCCGAGGCCTTGGCCGGCTTACGGACCTTGAACATCTCGAGCATCCGGTCGGTGACGACGAACCCACCGACGACGTTCAAGGTGGCCAACACCACGGCGACGAAGCCAAGCACCATCTGGGTCGTACCGCTGGCCGTGCCGAGGATGAGGATGGCGCCGACGAGCACGACGCCGTGGATCGCGTTCGTGCCCGACATCAACGGTGTGTGCAGTGTGCTCGGCACCTTGGCGATCACCTCGAAGCCCACGAACGCCGAAAGCACAAACACGGTGATGAGCGAGAGGATGTCCCCGCCGTTCATTGCGTCCCTCCTTGGAGCAGGTCGCGGGTGGGGGCGTGGCGGACCTCGCCCCCGTATGTGACGCACGTGCCGGCGACGATCTCGTCGTCGAAGTCGGGAGCGAAGGCTCCCGCCTTGATGACGAGCGTTAGGAACTCGGCGACGTTGCGCGAGTAGAGGAAGCTCGCGTGCAGGGGCATCGAGCTCGGGAGGTTCTTCACCCCGATGACTGTGACGCCGCCTTCGTCGAGGTTCTCTCCTGGGCGGCTGAGTTCGCAGTTGCCGCCCGTCTCGGCGGCAAGGTCGACGATCACGCTGCCCAGGGCCATCTGGTGCACCATCTCCGCGGTGACGAGCACCGGTGCTTTGCGCCCGGGGATCGCCGCGGTCGTGATCACGACGTCTGCGACAGCGACCTCCTTGCCGATGAGCTCACGCTGGCGGCGCAGGAAGTCCTCCGACTGTTCGCGGGCATACCCGCCTTCGCCCTCCTGGGTCTCGAGATCGAGCTCGACGAAAGTCGCGCCGAGGCTCTTCACCTCTGCGCGCGCAGCGTCGCGAACGTCGTATGCACGGACGTTCGCACCAAGGCGGCGTGCCGTCGCGATCGCCTGGAGTCCTGCGACGCCGGCCCCGAGCACCAGCACTTTGGCGGGCGGCACCGTGCCGGCCGCGGTCATGTAGAGGGGGAAGAACTTCGGGAGGTACTCGGCCGCCAGCAGCACTGCGCGATAGCCAGAGACCAGTGCCTGGGACGAGAGCACGTCCATCGACTGCGCCCGGCTGATCCGAGGCAGCAGGTCCAGGCTGAAGGCCGAGATCCGGTGGTCCGCGAGCGCACGGACGACGTCGAGGTTCGCCGCGGGTTGTAGGTAGCTCACGACGCCGGCGCCCTCGTTCATGAGGCCAACCTCGTCCAGCGTCAACGGCTGTACCTTGCAGATGAAGCCCGATGTGGCGAACAGCGTCGGGGCGTCAACCAGCGTGACGCCCGCGGCCGTGTATGCCTCGTCGGCAAGCAAGGAAGAGGCGCCGGCGCCGGCTTGCATCGCGACATCCGCGCCTAGGGCGGTGATCCTTGGGACGACGCTGGGGACGAGCGCAACCCGACGCTCGCCGGACGTTGTCTCGCTCGGTATTCCCAATCGCATGAGTTCGGTCTAGCAAACGCGGACGCTCCAGGTCTAAACGGCGCTGCCCGCCCTCGGCGGTTGTTGCAAGGTGGGTTCGCCTCCTGTCACCTCGACGGTCCTGGCGCCCTGCGTCGGCGGTGGCGGCACCTCGTCCGGGATGCAGGTGGCCAGCCGCCCAGGCGTTGATAACCTCGCTCGAGTGGCCAGCGACGTGATCGGAGAGACAATCGGGGAGCGGCCGGTCCGCGTCCGGATTGCTCCGTCGCCTACTGGCTATTTCCATGTCGGAGGTGCCCGCACGGCGCTCTACAACTGGTGCTTCGCGAGGCGCCACGAGGGCGTGTTCATCCTCCGGATCGAGGATACCGACGCCGAGCGCAACAAGGAGGAATGGGTCGACGGGATTGGTTCCGCGCTGAGGTGGCTCGGAATTGACTGGGACGAGGGACCTTACCGTCAGTCCCAGCGGGGAGAGCACTACCAGGCGGCGCTCGGCGAGCTCTGGGAGAACGGCTACCTGTACGCCTGCGACTGCACGCGCGAGATGGTGCTCGAGCGGACGAAGGACAACGCGACGCCCGGCTACGACGGCTTCTGCCGTGACCGCGGTCTCGCCCGTCAGCCGGGGCGTGCCCTGCGATTCAAGGTTCCCCGAGAGGGCGTGACGGTGGTGAACGACGTGATCCGTGGAGAGGTTCACTTCGTGAACTCGACCATCGACGACTTCGTGGTGGCGAAGTCGAACGGCAATCCCCTCTTCGTCCTCGCCGGTGTCGTCGACGACCGGGAGATGCGGATCAGCCATGTCATCCGGGCGGAGGAGCATCTCCCGACGACACCCAAAGCGGTGCTCTTGTGGGAGGCGCTCGGGACCGAGGGGCTGCCGCTGCCCACCTATGCGCACCTGCCAGTGCTCGTGAACGAGAAGCGGCAGAAGATCTCTAAACGACGCGATCGTGTAGCGATCGAGGACTTTCGGGCGCAAGGCTTCCTGCCCGAGGCAATGGTCAACTACCTCGCACTGCTCGGGTGGAGCCCAGGAGACGGGCGCGAGTTCTTCAGCCTCGAGGACCTAGTCGCGGAGTTCGACCTCAGCAACGTCAACCATTCACCAGCTTTCTTCGACGAGACGAAGCTGCTGCACTTCAATGGCGTCTACCTGCGCGAACTGCCAGTCGAGAGCTTCATCGAGCGCTGCCGTCGGTGGGCCGCAGAAGATGCGCCGGCGCAGGTAGCGGCCGATTTCGCGTCCCCGGAGTTCGCCAGGCTCGCCTCAGTGGTCCAGGAGCGGGCGACCACTTTGTCAGAGGCGGCAAGTCTCGTCGAGTTCCTTTTCGCACCCGATTTCGCCGTCGAGCACGAGTCGTTCGAGAAGGCGATCTCCCGGGATCCGGAAGCCGGCTCAATCCTCGCCGAAGCCCGCGAACGGCTCGAGAGCTGCGCCTTCGAGGCGGGGTCGCTCAAGGCCGAGATCTCAGAGCTCGGCGAGAAGAGGGGACGCAAGCTCGGAAAAGTGCAGGCGCCGATTCGGGTGGCAGTGCTCGGACGTGGGGTTGGTCTACCGCTGTTCGAGTCGCTCGTGGAGCTGGGCCGGGTTAGGACCCTGGAGCGCCTTGACGCTGCGATCGAGCGACTGGCCGCGTCGGGCTCCAGGGCATAGAGCGCCCGACTGCTTTGGTCTGTCCAGCTGGTAGTCCGGCGGTCCGGTGGGTCGGGCACGAGTCCGTGACGTGCCCCGAACCTCCCGCGAGCCCGTCCGCCGCGCCTGTTACGATGACGCCGCCCGTTCGGGGGTGGTGTAATCGGCAACACGGCAGGTTCTGGCCCTGTAATTGGGGGTTCGAGTCCTCCCCCCCGAGCTGCGAGCGGCCGCAAGGCCGCTCGTTTCGCGATCGGTAGGTGTCAGACGCGGACAACGTCCTGAAAACGGTCGGCGACCTGTCGATTACCGAAAATCTCCAACCGCTCGGTCGGCAGCCGCCCCCAGATCCAACATGCCAATTCGAACGCGGTGCCCCGGAGTGCCACGTCGGCCTTCGCGTGCTCACGAGAAATGAAGGTCTTACCGGCTCCTGGGTCCAATGTCCATTCCGCGCCAGGTAGGTCGGTGGCGTGAAGGTGCATGGAGTTACCGGGTCCGGTCGCGAGCATCTGGCTCTCGAAGCGGGGGTAGAACAGCTCGAAGTACTCCGTGACCGTGTCCGCCGCCACTTCGGGATAGCCGTGTGCAGGCTCGAAGCCCTGTGCCAGCTCGACGTCGACACGGTGGATTAGCGTCTCGTGCGCCAGGCGGCGGGACCAGAAGCTCGTCGAGCCTGGACTGTCCCCGGTCCAGTTCCACACCGAGGCGTCGTCGTCGGTCGCCTCGAGTGCAGCGAGCACGGCCGTTCGCTGCTCCGCGAACCAGCCGAGCAACGCTTCGCCATCGGGCACGGTCGGAAGCTCGCTACGGTCGGGAGGCGTGGTTCGACGGTCGGAGACGACAAGAGCAGTCCGGCTGTAGATGACCCCAAGATGATTCACCAGCTGTGCCACATCCCAACCTGGGCACGTGGGCAACGGCGTGTCGAGTGCCGCCTCAGGGTTGGAAACGGCCACGAGAAAACGGCTGGATTCCAAGTCAAGGGAATCCAAGGCGGTTGAGCGATCCATGCTGTCAGTCTGCACCCTCGGTGGGTCCAAGAGTGCGCTAACTCCTCTTGCTCGATCACCCATGATCGATGGGGCACCCGGCGACTATCATGATCAAGCTCCGCTGACCGTGATGCCAGCTGAGCCCTGCAAGGCGAGCCCGACTTCAAGCCTCGCCGCGCACGGCCCCATCGTCTAGAGGCCTAGGACACCACCCTCTCAAGGTGGAGACACGGGTTCGAATCCCGTTGGGGCTGCCAGTTAAGTAGCTGGTCAATTGCTATTTTTCTGGTGTTCGAATCCACTGCCCAAGGTGGCAGACAGTGGTATCCGGCTACGGTCGGGACTGTGGCGCTGCCGCAAGCGGGAGGCGCGCAAGGGCGCGCTGAGGCGCCAGACACCAGGGCATTTCCAGAGCACGCAGTACTCTGAGAGCCGATGAGCGATGGTTTCCAGCCAAGTACAGAGAAGGAGTACTGGCACGAAAAGCGTCTTGGAACCGCCCGCCCTGGAGGGCCATCGGCACCTCGTGAGCCAGACCGTCAGGCAGCAGACAGCCCAGCCACTCCCGTAGTCACCGCTCCGTCGGAAACGACGTATCGGAACCTTCGCCATCCCATTGCGAGCTTCGTGCTTGTCGTCCTTGCTGTCATCTTGGTTGGCGTGGGCCTGCTCGCTGTAACGGGCAACGGAGCACTGTCCGTCCCGCCGCTGAAGCTCGCAGCCTGCGCACCGCCGCACTCTGCATTGCTTGGAGCGCCAGGAGCGCAGTTCACCGCGGACTTTCCCGTCGGGCCGCGGACAGCCCTCTTGGGTCCGGCAGCCAACGACTTCTGCTTCTACGCCTTCTCTGAGGACGACGGAGATTACGCCCGCCCGTTGGGTTTCGGTATCACCGCCACTTATGGACAGGTGCATGAGAACGGCTGGTCAGTGGGTGACATTGGCTCGGTGCCTTATTGGGTGACTCCACCCGACCTGAGGCGGGTCTCTGTGGGAGGGGCAACGGGGTTGGAGGCTTTTCAATGCACCGAGCGAACCGACTGGTGTTATGGCTGGCTGCGCGTCTCGCGTGGTCGTGTGATGTGGGTTGTGACTGCGAGCGGCAACGATGCCCGCCTCCCGACCATCACGGCGTTCGTGCGGTCCTTCCGTCCCGCTCGGTGAGCATGGCCTAGTTGACCAGGCTGTTGACGGCAGGGGCGACGCGCATGGTCCTCGTGGTCGTCTGCGCTCGGGCATCATCTGGCGAACCGAGGATGGTGCCCAGCCGGTCGTGGGGTCAGCGCCCGTCGTGACTCTCGTTGCTGCCGAGGCCCTCATTCGCCGGGCTGTCAGGTGACCAGTAGACCGTCGCGGACCACCACGAGCCGGCGCCGGTCATCTCCTGATGGATTGTCAGGTCCAGGAGGTCCATGGGGCCGATGTCGCGCTTCTCAATCTCGGTGGCCACGCGCCGGAGCAACTTGGGCAGGTCGCTGGCTCCCCGGTTTAGCGGGTTGGCGAGGGAGAAATGCTGGCACGACCATTTATCCGTCATGGGTTCATCATGTCCGACGCGGCGGTGCCTCAGGATTTCCAGAGCGCGACCACGCTTCCATTCGGACGCAGTTCCAGAATCGCGCTGACCGACGTGAAGGTGTTGCCAGCGTTCGTGTCGACATAGATGTCGCCATATTTCGAGACGGCAACACCGTCCCCACCGATGAACATGTTCTGACGCGGTTCCTTGCTCATCTTGCCGAGCGCGCTGTCGATGGCAGTCCAAGCAGGGCCTATCCGCGTGATGGCGCCCGAGGACGAGAAGCGGAAGAGACCGCCCCCGTACAACAGCACGACGCTTCCTCGGCTCGCCTCGGTGAGAGAACCCCAGTATCCGTCCCCACGGAAGGTCTCCAGGAACAGGAGCTTTCCGCTTCTCGTCATCTTGTAGAGGCCCCAGCCGCCGCCACCGGCGACAAGGAGGTCGCCCTTGCCGTCAAACGCCAGCCGAGTGGCAGGCATGAAGTCGCTCTGGATGGCGGGATTGGAGTAGACACCGCCCCAGCCCTTCGGCAAGTCCTTCGGAGGGACCAACTTTCCGACGACCCAGTGGAGGACGCCGTCCGGGCTGAGGCGGTAGACGCCGCTGGTGCCGATGTAGAGCTGTCCGTTGGGGCCGATGGCCAGAGCGAACAGCGAGAACGGTCCGCCGAACGTCGCGCTGAGGGCGGCCACGGGCTTCGTCCCGAGGGGGATGTTGCCACCGCCTGCGACCGTCTTGATTATCCCGTCCGACAGGACTTCGCGGACCCTGCCGTTCAAGGCGTCGGCAAAATAGACGGTGCCGTTCCTCGTTACCGCGATTCCAGCCTGATAGTCCAAACGAAGTTCAGCGTCGACTGCAGGACCACCATCGCCGGAGAACCCGCGCTTGCCGTCACCAGCGAGCACTTGGAACTTGCCGGAGGGCAGACGACGGAGAATCTGGTCCCTGTCGCTGTCGACAACCAGCAGGTCACCGTTCGGGGCGATAGTTAGCGAGTGTGGGGCCTTGGGCGAGACGTAGGAGCCGGACTGGGCCACAGAGACCGTTTTGGTCGGCGACGAAGTGCGGGTGTGGCGTGCTCGGGCACTGGGGCGGCTGACGATGGCGTAGGTGATACCGCTCACGACCATGGCGATGAGCACGACGATGCCGATGAGCAACCGGCGTCTGCGTTGTCGTTGGCGCGCCTCTTTGATGAGCGCCTCGGCGTCTGGAACGCTTGCCGCAGTCTGTTGGGGTTCCTCGATGACCCTCATGAGAGGCCAGGTGGGGTTGCGCCGAGAGTCGATTTGAACGGGGAGACGCCGCTCCTTGGGGCTGTCAGACCGCCCTTGCAGAGCGCAAGCGTAACAACCGAACGCGTAAAGGGAATGGTCAACGCTGTGCCTACCCCAGTCCCGGCAGGCCGTTGCGCACCGCCGTAGGCGACATGGGCTGGAAGTCGGACTTTGGCGCGACGCGGCGCGTGCCGACGAGGGTCAGGTTGACCCAGGGTGAGGCCAGTTGTGGGTTCCCCCGCTGGTACTCGCTCGCGGGCAAGCCTCGCGCGGTCAGGCACCAGGTCACTGAGGAGATGTCGGTCCGCGCCACATCCGCGCGCTTCGAGGTGAGCCACGTCATGCTGGTCAGGCATTCGAGCTTGCCGAGCTTGGCGCTGGATTTCGAGGCCACCGTGAGGCGTTGGTGTTCACCATGTCCCATGGGATAGCCGTCCGTTGCCGATGCCCTGATGTCGCCGTCCACTGTGGCTGGGACGTATGGCATGGTAAACAGCGCGAAACCGTTGGACGCGTAAACAGTGCCCTTTCCGCAGCGCCATTCTGCCCCTGCCTGCAACCAACATGCTTCATAGCGGTTGGCGTGTTCTATCCATTGCAACTCGTACCCGTTGCCTGTTCTGAGTAGAAACGACGACTCACCGCTGCCAAGCATCCAAACGCTCTTTACTGCCCAGGGTCCCTTGTGGGCGACGACCACGGTCCATATTGGCCCAGGGAATAACGCGAGTTTGCCGCTGAGCTTGTACGTCGCCTCGAAGTTACCGCTCAATCCCTTGTTGGCGAGACGCAGAATCCCCCCAGGTGACAAGGGCGAGGTCGACGCGGTCGGCTTGGGTGTGGGGTTCTTTCCTGTCGCGCCGCTAGAGGCGCTCACAGCGAGTCCAATGCCCAATGCGAAGGCGAGCACGACAGTCAGGACAGTCAGCCACCGCTTTCGTTGACGCCGGCGTGCTTCCTTGATCAGCGCCTCAGCATCTGAAACGTCTGCCTCAGCCTGTCGGGGCTCCTCGATGACCTTCACGGCAACCACGACCACTCGAATTTCGCCACGGCTTGGGGATTAGGCAGCGACACGGTTCTTCTCCTGCCAGAGCAGGGTGACATAACCACCGGCGACCGTTACAAGCTGCTGATGCGCTTCGAAGCCCATGTCACCAGGAACCTCGTCGGCGTAGATGGCACCGTTCGGAGCAAAGGCGAAGTAAGTGAGCCAAAAGTATTGGCCTTTCACCGTCGTGAATGTGTAGCTCGTAACGAGTCGTTTTCCTTCGATGCGGAGGATGTTCGACCCGTCCTCTCCGTAAACAGCGCCATCGGGTCCGCGCTCAAGTATCGAAGTGTTTCCGCTGCTGCGCCTCGCCTCGGCCACGGTTCCGACCTCGGTGGCGACGCCATTCGGGTCCACCTGCCAGATGGACCAGCCGTTGAACCCGGATACGTCTATGTCCCCGTGGGCATCGACTGCGATTTGGGAAAGATTCCTGTCAAGCGGGCCTTTGAGCAAGCCGGAAGTGACCACTGCACGGATTGTGGCCAACTTGCCCGTAGCGGTTAGTCGCAACAGTTGTGACCCGTCCGAGATGTAGAGCCGTCCATTCGGGCTGAGGGTGATGTACAAGGGGGAGGCGAGTGGAGCCGAGAGCGCTGGGGTGCCGTTGGCGACGATGCCACTGCGGCCATTCCCGGCAATCGTGGTGATGATGCCCGCTGTGTTGAGGGCCCGGACACGCCCGCCGTCAGCCATGTAGAGGTCACCGTCCGGTGCGAAGGTGATGTCGGAGACGTTCGAGAGCGCGGCCTTGGTCGCAGGTCCCCCGTCCCCCGAGAAGCCGTCTTTACCGTCGCCTGCCACGACACGGAACTGGCCGTTGGTGAGACGGACGAGTACTTCATGACCTTGCTCGTCCACTACATACAGGGCACCGTTTGGACCTACGGCAAGCGGTCCGGCGAGTTTGAGCGAAACGGCCCGACCCATGGGTGGACCCGCGACCTTAGGCTTGGTCGGACCTGCCGCCACCTTGCGGGCAGCAGGATGGTTGGTGAGCATGGCGACAGCGGTGGAGGCGGCTGCAATGACCAGGATGGCAATCACGGCGAACGCGACGTAACGCCGATGTTGGTGCTGTCGGGCTTCCTTGATGAGCGCCTCGATAAACGCCTCGGCACTGTGCTCAGACGTTCTTTCTTCGCGTGACTCCATGACCTTCATGGCAGGAAATGAACTTGCTTCGCAGAGCTTGGCGTACTCGCGACCGGAATGCTGGTAGTGGGCGCTGCCTCGTAGATGTAGTTATCCACACCCGGGGGTAGCGTGAGCGGTCCCGTGTCGAGTGTCCGCTGCGCCGCGGTCCAACTCATGAACGGCGAGGTCACGACGGCGACGCACGACCAGAACGGAGAACCCGTGGGGTCGAGGTTCCCGGCCGCGTACGTTGCCTTCAGCTTCGGAATGGTCACGTTCAGCGTGCTTTCGTCTGGCAAAGTAACTCGCAGGCCCAGAGGCGAAATGCAGGTCGAGGTGGCTGGCGGGTCCACCGAGGTGTACGTCCTGAAGAAAATGGCGGCTCGACCACCTGGACGGAGCATGACCGATGAACTGACGGCCCGTCCGAGTACTTGAAAGTCAGCCTGTTCAGGAGAAGGTAGCGAAGCCAGGTTCAAGAAGTCCGTCCACGTAGAGCCTTCACCGTCGGGAAGTGGCAGGGCGACCGGTGCTAGGACGTGTCCGTCGGAGGTCAGCATGGCGATGGCCGAGGGATACCCCATTAGGGAGCACACAGCGGAGGAAGTATTCCGCAGGTTCAGGCCATCAATCTGACCCTGCATGCTGGCCGGAGTCGCCCAGAAGGCGGCACCTAGTTGAGCCGAGGCACATGGGGACAGCCCAGCCGACTCCCTTGTTCGAGTTCCAGGAGAAGCCGACCGGACAGCTGAAAGATATGTGTGAGCGACCAGAACTGCTGCCATGCCCAGCACCACGACACAGGCGATGACCAACCAACGTTTTCGCTGACGCTGACGCGCTTCCTTGATTAGCGCCTCGGCCACGAGCGCCCCGGCGTCTGGGAGGTCTGTCGTAGCCCGTCGGGGTTCCTCTAAGATCCTCACGACGCCTCCTACGACACCTGTTCGATAATCCGTACCAGCTCGTCAGGGCGATAACCGAACTTGCGGGCCAGCTTGACCAGTTCCCGCGCCTTGTCCATCACGAGGCTGCGCTGGGGGGCAGCACTGGTGACCGACACGCCGCGGCCGCGAGAGAACTCCAAGATGCCCTCGTCGCGGAGGGTGTGCAGCGACCGGAACACCGTGTTCGAGTTGACCCCCAATACTGCGGCTAGGTCACGAGCCGGAGGCAGTCGTTCACCCGGTTTTGCTTCCCCGTCTGCGATGGCTCTGCGGATGGCAGCAGCGACCTGTTCGTGCAAGGGCACAGGGCTGTTGGGGTCGATTTCCACCTTCGGGTTGGTACTACTCACACTGTGACTATACGCTCGCGCAGTCCTGCGTCAAGTCGCCCGTTGCGCGACCCCCTGACGACCGACGACGGGTGCATGATTCCATCAGTGGGCAAGCTCGTGGTTGTCGCGACAGTGGCTATGACGCTGATGCTGGCCGCTAGCCCGAGTGTGGCCTCGTCGACGGTCGCGACGACAGGGGCCACGACCACACCACCGATGCCGAGGACGGCCTCGGCCACATCGCCCTGCCAGTCAGGACCGGTGACCATTCCGGCGACGCACGTCCCATCGAGCGGGCTTGTCGAGGTCGACCTCGATACCCACCGGCGCTTTGACCCCATTCTGTTACTACCTCTGGACAATCCGCTCGCCACGACCATCGCAGGCGGTTTCGTGTACGTCTCCTATATGCCCCCTGGCCCGAAAACGGGCTTTCGGGTAGCACGGATTAATCCCAAGACAGGCGCCGTGGTCCGGTCTGCCTGGTTCCCCGGTGACTACTACAACGAGCCTCCGGTGGTGGCGTACGGCTCGCTCTGGGTGGTGAGCGGCTTGTGCCGGCTCGAGGTCGTGCGATTGAACCGAGCCACGCTCGCCGTGACCATGAGGAGGTCGATTCCCCGGAACTTCAGCGCCTACCTGGTCGCGGACGACGGAGCGCTCTGGTTATCCAGCCGAAACTCCGCGCGACTTGCGCGTCTGAACCCCCACACCGGACGTTTCAGCACGGTTATTTTGCCCGAGATGGTCCCCGACTCGCAGGTCGTCGGGTTCGCATCTGACCCAAAGTCGGGCTTGCTCTACGTGTCAGTCATCAACCAGAACGCCGCTCATTCCCAAGCGACCGAGCGCTTCGACCCCACGACCGGTTCGTTCTTCATCGTTCCTGCGCCACCGTTCGAACTCACCCGCGTGCTCGGCGTTGCCGGAGACATCCTCTGGGTCATTCAAGGCGGGGGCATGATGACGTATTTCGCTCCGTTCTCCACCTCGTTACTGGCTCCCCTTTCCTGCACGAGGGCTGTCAGCTGCGCACTGGCGGGCGTCAACGGCACGGTCGACGGGGGTGTTGAGGATGGGATTTTCGCCTTCGAGGAAGCCCATAATCCTGACAGCGGTACTGGGTATTGGCGGCTCGATTGCATCGCGGGTCCGAGCGCGTCGACCGTGGCTCGGTTGCAACTGCCAAGTGATTCTGCTTCCTTCGGAGCGCCCACAAGCCCTGCACCACTTCTTGCCCTCGGGGACGGCTACCTCGTCACCTTCGCCAGGGTCGCTACCAACGGGGGGTCTGGGATTGCCATCTTCCCGCTCGACCCCCGATGTGCGCCATGACCATCATGCGCAAGCTCGTGATTGTCGCGATGGTGGCCATGACGCTGATGGTCGCCGCGTGTACCAATTCGACCACGCAGTCGACCGCGACCACGACGTCTACGACGACGACCTCGACCACACCGGTCTCAACAGCGTCACTCGGCGCGAATTGTGGTCCAGCCTTCTTTTCACCCACCGACCAGGCGAGAGTATCCAGTTGGTTCGGGCGGGACGAGCTTTGCCTCCGTTGGACTCACACATGGGTCGTTTTGGTCAGTTCGGGGATGATGAAGGCCGAATCGCGAGGCGGTGCGGCCTTGCTGCTCGACACTTGCCGAGCAGGAGCTACCACATGTCTTCAGAAGGAGACGCCCCATCCACTCAGTGACTTCAGGGCGTACCCGTTGCCTGACCCGGCGGCAGTCGGTGCCGAGGTCCTCGCTCGGTACCCGAACAACCTTTGGGGGGTCGGCGATGGGCGCTGTGGGCTTATCCTGTTCGACTTCGAAACGGACCACTTTTACGCTGGCTCCGAGGCTGTCGCCGAGTTGCTCCAACGTCACCCTGACCGGGCGCTTCCACCATTGTCCGCGCCGAGCTTCCTTGCCAACGAGTCCCCGCTGCCCAAAGCATCACCGTTGCCATCTTGGTGCAGGGCGGCGGGGTAGGGACCCGATGCGCAGGCTCGTGGTGGTCGCGATACTGGCCATGGCCCTGGCCCTCGCCGCATGTACGAGTTCGATGGCGTCCCAGCCGCCGAGGTCAACACGGGCCACGGAGGCCCTCGACCTTACCTCGGAGACAGAGGCGCGAGTCACCCCGACCGCCGTAATCGGCGCCGCAGGGCACCTGTGGATGCTCGGGACGTACCCGTGTTCCACCGGGACCTGCCCTGTGCTCATGCGAAGCGCCGATGGCGGCAGGTCTTGGGTCCGGGTTGGTTCGCCTCCGTCGTCGGTCGACGCGATTGACTTCGCGAATCGTGATGACGGTTATGCCTACTTCCGAGGGTCCTATGACGAGAGAGCCACGCTCTACTGGACGGGGAACGGAGGAAGGACCTGGCGGCTTGTCCCGCTCAGGTTTCCTGAATCGCGCTCTCCGTCAATCGTCATCGCCAGCGGGCGCGCCTACCTGCTCGTGCCCGAGAACTGCCTGGCAAACGGGGAGTGCAGGTCCCAAGACCTTGCGTCATCGCCGGTGACGAGTGATTCGTGGACGACGACTGCATTGCATCTCCCAGTTGAAGAAGCCATCCAACCGGTTGGCTTGGCAGCGTTCAGGTCAAAGGTATGGGTAATCGGGACGGGCGCGAGTGCTGTCCTGTCCGTTTCGAGTAACGGCGGCAGGAGCTTCGCAAATCTGTCGAGCACGGGGTTGGCGGGTCTCGCTTGTGACGCGACTGCCACGTCGGCAAGTGTCCTTTGGGCCTTCTGTGCTACGGGCAGCCTCGGCTACGCGGCTCGCTCGACCGATGGAGGTCGGGAGTTCGCGCTCATGCCTGGACGGAATCACGGCTACAAGGGAGATGCATCGAACGCGGGCAGCATCATTCCCCTCTCCGATAACGAGGCCGTTTTCTGTTCCGGCGGTCCGCACTTTTACCTGACGCGAGACGGCGGTAAAGACTTCAGTTCCATATGGTCACACAACGATTGGAACCATCTGTATTCCATCGCTTTTGCCGATACGACCAGTTGGGTAATGCTCGGAGTCAGCGAGGGACCTGACGGGAACAACCCGCTCTGGCGCACCACCAACAGCGGTCGCACCTGGCAGTCAGTGAAGGCCCCAACTGTCACCGCCCCGACGACCGTTAGCCGGGCAGACCTGTCCCGATTCGTGACCCTGGCCCACAGAGGGCTGCGTGAGCCGTTCGAGGCTTCCTACCGATTCGTTCCGCCGCTGGACATCCTGCCAGGTCAGATTTCTAGCTTTGCGGTCTGGTCTGAGCCTGCAGTGGGTTCTGACCCCGAGGGGAACTTCGTCTTCGAGACCCCGTTCGGCCGGGGGACGTTTCGCTTTATCCAGACCGGAAATGGTGACTACGAGTGCCTGGGCACGGAACCACGGAGGGCATGGAAATGCGTCGGGCCGTTTGGCCCCCAGAGCATCGGGCAAATCATGCTGGTTGAGGGATACCGGATGCCCATGTGGGTCATGGAGAACCTCAGCACCAACATCCTCGGCCTGCTGGTCTTGTCCCACCGAACCGTCCTCGGGCGTCGCCTGTGGTGTCTGAACGTCCTGAACATCCAAGCCGAAGGCGTCGTCCTCTGTCTCACGAAGACAGGACAACTGGCCTTCGACGCTGAGTGGTTCGTCGAAACCGAAGCCGTGGACAGGCCCCCTTCTTCCAAACCTGTGTGGCAAAGTCCAATGTCCGTCCCTGGGCGTGCTCTAGGACCATGATGCGCAGGCTCGCGGCGGTTGCGATGGTGGTTATGGCGTTGATGCTGAGCGCCTGTACGAGTTCGACGGTGCCCAGCCCTACGACCACGACCACCGTGTCGAAGACCGTCATCCACGGAAACAAGGTCAAGCCCACCGGCGCCGTGACCGGGGTTGCTTACGCCTGCTGGGGAACGGCGGGTAGTCCCCCGCCCGTGACCGTCCTGCTCTACTCCGGGTCGCGTTTCATCGCTTCGGAAACGGTCGCCTCGGGTAAGGAGTACCGGTTGACTGCCAAGGCGGGCATGTACACGGTGAAGCTCCGGCAGGAACAGGGGAGCCGAAGTTTTCAGCCATACCGCCCGAAGGGTGTACTCGTGCGGGCCGGTCGTACAGTCACTGCCAACTTTCCGGCAATCTGCATCTAAGGGCGTGGCAACGGTGAATGAACCAGACCCTTCGGGCTTCTTGGGAGTGTGGCGACTGTGAGATTACGCGCCCTCGTGCCGCTGGTCCTGGCGATGATGAGAAACTGGCCGAGCCTCGGACACGTTAGGGAACCGGTTCCCCAGTACCGGACATAGATAGTCAGTGGACCGCGCGCACCAAGGGGTTCCCGACAGCGAACTGTGGCTACAAGCCGGTAACCAGGACGGTGGAGCTTTCGGCGAACTGTTCGAGCGCCACGCCGATGCGGTCTACGTCCACTGTTTTCGGCGGACGGCCTCATGGACGCGCGCCGAGGAACTGACGAGTGTTGTCTTCCTAGAAGCATGGCGTCATAGGCAGTCGGTTCGCCTGGACACCGACTCCATCCTGCCCTGGCTCTTAGCAGTGGCCAACAACGTCATCCGCAACGCCAACCGGTCGCTGCGCCGTCACCAGCGACTCTTGGCCAAACTGCCACGTCCGCTCCAAGCTGACGACTTCGGGGACGACGCCGCTGGCCGTTTGGACGACGAGCGCGAGATGGGACACGTCCTGAGTCTCCTAGAGACGCTTCGAGCAGAGGAACAAGAGGTCATAGCTCTCTGCGATTGGGCTGGTCTGAGCTACACGCAGGCCGCTACCGCACTCGACGTGCCGGTCGGAACCGTCCGGTCCCGGCTCTCTCGCGCCCATGAACATCTTCGCGCCCGCCTGGGTGAGACCGCTGAGAACCCACACCCGGTCGCGCCCGCCTTGCAACACCCCGAAGGAGAGACATGAACACCTTTGACCAGCCTCCCGGTCCGCGGCCAATGCGAGCCGAGTATCGGGCCGCTCTCCGCCAGGAGCTGGAGGTCCTGGTTGCCGTTCAGACTCAGCGGCGCAGATGGCTTCGCAGCCAGTTCGGCTCGTGGACCCATCGCGCCGTCGTCATCGCTGTCGCAGCGGCCATCGTGGTCGTGTTCTTCGTCCCCCTGCCACACGTCAGCTTGTTCCACAGTCTCGTCACCCCGGCGAAGGTGACCCCGTCGAGCACACCGACGGTCACCTCAGCGCGGGTCACCCCGATCGAGGTCACAGGTGCGGGAGGTTACCTCTGGATGCTCGGGACCTACCCATGTTCAACCGGGACCTGTTCGGTGGTCATGCGAAGCTCCGACGGCGGGAAGTCCTTCGTCAGGGTCGGTACGCTCCCCGCGGCCGACTACCGCATTGAGTTCGCGAACCGGGAGGACGGCTACGCCTTCGGTTCGGGAGGCCCGGATGACGAGTCCCGCCTCTATTGGACTGGCGACGGGGGGAAGACCTGGCGATTTGCACTCGCCCGATTTCGATACTCGCCTCCACAGGTAGCCGTCATTACAGACGGGCACGCCTACGTGCTCGTCTCCACGAACTGCTCAGGCAAAGGTCCATGCAAATCCGTCCAACTCGCTTCGTCCCCCGTGACAAACGATAGGTGGACAACAAGACCGGTGCCGCTGACGGTGGGCGAAGCCGAGAACCAGTTTAGCTGGGCAGTTTTCGGCTCGAACGTTTGGCTGCTTCTGACCTCGGTCAGCAACGCTCACCTGCTCGTTTCCCACGATGGCGGCAGGACCTTCTCCAAGCTGACACCGGGGGGCTATCTCGGTGCTCGTGGCTGCAATCTCACCGCTACGTCGCCCACCACTTTGTGGGGCTTTTGTGCGACGGGTAACGGCGGCTACGCGATTCGTTCAACCGACGGGGGCCGAAGCTTCGTCAACGTTCGGACCCCGGGGGGCATGTCGAACTACATCCTGATATACCCCGTCTCTCACAGCGAAGCCATCTTCTATCAGCTCGCCGGGGACCTGTGGCTCACCCGAGACGGCGGCAAGCGCTTCAGTTCTCTGTTGCGAATCCCTCACAGTTCGGAATACAGCTGCGAAGTGGCTCTCGCCAGCGCGGCAACGTGGCTGGTGTTCGGATTCCTTGCGCTTTCTGGACCCAACACTTCCTACTTGATGTGGCGCAGCACCAATGGCGGGCACTCCTGGCAGTCAGTGAAGGCCCCGACTGTCACCACTGCGACGGGTGGCGAGGAAACGGTCACGGGCAGCTTCGTCGCGGTTGGAGGTCCGTCCCCCGGTTCACCTAGACCGCTGTCGGGTCAGGTGACGGCCCAGAACTCAGCCGGGCAGAAGTTCACGGTGGCGGTTGGCAAGAGCGGCAAGTTCGTGCTCTGGCTGCCAGAAGGGTTGTACCGACTGACCGGACGCAGTCCGATGTTCTTGGTCAACGGAGTGGAGGGGACATGCGCGGCGGACCAACCTGTGCGTGTCAAGGCTGGGAAGAAGACACTGGGTGTCGAAGTGGTCTGTCTACTTAAGTGATGAGCGCGCCGTCTACAGGAGTGTGGGCGTCGTACGCGAACCCGCCCTGTCAGGGCGTCGTGGGAGCATGACGACAATGAAGTTGCGCGCGCTCGCGATGGTGGTCATAGCCGTAGCGCTCACCGTGTTCACTAGCTCGGAGACCTTCGCCACGACAGTGGTGCCGACCACGGCCAAGGCGCTCCCTACCGTTGACCTTTCGGCCACACCAGCCGGATGGATACCGGTCGCCTTCGGAGACGCGCAGATATCGGTACCGGCTGCCTGGTGGGTGCTCTACAACTCGCCGCCGTGCCCTACCGGCTCGCCGACAGGAGAGGTATTCGTCAATCCACCCCCTGGCTTGTTCGCCTGTCCTTTGGAGACGGCTCCCGGTCCGAGCACGACGGTCTCGTTCGGACCCCCAAGGTCTCCACTCAGCACCGTCCTCGGTCACCCAGAGGTCAACGGCATCTTCGTGTACCCGTACCCCACGGGACCGCAGAGCAGTTACCTGGTTCCATCGCTCGGCGTTGAGATCACCGTTGACGGGCCACTCGGCCAGCAGGTCCTGCACACGCTCACCCGGTCACCGCGCTCGGTCGTACTCGCACCGAGGTCTTCACCGGCAATCCCGTCGTCATGGCAACAGGTGACCTTCGCCGGGCTGCGGTTCTCGGTTCCAGCAAACTGGCCGGTCAATCGGACCGAGGTGACCCCTGGTCTAGTGACGTGTCAGCGTGAAGCGCTGCTGTTTTCGGTCACCGCCGAGCAGTAGCCCGCAAGTCGCTCGAGGATCTCCTCGGCGCTCTTGTGCCAGACGAACGGCTTCGGGTCCTCGTTCCAC